>OFMN01000016.1_pt1 | contig 176757 bp, 139 predicted proteins | sample 1541791 | NCBI WGS metagenome assembly OFMN01 (sample SAMN04209248, study PRJEB22552) | human gut metagenome | biome: gut; material: feces | host: Homo sapiens | place: USA: Oklahoma
CACATATGTGGCTTCCGCACGGCCCTTGCGCATATGGCTCCCATGAATCGGCGGGCATGACCTTTTACGCAGGGTGCGCCCGCTGTGGCTTTTCATGGATTCCCCGAATCAATGGCGAAAAATCCATTGCGGGGACTACTCATGCGGTTCCGTAGGCGGTTTGGGTGTTCCGTAGGTGGTTGGTCAGAGTATCGGGGTTGGAGAAAGGCTTTATTCTGGCCGTTTTCATGCCGGGTATTCAGACCCAACCACCTACGGAAGCGAAAAACCACCTACGGAACTAGTCCAAGCCGTAACGGTGACTGGCTATTGCGCGGGCGACCATGCCGAACAGCTCGTTCAGCTTCTGCTTGGAAGCCAGATGCTCGCGGGTGGCGACAAAAGGAGTGAAACCGAGATCCCTCAGCCGGTTCCGCTTATCGAGGTCATACATCCAGCGGTCATGGGTGTAGTGGTAATTTCCGTCGTATTCTATGCAGACGCGGTCATCCGGGTAGGCGATATCCACCTTCATCGTGCCCGAGCCGCGTATGTGGTCAATGATCTCATAATTGACATGTGCCTCAGGCAGCCCGTAGGCATCGCTCTCCAAACGAAGCACCGTTTCCTGCGGAGAATCGGTACCTGGTTTGGACAGGCGCAAGGCCTTTCTGCATTTGGCGCTCCCAATGAATCGCGGCGCACTCCGGATGTAGTCGGAGAGCTCATCGTGAGTGCAGACGCGTAAATCGGGATTGGCGCAAGTGAGCCAATCCATGGCGATCACCAGACTCCGTTCGTCGACATAGGGCGCAATCTGGCAGACCGCCTGCATCGCGGAGACGCTTGACACCAATTCGTCGGCGTGCGCCACGTCTACGCCATGCCTTGCGTAATGGAATTTCATCCCCTGGATTTTCCGCAGGTCACGTTGCCGGCACACCGAAACGTGAACGAGCTCCGAACCATATCCGGGTAAATAATTCATGGTGGCAATCATGCCATGCAGCTCCAGCGCTGTGCCGTGGCTTACATAGAGTGGAACCGAGGAGCGTGACCTTATCCGCGACAACACCTGCCTGCATTCAAGATGCCGTCTCGCCGCCTCCTCCCGTGCCTGCTCTAATGTGAAAAATGTATTGTGTCCGAAGCTTTCCATGCGCTGACGGTATATGGAAAGCCAGCAGCCCCGCAACCGTCTCCGTGAAAAATGTGGATATGTGTATGGTTCCATCCGCAGCATCACCGGGGAGAGGCCTGATGTATACGCGTCCGGTAGAACCGATGCGGAGCGTGGCGTCATCGAGGGGTGGCTCACATGGCAAGTCGGCCACGCAGAAGGGCGGGCGCTTCCAGCCGCAGGCCCGTGGGGCTGACGGTGACCGCGTTTCTCCACGGTGTCAGCCGCGTTTGGAACCCTGCCGACTGATGCCACCTTTATGACCGGTCGCTTTGAAAGGCAGACCGGCGTTGCTGAGTCCTTTGCTCCGCATGTTCTGCAGGGCAAAGGATTTTTGTTGTGCACGCAGTTCGTTCATCCGTTCCGTGGACTGATGCGCGATTCGCGGTTTCCGTGATTGCTCTGGCTGTGTCATGGCTATAAGAATACGTTCGGTAATGTAGTATGATGGATTTAGTAATGCTTTTACTAAAATCTGATGAGGCATCCATGGGAGGGCGAGGGAGCGATGGCGACCATCAAGGAGATTGCGAAACGTACGGGATTCTCGCAGGCCACGGTGTCGCGTCTGTTGAATGGCGATCCGACGCTGTCCGTGCGTGAGGAGACGCGTCGCGCGATCATCCGCGCCAGCGAGGATTTGGGATACAGCGCCCAGGCCAAGCGTATCGTCATTCCGCACGAAGTAGCCTTGTTGGACAACGAGGAGTCCGACGAAACGCTGCGTGATTCGTATTTTGCCGATTTGCGTTCGGCGCTGGAACATAACGCCAAACAGCAGCGTATGGAGCTCACTGTTTTCCACAGTCTTGACGAGATGTTGAATCAGAAGGGGAAATTCGATGGTTTCATGGCTATCGGCGCCAATGTCATAGCCGAAAGCGACCTTGAGAAGTTGCATGAGGTCATGCCATACGGTGTGTTCATCGATGTGAATCCCGCACCGAACCTGTTTGATTCCGTGCAGCCCGACCTACAGCAGACCATGCATGACGCGGTCGAAGCATGTGCGAAGGCTGGCATGAAGCGTGTCGGATTCATCGGCGGCAAGGGGAGGCTGACGAATTTTTATGAGGTGGACGAAGAGGGGCGTGCCACATATTTTCGGCGTGAAATGGGCCGTTATGGTCTCGACCTGCGTGGACTGGTGTATTCTGACGGCTTGTTCACCGTGGAGAATGGTCGCAAGCTGGGGGAGCAGTTTATCCGTGACCACAACGGCGCACTGCCTGACGCAGTTATTGTTTCGGCGGACATCATCGCGGTCGGCGTGCTGCAGGCGTTCAACGCGGTTGGTGTGATTGTGCCCCGCGACATCAGCGTCATCAGCATCAACAACCAGACGATTGCCCAGCTGACGTCGCCGCCGTTGAGCACTTTCGCAATCGATCAGAACGAGCTTGCGCGCGTTGCGATTCTCACCTTGGCTGATGCGATTGCCAGCAAGCGCACAGTACGGCAGCATGCGTACCTGTCGACGACGCTGGAAGTGCGAGATAGTTTCGTGCCGGCGCAGCCGAAACGTGAATCGCGGCCAAAATTGCAGACCCGATCGAAGCGATCTGCCCGGTCGAAACGGGCTGCTTAGCGTACGTATGTGCGGAAAAATATGAAAGGCGATTGATGATGCTATGTCATCAATCGCCTTTTGTTTGTCTACTGTCGGCGAAATACCGCGAATCGCACACAATATGACATGTATATGTGCAGAATCGCACAAAATGCGACACGCCCAACAGTGCACAACGCAGATGTTAAATTTTACTAAACAGGGGTAAAGGGATATACTTAACTCATGCGAAATCAAATGATGATTTCCGATTACAGCTTCAATCACAACTTCTAAGGAGAAGTACGATGGCAGAATCCAATGTCGCAGCCGCACCGAAGGAGACGCAGCAGTCTGCGAAGCCAACCAGGAAAGGCAGTCTGCTGTCCCGCGTGGCCTATTCATTCGGCAACGTCGGCCAATCCGCCTTCTACAACGCGCTGAGCACCTACTTCATCGTCTACGTCACCAGCTCGCTGTTCTCCGGCGTTGACAAGGCGCTCGCTACCAAGCTCATCGGCGTTATCACCGGCCTTGTGGTTGTCATCCGTATCGCGGAGATCTTCATCGATCCGCTGCTGGGCAACATCATCGATAACACCAAGACCAAGTGGGGTCGTTTCAAGCCATGGCAGCTCATCGGCGGCACCGTTTCCGCCGTTCTGCTCGTGCTGGTCTACACCGGCCTGTTCGGCTTGGTGAACGTCAACACCACGCTGTTCATCGTGCTGTTCGTCATCACCTTCATCGTGCTCGACGTGTTCTACTCCCTGCGCGACATCTCCTATTGGGGCATGATCCCGGCGCTGTCCTCCGACTCCCATGAGCGCTCCACCTACACCGCCCTCGGTTCCTTCGGCGGCTCCATCGGCTACAACGGCCTGACCATCGTGGTCATTCCGATCGTCACTTACTTCAGCTACATCTTCACCGGCAAGCACCAGGAAAGCCAAAGTGGCTGGACCTGCTTCGCCATCATCGTGGCTATTCTCGGCGTCCTCACCGTGTGCTCCGTCGCGTTCGGCACCAAGGAAAGCACCAGCACCCTGCGCGCCAAGGCCGAAGATAACGGTGGTCCACTCGCCGCGTTCAAGGCTCTCGCCCAGAACGACCAGCTGCTGTGGGTCGCCCTGTCCTACCTGCTGTACGCCATCGCCAACGTGGCCACCACCGGCGTGCTCATGTACATGTTCAAGTTCATCCTGAACAACTCCGCCGCCTACTCCATCGTCGGCGTTGTCTCGGTCATCGCCGGCATCATCATGGCGCCGCTGTACCCGATTCTGAACAAGCGCATACCGCGTCGCTACCTGTACCTCGGCGGTATGGTGCTCATGGTCCTCGGCTACCTGCTGTTCATCGTCGGCACCAACAACCTCGCTGTCGTCACCGTCGGCCTGGTGTTCTTCTACCTGCCGCAGACCTTCATCCAGATGACTGCCATCCTCTCCCTGACCGACTCCATCGAATATGGCCAGCTGAAGAACGGCAAACGTAACGAGGCCGTCACCCTGTCCGTGCGTCCGATGCTCGATAAGATCGCAGGCGCCTGCTCCAACGGTATCGTCGGTGCTGTCGCCATCGCCGCCGGCATGATTGGTGACGCCACCGCCGCCGACATGACTGCCGCGAACATCCACACTTTCAAGGTCTGCGCCTTCTATGTGCCGCTGGCTGTCATCATCCTGAGCGGTGTTGTGTTCCTGCTCAAGGTGAAGATCAGCGAGAAGATGCATGCTGACATTGTCGAGCAGCTGGAAACTCAGCTCAACGAAGGCTGATTCGCTTTTGATTGCGATTGAATTTCAATCGTCGCGCTGAAGGAGCCGCATGGTGGACGCCATGCGGCTTTTCGCGTTTCCTACGTTCGTGGTAAGTGCTAGGCTGACGATTTGAAACGTATAGCAATGATCCGTTATCAGCGGGGAGCTTCCGGAAGAACGGTCGGCGCTTTTGGGTGCGGCCTAGTAGAACCGGCGGGATCGGCCCGAACAGCCGAACGTCAAGCGGTCGTATGAAACCTGTGCAGGGAAGCCTGCGTAAGAAAACAGGGGAGTGCGGCAAGCGAGGTGGTACCGCGGTGTCGGACGTGCGCAATCGCACGAAAATCATCGTCCTCGTAAAGTAAGTAATGAAACCGCCAAACGAGGAGCATACGGTGAGCGAATCCACCAATCATGTGTATCCGAAGGCTGCTGCCGGTGAGCAGAGCGCCAATGTCGCGCCGAACCCCAGCTTCCCCAAGCTTGAGGAGTCCGTGCTTGACTACTGGGACAAGGACGGCACCTTCCAGAAGTCCATCGAACGCCGTCCTTCCGGCGATCACAGCCAGAACGAATTCGTCTTCTTCGACGGTCCGCCGTTCGCCAACGGCCTGCCGCACTATGGCCACCTGCTGACCGGTTACGCGAAGGACGTCATCCCGCGTTACCAGACCATGAAGGGCCACCGCGTCAACCGCGTGTTCGGCTGGGACACGCACGGTCTGCCGGCCGAGCTTGAAGCCCAGAAGGAACTGGGCATCGACTCCGTCGACCAGATCAAGGAACTGGGCATCGACAAGTTCAACGACGCCTGCCGCGCGTCCGTGCTCAAGTACACGAACGAGTGGAAGGACTACGTGCACCGTCAGGCCCGTTGGGTCGATTTCGAGCACGGCTACAAGACCCTGAACATCACGTACATGGAGTCCGTGATGTGGGCCTTCAAGCAGCTGTACGACAAGGGTCTGGCCTACCAGGGCTACCGCGTGCTGCCGTACTGCCCGAAGGACCAGACGCCGCTGTCCGCGCACGAGCTGCGCATGGACGCCGACGTGTATCAGGACCGTCAGGACACCACCGTGTCCGTGGCCGTGAAGCTGCGCGACGAGGAGGATGCCTACGCCGTCTTCTGGACCACCACTCCGTGGACCGTTCCGACCAACTTCGCCATCGTGGTCGGCGCTGACATCGACTACGTCGAGGTGCGTCCGACCGAAGGCAAGTTCGCTGGCAAGAAGTTCTACCTCGGCAAGCCGCTGCTTGGCTCCTACGAGAAGGAACTTGGCGAGAACTACGAGATCGTGCGCGAGCTTAAGGGCGCCGAAATGGAAGGTTGGCGTTACTACCCGGTCTTCCCGTACTTCGCAGGCGACGAGAACGCCGCCGAGGGCAAGGTGCCGGGGCCGGAAGGCTACCAGATCTTCACCGCCGACTACGTCGACACCGTTGAAGGTACCGGCCTGGTCCATCAGGCCCCCTACGGCGAGGACGATATGAACACGCTCAACGCCAAGGGCATCAAGAGCGTGGACGTGCTCGACGCGGGCTGCAAGTTCACGTCGCTGTGCCCGGATTACGAGGGCATGTACGTGTTCGACGCCAACAAGCCGATCCTGCGCAACCTGCGCGCCGGTGACGGCCCGCTGGCCCGCATCCCCGAAGAGCAGCGCGCCATCCTCTTCCAGGAGAAGAGCTACGTGCACTCCTACCCGCACTGCTGGCGTTGCGCCACCCCGCTGATCTACAAGCCGGTGAGCTCCTGGTTCGTGGCCGTCACCAAGATCAAGGACCGCCTGCTCGAACTCAACCAGCAGATCAACTGGATTCCGAACAACGTGAAGGACGGCCAGTTCGGCAAGTGGCTGGCGAACGCACGCGATTGGTCGATCTCCCGCAACCGTTTCTGGGGCTCTCCGATCCCGGTATGGGTTTCGGACGATCCGAAGTACCCGCGTGTGGACGTGTACGGTTCACTCGATGAGCTCAAGGCCGACTTCGGCGATTATCCGCGCGATCATGAGGGCAACATCAACATGCACCGCCCGTACATCGACGAGCTGACCCGCGTCAACCCGGACGATCCGACCGGCAAGAGCCACATGCACCGCATCAGCGACGTGATGGACTGCTGGTTCGAATCCGGTTCGATGAGCTTCGCCCAGTACCACTATCCGTTCGAAAACAAGGAAACCTTCGAACAGCACTTCCCGTGCGACTACATCGTGGAATACATCGGCCAGACCCGTGGCTGGTTCTACGTGCAGCACGTCATGGCCACCGCCCTGTTCGACAGGCCGGCGTTCAAGAACGTGATCTGCCACGGCATAGTGCTCGGCTCCGACGGACAGAAGATGTCGAAGCATCTGCGCAACTATCCGGACGTGAACGGCGTGTTCAACGACTTCGGCTCCGACGCCATGCGCTGGTTCCTCATGAGCTCGCCGATCCTGCGCGGCGGCAACCTTATCGTCACCGCCGATGGCATCCGCGACACCGTCCGCCAGGTCATGCTGCCGGTGTGGAGTTCCTACTACTTCTTCACGCTGTACGCGAACGCGGCCGGGTACGACGCGCGCAAGCTTCGCGCCGACGAAGTTGCATCGCTGCCGGAAATGGACCGTTACCTGCTGGCCCGTACCCACCGACTGGTCGAAAAGACCCAGTCCTCGCTGGACCAGTTCCTGATCTCCGATGCATGCGACGCCGTGTCCGACTTCATCGACATGATCACCAACTGGTACATCCGCAACAACCGCGACCGCTTCTGGAACGAGGACGCCAACGCGTTCAACACCTTGTACACCGTGCTTGAGGTGTTCATGCGCGTCCTTGCGCCGCTTGCCCCGATGGAAGCCGAATCCGTGTGGCGCGGCCTGACCGGAGGCGAATCCGTGCATCTGGCCGACTGGCCGTTCCTGGCCGACGAGAAGACCGGCGAAGCCACCGAACTTGGCCGCGTGCTCGTCGACGATCCGGCTTTGGTGAACGCCATGGAAAAGGTGCGCGAGGTCGTCTCCAGCACCCTGTCCATGCGTAAGGCGAAGCAGATCCGCGTGCGCCAGCCGCTGAGCAAGCTCACCGTGGTGGTGGAGGATACCGCCGCCGTGGCCGCGTACGACGAGATTCTGAAGTCCGAGCTCAACGTCAAGAACGTGGAGCTGTGCACGCTTGAGGATGCGGGCTCCCAGGGCCTGAAGATCATCCACGAGCTGCGCGTGAACGCCCGCGTTGCAGGCAAGCGCCTGCGCAAGGACGTGCAGTTCGCCATCAAGGCCTCCAAGTCCGGCGCATGGCATGTGGACGCTTCCGGCGCTCCGGTGTGCGAGACCCCGAACGGCGACATTACGCTGGAAGAGGGCGAGTACGAGCTGATCAACAGCGTGGAGGAACAGAACGCCGAAGAGGCCGCCAACTCCGTGTCCGCGGCCCTGCCGACCGGCGGTTTCGTGATCCTCGACACCGAGCTGAACGACGATCTGGTTGCCGAAGGCTACGCCCGCGACGTGATCCGCTCCGTGCAGGACGCCCGTAAGGCCGCCGGTCTCGAGGTCTCCGACCATATCGCGCTGAAGCTGACCGTTCCGGCCGGCGACGTGGCGAAGGTCGAGCAGTTCAAGGATCTCATCACCTCCGAGACGCTCGCCACCTCCTTCGACGTGAAGGAAGGCACCGAGCTCAGCGTGGAAGTCGCCAAAGCCTGAACCGAAGTTTGGTCGGCTTGCGATTATTCCAAGCTGCGGCTAGAGTAATCCCTTGGCTTTCGAGCCGCCGTGGCGTTGCCCACCGCGGCTCGAGCCACGCAAGACTTGATTTGTGTCCGTGCCGCGCAGCCGCGTTTTGTACACGGTTGGCGCGCATGGAAGCAGATCGTTAAGCGAATGGTTCTCAGTACCATCCATGTGAGTCAAGCACACATTCTTGAGAAACAGTCGCGCCGCCGGACGGCGGATTCAACGGGTTCGCCCATACGGGCGGATCCAGGAATCCACCGTCCGGCTTTTTCTATAGGCAAATACATGTAGCTAATGCGGAATTAAGCTACACTTATCCGATTGCATGTAGCTAACGCAAAAATAAGCTACACTTATCAGCTCTAGTGAGCGTTCTTTGGCAAGATTCCAATTACGCATGGTATGTGAGTACTCGCCATGGCTCACAATCCCAGCCAGGCGCGCACGTCGGCAATTTCCTGATCACATATGTTGTGCGCCATGCCGGGATATTCGAAATACGTGCAACGACCGGTCGAGCCAAGTTGCTCACGGGCACACTGCTGGTCGGCGATTGGAATCGTACGGTCATCACTGCCGTAGCAAAGCGCGAATCGTGTGCGGCCGGCAGGGATCGTGTCCGCTGTTTCCCCCTTGAATGACGGGCTGAGCAACACCGCCATATCGAACACGTCCGGATACTCCGTAGTCATGCGATACGACAGGTATCCGCCCTGTGAAAAACCGATCAACACCTTGCGGAAACGCTGGAATACCGGCGATTGCAGCATGCACACCACTTCGGCGCCGACCTGGCTGCACTCATGTTGGCGCTCGCTGACGGAGCATCCGTCGGGATACCAGTAGTGGCTGCCGATGTATGGGCGCGTATATGCGCCGCGGAATGAGATGTAGTTGGGCTTGATGGGTGGGTCGGCAGCGGGATTGCGGTTGGTATTGCTATTGACGTTGCCGTTTCCGTTGGCGTTGGCGTGATGCGTGTTGTCGGGACTGCCGGTTGCACAGATCGCGTTGATGATGCGCACCATTCCCGATTCATCGTTGCTGTATCCGTGGAATCCAAGGAACAGCAGGTCATTGGATGATGCCGCACTCCCATCGGCATCAAAGCTTCCCGTCATTTCCAACCGCATGTGTTCTCCTTATGCTGTCTGAAAATCTTGTCGAAACTGGCGTTGTTGCAAGCCTTATTCAAATTCTGGTTCAAAACCGTCGTTGACGGAATGGTAATGCTCGCCGAATACGTCTATGTCGGTCAATTGTGTTCCGTCGCCATTGTGTAGGCGGTCCATGGCTTCTTGGTATAGTGCGAAATCCTCTTCCGCTTGAGTGAGGCGCCAATAGTCATCGGGGGTAATGATAACCGCGCTGGGCCGATTGCCGTCGAGCACGATGACTGGGTGGTTGTTACCGACTCGGCTTAGTGTTTTGCTTGCGCCACCGCGGTTGAGATCGGTGACGGAAATCATATTGTCGAGAATCGATGTAACCGACATGTTTCACCTTATAGTTTGCTTGAAGTATACGAGTAAGTATACAAGTCCGTTGCGGCGGAATAACTATATTTTTGTTCCCGCATGTAGCGGGTTCACGCTGCCTGATGGCACTGTGTCAATGAGTGTTTTCTGATGTTCGGACCGATACAATCGCTGTAAATGGGAGGAAGCTGGTCATTATGGCAGAAGGTAAGCAGATCAGGTTATTTCTGATTGATGGAACTTTTAGTGGTTTAGTTACAGCAGAAATCATGAACTGGACTGGCCATGTGTTTAAAGGCAGCCGCAGTGAACTTGGTCGAATCTATCAACGCGAAGAAGCTCAGCGTACAGGCGTTTATATCCTGCTTGGTGACAAAAGTGATGGAAGTCCATTGGCTTATATTGGTGAAAGCGACAATATTGCAAGTCGCTTAAAACAGCATGCGGCCAAGAAATCATTCTGGTCTGAAGTAGTGTTTGTCACTTCAAAAGATGGCAACCTGACTAGTGCACATGCTCGCTACATTGAGGCTCAGCTTATCCAGAGAGCTAAGGAGATTGGACGTATTCCTTTGGAAAACGGCAATGAGCCTACAGGGGGTGCGGATTTGCCGGAAGCAGATGCTTCGGATATGAATCATTTCATTAAGGAATTTCTGACGATTCTGCCGGTACTTGGGGTAGAAGTGTTTCGCGGTCGTTCATCAAAATGGGATGATGCATTGAAGGCAGGGGAAGAATTGCAATATGATTCTCCGATATTCCAAGTATCGGTAAAGAAACATGGAGGTACTGCTTATGGGCAAATTATTGATGGTGAATTTACTGTGCTTAAAGGGTCTGCGATTGCTGCAGAAGTAACGCGTAAGGACAATGTTGTCGAAAGTACTCGCAGGCAGTTTGAATTACGGAAACAGCTTCATGAACGATTAAACAATGAGGGAGCAATCGTTATCGATGATAAGGGGATTGCGACTTTGACAAGAGATGTGCCTTTCTCTTCGCCTTCTGCCGCTGCTGCTTTTGTACAAGGACGTGCGACTGCTAATGGACGTCGTGAGTGGAGGACCAAAGATAATGATACATATGCAGATTGGGAGGGGCGGAAGTGATTTGTTTCAAGTTGTTTGTACCGACGCCGGTGTGCAAAGTGGCAGTAGAACCCCCTTGGTAGCGTACAATCGGTTTGGATGGTTTTCCGGATATCGGTGAATGAGAGTAGATATGGCAAAGAAGCGCATGATGGACAGTTCGTTAGTTGAATCTGTTCTTGGCAAGAATCACTCCATGATTATCGATGAAGACTGGTATGAGCATACGATCATTGACCATCTTGTGGATTCAATGGGATATGAGCATTTGTTCGGTCCGGATGTTCGTCGTTCTTCTGAGAATTATCAAGATGTTTTTATTCCTGATGTTCTCCCGGAAGCATTGTCTAATGTCAATCAAGGGTTGCCTGCGAAGGCAATTGATGAGGCAATTCTCAAAATTAAGAATATTGAGGGTGGAAGTCTTGAGCAGCGGAATGAAATTTTTAATGACTATCTTCAGTCTGGTGTGGAAGTCCGTTATTTTGATGGTAAAGAAGAACGGAATGAAATCGTTCGCCTTCTAGATTTCAACCATCCTGAAAACAATGTGTTCCAAGTTGTCAATCAATGGACTTTTGTCGAATATTCAGAGAAGCGCCCTGATATAATTATCTTCATCAATGGCATGCCATTGGTCATTTTCGAACTTAAGTCGCCGTCACGTGTGGAAACTGATGCGTCTGACGCTTATTTGCAGCTTCGTCAGTACATGAAGCAGATTCCGAGCTTGTTTGTGCCGAATGTGTTCTGCGTAATGAGCGATATGACTGAAACTAGAGTTGGTACCATTACCGCGGACGAGGATCGTTACGTGGCATGGAAGTCTGTCGATGGGGACTATTCCGAAACGAAGAACGCTTCGTGGAAGACCATGCTTGATGGAATGCTGCCAAAAGCAAGGTTGTTGGATATTATTCAGAATTTCGTGTGCTTTAACGATACTTCTGAAAAAATAGTCAAAATTCTTGGTGCATATCACCAGTATTTTGCCGTGAAAAAAGCTGTTGTCCGCGCTCAGGATGCGGTTGCTGGAGATGGCAAAATTGGCGTGTTCTGGCATACCCAGGGGAGCGGCAAATCTCTGTCGATGGTGTTCTTCGCACATTTGATTCAAAAATATTTGGAGAGCCCAACGATTGTGGTCATTACTGATCGCAATGATTTGGATGACCAGTTGTTCGGTCAGTTCACCAGATGTGCGAAGTTCCTGCGCCAGCAGGCGGTGCAGGCTGAAAGTCGGCAGAATTTGAAGGAATTGCTGGAAGGGCGGGAAGCAAACGGCATTATTTTCACCACCATGCAGAAATTCTCTGATGGAGATGAACCGCTATGCGACCGGAACAACGTTATTGTCATGGTGGATGAGGCCCACCGAGGCCAATACGGACTCACAGAAACCATCGATGAGAATGGCAAGGTGAGTATTGGCGCGGCTCGTATGGTTCGCAGGGCTTTGCCGAATGCTTCCTATATCGGTTTTACGGGTACCCCCATATCGACGGATGACCGTAATACTCGTGAGATTTTTGGTGACTACATCGATGTGTACGACATGACTCAATCAGTTGAAGATGAGTCAACTAAACCGGTTTATTATGAGAGTCGAGTTGTCGCACTGCATCTGGATGAGGGAGCCCTTGGGCGAATTGACGCCGCTTATAGGGAATTTGCTGATCAAGCAGATGAAGCAAGTATTGAGAAATCCAAGCATGACCTTGGCGGGCTTGATGCGATTTTTGATACTCCGGAAACCATCGATGCGCTCTGCCGTGACATTGTTGACCATTACGAGAACAACCGTGCTGATGTGCTTGCCGGCAAGGCTCTTATTGTTGCGTATAGTCGCCCGATTGCGATGAAAATCTACTACAAGATTTTGGAATTACGCCCTGAATGGAAAGAAAAAATCGGTGTGGTGATGACCATGTCGAATCAGGATCCCGAGGAATGGTTCGACGTGTGCGGAGGTAGCACGCATAAGAAGGAGATGGAGCGGAAGTTCAAAGATGATGACGATCCATTGAAGATTGCCATTGTCGTTGATATGTGGCTTACGGGCTTTGACGTACCAAGTCTGTCGACTATGTACGTTTTCAAACCGATGAAGGGTCATAACCTCATGCAGGCCATTGCCCGAGTGAATCGTGTTTGCAAAGGCAAGGAAGGCGGTCTGGTAGTCGACTATATAGGCATCGCCGGAGCTCTTAAGCAAGCAATGAAGGACTATACGAATCGAGATCAGCATAATTACAGCAATATGGATATTGCTGCGACGGCTTACCCGAAATTTGTTGAAAAACTTGATGTATGCCGCGACCTTATGTATGGCTTCGACTACAGGAAATTGATTTTTACGAATAGTCGAGAGGCTTTGGCAGATGCCATTGCCGAAGGAACCGATTGGCTGCTTGAGCCGAAGCGTCATGAAGATACCGAAAACTTCCTCAAGCAATGCCAACTGATGAACCAGGCATTGAGCCTATGCAAGAGCCTGGTTTCTGAAGAGGACCAGCACGAAGCAGCTTATTTGTCGGTTTTGCGTGTTCAGGTACTTCGCCTTACCGGGCGTAAAGGTAACGGTGGTGGAGGCATGACCTACGCCGAATTCAACAAGCGTGTAAGCGACATCCTTGAGCAAACCGTTCACGCTGATGGCGTGATCAACCTTTTCGACAAGAACAGTGTTGAGATTTCCTTGTTCGATGAAGCGTTTCTTCAGGAAATCGCTGGCATGAAGGAAAAGAACATCGCCGTCGAGAGTCTGAAACGACTCATCAAGGAGAAAGTTCGTGCCTATCAGCGGACCAGCGTGGTCAAAGCACAGAAATTCAGCGAGATGCTGCAAAACACATTGAACTCCTATCTCAATGGCATGCTGACCAATGCGCAGGTCATTGAAGAGCTTCTTCAAATGGCTCGTGACATTATGAAAGACCGTGATGATGCCCAGAAGCTTGGACTGAATGATGAGGAAATGGCATTCTATGATGCCATTACCAAACCTCAAGCGGTCAAGGATTTCTATAACAACGACCAGTTGGTTGCTATAGCGCGTGAGTTGACTGAAACCATGCAAAGAAGTGCCACGATTGACTGGCAGAAGAAGGAAAGTGCCCGTGCTGGAATGCGGCGTGCGATCAAACGTTTGCTGCGAAAATACAAGTATCCGCCTGAAGGCGTCGATGATGCCATGGATACTGTGATGAAGCAGTGCGAGCTTTGGGCTGATACCAAGATTGAAGAGTAGGAACAGGAAATGGCGAAGAAGAAAAACGATAATACGGCGGAAATCGGCTTTGAAGAGCAGATTTGGAAAGCCGCGGACAAGCTACGGGGCAACATTGATGCTTCGGAATACAAGAATGTGGTTCTCGGCCTGATCTTCCTGAAGTACATCTCCGACAAGTTCGATCAGAAGCATCAGGAGCTTGTGGATGAAGGCGAAGGCTTTGAAGAGGATCGCGACGAGTACATGGCAGAGAATATTTTCTTTGTGCCTGAAAATGCACGTTGGAATGTGATTGCCGCCGCTGCGCACACTCCAGAGGTTGGCAAGGTAATCGATGAGGCTATGCGTTCGATTGAATCGGAGAACGATAAGCTGAAGAATATTCTCCCCAAGAACTTTGCCCGTCAGGAGCTCGACAAGCGCCGCTTGGGCGAGGTTGTGGATCTGTTCACCAACGTAAAGATGGCGGATAAAGGTGACAGCAGAGATATTCTTGGACGCACCTATGAATACTGCTTGGCCAAGTTCGCGGAAGCTGAAGGCAAGAATGCTGGAGAGTTCTATACGCCGGCCTGCATTGTGAAAACCTTGGTTGAGATTATTGAGCCTTACCATGGGCGGGTCTATGATCCTTGCTGCGGGTCTGGCGGCATGTTCGTGCAGTCGGCCAAGTTTGTTGAACGGCATCAAGGCAAGATTTCTGATCTGTCCGTATACGGGCAGGAAAGCAACCCGACTACATGGAAAATGGCGACGATGAATCTTGCCATCCGTGGTATTGACGCCGATCTTGGCGATCATAATGCGGATACGTTCTTTAATGATCTGCATAAGAACGAGAGATTCGATTTCATTCTTGCCAATCCGCCATTCAATCTGAAAGATTGGGGAGGGGATAAGCTCAAAGAAGACCCGAGATGGGATTACGGCACTCCGCCAGAAGGCAACGCCAACTTTGCATGGATGCAACATATGATTCATCATCTGCAGCCGGCTGGAGGGCGTATTGGTCTAGTGCTTGCCAATGGCGCTTTATCAAGTCAAACGAGCGGTGAAGGCGATATTCGAGCCAACATTGTCGCAAAAGATTTGGTCGAAGGCATCATTGCCATGCCCGATAAGCTTTTCTATAGCACGGGTATTCCTGTGAGTCTGTGGATAATCACAAACAAGAAGGCCCAGCCGGGCAAGACCTTGTTTATTGATGCGAGGGACATGGGAACCATGGTTTCTCGTAAACTGCGTGAGTTCACCGATGAAGACATCGCCAAGGTATCGGGAGCGTTCGACGCATTCCGTGCTGGAACACTGGAAGAGGAGAAGGGCTTTTCTGCCATCGCCACAACTGAGGACATTGCCAAGCAAGACTACATTCTCACGCCAGGCCGCTATGTAGGCATTGCCGAACCGGAAGATGACGGTGAACCATTCGAAGAGAAAATGAAGCGGCTAACTGGTGAGATTTCCAAGTGCTTTGAGGAATCCAGCCGCTTGCAAGAGCAAATCAAGAAGAATCTGGAGGCAATTGGGTATGGGATGTAAAGTCGTACTTGGCGATATTTGCAGCTTTAGTCGTGGAGCGAGCATTCCCCGTGCCCGTATGCACGACACCGGAGATTACCTCTATATCCATTATGGTGACCTTTATAAAGGGTTTGACCTGCGCATTGATGTTGAAAGTCCATCAAAACCTATTCCGTTTATTCTCCGCGGTGAAAAGGTTAAAGAAAGTCAGTGCCTTAAAGATCAGGACATCGTGTATGTGCTTACTTCGGAAACTGTTGATGATTTGGGACATGCTTATCTTTTCAACAATCCACAAAATAAGCTTGCTGTTTCGGGTACTGAGACGACTATTGTCCGTGTTAAACGCAGAGATCTTGTTATACCTGCCTATCTCAACTACCTTATGAGTTCTCCTTGTTTTATCGGTGAGCTTCGTCGGTATGTAAGAGGTATGAAAGTATTTCGTGTCCATCCTGCTGATGTGTCTCGAATTGAAATTGAACTTCCTCACATCGAGACACAGCGAAAAGTGGTTTCAATACTTGATTCGATTTATACGAAGCAAAGAATCAATACTCAGCTAAATAGCCATTTAGAGAAACGTAAAGCTGCAGCCTCGGTCCTTTCACTTATTTTCCCAATAGCCTTGCCGGGGTTGTGGTCTCCTATGCAATAAGTGCACGCCGTTATTTGTATTTGCCTTCGGCACTTAGCTACATTAATCACGATACATGTAACTAATGGAAAATTAAGTAATACTTATTTGAGAAGGTTGGCTCCAAGAAAAACTGTTTGCAATAGCTCTGACCCTGAAAGCATCACGCAGAAACTCTAAGTGCTCAACATCACCGATAGGAAAATCCGCAAACAACATGTGAAACAGCTTCAAGCGGCATATCGATAAACGTGTGGCATTGGAATAAGCAGAATTCGTGGCAACATTTCCCTGCGTATGTGGGGATAGTTCTTGCGATAACACAGGGAGCTCGAAGTCGTCATGGTGTTCCCCTCGTGCGCGGAAATGATCCATCGGAGGGGCAAATGTGCATAGACTAAGAAACATGGCGTGCGTACGTGGAATCGGGCCATATCAGCTTGGTCTCCGCCGCGACCGTGGCGTCCGTCTTGTTGCGCCAACGGCGCAGCGTCTCCGGCGCGACCCCAGATCCTTGGCGACCTGTTCGATCGCCTTGGTCTCCGACGAATACGAGCCGCGCGATTCGGTCAACAGCCTGACGGCCTTCGCCTCGAACTCCGGCGTGTATCTCGTTCCTTTTGCCATGGTTCCATCATCTCCCATCGAGTTAGGGGAAATGCGGAACAAAAATCAGTTCATATCACCACACATCCCATCGCAGGAGAGATTATTCTTGAGGGATATCTCCTGCGAGTCCGAGGTTGGGGGGAGAAAAGCTGCACGTCAGTATGCCTGCGTGGTTGGAGGGCATCATGGCACCCCGCCAGACAAAAGCAAAATTGATGAAGAGAAAAACAGGAAAACCAATGTTGGATTGGATTCTGAAGCATGGATAAGTGTTCAGGATAAGCTAATAGATTTTGTTGCAGATATGTCATGAAAACGCAGACGTTCGCGTGTTCCCCGCATATGCGGGGATGATCCCCAACGGTACGAAACGCATATCCGCGAGCTATGGGTGCTCGACATATCGGGACTGCATCAGATCCAACTGAAATAGAAAACCCGAAGATAACCCCCCGACTGATGTTCCAGTCTTGAAAGCTGGTCGCGTGGGATCTTCGAGCAATCCAATTCTACCACCACGACACCGTGTTCCCCGCACATGCGGAGATGATCCCCACGACATGCAGGACTACCAGCCACTCGACAGGTGTCCCTCGCGCATGCGGGGATGATCCCGCGCTCGAAAACAAGCTGCGCCAGCGTTTCAAGTGTTCCCCGCACATGCGGGGATGATTGTATTTGCCAATCTATCAGTCGCATCGCATGTACGTTAGCTACATTTATCCGCATAAGTGTAGCTAACGTTAAAATAAGCTACATTTATCTCGATAGGTGTTGCTTACGAGAGTTTTTGCGATGGATAATAATTTCAGCCATTTCGATATACATGAATCCGTAGGGGCCACAACGACTTGTGTTTCCGATTTACAAGCGTGGCTTTGCTTAAGAACGTGATTTTGTCCGGGGAACGATGCGCTTGACACATACTGGCACTACCAACGGAGGAGCACCATGAAATACGAGATTACGATTTGCAAAAGTATGAAACGCAAGAAAGGACGCAGTCGCGCTTCGATATGTTTTTGATTGCGTAACGGCGCGACGGCATCGCTTTTGCACATGTCGGGCGCTTCGTTGCCGCCACCGGCGTAAGATATCTGCGAATGTCAAACATAAGCGAGATATCTGAAGGAGAGAAGATGTCAACAAACGAAGCAGCATTGCCGCAGTCGACGGTCCGGGTTGCCCAGGCTGATCCGGATGGGATCCTTCTGGTGATCCACGCAGGCGCTGGCAATCGCGGCAAGAAGGACACGCCGGAACGTCGCGCCCAGGTGGAGCAGGATCTGAACAGGGCCCTTGAAGCCGGCTATGCGCTGCTGGAACAGGGCGCTCCGGCCGAGGATGCCGTCTGCGCGGCCATTCGTGTCATGGAGGATGCTCCCGAATTCAATGCTGGCCGTGGTGCCGCGTTGACGAGCGAAGGCATCGTGTCCATGGATTCCTGCCTGATGACCGGCGTTGACGGCGAAGTCGGCTCCGCATGCGGTCTGACCACGTCCAAGAACCCGATCAATGTGGCGCGCGCCATCAAGGAGAAGACCAAGCACGTCATGTTCGCCAAGCCGGGCGATAACCTGCTCAAGGAGTGGGGCATCGAACTGTGCGACAGCGAGTACTTCATCACCCCGGCCCGTCAGGAATCCCTGCGTGAGGCGCAGTCCAATGGCGACGAATGGGAGAAGCATGGCACCATCGGCGCCGTCGCACGTGACGCGTCCGGCAATATCGCAGCCGGCACCTCCACTGGCGGCATCACCAACCAGATGCCGGGCCGTGTTGGCGATTCGCCACTGCCGGGTTGCGGCACCTACGCCAACAACGATTCCGTTGCGATCTCCTGCACCGGCATCGGTGAGGCGTTCGTCAAGGAAGTCGCCGCGCACCAGGTTTCTGACCGTGTGCTGTATGCCAAGGAAGATCCGGTCGAGGCTGCGAAGGCCGCGCTGGACGGTGTGGCCCGTCACCACGGCGACGGTGGCATGATCGTCGTCCCCGCCCATGGCGACGGTGCGATGGTGTTCAACAGCGAGATGATGAACTGCGGTTGGAAGTCCCCGAAGGGCAGCTACGTGCAGAGCTGACGCCATAGGTTTGACGCCGTAAGCAAATAAACGAAACGGCTGCAAAACGCCGAGTGGGGGTTCGAATCCATTAAGGATTCGAACCCCCACTCGTTTTTCGTTGCCGATTGGCAGCGAAACGTCACAACGAAGCCGTCACTTGGTGATGGTGTTGTAGGTAGGCAGGTTGGTGTAATCGAACGACACGTTCTTCACGTTCGTTGCGGACACGGCCGCGACGTTGTCGTTCCACAGCGGAATCACCGGCAGATCGTTGGCCAGCACCTCCTGGGCCTTGGTGAAGTCCTCGGTGCGCTTCTTCACGTCGGTCTGGGCGAGCGCGGCGTTCAGGAGCTTGTCGAATTCCGCGCTCTTGTAATCACCATCGTTCGAACCATGGCCGTCAGCGGAGCTGGAGGCATATAGCGGATTGAGATAATCTTCAGCGGACGGGTAATCCAGCATCCAGCCGGCACGGAACGCGGTTTTGATGGTGCGGTTGGTCACCTGGTTACGCACGTCGCTGAACGTGGCGTACGGCTCGCCGGCGGCGTCGATGTCGAGTGTGTTCTTGATCTGGTTGCACACGGCATCGACCCATTCCTTATGGCCGCCATCGGCATTATAGGCGATTCGGAAGTTGCCGGACCATGGCTTGATGGCATTGGCTTTCTTCCACAGTTCCTTGGCCTTGGAAGCGTTGTACTTCAGGTTGTCGCCGTTCTTCTCCAGCTTCTTCACATATTCGGGGACGAGCGGTGAAGTGAAATCGGTGGCCGGGGTCTTCGTGTTGTTGTAAACCTTCTTGACGATCTGGTCGCGGTTGATGGCCATGGAAATGGCCTGACGACGCAATTGGCCTTCCTCGTCGTTGCCGAAATGCTCGAGACGTTCCGGAATGACGAAGGACTGGAATGAGGATCCTGCCTGGCTGTAGGCGATCACGCTGGAATCCTGACGGAAGGTCTTCACCGCGGACTGTGGAATCTGATCCATCACGTCGAGGTTGCCGGACAGCACGTCGGAGTAAGCGGAATCCTCATTCGTATAGACGCGGTATTCGATGCCGTTGTTGGATACCTTGCGGCTGCCCTTATAATCCTTGTTCGGCACGATGATGATGTTCTTGTCATGCGACCAGGACTTGAACTTGTACGGACCGTTGCCGATCGGAGCCTGTCCGAACTTCTTGATGTCCTTGAACGCCACGCTCGGCAGCGGGAACATGGATTGGTGCGCGAGCTTGGTCGGGAACACGGAATCAGGCTTGTTCAGCTCGACGACCAGCGTGTAGTCGTCCGGGGTGGAAAGACCGGAAAGTGTGGCCTTCGGATCGACGTTCGGATCCTGCAGCTCGTCATAGCCCTTGATGGTGGAGAAGCGGCTCGAGGTCTTCTGCGCGTTCTTCACATTGGCGGCGAAACTCCAGGTGTCGGCGAAGGAATGGGCGGTTACTGCCTCGCCGTTGGTGAACTTCCAACCCTTCTTCAGTTTGATCGTGTACTTGGTGGCATCCTCGTTCGGGGTGATGCTTTCGGCCACTTCAAGATGCTGCTTGCCTTTCGCGTCGAAGCTCACCAGACCTTCGAACAGGTAGCGGATGACCTTGCCGCCGCCCATTTCGTTGGTGTCGCTCGGAATCAGACCGTTCTGCGGCTCGCTGTTGTTCACGGAAATCAGCGAGGTGTCGCTGGAATTGCTGGTGGCGGCGTTGTCATCGGATGACGAGCCGCACGCGGCGACCGACATCAGCATGGTTCCCGCCGCGGCCATGGCGACCAGGCGGTGGAGCATGTTTCTCTTCATTGTTTTCTCCTCTGATGTTGACATTCCGTCGCTTATGACGGCGGAAAGACAATAGACGTGATTATAGGAGTTTTGTTAACCGAGCTCACTGCTCTGTCTCAATGTGAGATGGAACGTTTCCATACAAAAGGGCTAAGAGGGTAATGCAGGGAGGGAAGAGGGGCGGGATGCCGCTGAGAACATCAGTCGAAGCGGACGCCCTCGGGCTTGCTGGGCAGCGAGTACAGGAATGCTTGGATGATCAGCGAGATGCCGGCCATGTCGAGGCTGACATAGAACAGCGTGAGCAGCATTCCCGGGAAGCTGTTCGGGTCATGAAAGTCGAGTTTCGGCGGCTCGTGGGGGATGACCATGATCATGCCGATTTCGATGATGACCAGGCCGAACGCAATGACGACCAGCATCGCAAGGGCCAGAATGGTGCCGACATGCCCAAGCAGAAACCACCAGCCGGTGCGGTTGGCATCATGCAGCCTTCTGAAGGAGATGGCCATGATCGGCACCATGGTGGCCAGCATCCACAGTATTCCGGACACCGTTCCGGCAGCCGGAATAAGGAATATCAGCACGCTGACCGGAATGAAGAACAGCATGGCGAGCCAGAACTCGCGTCTGCTGGAACGCCCCCGAAACTCCATGTAGCCGATGAAAAAACGTTTGACGGCATCAATGAAACCGCAGTGGTAGTCGGGCGTCCATGTGCCGTTGCCGCTGTAGGGGAATCGCATATTCGTAAAGCCTTCTTCTCAATGAAACGCATACGCTGGATTCGCGTCGCGCGTCCACCGACGGTGGTGTGCGGCCATCGTAACATGCTGCTATTCGCCCATAGCGCAACCGTTGCAATCGCAATGATTCGGCGGCTTTTCCCGCAATATGGCGTGTGTGGCCGCCCATAGCGTCGGTCACACACGAAAGACGGAAAACTTTAAAGCAAACCGTCCGCCTGCAACGCGTCATGCATACGGTTGAGGCAATCCACCAGCAGCGGATACGGCATCGCCATGTTCACGCGCACGCAGCCGGCTCCCGCGCGGCCGCACGAACGGCCGTCGGTCAGCGCCACCTTCGCCTTCTCAAGGAAATACGCGGCCGGATCGTCAATGCCAAGCGGGCCGAAATCCAGCCATGCGATATACGTGCCGCGCGGGCGAATATAGCCAACGCCCGAGAACCGCGTGCTCATCTGCTCATCGAACAACCCAAGATTGCGTCGCACGTAGGAAAGCGCGTCCTGGAACCACGGATCGCCCTCGTTGTAGGCGGTGGTGGTGGCGATCGCACCGATCGTGGCGGTCTGATGCTCGCTCCACTCCGCACGTTCCGCCCACATCTCACGGTCCGCCGGATTCGTCAGCAGCACCTGCGCGCACTTCGTACCCGGAATATTGAACGACTTCGACGCGCTGGTAGCGGTCATAGACTGCTGAGCGGCCGCCTCGCTGATGGTCGGATACGGAATATGACGCCCCTCGAACACGAACGGCGCGTGAATCTCATCATTGAAAATACGCACGTCGTACCGTTCCGCCAGCTCGCACAGCCGCTGCTCCTCGGCCAACGTAAGCACCTTGCCGATCGGATTGTGCGGATTGCACAGCACGAACGCATGGCAGCCAGCCGCGAACGCGCGTTCGATGGCGTCGAAATCGAACAGCCATTCGCGCTCGCCGGTCGTTTCGTCGGTTCCCTGAAGCATTTCGATTTCAATCACGTCGACGTCGTACAGCTTCGGCACGCTCAGGAACGGCATGTACGCGGGCGTCGGCACGACCACGGCATTGCCGGCGCCGACCAGCTCGCGCAGGAAGATCTCGTACGCTTCCAACACGTCCGGCACCACGCGGATGATGTCCGGATCCACGTCCCAGCCGTAGTGGCTTTTCTGCCAGCCGGCGCACGCCTCGGCCACGCGGCGCTTCCACGGTTCGGGAATGTAACCGAGTTTGCAATGGTCGCAGGCGCTGTCGATGGCCTGCTGGATGCACGGCGCCAGGCCGTAGTCCATTTCCGCGATGAACGCGCCGATACAGCCGGGGTAGCGGGTCCACTTGTCGGAACCGACTTCGGCCAGATCTGCGGCGGTGGTGCGATCGATGGCATCGGCATCAAAGCCGGAAAAAATACGATTCTGCTTTTCCATGCGTTCCAGCATAGCCGCCGCCCGGTTACGCGTGTTGCGATGCCGTAACGCACATACGACGGCTGCCATATGATTGCATTATGCGATTGCTGTCATGCGGTTGCCGTTAGAACCGTTGGAAACGCATGACAGCGCTGCGGAAGAACGGATTTCAGCTTCCCAGGAACGCTGGAATCGCGGCCGCCGCCGCATAGCCGGCGCGGTACATGCGTTCCAGACCTTCGAACGACTTGCTCAGCGTGTTCAAGCCGTACATGCTTTCCGGCGCGAGGATGAGCACACGGCCATCCTTCTCGTATTCCTTGGCCAACGCCACCTCGTCGTTGTACGTCTGATAGCGGTTCATCAGCTTTTCCGCGGCCTCCGGGTGCGTGCGCTTCAGGATCGTGGCCGGGCCGATGTCCTTCTTCTGTTCGCGTACGGTGTCTTTCGGACGGGTGAGAATCACCACGATGCGGTCATAGCCGTCATCGATGGCCTTCTGCACCGGAATCGGATCAGCGATGCCCCCGTCGTAATACGGGACGCCGTCGATCACATACGGTTCGCACGCCACCGGCACCGCCGATGACGCCTTCATGATGTCGTAATTGTCGTAGCCGACGTCCGACTTGTCGAAATACTTCGTGGAACCATCGTCCGCATTGCAGGCCACCACGGTGAATTCGGTCGGATTCGCCGCAAACGCCTCGTAATCCACCGGATTCTCGCCATCGTGGTTGCTCAGCGTGCTGTACACATAATCGAGGTTCGCGTAATTGTGGTTCTTCACATAGCTGTCGAAGCTCGCGTATTCCTTACGGAACGCGTACTGCGTGTAGAACGTGTGGTTTCGCCCGTGCTGTCCGGAAATGTAGGAAACCATATTGGCGCTGCCGGCGGAAACACCATAGCAATGGTCGACATGTATGCCGTCCTCCAGCATGCGGTCCATCACACCCGCGCCGTAAATCGCGCGGAAACCGCCGCCGACGTCGATCATCGCTGTCCTGTTGGCCATATGCGCCCGTCCTTTCGCAAGTCCGTCCCTTTTGCCGGGTTTCATTCGACTTTACGCGGTCTGTCGGGACATTCGCGCTCAGCGATCAAGCAGCGACTGCGCCAACTGCGCGATTCGTGCGGAAGTGTCGGAATTGGCCAGATCGATGCTGCCTTCCGCGTCTTCCGGAGCGAGCTTGCCCAACGATTCGAGCACCACGCCAAGGTGACGTACGGTGCCTTCATTGCCGTCGATGATCGCCGCCGTATCAGGCAGCAGTTCGCGGAAATAATCGCGGTAGAACACGAAATGCGTGCAGCCGAGCACAACGGAGTCGATCGTGGACAGATCGTATTGGTCGAAATACTGGTGCAGCGTGCGCATCACCACATCATGGTCGTCAAGCTGCCCATGCTCCACGATCTCCACCAGACCGGGGCAGGGCTCCGGAAAAATCGTATGGTCGGCCTTGAAACGGTCCATCAGCACGGCGAACTTGCGTTCACGCAACGTCAGGGGAGTGGCGGCCACGATGACGCGCTGACGCTTGCCGTGACCACGGTCGCAAGCCACCTTCAATGCCGGCTCCATGCCGATGATCGGAATGTCGTATGTGTCGCGCAGTTCGTTGGCTGCGGCGGAAGTGGCGGTATTGCAGGCGATCACGACCGCTTTCACGCCTTGTTCCACGAATCGTTTCACAATGACGTCGGACAGTTCGCGCACCTGTTCGGGCGATTTCGTGCCGTACGGAGCGTTCGCGGAGTCGCCGAAATACAGCACATGCTCGTTCGGCATGTCGCGTCGAATCTCACGCGCCACGGAAATACCCCCCAAACCGGAATCGAAAACGCCGATAGGTGCCGTTGAAGCCATACGTCCTCCTTTGCCATCGCGCGCATGCCCGCAGGCGCATACGCCAAACGCTTTCAATAGCCTACCGCGTGTAGAGTGAACTGGTATGAGCATTCCAAGCATTGTTTACAAAGCGCACGCCACCGGCAACGATTTCGTGGTGTATCTCGACGAAGACGGTACGCACGAGCCGACCGCCGATGAAGTGCGATTCCTGTGCGACCGCCATTTCGGCATCGGCGGCGACGGCCTGATCCGTCTGGCGCATCCGCAGGCGGTGTCCGATGTGAACGAAAGGCAGATCGCCGATTGCGCGGCGGGCGATGCGGACTGGTTCATGGACTACCGCAACGCGGACGGCTCGCTGGCCGAGATGTGCGGCAACGGCACACGTGCGATCACGCTGTTCGCGCAGCGGCAGGGCATCGCCGACCAGCCGGGCGGCAAGCCATTCCATCTCGGCACCCGCGCCGGCGTGAAGATCCTGACTTCGCTCGGCGATGTGCCAGGGCTTGGCAAGGACGTGTTCCAGGTGGAGATGGGCGCATGGAAGCGCGGCGACGTCGACGGTTACGAAGTGACCATTCCGGGCACGTCCGGTTCCGCGCGCGGCACGTTCGTGGACATGGGCAATCCGCACGTCGTGGCCGTTCTTGAGGATGCGTTCGCCAGCTTGCCGAACGTTGAAGACCTTGATCTGGTCACCAAGCCGGTCGTCGCGCCCGAGATTCCGTCGGACCAGAACGTGGAGTTCGTGCGCATCGACGAGCAAAGCGAAGGCGACGATGCGGGCGAGGCCACCATGCGCGTCAACGAACGCGGTTGTGGCGAAACCTTGTCGTGCGGCACGGGCCTATGTGCCACCGCCATCACGTTGCGCGCCAAAACCGGCATCGACCATTGGACCATCACCGTACGTGGCGGCACCTTGCGTGTTGACGTGACCGACGAAGACGTGAAGCTTACCGGCAGCGCCACCATCGTGGGTAAAATCGAACTGCTGTAACCGCTGCGGCAGCAAACGAAAAGCGGATAGGCAAAAGGCCGGCCACGCAGGGTCGGCCTTCATCGTAAAAGGTTCTATGCAAACCGTATCAGGCGAACAGCATCGGGCCGTCCTTGACGAGAATGACCACGATCAACGCCACAATCCACACCACATCGACCATCAGATCGAAATTCAGCCGGTAATACTTGCGCAATCCAGCATGACCGGACGGCATATCCTGCACGGCCACCGTGGCATGCGACAACGCCATGAACTGCACGGTGGTGGAGAACATCAGCACCAGACACCACGGACACATCGCGTTGATGACGAACAGCGACTGCGTGGTCAGCCAATACGAATACGCCAACGCGGCAAGGCCTCCAAGCCACGTGCACAGCGCGAACCAACGTGGCACGGCCATCTTGGCCAGTCCGATCACCGCGATCGTCACGAACACCGATTCGGCGGCAATGCCGAAGAACGCGTTCGGGAAGCTCAATCCGGCGAACTTCACGATTTCCGCCTGCCAGGATTCGGCCACCGTGGAACAGGACAGCACGGCGTTCACATCGCAGTTGAGCTTCTGCCCGGGATTGCGTGCCATTTTCAGCGTGTCCGCCGACAGAATGAACGATACGAGCAATGCCACCGCCGAAGCGAGCAGCATGATCAGATACGTCCACGTTGCGCCGTGACGCCACCCGCGCGGCTTCGTGCAGTCGTCGTCCATGGCGACGGCTGTGCCGACGCTCGTTTCGTCATCGGCTGCGTCCACAGCGGCCTGGCCTTCAAAATCGCTCATCGTCAATCCTTGGAAAATCAAAATACAAACGTTGTCATGTCTCAGTCTACGCGAAAAACCGCGGATTCGAGCTTACGATAGTCATATGAGTCACGTGAGTTACGCGGAACCACCCGCACAAGGTTGGGATATTCATTGCCATACCGTCTTTTCCGACGGTACGGAGACGCTGCGCACGCTGGTGGAGCAGGCAAGGAAGCTTGGCTTGCATGGTGTGGCGATTGCCGACCATGACACCACCGCCGGCTGGGACGAGGCGACGGAAGCCTCGGAGGAAATCGATTTGCCGTTGCTGCTGGGCACGGAAATCACCGCCGTCGACGAAGATGTGTCCGTGCACATGCTCGCCTTCCAATACGATCCGTCCAACGAGCATATTTCCAGCATGTTCGCCAACACGCGTGCGGCGCGATTGCGGCGTACGAAACGCATGGTTGAGCGGCTGTCGCAGGATTTTCCGATTACGTGGGACGATGTGCTCGCCCAAGTGAAGGAAGGGGAGCGCACCACAATCGGCCGTCCGCACATTGCCGACGCGCTGGTCGCGGCGGGCGTGTACGAGACGCGTTCCGACGCGTTCGCCGACGCGGTGAGCGCCAAATCCAAGTATTACATTCCCACGCCGTCGCCGTCGACGCACGAGGTCATCGCCGCCGTCAAGGGGGCGGGCGGTGTGGTGGTCGCCGCGCATGCGGGCGATCCGCAACGCAACCGCCGGCTGCTGTCCGACGAGCAGCTTGACGCGATGATCGCCGACGGCTTGGACGGCTTGGAAGTATGGCATCGCGGCAATCCTCCGGAACAGCGGGAACGATTGCTGACGATTGCCGCACGGCACGATCTGCTGGTGACCGGCGGCTCGGACTGGCATGGCAAAGGCAAGCCGAACGGTCTGGGCGAGAACCTTACCGACGACGACACTGTACGCGAAATCCTGCATCGGGGTGTGGATTTGATCGGTCGCGTCGGCAGCTCACATGCCGCATGAAATCCGGATATGGAATTTCCAAGCGTGAACCGGATACATGAATCGAATATGAAAAAGGCGTCGAACCTGATATGGTCCGACGTCTTTTTCATTTGGAACGTGTCCAACGCGTTTGCAGGTGGCGATCAGAGATTGCCGAAGCCGACGGCGTGCTTGGTTTCGGAACCGATGATGGCATAGCCGAGAGAACCGGCCGGCACCACGATGCGACGGCCCTTGTCGTCGGTCAGGTTGATGGTCTTGCCATTCTCCACGGCCTCGGCGATGACGTTGTTCACCTCGTCGGCGCTCTGCTCGGTGCTGAAGGTGACGGTGCGCGCCACGTTCTGAATGCCCAGTTCGATATCCATGATGCTCCTTGTAAGGGTGTTCGTGTGCAAATTCGTTTGCAATGTATGCGCTTATTCTACGCGCGGTTTCTCATCGGTGGCGTCCTCGGCCTGCAGCCGGTCGACCTCCGCTTTGGCCTTCTGCATAGTGGCCTCATCGCGTTCGAGCAGCGGAATGAGCATGGTCGCCGCTTCGCTATGGGCTTGAGGAATTTCCTCCTCGTTCGTGTCATCGCTGCCATCGGCGGTCTGCAACGTGCTGATCACAATGGTCGAACTGGACGGCAACGACTCGTGACGCTCCCTCGCGGACTGCTCCGGAACGAACGTGCTGACGGGGGATTCCTCACGTTCGCTCGTATCGTCCGAATCGGCATTGCCGGAAACCATGCCGGCGGAGACGATATGTTCGGCGGCAGTCACATCGAACGCTTCCGTGGCGTCATCGACGATCTGCTTCGTCTTACGGACGGGCTGGGAGCCGGTAACATCGAAATCGCCGGTCCTGTCATCATCCATATCGGTCGCGTCGATATGACGTTCGCCGGTCGCGTCGGCATCGTTGCTCTGCTGCGCCACCGCCTGCCTGCGGCGTTCCGATTCGTCCAGCAACGTGCCCACGGTGATGGTGCTCGGCGGACGGTTGCCGGCCTTCTGCTCGTCCTGACGCGTCTCGCTCGGCCTATGGTTCTTCGCGGTGAGCATACCCAACTGGTGAGCCAAACGCTCCACCTGCGCCTTGAACTGCATGATCTTGACGCTATCGGCCTGATTCAACGCGCTGATGAAATCGCCCACCTGTTCCATCTGCAGCCACAGGTTGGCGCGCAGCATGATCAGATCGTCCAAACGATTGCCCAGCATGCGTCCATACGCGCTGAGCAACGCATTACGGTGGTTTTCGTCAAGTTTGGAGAAAATCCACGCCAAATCACGTGCCGGATCATTGACCTGCATATCCTGCCAGTTCGTGATGGCGGTGATCGACGAGCCCGAGAACAGCACATCGCCGTCGGACAGGCCACCATGCACCGGACAAGTGGCGAACGACCACAGGCCGTCCGTTTCAAGAACGTCGGACCAGCTCGTCGTGATCTCCTGCGGCACATGGCCAGCCTGACGCAAACGCTTGATCCATGCGGTCAGCTGCGCGCGAATCTGCCCCGTGGAGAACACCGGATAGCCGGCCTCCTGCAGAAAATCCGGACGAAGACGGTGTATCGCGCCCAACGCGGTGCCCACGCTGGCACAGTCGTCCAACGTCAGCAGCGTCAGCGGACGCGCCTGACCATCATGATGCGTGGCGACCATCACGGAAACGTCTCCTGTGACGGACCTCTCCTGTTCGCCGTTGGAGAACGCCAGAACGCGATCGACGTCGAACCCCAATCCGCCCAACTCGCGGTTGCCCATCAACGTCTGCGCGGCACGCACGCGACCAACGAGACGTTTGCGTCCCTTCGGCGTGTTCGAAGCGAACGTGTCATACAACTTGCCCGCGGCGTCCTGCACCACGGCATGATCAATGCCATACCCCTTGTCGGTGGCGTTGACCTGCTCGCTGTCACGCGTGCCAGCGATGGTGGCGTTCGGCATCGCCGCGCTCGCCAAGGCGGCCATCATAAATCTGCTTCGTTCGGTCACAATTCCAACCTTAATACACACTGAAGGCTAATAAGGGCGCGACTTGCCACGAATTCACGGTTAATCGCGCCGATGACGTCCGTCTCGTCACGCAATCTGCCACAATGGAGCATATGGATGCAACAGCGGAAGCGATTCTCGACGGACTGGACGATGCGCAGCGCATGGCGGCGACCGCCGTGCGCGGACCCGTCCGTATCATCGCCGGCGCAGGTGCCGGCAAAACGCGGACCGTCACCCGAAGAATCGCCTACGCATGCGCCACCAAGGCATGGGATCCGCGCGCCACGCTCGCCGTGACCTTCTCCGTCAAAGCGGCCGCGGAAATGCGCAACAGACTATCCCAACTCGACGTCGCATCCGACGTCAAAGCCGCCACCTTCCACTCCGCGGCACTACACCAACTCCGTCGGATCTGGCCAGACGTATGCGAAGGGCCCATGCCGTTCATCTCACGCAATCCGCGCGAAATCGTGGAACATTCCCTACGCCGAGTCACCACCCAGCAGGTGGACGACGACACCGTGCGCAACCTGCAAGCCGAAATCAACTGGTGCAAAATCTCGCTCATCGCGCCGGAAGACTATGAACGCGTCTGCGCGGCCATCCACCACCAGCCGCCGGCAGGACTGGAACCAAGCCAATTCGTGGACATCTACAGAGCATACGAAACCGAAAAAACCAATCGCAACGAAATCGACTTCGACGACATCCTGCTCATCACCTGCCACCTCATCGAAAGCGACGAAGACGTGGCGGCCAACATCCGCTCCGGCATCACATGGCTCACCGTCGACGAATACCAAGACGTCTCGCCCCTGCAGCATCGGCTGCTCACCCGATGGCTCGGTGACAACCGCAACATCTGCGTGGTCGGCGACCCGGCACAGACCATCTACTCGTTCGCCGGAGCCAGCAGCTACAACCTGCTCAACTTCGCCTCCGAATTCGGACCCCTCACCGCCGACGTCAGACTCAACAACGACTACCGTTCCACCCCGCAGATCGTCAACTACGCCAACCGCGTGCTCGAAGTCTCACCGCAACGCGCCGACTATCTCAAACTCAACTCCAAGCGAGACCAAGGCCGCCGAGTCGCGCAAACCGTCTACAACAGCGATCTCGAAGAAGCCCGGGGCGTGGCTGCACGCATCCGCAGACTCGTGGACGAGGGAGCATCTCCGGGCGACTGCGCCATCCTCACCCGAGTCAACGCGCAGCAGAAAATCCTCTGCCGGGCACTGGACGAACAACACCTGCGCTACCGCGTCAAACGAGACAGCGGATGGCAGAACTCCGGGCTCGCGGATGACGCTCAGACCCGCTTGGCCATGTTGGAAGCACTTGGCGCAGGCGGCGACGTTAAAGGCGTGACCATCTCCACCATCCATGCCTCCAAGGGCCTGGAATTCAAACACGTGTTCCTGATCGGGTGCTCCGAAGGGCTGATTCCATACGGTTCACCGCCCGAAGGCGACCTTCTGGAAGAGGAACGGCGATTGATGTACGTGGCGGTCACGCGTGCCGAAGACACGCTCGACGTGTCCTATGCGCGCGCCCGCGAGGACGATGGGTCCGATCGCGGGCGCAGGAAATCACGCTTCTTCCGGTGACTGCGGGTCGCCGGAAGCGTTCGTATCGCCGGCGTCATCTGTGCCGTCGGCGTCGTTCGTGCTGTCGGCGTCATCGCCCTTGTGCTCTTCCTCGTCGAGCAGCTTGGACAGTTCGGCATCCCAATCGATGCTGTCCGGAATATCCTGTTGCGCCGTGGTCTGTTCCGTACCGGTAGTGGCGGATGCGGCGCCGTTCTCTTCGTTGGAGCTATCCTCGGACTGCTCGTCCGGCAGTTGCGGCAGCAGATCCGGATGCGACCATTTCGCGTCGCGCGCCTCGGGGCCTTCCTGCGCGCCGATGCTTTCCCACAGCGCGGCCGCCTCACGCATGCGCTTGGGGCGCAATTGCATGCCCATCAGGCTTTCGAACGTGCGTTCCGCAGGGCCTCCGATGGCGCGTTCGCGGCGCAACATCTCACGAAGCTGTTCGATATGCGGAATATGCGCCATGCCCGCACGCCACACGACGGCATCCACCCAGCCCTCCACCAAGGCAAGCAGATTCTCCAACGCCTTCATGGCCTGCTTCTGCTCCGGAGTGTCCGGGAACGCCACCTTGGTGATGTTCACCGCGCTGGCCATGGAATCCGGATCGATGGACTCCGCCTCACGGATCTGCTCCTCCATGGCATCCATGTCGATGGTGATGCCACGCGCGTATTTGCCCAGCAGCGCCTCGAAGCGGGGCATTAGCCACGGCACGGAGGCGAACAGCCTGGCATGCGCAAGCTCCTGCAGCGCAAGATAGCCCATCACTTCGTTCACGTCGATATCCAGCGACTTCGCGTATTCGGTCACGTTCTGCACGATCAGTCCGCCGGCGGGATTCTTCAGCAGCGCGATGCCCTGATCGAAGCTGCCGCGCACCTCATGGGACAGGTCGCCGGCGGCACGCCCCAACTGCATGGCGAACGACGTGTTGCCGACGAATCGCATCAGCTTCGCCGGATTCTTCATCTCGTCCGGAATCGGAATTTCGATGGGGCCTGCGAAAACCCCGGAAATCTCGGTCTGTATTTCGCCGTCGCCGAAACGCTGCGACAGAATCGAAGCCAGAGCGTCGTTCATCGATTCGGCCACGGGGGAGGCGAACTGCGCCCACGCGTCGATTGTGTCCTCCACCCAGCCGGCGCGGGTGAGCAGCTGCGTCTCGCCTTGCGCCGGGTTGAACTCGCAAGCGGTATCAAGCCACAGGTTCGCCTCGCTGATGGCACGTCTTGCGATTTCGCCGGTTTCGGCGTTCACGCTGCTGTCCGATCCGGCACCATTCGCCTGCTGCAACGCGAGCGATTTCGCCAGTTTGATGTTGATCGGCCCCTGTTCCACGGCCTGCTGCATATCTCCCATGGTGTTGAGTCCGCCGGCGGTGAACGCCTGCATCATGGACTTGACCTCTTCGGGCTTGGGCAGCGTGCTCGGATCCTGACTCATCAGCTGGTCGCGTACGGCTTCCGGCATGTTGGAAAGCTGGTTCCATGCCATCTCGCCCTGAATCGGTCCGAAGCAATCGATAAGCCACTGGCGGATCGCATTCTCATCCATACCGTTTCCTGCCTTTGTTCCACGCGATTGTTAAGTTCGTTGCCTTCCATAGTATGGGAGGCATGGCCGATATGCAGGAAACACAGCGAGTTCACGCCAAAAGCACACGTAACGGGTCGTCTCAAGGCCTTCTGCCACGTATCAGACGACGTTGGCGTCAGGTCGGACGGTGGTTCGATGTTCGCCCTTGGCGATATCTCGCCGGACCGATTGTGGCCGTGCTCTGCGTGCTGGTGCTTATTGCGCCCAGCGCGTACGTGGTGCAGGAGCCGGGACCGACCCAGGACGTGCTCGGAAAAGTCGAAGGCAAGCAGGTCATCGACGTGTCCGGCGTGAAGACGCATAAGGACTCCGGCAAACTACTGCTCGTCACCGTCAACGCCTCAGGCGTTCCCGGATATCCTGTGACCAACGCGCAGGCGTTGCTGGCATGGGCCAATCCGAAGGCCACGGTGATTCCGCAGGAGGCCGTGTTCCCCGTCGGACAAAGCGCCAAGGACTATGCGAAGGAAAGCAACAAGGAGATGTCCTCATCGCAGAGCGCCGCGGCCACGGCCGCGAAGCGGTTCCTCAAGGCGCACGGTTATGACGTGTCCGGTATGAAGGTGTCCATGCACGTCGACGACATCGGCGGCCCGTCCGCGGGCATGATGTACACGCTCGGTCTGATCGACAAGGTGACCGGAGAGCAGCTTTCCGGCGGGAAGACCATCGCGGGTACCGGCACGATGAACGCCAAAGGCAAGGTTGGCGCGATCGGCGGCATCCGGTTGAAGATGATCGGCGCGAAGCGTGACGGGGCCACGTGGTTCCTTGCCCCGGAATCCAACTGCTCCGACGTGGTCGGGCACGTGCCACAGGGCCTCCACGTGGTGAAGGTGGGCACGTTGGACGAGGCGTACGACGCGCTGGTCGCCATCCGCGATGGTAAAGGCGGTTCACTGCCGCAATGCACCGTCAAGCAATGAGCGTGCGGCGGAAGGAGATAGGCGTGATACAGGCGGAAATCGCCGTTTCATCTCGAAAAGTGGGCGATTCCGGCGTTCGTAACGTATATGTTCGAGCAGTGTTGGTATATTGACGAACGTGAATCAAACGGCATCTGATAACGCTGAAGAATTCGGTTTCCACGCCGGCGACCTGGTACAGGAATGGCTGTGGGGCGATGATGTGGATGACTCGATCCGCGCCAAGATCGAGGAACTGACCGGTGAAGAGCTGGTCGACGAGGATTATGACTCCGCAGTCGATGGTGTGATCATCTGGTGGCGTGATGGCGATGACGAGGACGAACTGGCCGACACCATTGTCGACGCCTATGCGGTTCTCGGCGATGACGGCCCGCTGTGGGTGCTCACCCCGAAGCCGGGACGTCCGGGTGCCGCAAGCTCCAGCACCGTGCAGTCCGCGGCCAAGACCGCCGGCATGAACGCCGCCACTCCGCTGACCGTCAGCTCCGATTGGAACGGTATTCACCTGCGCGCGTTCGGCAAGGGCAAGTAAACCAAGACTTTTCGCGATTTTCTCGCGTATACGAAAATCCCCCGGGCCCATTGGGTTTGGGGGATTTCGCTATTACGTGGACTTTCCGGCAAAACACAAACAAAACGTGGGCGGAATGTGGGCAAAACACGGGTGCGCGCGTTGATATTACGCGGGATGATATGCGATTCCTTGATTTTTCACGGCGTTGCGAAAAGTGGGCGATGAGGGACTCGAACCCCCGACATCCACCGTGTAAAAAAGAATCTCGCTGGAAAACCTAGTGGTTTCGCGGCTGAGTGAAGCGTTTTTCGTTCATCTGATGCATGGTTTTTATATAAAGCCATGACAAAGCCATGACATTTTTGGAGCTCTGCATTCCTTCCAAAATGCGTTGTGTTTGTGAAGGAAAATGAGGATAGACCGAATGATGAGACGGCTTCGAAATGGCGGTTCCAAGGTGCGGCGTTACGCGCTGTTCCGGAAGGAGGGCATCCGTGTTCGTGTCCTCTTTCAATGCTGAATGTTGAAACCGGTGAGTCGGTGAGTGTGCGTTGCGGCACACGTTCGGAGAAGAAGTGTCCTGGATGCGCTTGGATATACAAGAAAGACACTGCGAAGATCCTGCGAAGCGGTTTATTGGATGATGGGGCGTGCCGTTATTTTTTCTTGACGTTGACGGCTCCTTCTTTTGGCGCAACCCATAACGTGCCTAAGAGGGGAGAACGAAAGAAGTGCCGCTGTGGTGCTTGGCATGACGCTGAAAAGGATATAGATCTTCGTGGCGTTCCGCTGGACTGCGATAAATACGATTACTCCGGTCAGGCGTATTTCAACTATCAGATCGGCAAGCTGTGGAATACGACGCTGACGCTTTTACGGAAGAAATTCCCGGATCTTTGTTTTGCGAAAGTTTATGAGTGGCAGCAGCGTGGCGCTCTTCATGTGCATGTTATCTTGCGGATCCCTGCTGCTGATTTTTTAGGTGATGGGGATGCTGCTTCTCTTTTGAAGGAATGCGCTTCCTCGGCGACATATGGGGGTTGGATGCATTGGGGCAGCCAGAACGATTGCAGGGAAATACGAGGCGGCGCTAGCAGCGACAAAGTAATTGGATATCTTAAGAAGGTCGTTTCGTATGTCACAAAGGATGTTTGCGAGGAACGTCCAGAGGGCGAGTCGAGGAATCGTAGACATTTGATGATGCTGGATGTAGCCGCTCGTGCAATGCGTTGCGACAAGTGCGTTGAAAAGAGAAACGAAGTTGTTTCGGAGCTGGAACGGCGAAGCTTGCTGGAAAAGCGCATGGCAATGGAGAAGGTCAAGTTTAATGCTCAGCAAGAAAGCTTATTGGAGTTCCCTCTTAGTGTTTGTTTGGATGATTTTGAGGATGCTAGGGAGCTTTCTGTGAAGGTTCGCTATTATCGCTTGTTTTCCATTGGCTGTATGGAATGTGATTCGCTTCCACATCGCCGTTGGGGAGCTCGTGCTGGGGTTATGTCTGTATCGAGGCCAACGAAAAAGCGTATGGGTTGGTCTGCAACTGGTCTAACTCGAAAGCTGCTGGCGGAGAAGCGTCGTATTTGGTTTGCCGAGGCGATGAAGCGCATCCAGGAAACAGTTGAGGTGCTGATCCGGTGTGGAGCAAAGGTGGTATCTGAGTCTTCTGGCTGATGTCCGTATAATTGGCTCGAGCTGCGGAGATAAGCGGTTATGGGCAATGTGGAAACAGGACGGGTGCATGCATTCGTCCTATTTGGCATGCTTTGAGACGGGTTAGGGGTTTGTGTTTGTCTTAACTAGACATGAGTTGAGCGGTTTTTGAATAAGTGCACCGGAAGGCCGACGGCTCTGCTGGCGGTCCAGAAGGTGCAGGTCGGGCGCAAAGCGCCCGACCCTTGATCTAGTAAAGAAAAATTCAAACACTTATGCCGGTTGATCAATTGTGCCTAGAATTGCGTTCTGCATTTCCGTGCACTTACTTTGATTCCTAAATGCATATGAAGCGATACCCTTCGGATATAATTTGTAGAACGTGTCCCGTGTTTTTTGAACGTATTTAGGTAGGAATTTATCAACTAAACTATGAAGTTTCTCTGTGCTGAGAATTTGTTCAGAAAGCGTTGAATTCTTTTTTTGAAGCTCTTCTTTGATTGATTGCAGAACTAGGTGGAGTATGAATCTATTTCCATGAATTGCAATTAATCTTGTCTCTTCTTTATTTTTATATTCTTCTTCCAACTTTGCTTCGATATATCTCATCACCTGAACAGAATTATAAAGTGTTATGCCACTTGTACCGGAATTGAACAATTTCTTGTAAGGGGCTTTAGTGGTATCAGCCGTAAGGGCCCCGACGTTACCTTTAGCAAGAGTTACTAGCTTAATGTCATCTTGTTCGCATGCGAGTGCAGGAATTGCTTCATCAAGAGTGCAATATAATGCATCTGTTTCCTGCGGAGAAGCTTCGCCGGTTTTGTATATATATGTAACTGGTTCTTTTTCGAGAGCTAGCTGTTGTGCGATTCTACACTGTGTTGGGTCAAGTGACGCGAAATCTTTACCTTCTATTCGATTTTGCGTGTTAGATAGTTTGGTGATCGTAGCTGCTGCTGATTCAGTCATTCCTGTCAGATCTATAACTTCAACGAATACGAGAGCTTCGTTTTCTGAATTATTTGGATCTTGATAGAATTTACCTATTGCCCCAGTGGTTTGTGCTCCATTGACAATAGAAACGTCTTTTAATTCAATGCTTGTGTATGTATGATTATTTGAGTTTTTTGCAGTACGCGTTGTTTTTGAGCAAAGAAGTTTAATACCATTATTGTAAAGGAAAAAATTACCTGGCTCTTCTTTGAGCGTATTGATAATTCCTTGGTTTACATCTGAGCTTCCCTTAAAGGATCTAATATTTTGTGAAAAAAGATCATTGCCATACTCTTGATACCATTCCGCAATTGATGATGCACTAGTTGTTCCATAATAAGCTTTATAGGGCTCTGTAATACATCCCCAATTATGTAATTCAATAGTTAAAGTTATCTCTTTTCGAGATATTTCTTTTGTAAAATAATTATAAATGTCTCCTTGTGTTATTTCTCTGAAGTAGAAAAGGCTTGTGTCTGATGTAGTAGCTTCGTCTAGCAGTGGTTTAATAGGACTGAGATTCTCCTTTTTAATATGTTTCTTTGCTGTAGTTATCATAATGGCATGAACAGTATACCCAATAGTATTTAGTGCAGAATCAATGTCGGACAATTTTGCTTTAACTCTACTATTCGCATCTTTAAAAAAGGGGCTATGAGCTAAATCTCCGCTAATAATTTCGCGTAAAGAATTTGCGAATTTCGATGTCTCGCTGAGATTTATACTTCCCGATCCATCACTTCTCCATTTGCTTTGAACGAGAATTATTTTTTTATGACTCTCGTCGATATATATTGCGTCTAGACCCTTGTCGCCGGCTCCATCTGTGACTGACCCAATTAGGGTTTCGGGATCGGTTTCACCGGTTTCCATTTCAATTGCAAGTGCTGCCAAACGTCGGGAGTCCATAGCCACATCTTTGTCTTCAGCATTGTCATTCCTCCCGATGTAATCGGTTGGCGGTATATCAGCATATTTACGAAACAGTTGAGTCTTTATTTGACGTATTGCGATGGGGATTGGCATGGGGCCTTCTTTTAAGGAAAGATATCAGTATGGACAAGTATAAGTATAGGCATTTTGGGAATAAATGGATATATGGATCTGTCTTCTGTTAATGTCAATATTTTAGATGACATTAATAGAAGACAGATCCATAGAACAGGAGCGATGGATGAACAAGCAGCTTGACGAAGTGTATCTTCAGCTTATTGAAGAACTCAAGTCCGGTTCTGTGGAGGTCTCTCCGATGCTTACTGTGGAGACAGACAAGCTCGCAAAACATTTACTGAATGATAACGTGTTGAGTTGTCTTTCGGATAATGATGAAGGAAAACTCCTTCTGAATGTTTTGACTATGCGTGGCGATCAGGATCCGTGTTGGTGGCGTACACCGTTAGGAAAGTACGTCGCAGCTTGTGTTCCTTCTTCTGACGATAAATTGATTTCACAGAAAGATGCGGCGCAGATTCTTGCGGTCACTCCTGGAACTGTGGCTCAATTGGTAAAGAGGGGCCGTCTTGAGTCTTTAGACGGAAAGCCCCGCCAATATGCGGTACTTCAGCGTATGCTGTTCAAGCCCAGTGCTGGACGCCCCAAAAAAAATCAGGTGAATGATGGCGCGAAGAGAATTGCTAAACCGATTCTGAAGTGGGCTGGGGGCAAAACTCAGATGCTTGATTCATTGCTGCCCTGCGTGCCTAAGAAATATGGAAAGTATATTGAACCTTTCTTTGGTGGTGGCGCTCTTTTCTTTGCATTGAGGCCACAGAACGCTGTTATTGCGGATAGTAATCCCGAATTAGTGAATTTATACACGCAGGTTCGAGACAATGTCGAAACGGTTATCGAGCTTTTGCACGGCTATGAAAACACGAAAGAATGTTTTCTTGCTGCAAGGGCATTGGACTGGCAAAAGATGAAGCCTAGCCAGGCTGCTGCTCGGATGATTTACCTCAATAAGACTTGTTACAACGGTCTCTATCGAGTGAATAAAAAAGGCGGATTTAATACTCCGTTTGCGGGTTATAAGAATCCAAATATCTGTGATGAGGTTACCATTCGCGAAGCATCAAAAGTGCTTCAGGGCGCGACGATCGTTTGCGGCGATTACAAGGATGTGCTGAGTGAATATGCGGAACCGGGAGACTTCGTTTTCTTGGATCCCCCGTATATCCCGGTATCCAAGAACGCTGATTTCAAACGATACACAAAAGAACAGTTCAGTGACGAGAATCATCGTGAATTGGCTGATGAATTTGCTCGTTTGCATCAATTGGGCTGTTATACGGTGTTGACCAATTCCAATCATCCGCTTGTTCATGAGCTTTATGGTGGTTTTGAGATACGTGTTGTTGAGACCAAGCGTTATGTTTCCTGCCATGCTGATAGCCGCCGTGGGGAAGATACGATTGTGATATCCCAACCGAAGCGGACTGCAACTGCGGACGTTCATAATATCGATCGATCTGCGGAGGAACAGATAGCGTTGTATCCCGCAACTCGGTTTATGGGGTCGAAAAGTAAACTATTGCCTGAGTTGTGGAATGTTGTTTCCCGATTCGATTTTGGAACAGTCGTGGATTTATTTTCGGGTTCTGGGGTAGTCAGTTACATGTTCAAAGCGCATGGGAAAAGAGTATTTAGCAACGACTACATGGCGATGAGCGCTACTTTCACGAAAGCTATGGTTGAAAACAATTCAGTTATTCTTCCTTTAAAAGATGCTGAGAACCTTTTGCAAGATCGCGAAACAGACGGTTTTGTTGCTTCCACTTTCAAGGATCTTTATTACACGGATGAGGAAAATCATCAGATCGATGTGTTGAGAACAGGAATTAAATCCATTGAAGATCCTTATCGTCGGGCAATTGCCATGTCTGCTCTTATTCGTGCTTGTGTTAAAAAACGTCCACGTGGTATTTTCACCTATACCGGCCACCGTTACGATGATGGACGCAAGGATCTGAAGAAGAGTCTTTCTGAGCAATTCCTTGAGGCTGTCGAGGCGATCAATGCCGCCGTTTTTGATAATCATCAAAATAATATTTCGAACCGTGGGGATGCTTTGGAATTTGAGCCAACTCATCCTGATCTGGTTTATATGGATCCGCCTTATTACTCTCCGTTGTCGGATAACGAGTATGTACGTAGGTATCATTTTGTCGAAGGGCTCGCTTGTGATTGGCAAGGGGTCGAGATGCAGGAGCATACAAAGACAAAAAAGTTCAAGTCGTATCCAACTCCCTTTACTTCACGTGCAGGAGCTGCGGATGCTTTTGATGCACTTTTTGAGCGTTTTCGGGATAGCGTTATCGTCGTGTCCTACTCCTCGAATAGCGAACCGACAAAGGATGAAATGCTGGAAATGCTTGGCAAATACAAAACCCACGTTGAAGTAGTCCCTGTTGACTACCGATATTCGTTCGGTACTCAACATTCTGGAAAGAAAATTCGTAATAAAGTAGAAGAGTTCTTTTTCGTCGGATGGTAGGGGCCCAATATGGAGTTCTGGCAACTTGGGAACACAACGGTTCGAAGTGGCATGAGATTGAAAGACGGAGTTGCCGCTTTTGTGGAAGCTGGGATGACTGACGGCGGAATTCGAGGGAAAGAAGGCGATATTCGTTGCCGCAATGCATTGGGCAGGGCCGGAATCGTCAAGCTCGGGACGGATAAGACCAATAGTGTTGGCCGTAAATGGCGGGCTGCCATGGGAAAACTGGGCTTTCTTTATCCTAAAGTTGAAAAGAAATGGGGATTTCAACAGTCTGAACTTGGAATAATGGATGGGGTTACTCCATCTGGGTATGCATTGGTCAAAGCTGATACGGTACCCGCCATACAAGATTGCTTTTTGCGTGCTATGTCAGTCCCTACTTCAGAGACTGAAGAAGGCACTTTATTTGCTCCACTTATCTGGGTTTTAAATATTCTTCTTGAACTTGAAAAGAGATCGGGGGAGCCTTACGTTAGTTTCTTTGAGATGGCTGCGGTTGTGCAGGTCACAAATCCTGATGATGGGATTGCTGAAGTCGTTTCACGGATTCTTGAATTACGTATATTGCGTGCGAATGTTGCGAGTAAGAGACGGTTTGATAAGCAGTATTTCGAAAAAGAATCAAAGGATATGGGGTGCAATCCTCATACTTTCAAAGATTATGCTGATATGAATATCCGCTATCTAAAGGCAAGTGGGTTGGTCCAGGCTCATGGTAAAGGTATTGCTTTGGTTCCGGAAAAGCATGAGCTTTCTGAGAGTTTGACGCAAATCGACTCCTCTCATATGACTAGACTGGACCTGTATCGGGAACTGTGTAATGGGGCACATCTGCCTACAGATAATGCGGAAACGGCTTTGAGGGTGCTTAAAGATCAATTGTCTCGGGCGAGGCAAATGGGAGTGTTGGTAGAGGTCGATTGGTCTTCGTTGAATACGGCTGGGGAGATTAACGCGGCTCGTTATCGGATTGAGGAGCAGATAAGCGGTAAAAAAGAGGAGATTTTCGCACGTGAGCAGGCGTCTCAATGGGAAGAGATTGCGGAATATATGGGAATGCTTGAGGAGAACAAAGAGAAGCTGGTCCTTGATGAAGAAAATGAGGTTGAGCTTCGAATTCCTCGAGATGAGCGTCCTGCATATTTGGAATGGGTTCTATGGCGTGCGTTCCTTGCTATAGATACATTAGTGAATAAACCGTATGAGGTCCGTAGCTTTAAAATAGATCAGGATTTTTTGCCTGTTGGTACAGCTCCGGGGAATAGGCCGGATTTGATTGCTGAATTTCGTAACTTTGTCATTGTCATTGAGGTCACTTTGTCTGAAAGTTCGAGACAGGAAGCCATGGAAGGTGAGCCGGTCAGACGTCATGTTGCTGACGCTGTTGAAAAATACAGTAGAAAAGGTAAACCTGTTTATGGTTTATTTATTGCGAAAAATATTGATTCAAATACTGCGGAAACATTTCGAATTGGTGTTTGGTATAACAAAGAAGATGAAAAACTTGATTTGAGTATCGTACCTTTTACGATTACTCAATTTAAATCTCTCTTTGAGGCCTTATTTCGAAGTAATACAGCTTCGCCAGAGAGATTATTAAATATAATGAAAATTTGTCAGACAGGTCGCAGCGTTGATGCCCCTTCATGGAAACGTTCTATTGAATCTCAAGTGGAAACGGTGACGAAAAAAATGGTTAGATAATTTGTGGATTATCATGGAATATGACTTATGGACAACTGTTTGCATAAATTGTTGTAATTTGTGATTGATGGAATATGTCAAGTAAAAGAGGTAAATAGTGGAGCGAAATTTGACGATTCATCAGTCTATCAATATGTCTGATCTTATGGAACAGATTCATCCATCAGATGATAAAAACATTGAAATTCGCAAAAGGTAAGTCAACTTAAAACGTATCGTCCTAAGTCATGTAAAAATTGCCATGCGAAATTTTTTGGAAGCAATCCTAAAAAAATCTGTAACTCTCATTCAATTCCTCGTTTTATTCTTCGTGGTGTCGGGGTTAACCTTAATAATATTAATGCTTTCGTTCACATCCCTTGGGAATCTTCTAAAACTGGTGTTAACTCAGCTGGTACATTTAGTCTTTTATGTACAGATTGTGATGGAAAATTATTTAAAGAATATGAAAATCCGTCATTATATAATGAAAACTTTCTTAAAGAATGTGATAGACAACAAGTAATGAATGAAATTGCAATGAAAAATTACTTGTTTAGTATGTATTTTCATTTGAACGAAAAAAGTAAATATGAAAGTATGCTTAGCAAGCTTGAGAGGGATAATGATACGGGAAAGGAGTCTATTGTTTATGGAATCAAGCGAGAGGAAGCGGAAATAATTGATGCAAAAAGTAGCTTTGCAAGGACGAAGAAATATTCCTTGTCTACACAAGATAATATATATAATATACTTTACTTTCATGTTTTTGATTATGAATTCTCTATTGCATTTCAGGATAAAGTAACGATTGGTTTTGATTGTTGGGGGAATCGAATAAATGATTTAGGGGATTGGGAAAAACGTACTACGGATTTTCAACTCATTGTGTTTCCGTTTGATGGGAAGACTTTTGTTCTTGCTTTTGCTGAAGAGCCCAATGAACAATTATTGCGCATGGCGAAAAGCTTGCAAAAACTTGCAAATCAGCGACTTGCAGTAAAGGCTTTAATTAGTATGGCAATAAGTTCATCAAAAAATTTTTATATATCTCCCAATGTGTCAGAATCGATATTTCGGAATAATTATTTGAGGGAATTGAGTGGTGATATTGGTCTTATAAAAACAGATTGCTTTGGCAATGAACCTGTGGATATGCCAGAAACTTATGCGTCGCTGTCGCAGCGTAAGCTTGTCGAACAATATGAGAAGATTCCGGATGAGTTATTTGATATGAATAGATAAAGCCTTGTCTTATGAGGTTATCTTTAGATTAAAATGTTTTTAATGATTGTGGAGAGCCCTTCTGTCGTTTGAGTGGTTTTGTGAAAATAAGGGTTATGATAAACGGGTGATGGAGAGCTGTCCTAGTGCTGTCTGATTGCCGAATCGTTCGTCGTATTCGGTCGACAATAGCTCTTTTACCGTCGAATCGGTTAGCAGTTCTTGCGCGGTACCTTTCCAAAGGATCTTTTCTGGAACCGGTAGTGAACTATCTTGTTTTTTAAGGATTAATTCCTTTACTGGATTGGGAACAGTTTCTGGGAACCAATTGGCGTAATGAAAATATTCTGTGACTTCTGTCCCTTGTTCGTCGCACAAGGTGATCGAATCTCCTGAATCGGAGGTGCTAGCCGTTAGGTAAGCTTTTACTTGTTCGCCATTAAATTCCTCCGATGTATATTTGAGTAGCTCTTGCATGTATGAATTAATTGACTTGCTGGTGAAATGATTTCTCCATGATTGATAGCCGGGATTGCTGTCAATCGAGTTGACGCGTCCTATGACATATCCGTCTTTTCCGTGAATGATTGATTCTAAGTATTGGTCTAAGGTTCGCAGTTTAAGATAAAACAGTATCGCTTTAGCCAAATTGCTTAGGTATTCTGATGCGATATTTCCTTTTTGGGATGGTTGTGAAACGGTGTAGGAGCTCAATTTTTCGATTGGCTCTAAGCCGTTGGGCTCTGGTGAAAGGGCGTTGATATAGCGGGATATGTAATCGGAGGTTTCCTGCAAAAAGATGCTTCGGCATTCATGATTTTGCATGTATTTTGCATGCATTTTCATCAGTGTGTGTGGATTGGCGGAGACTTCTGTGATGGCTTGTCCTTCAAGCCAACAGTGCATGTCTGAATATTGATATGGGTAAATGCCGGCTTTGTACCACGAAAAAATGGGATTGGAATAGTAAAGGTTAACGAACTTGATGATTGCTGCTGATGGGGTAGTGCTGTCGGGCCCTTCGGAATGTGTGCTCTGAATTGCCCATGGATTTAAGTAAGTAGCATAGGGAAAACCGAGATAGCGCTGAAAAGCGAGTAGCTCTTGCGCTGTTATATCGCGTTCTCCGGCTGCGAGGCGTCGAAGGCTTGGATAGCTGGTCTTGAGGAATTGTGAGATGCCTTCAGAAAATTTTTGAATAGTTAGATCGTATATATGCCGGATAATTTCAAAATTCAGTTTGACCGTTTCGCGTTCGCCTGAGTTGTTGTGTAGCAAATTCACAGTTCGTACCCTTTCCCTGCTGATTGTCGCAGATCGCTTAGTTAGTGTCAAGAGAACAAAAGATATACGTGTAATAAATGATATACGAAAATCGAATGTTGTGATATAATCGTTCTTGTTGGTCGCGAATAAAAGGAGTTGATTATGGCGAGCATGAATCTGAAATATCAAGGCACTGCTCTTGCGTGTCTGGTACTTGGTGTCGGACGTATTCGGAAGCACTATGAAGGAGGTGAACGTACCGATAAGGACGAGCTTCTGAACGGCAAACCTCTTTATCGTTATCCAGCGGCCTTCTCCTCAGACGGAATTACATGTATGGGGGTAGGCACGTTGGATACCACTTCCGAGCTTGCACCTTCAACGTTTGGCGAGCTGTATCGTGGTATTCCAGGCCAGCAGGCTGAAGTGTCCGTTTCTCCGAACGGTCAGTACGATGTTCGTTTGAACGTTCGTATGGAAAGCGTCGTTCCTGCTGCAAAGGCGGATCAGAAATGATTTTCCTGTTTGGCTTCATCTTTGGTGCAGTGACTATGGCTTTGGTACTGTACTGTCTATATACGGGGCAGTGGTACCGGTTCTCGTTGTATTTCTTTTTTGACGCGGCTGGATTGACTACTACAAGTGATGATCTCGTTCAATTCGGCGACAAGAAGGCTGTCAGCAAGAATCGTCCGAGAATCCGCCATATGCGGTTTGAGAATGATTGCCTTACTTTCCTGCTGTACCCTGCGTCCGGGAAAAAACTTGCCGATTATATCGACAAGACTGAGGAAATGGCTCAGGCGCTTCATATGACGTATGTCACTATTGAACCGGTTGGCATTGGTGATCATGGGCGTGTGATCGCATATCTCAGGGATCCGATCCCAGAGAAATTCTCGATGGAAGACCTTATTTCTCATGAGCGGTAGGATGTCTTCCCTCGTTCCGCTCGGTCTGACCGACACGGGAACGGTGTTCTATGCAGTGTTCTCGCATCTTCTGGTGGTTGGTCAGACCGGTTCCGGAAAAGGATCCGTTATCTGGGCATTCATCATGGGCGTCGAACGAATGCTGTCGAGGCAGGATGAGGCTGGTTGGGTGCGTTTCTATGGAGTGGATCCGAAACGTGCTGAGTTGTCCGGCATCAAATATGGCTTTGAGCGTATTGGCTTTGACGTTGATGATCAGTTGGATGTTCTTAATGAGCTGGTTTCCATCATGAGACAGCGGCAACGGTTGGGCATGCGTTCGTTCGTGGCTTCCGCTGAACTTCCTTGGTTGGTGCTGGTTGTGGATGAGTTCAATTCGTTTGAATCTTCCGCTGATGCGAAATGGAAAAGGGAAGTGAAGGCGGCTTTAAGTGCTCTGTTGTCACAGGGGCGTTCCGCTGGAATTGTTGTTCTTGCCGCGGCTCAGCAGGGACAGCGAGAAGCGATAGGGCCTTATCGAGATCATTTCGTCACCCGGATAGCGCTTCGTGTCGGTAGCCGAGTCGAGACGGATGTGATTTTGGGCGCTGGGGCTGTTGATCATGGAGCGTTGCCTCATGAGATACCTCCTGCTTCTGTTTCCAATGATTATCGAACTGCTGGCGTGGGATACGGTCTGTCTCTTGCGCAGCCGGGTTTCGTCCGTTTCAGAGTGCCTTTTGTCTCGGACGATGACATTCGGGCCTGGGATGAGTCTCATAGAAAATGAAAGGAACGATCATGACGATGATGTTCATTGACGTGGGGGATGGATTGTTCTCCTATGAATACCTTCTTCGTCAAACGAAAAAAGGTTTATTGCAATCGGGATTAACGAATATCGACGAGGTTTCTGCGGATATTGCTTCGCTTTTTTGGGAACATGCCGCTTGTGAGCTTCGTAAACGTTATGTTTATGCGTTGCCTAGTGGCGCTATAGATTGCATTCCTGGTCATTCGCCTGAGTATTCGCAATTGCGTGATTGCGTCTGTGAATGCATATGCGATGCGGATAGCTATATCGCTTCGTTTGCTGCGATTCGGAAGAAGCTTGGCTCTTCTTGTTCTGAAAGGATTAAGAATGAGTGAAAGTGGGAATCTCGGTGTTCCTCCGGAATTTAAGTTGATTTCCGCTGCTGAGGTGGCTGAGATTTTGTCGGTGTCGCAATCGCATCTTTGTGCGATGCGGGATATGCCTGATGGCGGAGGCCTACGTGTCATGTATGTGGGTTCTAGGCGTACGCCGCGTTATGCCATGCGGGATGTTATGAAATTTATCGAGCAGGGTGGCACTCCTTTGAAGAAAGGAGCGTGGAAATGAGCTCGACCATACGCAAGAGAGTGGGCAAAACCGGGAAAGTCTCGTATCAAGCGCAGGTGTTCAGTGGCAAAAACGCATTTGTTGGTTCGAAGACTTTTGATCGGCGTAAGGATGCAGTCGCTTGGATCTCGGAGAAACAATCGGAACTGAAAGCTGGTGTTGATCTGGCTTCTTCAAGGACGCTTGTTGGCAATGCGCTTGATGCGTGGGAGGATCTTTTGCCTGGCCAGATCGCGGAATCCACAGTGAAATATTATCAATCCGTCATGCGTATTCATGCGCCACAATGGTTGAAAGACAAGAAATTATGCGATGTATCGGTATCGGATATGCAGAATGTTCTCAACGATATTGATCTTTCCATTGGATCGAAGCAGCGTATTCGTACCGCTTTCATGTCTTTCTTTACATGGTGCGTGAATAACGGATATCTGGCAAAATCCCCGATGAAAGGCACTAGATTGCCAAGGGCGGATAATTCGGAAATGAAGATGAATCCTTTCACTTGGGATCAGCTCGATTCCCTTGTTGATGTGATTCGTGAAGATTCGGATCCATTCCTTGCCGACGTGATCCTTATCTTGGGGTACACGGGATTGCGATGGGGTGAGATTCGAGTGCTCAAAGTGAGAGATGTGCAGTTGGAGCCGGTCATGAGATTTCTGGTCAGGGCATCTCAAACGGAAGGAATGCAGATCAAGTATCCGAAATCCGGCAAAGCGCGTCATGTGCCGGTTGCCGATAAGATCAGGCCGATAGTCTTGGGGCATATGAAAGGCAAAGGGTCTGATGAACTGGTGTTTACCACGCGAAGCGGGGCGAAACTGAATAAAGGGAACATAAAACGGGATACGCATTGGAAGGAGCTGTCCCACGGCCGCAGGCTTCATGACCTGCGACACACCGCGGCAACGGAATGGCTGAGACATGGAATCGATGTGTTGACGGTGAAGGAATGGCTTGGACACTCGAGTCTGGCCATGACGCAAAGATATGTTCATTATCTCGGCACGGACGCCGATATTGCTGCCATCAAAAAACTGAATCAATAAAACAGCATCACAGTTGCCATGACAAAAGCCATGACAATTTTCTGAATAGCAAGACTTAAGGAAGGAGCCTGGGAGTAGTACAGGGCTCTGAAAACGGCATGATTGCGACGAAAGCATAAAAAAGTGGGCGATGAGGGATTCGAACCCCCGACATCCACCGTGTAAAGGTGGCGCTCTAACCAACTGAGCTAATCGCCCGCAACGAACTACTGTACCGTATCCGCGCGATGAGCCGCACTCGTGTGTCGGCATGGCGGATATGATGCCGCTTGATCGGTACGAAACCGCCGTGTGAGCGATGAGCCGCACGTGTCGATTCACTGAATTTTCATCTTTTGCGGCGTCTGCGTCGAATCAATCACGTAAAGTAGTGACGTTAATACGTGTAGCAGGAGGTCGAACGCCAATGGCACAGGAACCTGAAACCGAGAAGAACGCATCGGGAATCGCTCATGCCGCGAAGCGAAAGTGGGGCTACGATGCGGAACAGGTGGATGCTTTCCTTGAACGTGCGCACATGCTGTATGAAGGTGAGGGCGCGCAACTCACCCAGCATGATATTCAGAACGTCTCCTTCGAACTGGTCAAGGGCGGCTATGTGATCGCCCAAGTGGATGCCGCGCTTGCCCGTCTGGAACGTGCCGTGGTCGACAAGCAGACCACGTGGGAAATCTCCCAGCATGGCCGTGTGGCATGGAAGGCGCAGACCGAGGACCTGTTCAAGAAGCTCGACGCGCATGCCGAACGCGAGCACGGCCAACGGTTCAAGCCGGGCGAGGGCAAGAATCCGAGCTACGACCGCAAGCAGGTCGACAGCGTGATCGACAAGTGCCTGACGAAAGCCGCCGGCGAGCTGGGTGTTGAGGAAGTCAGTGAAGCGGACGCCAAGGCGATCGCCGACACGAATTCCCAGACCTTGAGCAACGTGATCTTCACTCAGCGCAAAGGCAAGAGGGGATACGACGAACGTCAGGTGGATTACTATCTGGCCGCCTGCGCGCAGTTGCTGACCCGACTCGAATCGTATGCGCGCGTCGCGGATTTCGTCGGTGAACCCTCCGAAGAGGCGATGGCCGCGGCCGCACCGTCCGTTGCCCCGGCTTCCGGCGATTCCGCAGCTGGCGAAACCCAGATGATCGCACCGCTGTTCGCAGCTCCTTCCGCCACGGTTCCGGCTGCTCCGGTTCTTCCTACTGTGCCAACCGTCACGCCGAGCGAAGAGGATTCCTTCGACGCGCTGAACAAGGCCGAGCATGAGATCTTCACGTCCGCGGTCACCTCCCCGGTGAGCGTGCCTGCCACGCCGATGAACACTCCGCCTGCGGTTCCGGTGGTTCCGCCGGTGTTCCAGCCGCAGACCGATTCCGCTTCTTCCGCGCCGAGCGCCGTTGAAGAGACCCAGGCGTTCGATCCGCTTGCCGATGATGCGATGGAAGATGCCGCGCCAAAGGCTCCGGCTCCGACCGCGACCGATTCGCAGGCTCCAGCCGCTCCGGCATTCTCGCCGGCTCCGGTTGAACCCGAGCCGCAGCAGGATCCGTCTTTGGCCGCGTTGGCGCATCTGGCCCACACCATCAATGAGACGAACCAGACGGAAAACACGTTCACGCCGCAGGTTCCGAGCCTGTCCGCGTCCGACTTGCCTCAGGTCACCACCGGTTCGACGAGCCTGAGCTCCCTCGCAGCCTCGGTGCCGCCATCCTTCACGCCTGAACCGGCCGCTCCGGCCACTCCGGTTCCGGTTGTTGAACAGGCTCCGGCCGAGCCGGCCGCTCCGGCTGAACCTGCCGTAGAACCGGCAGTTGTCCCGGCAACTGAACCGTCCGCCGAACCCGACGCGGACAAGCAGCAGGAGGACAAAAAGCCGGAACCAAGCCCGGCTTTCAGGTCGATTTTCCCGGCGTCGGGCAACGACGACAATCTCGATATTCCGGATCTGTCGTTCCCGTCCTTCGAGTGAACCAACGGTAATAAACAGGCTGGCGGAATCGTCAGCCTGTTCTCGCGTTTACACAATCCCAACTACACAGCCTCGACTACACAGTCCCAACTTACATAGTCCAAACTTACATAGTCCAAACCAATGCCGGAACATCGGCATATCATACGGAGAGCAGCGCATAACCCATGCAACCATCAACCGTAGTAATTCTGGGCTCCACCGGATCCATCGGCACCCAAGGCCTTGACGTCATCTCACGTCATCTCGACCGCTTCACCGTGACGGGTCTCGCCGCGGGCGGAGCACATGTCGAACTGCTTGCGCAGCAGGCGGCGAAATTCCATGTGCCAACCGTCGCGATCTTCTACAAGGAAGCCGTCCCCGCGCTACGTGAGGCGTTGGAACAGGTCGGCGCAGGCAACGTCAACATCACAGCCGGCCCTGACGCGGTGATCGCCATGGCAGGCTCCGGCGCCGACGTGGTGCTTAACGGCATCACCGGCTCCATCGGCCTCGAACCGTCCATCGCGGCACTGCAGGCAGGCTCCCAGCTGGCATTGGCCAACAAGGAATCCGTGGTGGCCGGCGGACACCTGCTGTTTAGCGCGCAGGTACGCGACAAGCAGATCAATCCGGTCGATTCCGAACATTCCGCCATCTGGCAGTCGTTGCGTTCCGGCACGCACGGCGAAGTGTCCAAGCTCGTCGTCACCGCGTCCGGCGGTCCGTTCCGCGGCTGGAAGCGCGACCAAATGACCGACATCACGCCGGAACAGGCCTTGAACCACCCCACATGGAACATGGGGCCGGTCGTGACCATCAACTCGTCCACGCTGATGAACAAAGGTCTTGAAGTCATCGAAGCAAGCCGACTGTTCGATGTGCCACCGAGCCGCATCGACGTGACCGTGCATCCGCAATCCATCGTGCATTCCATGGTGGAATTCCGCGACGGCGCCACCATCGCGCAGGCTTCGCCGCCGGACATGCGCCTGCCGATCGCCCTCGGCCTGTCCGCGCCGGAACGTCTCGGAAACGTCGCCGCCGCATGCGATTGGACGAAGGCGGCCACGTGGACGTTCGAGCCGCTCGACAACGAGGCGTTCCCCGCGGTGAACCTGGCCCGGCACTGCCTCGAATCGTCCGAAAAGCATACGGCCGTGCTCAACGCGGCCAACGAGCAGGCCGTCCACGCGTTCCTCGAACACCGTCTGCCATACCTCGGCATCGTCGACACCGTGCGCGAAGTGCTTGACGAGATGGACGCCGAACTGCGCGGCAACCCGCTGTTCGCTTCCGTGGAGGAAATGAGCCGACTCGAGCAGGAGGCTCGCGCCCGCGCCGACAAGCTGATAAACAAGTAAAGAGCACAAGCCGTAAGAACCATCGCGGGGCGCATAACGCGCCTCGCACATGCAAGGATCACGTATGCCAGAAATCGAAAAACCGTTCCGCAAAACCGGTGACGCGGCCATCAGCGAAAGCCCGCTGCATCCGCGCCGCAAGTCCCGCCGCATCATGGTCGGCCCGGTGCCGGTCGGCGGGGGAGCGCCGATTTCAGTGCAATCCATGACCAATACGCTGACGGCTGACGTGCCGGCCACCCTGCAGCAGATCGCGGAACTGACCGCGGCCGGCTGCGATATCGTGCGTGTGGCCGTGCCAAGCCAGGATGATGCCGACGCATTGCCGGAAATCGTCAAAAAATCGCCGATTCCGGTGATTGCGGACATCCACTTCCAAAGCAAGTACGTGTTCCAGGCCATCGACGCCGGCTGCGCGGCCGTGCGCGTGAACCCCGGCAACATTCGCAAATTCGACGAGGTCGGCCCTTCGATCTGCAAGGCCGCCACGGATGCGGGCATTTCCCTGCGCATCGGCGTGAACGCCGGTTCGCTCGATAAGGAGCTGTACGCCAAATACGGCGGCCCGACACCGGAGGCGCTGGTGGCGTCCGCGATGAAGGAAGCGCGCATGTTCGAAGACGTCGGCTTCCACGATTTCAAGATTTCCGTCAAGCACCATGATGTGGTCACCATGGTGCAGACGTACCGTCTGTTGGCTTCCAAGGGCGATTGGCCGCTGCATTTGGGTGTCACCGAAGCCGGCCCGACCTGGCAGGGCACAATCAAAAGCTGCCTGGCATTCGGCGCGCTGCTGGCCGAAGGCATCGGCGATACGATCCGCGTTTCACTGTCCGCGCCTCCCGTGGAGGAAGTGAAGGTGGGCTGCAAGCTGCTGGAATACATGGGATTGCGCCCGCGTAAGTTCGACATCATCTCCTGCCCGTCCTGCGGCCGTTCCCAGGTGGACGTGATTCAGCTGGCCAACGCGGTGACCGAAGGGTTGAAGGACGTGACCGCGCCGATTCGCGTGGCCGTCATGGGCTGCATCGTCAACGGTCCGGGCGAGGCTCGCGAAGCCGATTTGGGCGTGGCCTCCGGCAACGGCAAGGGGCAGATTTTCATCAAGGGCAAGGTCATCCAGACCGTGCCGGAAGACCAGATCGTGGAAACCCTGCTCGCCAAGGCGCAGGAGATCGCCGCGCAGATGGAGGCCGACGGCCAGTTGCCTGCCACCGCCACCGGTCCGGTGGTCGTGCCGGTGACGCAAAACGGCAACTGCTGAAAGCCATGTTCCAGCGTGCCGTCGGTAGCATGCAATCGCAGGCTTCTCAGCAAAGGCCGGTAGAATGAGCGGCGTGTCAGAGCAGGAACATCAATCATCAGCCGCCAGCCAGTCATTACGGCAAGAATCGGCTTCATCGCCCGCGCGTCCGCAACCGCAACATCAACCGTGGACGCGCGGGCGGCGACTCATGGTCAACCTGCCTATTTTCATCATGCTGCTGGGCATTCTGGTGTCCGTGGCCAATTTGACGGCATCCACATGGAACTACGAGCCGACCGAGCAGACCATCGAAACGCTTGACGCCAACACCGCCGTGACCTTCGCCAATCCATCCGGCGAAAAACTGGCGAAAAAAGGCGATTACGAGGTGGCGAAACGGTACGTCACCATCAAAGCGAAACGGCCTTCCACCGGTGAGATACAGAACATCAAAGTGCTGATCCGCAAACCGAAAGGGGCTGGGAACGGACGTCCCGGTGTGGTTTTCATGCACGGCGCCGGCTATGGCACCTGCGACAATTCCTTCGGCGACATGGCCTCCGACCTGTCTTCGGCGGGATTCGTGACGGCGGTGCTTGACAAGCCGGTCTGGTCCACCAACGACGCCAATCGCGACTACCCGGGTTCCGCCGCCATCTACGACCAGGTCATCAACCTCCTGCGGAAAATGGATACGGTGGACGCCTCCAAAGTGGGCATCTACGCCACTTCCGAAAGCACATGGATCTCATCGTATCTGCTGCAGCGCGATCCGGACGTCGCTTTTCAGGTGCTGCTCAGTCCGATGGTCTACGAGCCGCGGTATTCGCTGGGCTTCCTCGCCGCACAGGACTTCGCGCTCGTCGGCGCGCATGACGGCTACCAGTCGATCGTCCGCCGCGTATTCAATATCGACGCGTCCCTGTTCGGACTCACCAACCTCGACATCGACACGTTGACGCCGAAAGCGTATGCCATTCCGACATTGGTGGCATATGGCACGAAAGACGTCATGACCGCGCAGGTGGAAGGCACGGAGAAAATCGTCGATCTGGCTCACCAGGCCGGCAACTGGGACGTCACCATACGCACGTACCCCATCGCCAACCATGTGCTGAGGCTCGGCGACGAAGCCAATTCCGGAACCCCGTTCGCCGACGCGTACGTGGACGATGTGGTCGACTGGGCCGTCGGCACCACGCACGGACTCAAACAGACCAGCGAACGCGTGGCCGGCACCAGAATGTACCAGTCAATCGCAGTGCCATTGGACCTCAAAGCCAATCGCGGCCTGACCATCTACCTGGTCGCGTTGCATGCCAGCATGCTGGTGCTGCTGCTTGCCGCAGGCGTGCTGTGGCTCGCCGTGCTGATGCGTAAGATCTGGGCGCGTGCCCACGGACGACGGTATCGGCTGGGGCTTGCGCAAGGGTTCAAAAACTCGCTGGTCACGTTGACTATCGCCACTATGGCCACGTTCGTGCTGTTCTGCGCCGGCCTTGGCGATGTGATCATGGGTGTGGTCAAACTGGCATGGGGCAGTGCCCCAGTGGAGAATCCGGGCGTGATGTATTGGAGCTGGCCGGTGATCCAGATCGTGTGCGTCGCCGTGGTGTGGGCATGGTCCCGCGTGTTCATGCGGCTGATCGAAGAGGCAACCCATCGAGGCATCGCGCAGTGGCCGCCACGTAAGGGTGCTATCGGCGAAATCGTCAGCGGACGGCAGCCGGTGCTGGCTTCCACGCGGTTCGGACGCGTGATGTTCTGGCTGACCGTGGCCGCCATGTTCTGCGTATTGCTGGTGTTCGCGTTCTGGGGGCTGTTCATCTACTGACGGGGCGAATGTATCTCGGAACGCGCACGTGCGGCGAGCGTATGCATAACAGGATGCGATGAACGGCAAGAAAAGGAGGTGCGATGCCGCTGTATCAAGACGAAGGCGTGGTGCTGCGCACCGCCAAACTCGGCGAAGCCGACCGCATACTCACCTTGCTCACACGTGACCATGGCAAAGTACGCGCCGTCGCGAAAGGCGTGCGCCGTACCAAATCGCGTTTCGGAGGCCGACTCGAACCGTTCATGCGCGTGGCGCTGCTCATTGCGGAAGGTCGTTCGCTCGACGTCGTGTCCCAAGCCGAATCGATCGCCGCGTATGCAGGGCCGATTTGCGCCGATTTTCAAGCGTATACGGCGGCGAACGTGATCTGCGAAACCGCCGACAATCTGGTCGCCACGGAAAAGGAGCCTGCGGCCGCGCAATATCGTCTGGTATTGGGCGCGTTGAACGCGCTTGCCAAACATGCACACGACTCGTCCGCAATCGGTGATTCGTACGTGCTGCGTGCGCTGGCGATCGCTGGTTGGACACCCCGTCTGCGCGTCTGCGTGGTGTGTGGCGAGCCGATTTCGTCCACGCTGTCCTGGTATTTTTCGATTCCCGCCGGCGGCCTGATGTGCGCCGCCGACCACACCCCCGAATCGGAAGCGGTGTCGTGGGATGCGATTTGCCGGCTTTCGGCGCTTGTCGATGGCGATTGGGGGGAGCTGGACGGTGTTCCGGCGGCCGCGTCGATTCAACGGGAAACCCACCAAATAGCGGAAGAATGGGGCGAATACTATTTGGAACGGCCGATTCGTTCCATGCGCTTGCTAGATTAGCGGGTATGGCTTTTGAGAACGTGGATTACAAATCCCTTGACATTCCGGCGGCACCGTTTTCCGACCCGTCGATCATTCCCGATTTTCCAAAGAACAAGGTTCCGCGCCACGTCGGCGTGATCATGGACGGCAACGGCCGTTGGGCCCAGCAGCGCGGACTCATCCGCACCGACGGCCATCAGGCGGCCGAACCGGTGGTGTTCGATACCATCGCAGGTGCCATCGAAGCGGGCGTACGGTACCTGTCCCTATACACGTTCTCTACGGAGAATTGGAAGCGTTCACCGCAGGAGGTGCGTTTCCTTATGGGCTTCTCGCGTGACATCATCCACCGTCGCGTCGATCAGATGAACGAGTGGGGCGTGCGCGTGCGCTGGTCGGGCCGCCGGCCGAAGCTGTGGAAGTCCGTGATCGACGAGCTGGAAGTGGCACAGGAGAAGACGAAGAACAACAAGACCATCGATGTGGTGTTCTGCCTGAACTATGGTGGTCGCGCCGAAATCGCGGACGCGTGCGCAGCGATTGCACGCGAGGTTCGTGACGGCAAGATCTCTGGCGATCGCGTGACGGAGAAGATGATTGCTGAGCACCTGTACAACCCGGATATTCCCGACTGCGATCTGGTGATCCGCACGTCCGGCGAGCAGCGTACCTCCAACTTCCTGCCGTGGGAAGCCGCCTACGCGGAACTTGATTTCGTGCCGGAACTGTTCCCGGATTGCGGCCGTGAGGTGCTGTGGCGTTCTATCGACCACTACATCCACCGCGATCGTCGTTTCGGTGGCGTGAAGCGATAAGGAACAGCCCGGTGGGCTGTTCCAGCTTCACGCCCGAGCGGCTATGCCGCGAGGGTAATGTTGAGCCGGCCGTAGGCCGTCAATAATTGCAGGACGTGAAGAAATAAGAAAAAGACCCCCGCGGGGGTCTTTTTCTATTCTGCTCCTAAAACGGCTTTTAATCGCCTGCCAGTTGCGCGATTCGCCACGTGAAATCAGTTATGAAACGATCATGATCCACGGTGAGCGCCACGTGCACGCGTGGCGCCGACGGGTCAATCAGTCCGGCCGGATCGCCGATGGTGCGGCCGCGCGTGCCATGAAAATCGCCTGTCTCCGTTTCGACCTTCATCGGCAGATCGAAACATTCCACCAAACTCGGATCCGCCGCTACGGCTGCGGCGAGCGGATCGTGCAATGGCATGCCGGCTGCGAATAGTCGGGGGTCTGCGGCGAAATTGGCCGCGATGGAAAAATCGGCGATATCGGCAAGGAACGTCCGCACGTCGCCATCCTGCGATTGCGATGCGGCCTGACGCCACTGTACGGTCGCGTCGGACCCCAACAGGCACTGATGCGTCACGTCCAGTCCGACCATCGTCACATCCGCACCGGAATGGAACACGCGGTCGGCGGCCTCCGGATCCTGGATGATGTTCGTTTCGGCGGTCGCATCCCAACAGTTGCCTTCCTGCGTCAGCGTTCCCCCCATCATTACCAGCCGGAGCCGGCTAGTGATATCCGGTGCCGCGGCAAGCGCCGCATCGACGTCGGTCAGCGGGCCGGTCGCCACCACCGTGACGTCACTACCGTAGAAGCGAACCGCGTCGATGAGGAATCGAACGCCGTCCGGCAGAGCGACAGGGGAGTGGGAACGGTCCTCACAATCGTTGTCGCCGCCGGCATCGCAGGCGGTAAACGAAAGTGAAAACGAGTCGGCTGCGGGATTGGCGTGAGGGTCGTGCACGTCATATCCGCCAACGGAAATCAGCCCGCGCATCGCTCGAACATCCAATCCTGACGAATCGGACACATTGGGTGCCGGATTGAGCGTCTGGATGTTCGAATCGTCACAAACAGACGTATGCCGTCCGACGGCACAATCAGCGGACGGGCCGAATCCGCCCAATCCATCCGTGCCGTGGAACTGCGCGCAGCCGGCGTCGGGAATGAACGCGGCCGCCCAGGAGGGGCGCGTCGAGCCGCACATCACCGGAACGTCCCGGAACCCCAACCGTTCCAGTACATAAGCCGTGTTGCGTACGGCGGTGTCAGCCGAAACGTTGCCATAGGTGCCGATGACGCCCAGTATCTCGACGTCGTCAAACGAGGCGAGATACGCCAAAGCCAGCGCATCGTCGATGCCGGTGTCGACATCGAGAATCATCTTGCGTTTGCCGGAGGGTGTGGGCGTCATCGGCCGGTCTTTCTCTTAGGGGAATCCGTTATTTCAATATTCGCTTTCTTAAGCAGGATTCGTTTCTTAAGAAAGCTGTTATTTCAAAATCCGCTACTTCAGGAATTCGTCGGTGGCGATGTCCTTGGCCGCCGGAGCGGTGTGCACCGTCTTGCCGTGCGCATCGGTGTAGGCGTTCTCCTCGGCGAGGAAATCGAAATACTGCTGCGCGCCCTTGGTGTCGTTCGTGCCGAACACGAACGAGCCATCCTTGATCTTCGTTGGATCACCCCAGTACTGGCCGTTTACGATGGTCTTCATGCTCTTCTTGACGAAAGCGAGCTTGAGATTCGCGTCGGGGGCTTCTTTGACGAGGATCGCGGCGGCATCATCGGGATGCGAGTAGGCGTATTCGTACCCTTTCTTGGTGGCTTGCACGAACTTCCTTACGAGGTCCGGATTGGAGGAGATGGTCTTGTCGTTGGTGATCACGCCGATGGTGTCGGCATTGCCGGGCACGCCATAGTCCGGCTCGGTGAAGCAGTTGAGCTTCGGGCCGTACATATCGGCCTGCACCCCTTCCCAAGTGGCGTAGAAGCCGCCAAAATCGGCTTTTTTGCTGGATAGCGTCTGGAAGGTGGACGTGCCGACGGTCACCTTGTCGAACGTGCCCTTGCCGCCGTCGGTCTGAATCATGCGGCGGATCACCGCGTCGGATTCGTTGGAGCCGAACGTGGCGAAGGTCTTGCCGTCGAAATCCTTCGGGGACTTGATGTCCTTGTTCGACGCGAGCGAACACCAGATGGCGCTCGGCTTCTGCTGCACCTGCATGACTTGTTTGATTTTCGCGCCCTTAAGCGTGTAAATGCCCACGTTGGTGAGGTTGGACAGCGCGAAATCCGCCATGCCGTTGTTCACGGCCTGCTCCGCGCCGGCCTGCGCCACCGCCACGATGTCCACGTCAAGACCGGCCTGCTTGAAATAGCCTTTGTTCTTCGCCACATACACGCCGATATGGTTGGTGTCGGGCGCCCACGAAAGCATGAACGTCACCTTGGTGAGGCCGTTGCCGTCCGCCGCGGTTTTCGTGGAGTCGTTGCTTTGCCCGCATGCGGCCACGCCGACGAGCATGGCGATCGAGCCGAGGATTGCGATTGCTTTGCTGAAGATGGTCTTCTTCATACCTTGCGATTTCCCTTGAATCTTGCTTCTCTACCGTTTTCTAGGGATGACGCTGCGGGCGGGGTTCGGGCAGAAAACGATACGAAGGGCTAAGGCCCCCGCTCGTCCAATGCCCCCGACGTTCCTTATGATGCCTGCCGCCGCCCGGTTGACCGTTTGACGCCGAAGCTGTGGAACATTGCCGGTTTGCCACACATTGGCTAAACAGCGAGTCCCATTATACGGGTGTGCATGACGATGATGAGGGCCGCAATGGTGATTGTTGCGTTTTCACTGGTCCGCGTCCGGATCGGCGTCCGCGTCGGCTGGGCCGAGCAGCAGGCGTTCGCTGAGATTCACGAGGCACATGAGCATGCCGGTGATGACGATGATGACCAGCGTGGCCGAGAAGATCAGCGGCGTGCGGAACGAATTGTAAGCCGCCTGCAGCCAGATGCCGAGGCCCTTGCGCGCACCCAGATACTCGGCAGTGGTGGCGGTGGCGAAGATGTATGCGGCGGATACGCGGATGCCGCCGTAAATCTGCCGTGCGGCGACGCGCAGCTTCACATGCCACAACGTCCACGCGCGGGTCGCGCCGCATGTCAGCGCCACATCCGAATAGAACTGCGGCACCGCTTCCAGACCACGGATCGTCTGCACGGCGATCGGGAACAGGCCGAATACGGCCACAATCACGATTTTGCCGGAAACTTCGAAACCGAACCAGATCAGAAACAGTGGCGCGATTGAAATCAACGGCATCGTCTGCGCGGCCGACAGCAGCGGGAACAACGCGGCATCGGCAATACGGGAGCAGTACAGCAGAATGCCGATCAGAATGCCGCATGTCACGGCGAACAGGAAGCCGACGGTGCCTTCCAACAGCGTGACTTCGGTCGCGGGCCACAGGGTCGGCCATGTTTCGACGGTCGCCTGCGCGATTTCGCTGGGGGCGGCGATCATCGTGGATGGCACGTGCCCCAATCGCACCCATGCCTCCCATACGACAAGCAGTGTGATGACGGCGATCAGCGTTGGAATACGACGCTTCGCCATACCGAGTAGTTTGTGTTGAACGTGCGATTCCGCCATCGTTCACCTTGCTTTCTGCGTCAAAGTGGACGCGCACGTGACCGACTGCGGGAAATCAGTAAGGTGAGGAGCCTGCTCGCCAATCGGCCAGAAAAGATTGTTACCGGCTCGCCAGTATAGACGGTGGGGCGGAACGTAGGCAAACCCGCACAGCAAGTACGGCAGTAACGAGAGATAACGTGCGTTGGATACCATCCCAGATATCACTTTAGACATAGAGAGACAGATATGGGAAGGCCTCCGCACCCTTCCGATGCGGAGGCCTTCCCATATACCCCTTGCTACTGCCTTATGGTCGTTTGCCTGTCAATCATGACAGACGTCTATCATTCCAGTCCGATGGACTTCATGTGGTGAAGCACCAGGGACTTGACCTTGAGCGTGCCGGATTCGGCCACGAGCTTGATGGCGCGCGGACCTTCGGACGCGTAGCTGTACGAGCTGAGCGCCTGACGGCCGTCGTTGACGTACACCTCCACGCAGCCACGGTCCACGTACACGCGCAGCTTGAGTTCGCCGGCGGCAAGTTCGGCTTCGGACAGCGGTGCCGTACGGTAGCCGCGATCGCCCTGAGCGTTGGCCTGACGGTCGACCACCACGCGGCCGATCTGATCGTCATACGCAACGGACGTGTAGGCGCCATCCTCGGTGGCGTGGACACGCAGGCCGGCACGCTCGGCGGTGGAGTTGGCCAGGTCGATGGTCATTTCGATTTCCACGGCTTCGGCATCGTCCACAATGGTCTTCTCGCCGCTGACGTCCAGATCGATCGCACCGAAATCGACGGTATCCTCGCGCAGGCCTTCCATTTCGGCCACCGGCGCGGTGTGCAGGTCGCCGTCGGCGCCCAGCGTGATCTCACGCGGCAGGGTGAGGTTGCCGCACCAGCCGTCGTCCTGCATCGGAATCGGCTCGACGAACGGGCTCATCCAACCGTAGACGATCTGACGCTTGCCGTCGTTGAACGACTGCGGCGCGTAGTAATTGTGGCCGCAATCCCACAGACGGAACTCGGTTTCCGGCTTGAACTGCTCGCCCGGAGTCCAAGTGCCGATCATGTAGCCGGCGTTGTTGACGTTGCGGTTCATGAAGCCGGACGGCTTGGCACCCATGGCGGAGAAGCCGATAACCCACTTCTCGTTGCCTTCGACGTCCTTGATCGGGAAGAAGTCCGGGCACTCGAGCATAAACACGTCCGGATCCGGATGCTCGAACAGCACCTGCTCATAGGTCCACTTGACCATGTCGTCGGAGGAGAACAGCCACATCTGGCCGCGCTTCTCGGCAGAGGAGACACCGAAGGTCATGTACCACTTGTCGCCGGTCTTCCAGACCTTCGGGTCGCGGTAGTGGTGGTTCACCTTGTCGGTCGGGCAATCAATGACCATACCGCGCTTAGTGGCGCTGGTCAGCTCATCGTTGTCTGGTTCGGCGAGCATCTGTACCTGCCAGTCGCCGCCGGTGTTGTCCTTGCCGTTGGCCCAACGGTGGCCGGTGTAGTAGAACTTGAGCTTGCCGTCATCGCCGACCACGGCGGAACCGGAGAACACGCCGTCCTTCTCCTCCTCCAGGGAAGGAGCGAACATGATTGGTTCGCGCTTCCAATTGACCATATCGGCGGAGGAGACGTGACCCCAATGCATCGGACCCCACTGGGTGCCATACGGGTGCAGCTGGTAGAAGACGTGCCAACGGCCCTTGTAGAAGCACAGGCCGTTCGGATCGTTGATCCAACCGCCATTGGATGCGATGTGGAACTTCGGATACCAGCGGTTGTTACGCTTGGCTGCGAAGGCCGCGACACCGGCCTCTGCCTTGGTGAGTTCCTCGCTGTGGTTCTTGATTTCGTGAAGGACAGGTGCGTCCGGAGTAAAGCCAGTCATCGTTGAATGCCTTTCTGAATCTGGGTTATGAATTGTTGGATAAAAAGCTTTTTGAAGATGGTGCCCAAAGCGGAAAAAGGGAAACGCTTCGGACACCACGATTGTTGTTATGATGCGTACGGTACCGATGATGATCGCGGGAGAAGGGATGTAGGTTGCGACCACCATCGACGCCGTACGCCGACTTAGTACGGGCTGAGACTCAGGCCTTCACTTCCGCATCAGCGGCCTTCATGGCCTTGAGCTGCTTGTCAGTGTAGAACGGATCGCCGCCGACTTCCTGATCATCCTTCTTGATGACGAAGAAGCCGTAGACCAGAGCCGCAAACACGATGGCAGAGATGGTGAAGAAGGTCGGACGGTCGCCCATGGCATCATGCAGAGCACCCATCGGGGTGGAGAAAATCACCTGGCCGACCTGGGAAGCGATCTGGAAACCAACCATGTACAGGGTGGCAGACAGCTTCGTGTCGAAGTGCAGGGTGAAGTAACGGAACGCCGGCAGGCAGAACAGCGGTACCTCGATGGAGTGGAACAGCTTGACGATGGAGACGGAGACCGGGTCATGGAACACGCCGCACAGACCGATACGGGCGAACATCACGGTGGCGCCGAGCAGCAGGGAGTTACGCACGCCGATCTTCTTCATGATGATCGGGACGACGCCCATCATGGCGGACTCAAGGAACACCTGGAAGGAGTTCAGGGTACCGTAGGTGGCGTTGCCGATTTCAGTGGTCGGGAACAGGGAGGCGTAGTAGTTCGGGAACATCTGCTGATCGAACACGGTGTAGAAGGTGTTGGTGAACAGCATGAAGACGATGAGCACCCACAGAGTCGGCATCTTCAGGACGGAGACCATTTCCTTGAAGGACGGGTTGGTCGGAGCCGCGTTCGGATCGGCCTCCTTCTTGAGTTCTTCCTTTTGCTCGGCCGGAACCCAGAAGGCGTAGACGCACAGCATGCCGAGGCCGCAGATGGAACCAACCCAGAAGTTCAGCATCGGGTTGATGTTGAACAGGAAGCCTGCGCACAGCGCCACGACAGCGTAGCCGAAGGAGCCCCAAGCGCGGGACTGACCATATTCGAAGCCGAACTTACGGGAGTAACGTTCGGTGATGGCTTCGAACAGGGAGCAGCCGGCCATGAAACCCGCGGACAGCACGATGGAGCCGAGAAGCACGCCGATGAATCGGGTGGTGCCGCCGGCGGTCAGCATCGGCTGGTACACGAACTGCACGAACGGGCCAACGCATGCAGCGACCGCAGAGATGAAGATCACGAGCTTGCGCTTGATGCCCAGCTGGTCCTGAATGGTGCCGTAAACGAACATGATGACCAGGGTGGCCAAGGAGTTGATGGAGTAGATCTGGCCCTGTTCCGCGGAGCTCATGCCCAGACCGTGGGTCGGGTCAGTGAGCCAGCGGGAGAAGAAGGACCACCAGATGCCCCAGGAACAGAAGAACATGAAAATGCCGAAGGAGCTCTGCAGATAGGAAGGATTCTTCCATACAGAACGTGTTTTACTTGCCATTTTGATTCTCTTTTTCTCTTCGCGGTGCCGCTGCCGCGCGGCATCGATCGCTTCCGATGTTGTTTTGGCTTGCGCCTGCTCGGATTTCAGCTGCCGTGCCGAAAAGCGAACATGGCTTCAAGATAGCATATGGCAACTGCTTCGTCAAACGTTTGACGTCAATCGTTTGACGTCAAACGTTTGTAAGGATTTGCGGATAGTTGAAATTAAGCCTGAATCAACTGCTGGCGGACTGTTGACACGATTGCTTTATTCGGCGTGTCGTGAACAAACGCACAATTTTCATGTATAGAAAATGGCTGTGCGAACAATCGTAAGCATTTGAATCGTTGTAAAAACAGAAAAATCAGGATATGACGGAATCTTTTTCCAACAATGCGCAGTGGATCTTCGCCGGAATCGGCGCATCAAGCGGCGGCAGGGAAGCTCTGGCGGATGGACATGAACTGGTATCCACATCCTTGCCTTCAATCATGGAAATCAGCTTGCAGGCTGACCAATAGCCCATTTCGTAATGTGGCAGTTCGACGGTGGTCAGCTGCGGTTCAAGTGTCTCTGCGAACACGCGGTGGTTGTCCACGCCGACCACGGAAATATCTTTGCCTACCGTAAGCCCTCTTCTTGCCGCGCATTCGTACACATACCAGGCGCGCGCATCATTGAAGCAGAAGAAGCCGTCCGGATGCTCGTCGTCGAACAACTTGTTCACGGCGCGTAAAGCTGGACCGTTGTTCATTACGTTGCATACCAGCGATGGGTTGAACGCACGTCCGGCCTCCTGCAACGCGGTGCGGTAGCCGGCAAGACGACCGTCCTGCGCGATCATGTTTTCCGCGCAACCCACGTATGCGATGCGTTTGCATCCGGCCTGGATCAGCCGATTCGTGGCGTCGTAGCCGATCATGAACTCGTCCGGCTCGATGCTGGGCACTTTGTTCTCGTGGTCGGTGGCGTCCACCATCACCACGGGGTATTCGTTCAACGATTCGGGAACATGTGCGATGCGGTTCGACATCTTCGAATAGAAGAATCCGTCCACGCCGTACCTTTTCAGTGTGGCGATCTCGTTTTCCTCGCTCGCCTTGCCGTCGGTGCTGACGGTGAACAGCATGTAGCCGTAGGCGCTGGCCGCGTCCTGCGCGCCCAGAATGATGCCGCCCGCGTACGGTGTGGTGGCGACTTCCTCGCTGATGAAGCCGAGGATTCGGGTTTTGTTGGTACGCAGGCTTCGCGCCAACGGATTGATTTTGTACCCGAGCTCGGTCGCTTTGTTGCGTACGAGTTTGGCGAGCGCGGGATTTACCCTGCCTTCGTTGCGTCCGTTGAGCACCAGGGATACAGTGGAGATGGATACCCCCGTTTGTTCGGCGATTTCCTTCATTGTCGTCATAATCGCAACACTATACCCAAATGAACACGAAAAGCGCGCCTTTTTCGAGAAAAAGCGTGCTTTTTTACATGGAATGGTTTCGTTTCACCACTGTAAAGGGGGTTATTTCGACAGAATCTCGTTTACCAGTTCCTGCTTGGCGTGGATCTGTCCTTCGAAACCGGGGCGGATGTCGAGACGGATCACCACGTCGGTGCGGTAGCCCTGTCCGGCGAGCTTCATGGTGGCGTCGCGGATCACCTTGAGCACATCGTCGATGTCGCCTTCGATGTTGGTGAACATGGCGTTCGTCTCGTTCGGCAGGCCGGATTCACGGATTACGTCCACGGCCTGCGCCACGTACGTGGACTTCTCCGGGCTGGCTCCGGCGGGGGAGATGGCCACCGCCGCAAGCGTGTTGATATACGGTTTGCCGGTTTCCGGATTGACGGGCACTTCCTGCTTTTCTGCGTTGCGATCGAGCGTCATGATTACCTTTCTCAGCGTTGTCTCGTGTGTTTTCGTGCGATTACTTGTTGTACTGTTCCAACGGCTGCCGTGGTTCGCGTGGTTTGCGTGGCTTGGTTCAACGCCACTTCCACGCGTGGTCCATCGGACCGGAACCATGTCCAAGATCGAGCTGCGCTTCCAAAGCGCCGGTCAGGTACAGCTTGGCATGGTCGACGGCCGTCGGCAGCGCCTCGCCAAGAGCCAAATGGCTGGCGATGGCGGAAGACAGCGTGCAGCCGGTGCCGTGCGTGTTCGGGTTGTTGATGCGACGGGAACGGAACCAGGTGATCTTGCCATCCGGCTCGACAAGCACGTCACTCGCGTCATGCGTGCCGTGGCCGCCCTTGACGAGCACCGCGCAGCCGAAATGGCCGGCGAGCAGATGACCTGCGGTCACCATGTCGTTCTCGGTGGAGATGGATTCGCCGTTCTCATAGTCGATTGCGCCCGCACCTTGCTCTACGGCCAAGTCGCACAGTACCTGGGTCTCCGGCATGTTCGGCGTGATCACGGTGGCCAGCGGGAACAGTTTGGACGTCAGCGCCGCGATGGCATCATCCTCGATGAGCTTCGCGCCGGACGTGGCCACCATCACCGGGTCGAGCACCACGTTCTTCGCGTTGTGCGCGGTCAGACGGTCGGCGATCACGGTGATGAGCTCGGCGCTGGACACCATGCCGATCTTCACCGCCACCGGCGGAATGTCTTCGAACACCGCGTCGATCTGCGCCGCAAGCATTTCCGGGGGAGTGTTGGTGACCATCGTCACGCCGGTGGTGTTCTGCGCGGTCAGCGCCGCGATCGCGGTCATGCCGAACACGCCGTTGGCGAGCATGGTCTTCAAATCCGCCTGAATGCCGGCACCGCCGGACGAATCCGATCCTGCGATGCTCAATACCGGTGGCAATGTGCTAGTCATGGTAACTCTCCTTATTAGGCTCACTGATTCATTGATTATCTTCACTGAGCTCACTGATACAGTGTAGAACCACCCTTGCGGAACTTCTCGCTCATCTCAGCGGGCTTGTCGATTTCCTGTACGACGGACTACTTCACACGCGGCGCATAGCCGTGCTTCGCGTCGCCGCGCACCGCCTTCCAGCGCGTCACCATTTCGCGGGTGGCCGCTTCCGGATCGTCGGCACCGGCGATCGCGGACACCACGAACCAGCCGGCCGCCTTCGAACGGGCCAGCATCTCCATATCGTCGGCATGTACGCCGCCGCCGACCACTACCGGGAACTCGCTCGCCGCGCAAATCGCGTTGATCTGTTCCTCGTCAAGCGTATGCCCGGAACCGTCGTTGCCGCCCACGGAAGCCTCCGGCTTGGTGGTGGACACATGTAGCGGGCCGGCGCCGATGTAGTCGATGCAGCCGCTCGGCAGCTCGTTGATAAGCTTCACCAGACTTTCGGTCTCGGCGGACAGGCCCACGATGGCGTCCTCGCCGAGCAGCGCGCGAGCCTCCTGCGGTTCCATATCGGTCTGGCCGATATGCACGCCATCCACCTTGATGCCCTTGTCGCGCGCCTGCCATACCACATCCACGCGGTCGTCGATCACAAACGCCACGGAATCGGACTTGCCGCTGTTCTTGATGACCTGCGCGATATCGCGGGCCATTTCGGTGATATCCTTCGCATCCGCGTTCTTGGCGCGCAATTGGATGAACGTCGCGCCCCCACGCAACGCGTCATCCACCACATCCGTCACCGGCCGGCCCTTGCAATCCTGCGGACCGACCACGAAATACGCGCTCATATCAAAGCAGTCGCGCATCGAGGCGAATGGATAATTATTCATTGGTTTCCCCTTTGTTGTCCTTTGGGCAAGTGCTCCAGAAGAAGTCTTGTTATTTTCCGTCGCACCGCACTGAACGTATATATTCCGTATATACGATTGCGATGGTGCGAAACCATCCACGGAACGTTGCGGTCAGTTGGTTTCGATGATGTCGGACGCGGCCACCTGATCGGCGGTGACGTTCCACAGCGCGTCGAGCAGCGCCACCTGGAACGAACCGGGGCCATCGGATTTGACTTCGGCGATTTCGGACGCACGATCATACAGCAGCGACGCGGCAAGGGCGGCGACCAGCGGCTCGGCCACGGCAAGATACGTTGCGGTCACGCCGCCGAGCGAACAGCCGGCGCCGGTGATCTTCGTCATCATCGCGCTGCCTCCGGGCAGGCGGAACGTGCGCTCGCCGTCGGTCACCAGATCAACCGCGCCGGACACCGCAACCGCGCCCTTGCCGACGGGGGAGTGCTTCGCCAAATGGCGGGCCACACGTTTGGCCGCGTCGATGGCCGCGTCGACCTCGTCAACGGCCTCCACTCCAGCCGGACGCGTGGTCGGATCAGTGCTGTCGGCGTCGGCCAGCCCCCACATCGCATCAAGCGCGATGACCTCGCTCGCATTGCCGCGCACAATGGTCGGAGGCGCGTCACGGAACGATTCAAGAATGAACGTGCGTGTTTCGCCAATGCCCGCAGCAACCGGGTCTAGCACCCACGTCTTGCCGTTTTCGTGCAGTTTGCGCGCGATTTCCGGCAGCGCGTCCTTGAAGAACGGCAGCAACGTGCCCACGTTGATGTAGTTCGATCCGGCGATTTCGGCGGTGGCGATCACATCATCCGGCAGATAGCTCATGGCCGCGGTGCCGCCCGCCGCAAGCTGTGCGTTGGCAACGAGATTGATGGTCACGAAATTGGTGAACGACTGCGCCAGCGGCGTCTGCTCGCGTACGTCCATGACGGCTTGTTTGATGGCGGCACGCAATGCGCCGAGTGCGTCATTGGCGGATGAGTCATCGCTCATGATCTGCTCCCTACGTTGGTCCTAACCAACAGGTTCAAAGGGTCAGGCGTTCATGCCTATCTCAGCTTGATGGACTTGGCCATCAAGCACCCCCGCATGTTTACAACAGTGCTTAATCTATCTACGTCCCTTGACAGGCGCGATTTCGTAGGTGATTTTGGGCTTCCGTAGGTGGTTGCTGCCGGATAAGCATCGGCGAGATGCCTGGAATTAGGCGTTTGCTCGTGTCCGGATTCGAAGCTGATCGCCTACGGAACGCAAAAATCACCTACGGAACGCAGTCAGTCGCTTTGCGTCGTGTCGATGACGTTGCTGCAGTATGCCGTCCTGCCGGCAGTCACGTCGGCGTAGAAGCGCTGTTTTTCATCGATGTAGGCGATGGCTTTACGCAGTTCCTCCAGTTGCGTCTCCAGATGCTCGCGTTTTTCGGCAAGGATTTCCTGACGTTCCGGTATCGATGACTCACCTTCGAGACAGAGTTGCGTGTAGTGCCGCATCTCCTTGATGCCCAGACCGCAGCGTTTGAGACATGTCAGGTCGTTGATCCATGCGATGCATCGCTCGTCGAAGACGCGTCGGTTGTTCTGGTCTCGTTTGAGACCGGGCACGAGTCCTGAATTGCAATAGAACTTCAATGCTTCGTAATTCATGCCGGTTAGTTTGCAGGCCTGCTTCATCGTATAGGTTTTCATGTTCTTATGGAGTGGCACTGCCGTGATTGCCATACGTGGCTCCTTTCGGACGCTGCGCGGCAGGACGTTCGGCGGGTGCCGCCGGATGGGGTCGGGCTTGAGGCGCATTGTTCTTTTTGTTTGTACCTATCATGTCACATTTCCGGTTATTAATACCGGTAGATAGTACCGGCGTGCCGTAATTTGACCGGTAGCGGCTACCGGATTTTATCTTGAGGGTCAGAACGGCATACATGCCGGCACTGAATACCGACGAATTTATGGAAGGAAAAACAGTGGAATACGTGAAACTTGCCAACGGTGTTGAGATTCCGAAGATCGGATACGGCGTCTTCCAGATCAGCAAGGACGATGCTCCTCGCTGCGTGCGCGAGGCCATCGAGACCGGGTACCGCCATATCGACACCGCACAGTCGTACTTCAACGAGGCCGAAGTCGGCCAAGGAATCAAGGATTCCGGTATCGATCGTAAGGATCTGTTCCTCACTACCAAGATCTGGATCAGCAATTACGGCTATGAGAACACGCTGAGGTCCGTCGATGTGTCCTTGAAGAAGCTTGGCACCGACTATCTCGATCTGGTGTTACTGCACCAGCCGTTTTCCGATACCTACGGCGCGTGGCGTGCACTCGAAAAGCTCTACAAGGACGGCGTGATCCGCGCCATCGGCGTGAGCAACTTCTATCCGGACCGTCTGGCCGACATGGTCGCCTTCAATGAGATCGCTCCGATGGTCGATCAGGTCGAGACTAATCCGCTCAACCAGCAGATCGAAGCTCGCAAGAACATGGTCAAGCGGGGCGTGGCTCAGGAAGCATGGGCTCCGTTCGGGGAGGGCATGCAGAACATGTTCTCCAATCCCACCCTGGCCAAGATTGGCGAGGTACATGGCAAGTCCGTCGCGCAGGTGATCCTGCGTTGGCTCACCCAGCGCGACATCGTCGCTCTGCCCAAGTCCACGCACAAGGAGCGCATGGAAGAAAACCTGAACATCTTCGATTTCCGGCTCTCCGACAGCGAGATGACAACCATCGCGGGCCTTGACACCAAGACCAGCATGTTCTTTCGCCACGACACCCCTGAGGCGGTCGACCGCTTCGTCGGTTATGTCAAGGAACGTGCCGGCCGCGAATGATTCCGGCCCATGACATGGTCTGTGCCGGCAGCACTGTGTATCTGGGCTTCCCGATTTGGTGGATGGCACCTGTTTGGCTGGTGAACGATTCCGTCAAATCCAACGATTTCGCAGGTAAGACGATCATTCCGTTCTGCACTTCCGCCAGCTCCGATATCGGCAACAGTGCATCCACGCTCCAGAAAATGGCAGGCAGCGGTACATGGCTTACCGGGCACCGTTTCTCGGAATCTGTTTCCGAGGAGGACGTGACCGATTGGCTGATTTAGTCCAAAAACGGCATCGTCGAATAGCGAAGACATGGGGCGACCATTGTACGTTCGGCTGCAGCATTTCGTGTGCTGAATAGCAGGTCGCCTCTTCCACGCTCTTTTGAGTATCCCATCCGAATGTTTAAGCCGGCGTGGAAGTAGTAAGTGGTATGTGTGCTGTCCTGCCTTGCAGGAAGACATGGCGGGCATTTTCATTATGATGAAACGTCATCAAATATCGGATTATTTCCGATAATCATTCCACGAGATGGGCTTCCCCGTATTATTTCCTGAGACGTTTGTGACGCCCCTATGTATTTGCATGCGGGGATAGAATTGTTGACGGAAGAGAACCGTGAAAGGAATGTGCGTTGGCGAGAAATGACGGGAGTCGAAGGAGGCGGGGCGGTCTTTGCGATAGGTTGTTCGGCGATCTCAGTGCAAAAAAGTTGCGTAAGGTGTTGTTTGGCGCTGTTGCGGCAATTGTCACTGTTGCAGTTGTCCTGTTTGTGTGGAACGGTGTCGTTAAACCTGTTTTTGACAATGCAAGGACCGAATCTACCATCAGTGTGGAAAGCCAGTTGCAGGCGGCTGTGAATATCGACGATCTATCGACCGCGAAATTCCATTATGGCGGTGTTGCTGTAAAGAAAGACAATGCTGGTAAGGACAAGTGGCATGTTGCATATGAGGCGACGGTGACTGCTGGCGTCAAGATGAGCGATATCACGTTCGAAGTGGACGATACCGCGAAGACCGTCACTCCGATTCTGCCGAAGCCGACTATTGGGGACGTCGTGGTTGATAGCGGCAGGCTCGACTTTTTCGAGAACAATCCGTCCGTTGAAATTGATGAGGTGATCAAGCTTTGCAAGCAGGATGCGCAACAGGAAACCAAGACAAACGGAGACATTATTTCTATTGCTGCCAGCAATCTTGAACAAACTGTGGATGCGTTGACCAAGGATCTCGTGGAAGCAAAAGGATACAAATTGCAGAAGGCCGAGACCGTAAAGCTCACTAAGGAGACCGCGCATGCTGACGAATAATCGTTCCATGAAACGTGCGATTGCCGCATTATGTGTTGCTACGCTTGCATGTTCTGCTGTAGGGTGCGGCGAGGAAAAGAAAGAAGCTATCCCAACTTTCTCGAATGCCACGTATATCGCACAGATGGCCACATTAAAATGTTATTACCACAACACGGCCAAGCTCAGTCATGAGGGATCGTGGTTCTTCAATAATGGCTACAAACGTATGTGGATGGAATACAGTGGCATCGTGAAGTACGGTATTGATGCCGATAAAGTAACAATTAGTCCAGATGCCAACGGTCATAGAGTAATCATTACCGTGCCTCCAGCTCACGTGTTGGATGATCCGGACGTAAATGAGAAGTCGTTCAGCAAACCGCTGGTGAGCACTGGTTTCGCCACTTCGATTACCGCCGAAGAGAAAACGGAAATGTTTGATAAGGCCCAGCAAAGCATGCTGAAGCAGGCGAAAACCGATTCGGCGTTGCTTGCCCAAGCCGAAGCTCGCGCGCGGACTATTCTAGAGCAGTATGTGCGCAATGTGCTTGGCGACGACGCGAAGAACTGGACTATCGAATTCAAGGATGTGCAATAGTCGCCAAGCGAGAACTGGCTTACCTCACCCGCAATTGCCATCGTGGATGGCGGTGGCCAGCTGATCGCTGGATGCATCCATCGCGTATTCGGCGACACCCTGCTGCTGATTCGTGATGCGGTCGCGGTCGGCCCCGAAAAACAGCACCGAATAGGAATTCGTCACCGCCTCCGTACGGTCGGCTGCGATTGTCGGTTGCGTGGTGCCGCAGGAGATCATGATCGAGCGGTGCGAGAGCTCGTGCTTGACCATGTCCACCAGCCAAGGGCTTCGCGCGGTCTGCGTCCAATCCGGATGCGTGGTGAGCATATGCACGACATTCCTCTGCGAGCGGTCGGGCATCTGGCAGTAATACGCAGCCACGAATCCACTCGGATTCTCACCTGACTGGCCGCCGCAGTTGAATTCCATGGTCTGTTCGATCTGCACGCCCATCGTCGATGCCACGTTCGTGGCGAGCGTGTACCATCCGGCCGGATCGAGATCACCGTTGCGTTCGGGCACGGCGATCGCAGCCGCTGCGGCTTCCGCGTTATGCAGATTGCTGACCGCAGTCGAGACCTGCTGTTTCACGTCCGAGCGTAGTTTGTGCAGCGACCGTAGGTCGGCGAGCATCTCCCTCATCGATGCATACGCGCGCTGTTTGCCGTATCGGTCGATGAGCTCGTTCGCCTGCGTCGGATCGTCCACCTGCAGCAGCCATTGCGCCGCATGCTGGCTGAAATCGTCCGCCATGGCCGCGTCGACCGCGCTGAGCAGCTCCTTGGTCTGTCCGTCGAGATTATGTGCCGCCACGCGCATGCTGTCGATGATGGTGCGCTGCTGGTTGCGGTACAACAGTCCGATGATGCGTTCCTGCAGATTGTCCGACAGCAGATACTTGATCTGCTTGGCGTCGGCAAGCCGGTCGTAATCGTCCATGCACTGCTGCACGGTTTCGATGTGCGCGGCGAATCGGTCCGGATCATCCAGGCCCTGCGCGAACGTGATGCTGTCCTGCGCGGTCTGCCGGATGCCTTGCATGGTTTCGATCTGCGGCTTGACATTGCCGGCCGCTTCACTGGTGGTGGCGTGCAGGAAATTGGCGACGCCGGCGATGACGGCAAGCACGACGAGCACGCCCACGATGCGTAGGACATTCCGCCGGCTGCGTGAATTCGGGTTGTGGTACGGCATATTCTCAGACTACCTTGCTCGTGTGATGCACCGATGCTCCCATCTACCGCCGTTTGGCTCCATCCGGCCATGCGATGCCGGTGTCAGGGGAGTGCAGGACGTTCTTGTAGATGTCGTTGCGTACGTAGATTTCCACGGAACCGCGCGATCGCTGGTCTTTCCATGGCGTGACGGTTTCGGCGATGCGTATTTTCGTGTAGTCGTTCCGGTCATAGCCGAGGGCGCTGAAGAAGAACGGCTGATAGATGGTGTCGTAGAATTCGGGTTCGCCCCATGATCTCCAGGTTTCGATGTCTTGTTTGCCGGCATAGGGGTCTATGCACCATTCCCAAGAGATGTAGCTGCGCCCTTTGTAGGCATTGGACATGAGCGTACGCTTGAAGTACGGGTCGGCGGTGACCAGTGTTCCGCTCACCCACGATGTGTAGTCGATGCAGTCCTTGCCATCGGCGCAGTAGCCGCCTTGATTGATTCGTTCCTTGACATCCGGGGACGCATTCGTGGAATTGATGCGAGTCCAGCCAGCCATCCAACGGTATTGCTCCAGATGATTGGTCTTGATGAACGAGGCCACCGTCCGGGATGAGGAATACTCGTATCGTATGTCGCATATGCTGGCGTTGATCGTCCAATACACGCTGATGAGCATGGCACCTAAAGCGAGGGCCTTCAGCGTGATGAGATAGTTGCGCGCTTTCCTCGCTCCAAGCTTGCCGATGAATCGGTCGGCCATGGTGATGCACCAGGCCGGCCAGTCGTCCGTGCTGATACGTCGCTCGTCGCAGTCAATCGCGAGCACCGCGATGAAAAATCCCAGCAGGATGCCCAGATGGTGCATGGAGAAATGCTGCGCGAACACCAAGCACATCACTGTGTATGAACTCAGCAGCAGCATTGCGTTGTGCCGGCGTCGGCTGATGTGGATGAGCGGGGCCCACATGAGGCATGACACGGTTCCCGTGTACAGCAGTGTCGACGACAGGCCGATGAATACCAGATTCGTATCCGACACCGTCGAGGTGAATAATGCTTCGGCCGGCAGCAGCAGCCAGGAATTGCAAATTTGCATCCATAGTGGTGCCGGCTGCGTCATGCCGGAGATGTCGAAATTGCCGGAATACACGTCTTTTGCGGGCATCACGTCGATCAGTATGACCACCGCCGCCGCGAGCAGCGCCAGCAGCGCGGCGAACCGTTGCCGGTTACGTATCAGCGAGTGTTCCTGCCGGACGAACCGCACCACCCAATTCGCCGCGAACATGCCTGCGATGACCAGTCCATATGAGCTGGTCAGACACAACAGCATCATGCTGAGCACTTCGCGCCACGGTTTCTCGTCACGGTTTTTCCAGTTGATGGCCACCAGCAGCATGGCCGCGACCATCAGCGCATAGGGACGCGACGTGACGCCGTACTGGTAGCACAGAAAATAGGAGAAAGGGAGGATGCCCTTAAGAACCTCAGGGAGCTTGGTCTTGAACTCCAACAGCCAGATCATAAGCGCGGCGCATGTGAGGTTGATGGTCTTCAATCCCATCTCGTACGGCACGCCAAGCTTGGCGGGTATGGCAAGCATCATCCACCACAGTGGAGGATGCCCCTCATAGTGCGGGCGCTCCAGAATCATCTCCCGCCAGGAGCAGTCGCGCGCGATGAGCCAGGCTTGTGCCTCGTCGAACCATGGTTCGTGGAAGCACATCACTGTGGCCACCACGATGACGTACGCCGCGAGCACGATGCAGTGCAGACGATGCGGCGAGAGCCAATGCCGGATTGCGTCGCATCGTGTTCTGTTGTCTGTGGCTGCTACTGTTGCAGAACTCATGTTTCCTGTTTCCCGTTGCGTTCGAAATACGAGCGATTGCTGCGTGACTTTGCGATTATTGCGTGGCCGCGCATGGACCATGGCGGTTCCGTCATATTCCATGTTGCGGAACCGCCATTGGATGCATGGGCACACCATCGCGCCAGCTGTGCCGGCCATCCTTAGAACGACTTGCGCGCGCCGCAGAGCTTCTCGAACTCCTCGCGTACCTGCACCTTCACCAGCGCGTCCTCGAATGTGATCACGCCCTTGTTCACCAGTCGCGCCAGATCCTGATCGAGCGTGTGCATGCCTTCCTTCTCGCCAGACTGCAGCACGGTCCGGATCTGATGCGCCTTGCCACTGCGAATCAGCGCGGCGACGGCAGGATTGTTGATCATCACCTCGGTTGCCGGCGCACGACCATGGCCACTGGCACGCGGAATCAGCGTCTGCACGATTACGGCGCGCAGGGTGGAAGCCACCTGCACGCGAATCTGCTGCTGCTGGTTTTCCGGATACACGTCGATCAGACGGTCCACGGTGGAACCTGCGTCCTGCGTGTGCAAGGTAGCGAACACCAAGTGGCCGGTCTCCACTGCGGTCAATGCGGTGGAGATGGTCTCCAGGTCTCGAAGCTCGCCGACTTCGATGATGTCCGGATCCTCACGCAGCGCGCGTTTCAGTGCTTCCGCGAAGCTCTTCGTGTCGGTGCCCACCTCACGCTGGCTCATCACGCAACGCTTATGCTGATGCACGAATTCGATCGGGTCTTCGATGGTGATGATATGGTCGGCACGTTCCGCATTCGCCTTGTCCACGATTGCGGCCAGTGTGGTCGACTTACCGGAACCGGTCGGGCCGCATACAAGCACCAGACCACGTGGCAACAGCGCAAGGTCGGCGATACGCGGGTCAATTCCCAGTTCCTGCGCGGTTTTGATTTCCGTAGGAATGGTACGCAACGCGGCGCATACGCCCATACGGTCGCGGTATACGTTCACGCGGAAGCGCAGCAGATCGCCAATGGCGAAGGAGATATCAAGTTCCAGATCATCTTTGAAACGTTCCATCTCTAATTCGTTGGTCATGACTTTCACTGCTTCGTACGTGTGATCCTTCGTCCACACGCTCAATCCCTTGGCGGGGCGCAGCTTGCCATCCACGCGCAGCATTGGCGGGTCGTTGATTACCAAGTGCAAATCGGACGCATTGAGCTTAACCAGCTGGCGGATGGCCGACACGAATTCGTCGTCCGCGTCCGGATGTTCGGTGCGCAGCGTCTGTTCGACCTGCTCGGCCTTGATCTTACGTTCTTCCGGAACGGCATCCTCGTCGGCGTCGTTGGTTTCAGGCACTACGAAATCCGCGAATGGCCTGGTCTGCGGCTGGGGCTGACACATCTGCTGTTGCTGTGGCTGCGGCCTTTGGAAAGCTGCGTCCTGCGGAATGTGAGTGATGGTCGGAGGCATCTGCTGCGCTGCGGTTTCGGTGATGTCGGCCTGTCGCTTAGCGAATGGTGTGGCACCCGGTACGAAGGACGGTGGATTGCTGTCGATCTGCTGGATCGGCCCATGCTCCTCATATGCGGGATTTTGCTGGGTCGCGTCAGTGTCCTCATCAAACTGCAGGCTGCCGGTACCGACTGGTTGACGGTCGATTGTTGTTGGAAAAACATGCGCTTCCTGCGATTGTTGTATGGCTTGCGTAGTCTGTTGTTGAGCAACAGACTGTTCGGATGGTTGAGACTGTGAAACTGGCTGCGGGTCGGGAATTTGCACATCCTGCTGGCTTACAGTCGGCATTGAATTAAGCGAAGCGAAAATGCCCTTAAGGCTTTCATCATCTGCCTGAATCGCATTGTCGGAAGACCAATGACGTCCCTTGCGGGGATCCTCATTGAACGATGGAGTGTTGTTGGGAATGGTCACGCCTTTGAGACCGGAAAGATATCCGCCATTGTTCCACGTTTGCTCGATGGTCATCATTGTCCTTTTAATAGGTGGGTTGCTGTCTGAAAATGTCGGTCGTGCCGGCGCTTCGACGCGCCGACGCAACCGAATGTTTTATAGGTGTTTTATAAGTGCGGAGAGGTGTATAGGTGCATGTAACGTCAGGTGGAACCTACACCGTCACGCGAAGCACTTCCTCCACGGAGGTAATGCCTTGAAGCGCCTTCTGCCAACCGTCCTTACGAAGTGTGGTCATGCCTTGCTCCTTCGCCGCCTTGTCAATATCAATCGACGTGGCGCCACGGGCTATAAGATCCTCCATTGTTGAATCCACGCCCATGACCTGCTGGATGGCCACACGGCCGCTATAGCCGGTGTTGGCGCATTCTCGGCATCCTACCGGACGCCATATCGTCGGAAGAGGGGTATCTGGCATGTGTGGAACACCCAACGTCCGAAGCTCCGCCTCGGTGGCAGTATCCTGACGCTTGCACTTCTTGCACAGGCGGCGAGCCAGTCGCTGAGCCATCACCGCAGCAAGCGACGAGCTCAATAGGAACGGCTCCACACCCATTTCCGTCAAACGTGTCACCGCGCTTGGCGCATCATTGGTGTGCAGGGTGGAAAGCACCAAATGGCCGGTCAACGAAGCCTCAATAGCAATGTTGGCGGTCTCCTGATCTCGAATCTCGCCGATGAGCACCACATCAGGGTCTGCACGAAGGATCGAACGCAGAGCCGCGGCGAACGTCATACCGGCCTTGTTGTTCACCTGAACCTGATTGATGCCTCTCATACGGAATTCCACCGGGTCCTCAACCGTGATGATGTTGATTTCCGGCTTCGCCACATCGCCCAACGTGGCATACAACGTGGTCGACTTACCCGAACCGGTAGGACCGGTGACCAACACCAGACCATACGGACGGTTGTACGCCTTGGAGAACACGTCGAAATTACGTTGGCTGAAATTCAAATCCTCCACCTTGAGATTGCCCGAAGGCGTGCTCAGGATTCGCATAACAATCTTCTCGCCCCATACCGTCGGCAGTGCGGCCACACGAAGATCCACCTTCTGACCATTGTGCTTGACGGTGATACGGCCATCCTGCGGCTTACGGCGCTCGCCGATATCCATATCGGACATGACCTTGATGCGGCTGATCACACCTTGGGTCATGGCTTTCGGCGCCTTTTGGAACACGTGCAGCACACCGTCGATACGGTAGCGCACGAGCAGACCGTCTTCCTGCGGTTCGATGTGGATATCGGAGCAGTGGTCGTCGATGGCCTGGTTGATAAGTAGACTGACGAAGCGTGCCACGGGGGAGGCGTCCTCGCCGCTGTCGGATTCGAGGTCCACTTCCTTCTTGGCGGTCGCCGCGATTTCGTGCGACAGCTCGGTCAGCTCCGCGTTGGCGCGCAGGTACCGGTTGATGGCGTCCTTCACCTGAGAAGGCATCGCCACCATGGGAATGACCGGCATGCCGGTGCTGGCGGACACGTCGTCGATGGCGGCGAAGTTTTTCGGGTTGGCCATGGCCACGGTGATGCGTCCGTTGACAATGGACAATGGCAGCAGCTGGTTGCGACGGCACAGGTCGTCCGGCACCATGCTGATGACTTCTTTGTCTACTTGGTATTCGTTGAGGTCTACGAACGGTAGGCTCATGCCTTGAGCTAGCGCCATGGCATATTCGCGTTCGGTGTTTTCGTCCATGCCTTCGGTGGATGTGGGCATGGCGGGAAAGTCGCTAGTGGCGTCGCTGGGTGCAGCGGCATGGCGTGGCTGGCTCGGCGTGAAAATCTGGTTGATTTCTCCTGTGACCGGGGAATTCAAATCCATGCGCTGTGAGAAATCGCTCGGCGTGTCGTCGTTTCGATTGCGCTTGAGGAAAGGGAAACGGCTTCCCGAACCGGCGTCGCTCATAATGACCTCCTGGACCATGCGCCGGAACGCACGGTATGACTTATGGCCCTTTGCGAACACAGGTGTTTGCGGGCCTGAGAATGTTCAGTTGTTCATGGTCATGTGAGCTAACGATTGCAGTGTTGTGCACTACTACTCGCATAGTTTAGCGGCTTTGTGACTGAAACGCCAATTGTCATGTGGTGTTTGGAAGGGTGTGAAAACGTTGGCAGGGAATCGTGATACAGTACAGATATTCATGCACCGCCTTTTCTGCGGTGATTTTTCCTGTTGCCTCCGATGATGGGGTGATACTGCATGAAGGAGCTGCTCATGGAGCACAGCTGGCGTAGGGCGGTAAATGATGCCGCGACAGGGCTTGCAATACATAACGTCAAACGATTGCCGAAACGTGGCGAGTCGGGTTTCACATTGGTTGAGGTATTGGTGGCGATTGTGGTGCTGAGCATCACAGGTCTTGCCGCCGCACAGTTCGCGATTACTGCGATTCGTACTTCTTATGCCCAGCAGCAGCGTTCAGCAGCCATTGCTTTGGGTAGTGATGGTATCGAACGCATGCGCGCACAGATAGCGGATCATACTTCTGCGCCATCCTCCTATTACACGGATTTGCTGCCTGGCATGGGTGTGGATGATGTGAAGAAAGCACATGCGAATCTCACGGCAGTGGGGGCCATCACCTCACAATTCTCGGATTTGGAGGCTACGGCCACTCCGGATGCCGATACGAGCAAGTACATTCAGCCGGTGCGCACTACCACGGGCAAAGACGCCAAACATACTACATATACGGTGAACACCGTGATTGAGAAGTGCTATCGGGAAAGCGGCACCATGGATTGTAGAACCGCTTCGGAACTGGGTATTGACGGGCATGCGTCCATTAGCGGTCTTGACGGTACTCCTGACGCCTCGCTGCGATCCAGCATCCTGAGTCAGGACAACATTCCTACTAAGGGATTCACCTTTATGGCGAAAACGTATATGCCGATGGTACGCGTGGTGGTAGGCGTCACCTGGTCGGACAATATTGGCGCAGACAAAACGGCCGTGTATACCACCAATGAACTGCTGAATGTGATCGGGGCCTGAAGGAGCGGGACGGCTTATGGAAGAGAAGAACTCTGGATTCAGTCTGAATCGCCGATTATTACGTGCGCTCCGTAGGCGTGCTCGTGGTGAAGGCGGCGTTACCCTGGTGGAGATGATGGTTTCATTGTTTATTTTTGCCATTGTTTCCACCATGTTCACGGTGTCGATCGTACAATATTTGCATTCCACCACAGCCGATGCTATCCGCACCAGATCGGCTACGGAAATAGCTACATCGGTGCAGGCTCTGGACCGATATGTTCGCAATGCCGAAGGTGTGGAAGAGGCTGCTAGCGGTGACAGGTTGACTTTGGTGACCACTGATGCCGATGGGATTCGGCAATGCGCTGTGATTGAGTACACAGAGGCCACGTGGTCCGGCGGGCGAGTTGATGATTATGGTTCCGTCGTGGTAAAAACCAGACCATACGCAACCGGTGCGGGGGGAGCGTGGAGCGAGCATGCGGTGTTGACGGCGGTGATGAACAACAGTACCGTTTCAACGTCCGATGATTCGCTGTTCAAAAACAAACTGTTCAGCATGGATGGCGGTACGCGCGTGGTGCGGTATTCGCCGGTGACGGGTTCGTATGTGGGTGGCAAGCCGGTCACCTCGAACACATTGACATCGTTTACAGCTCGCAATGTGGGTTCGAGTGCTTCGGTCGACTTCAGTCAATGTCGTTGAATGACGGTGTCTGTAAGGGCTCTCCCTTGTGGGGGAGCCCTTTTTCTATACTTTCAAATACCCCCGACGCGCCCGGGGGGAAATGGTTTTTTGATGAATTTTCGTCAAAACGTGCTGAAAATATTTTCTGAAACACTATTGAAAATATAACTATTCCAGGGCAAATGTTTCAGACGAAGAGATACACCGGTAGACCGACGGACTCAACGCATGTTACGGAATCGGACGGTGGTGATTGTGTGAAGAGGGGTTATGCAATCGTATTGAAAAAGTTTGATTCGGGGTTGTGATGAAAACGGTGGATGAAACATCATTGGTGCGATTGGTGCACTGCATCTGGTACTGCAAACGATGTCAATACGACTACGCTGAGAGTTGTTGGTTATGTGAGCCAGCCACCCCCACAAGGGGTAATAACGCAAAGAAGAATCGCTGTGGACCATCCGAAGTTGGACGGTCCCACGGTATGTCCTTCCAATTGGAAAGAAGGGTTCATTATGAAGAGCGTACGTAACGCACTCAACCGCCGTGCCAAGGGCGAGAAGGGCTTCACCCTCGTCGAGCTGCTTGTCGTGGTCATCATCATCGGCATCCTTGCCGCCGTGGCCATCCCGATCTACCTGAACCAGCGCAAGGCCGCTTGGAACTCCGCCGCCCAGAGTGACGTGAAGAATGCCAGTGTTGTTGTGGAAACTGCCATGACGAATAATAACGGCAAGGTGGACGGTCTTACTACGGATTGCACGTCTACAAAGGGACCTACCACGTGCAAAGTTGGTGATGATGATGTCACCATTTCCGATAATGTCGAGCTGACTATCACGTTTGATACGACAGCCAACAAGTACACCATCAATGGTCAAAATAAGAGCGATAGCAAGTGCAAGACTTATACCTATGATTCCGCTCTTGGCACCATCTCTGCTAACTAATGCCAAGTAGTCATTGATCATCGAAATGAGGTGTCGAAGGCAAATGATGCCTTCGACACCTTACTCATATTCACGAAAATATTATGTACGCCATTCGGTAATTGAGGGGAATCCATGGCCAAGGCACAGGCACAAGCGCCACTGCAGCAGAACACCACGCAGAAGTGGAAGTACAAGGGCGTCTCGCTCGATGGCACCAAGCAGATGAAAGGCACCATCGAAGCCAACTCGCGCGATCAGGCCGTGGCGCGCATCACCCAGATGGGAGCCATCCCCACCGAACTGGTGAACCTCTCCGCAGGCACCGGTCTCAACACTGAAATCAACATCAAGGCGTTCGAGAAATATCCAAGCAAAAAAGACTTCGCCGTAATGGCGCGGCAGCTCGCCACCATGGTGGCGGCTGGCGTCTCGCTGATCCGAGCCTTGAACATCGTCACCGAACAAATCGAGAACGTGAAGCTCCGCAAGGCAGTGCAGGCCTGCGTGGCGCAAGTGGAAGGCGGCTCGTCCTTCTCCGAAGCCATGTCGGCGGATCCCGATTCCCTGTTCCCGCCGATCATGGTCAACATGGTTCGTGCTGGCGAGACCGGCGGCTTCCTAGACAAATCGCTGCTCACCGTGGCGGACAGCTTCGAAGCGGATGTGAGGCTCCAAGGGCAGATCAAAAGCGCCATGGCCTATCCGGTCGTGGTGTTGGGCATCGCCTTGATCTTGGTGATGGTGATGCTGCTCACCATCGTGCCGATGTTCGCCAGCATGTACGATTCCATGAATGCCCAGTTGCCGTTCGTGACCCAGATCCTGGTGGACCTCGGCAAAGTGATGCCCTACGTGCTTCCGATGCTGATCGTGGCCGTCGTGGCGCTGGCCATGTTCTGGAAGCGCAACCGTAACAAAGACATCATCCGCACTTGGTGGGATCCGTTCACACTCAAGGCACCGGTGTTCGGCAAGCTGGACACCAACGTGGCCTTGGCCCGTTTCTGCAATAATTTCTCTTCCATGCTCGCTTCCGGCGTGCCGATTCTCCAGGCACTTGATATCGTCGGATCGACTTCGGGCAACTATGTGATTGATTCGTCTTCGAAGCGTGTGGGCCGTTTGGTGGAACGTGGCTACCGTCTGGCCGACAGCATGAGCACCGAAAAGATCTTCCCGAACATGCTGGTGCAGATGGTGGCCATTGGCGAGGACTCCGGCGCCATCGACAAAATGCTGTCCAGTGCGGGCCGAGCGTATGACGAAGAGGCCCAATCCATGGCCAAACAGCTCACCTCGTTGCTGGAACCGCTGATGATTCTGTTCCTCGGCGTGGTGGTCGGCTTCATGGTGGTGGCATTGTATATGCCGATGTTCTCCATGTTCGACGCCATCAATGGTCAGGCCTGATCTGATATCCGAGTACCCGAGCGAAACATACCTTTATATATAGGAGCAAGCATGAAACAGACCGGATTGTGGTCCAGACTCAACCGCAGGTACCGTGCGGCATTACGCGAACGCATGGGGGAGCGCGGCGCCGCCATGATGCTGGCCGTTCTGTTCGTGATGGTGGTGCTCACCACATCCGCTCTGGTCATGACTACCCTGCTTGCCCAGGCGATTCCTTACAAGAACAATAAGGAAAATTCCCAAGCCAACTATGCGGCCGAATCCGGCCTTGAAGTCGGCTTGAGCTATATCAATGAGACTCTGGCGAAGTTGCAAGGTTCTACGAGTCTTGATGATTTACAGAAGGTGTTGCCTGCCGTTGATGCTGATATGAACGACAGTTCCAAGGATGGTGAATTTGCCAAATATGATGGCGCATCCGTATTGTTGAATCATGTTGCTTTGAATAAGACGGTAAAAACATCGGATACGGCTTCATATACGCCGGATGACCTGTCCTATCGTGTGCGCATCAATTTCTACGACGCCAATCCGGATGACGCATCGGCGGAGATGATCAGCTCTCCATCCGATCTGAAAAACCTACAGTATGCCGAAGTGGTGGCCACGGGCTTCATCAACCGGTATAAGGACGGCCGTACAGCAGGCAACACCAAAAGCCCTCAGGCCATGAAGCGTGCGGTATGCAGGATCGAAGCCAAAACGGACTCCACCACCACGAACCATTCCAGCACCCTGGGCGTCGGTGGCCGCATGGGCATGGGTTTTTATGCCGCGGCGCCCTACAACAGGCTCGATTCGCAGTTCGTATGGGTACCCGTGGATTATGATGGCGTGTCCATCGGATCCGATCCAACCGGCGAAGTTAAATTCTCCGGCACGGTGGATTCCGGACACACCAATACCAGCCAGCTGTCCGATGGCACTGCGACGTTGAATCCAGTGAACCGCACCTGCATGCTGGCCACCACCATTCCGGTTACCAACGAGAAGAAAAGCATTGCCGAGAACCTCGATTTAAGCAAATCGCCTCAAGCCGGTTCTGGGCTGGTGGTACTGCCAGCCGCATACAACGCGGGAGGTGACACCTACCAATATACGGAGGAATGCCGTGCTGACGGTGCGTACTCCTCATTGAACACGTGGGTGTACTACAAGGACAATTCCATCCGTCTGGCCTCGAATATGGGATTGTGCGTCACCGGCGTGAGCATCGATGACACCGACGGCAAGACTCCAGCCACCTTGCAGCCATGCGGCACATCATACGGAGTCCACTTCCAAGGCGATTATTATACGGATCCGAATAAGGTTGCGCAGCAGACGGAGAAGAACGACCCGAACAGTCTGCTCAACAAATACCAGAAATGGAACTTCTACAACGGGTTCATCAACGCCGGATACTGGAACGAGCTGACGGGCGATGTCAGTGCGCAAGCAGCGTCATATGATTCCGCTCTGCCTGAAAGCAAGGGATATGCCGTAGCCGGCGTGCAGAGCGGCAAAAAGACCAAGTTCCAACGTCTGGAAGTCACCCATTACGGCGGTAGCCCACAAGACAGTGGCGATCCGCATTTTGCGGGCGGCAATATCAAAGCCACCCCCTACAGTCAGGCGTATATGGTGTCGCAATGGACCTATAACTTCAGCGATTCCTACTTTTCGAACGGTGCCGACATGCAGGATGCCACCGCATCCTTCAGCCAAGCAGGCGAAGCGGGATACGGCACCAATCAGATGGTGAACTCCGCATCCGGATTCTGCATGGTGATGGACGGCAACGACGTATACGCCGACACCTGCGACGTGCATAGTGCGGACTTCGACGCGAAATGCTACCAGAAGACGATCATGGGGCAAGGCAGCGATTTCATCTCGACCTCTCACTGTTCGACCGCCGACAAGGAGAACTTCAACTTCATATCCGACCGCGTCTCCTATACCGAAGATGCCAGCGCCGATGGCACTGGCATCGACACCACCATAGCCCTGCACGACACCAACGGCAACACGAAGTACCTGCATGTTTCCGGCAGTAAGGTGTCGTTGACCGATAATCCAAGTGACGCCACAAAGTTCCGCCGATATAACGAGCACAACACCTCGAAAGCGGTGAGTTACGGCGGCAAGACGCAGTATCCATGGGCTGGCACTTTCCAAACCAGCGAAGGCATGTGCCTGACGGAAATCTATCCGGGAGACTATGTGGAAAGCAATGGGAAGAAAGACCGTCAATACAATCGCTCAGACGGTCATTCCATGCTGAAAATGGTTTCATGCGGAACCGATCGTGACGTGCGTGGGCGACTGGTGAAATCGCAGGCATGGAACGCTTCAGTGAATTATGGTGATGCCGGATCGGCCGGTAGCATTACTTGGACAACGACAACGACCACCGTATCTATCCCTACCAGTACCTATTTCTCAGCGGTTGTGGACTCCACCGTCACATCCAGAAAGTGGTGAACGGCATGGATATAGTGAATGATGTTCCTACCGTGGTGATACTGCTGGTGGCCTCGCTGATCATCGGCTGTATCTTCGGATCTTTCCTGAATGTAGTGATATGGCGCGTGCCGAACCACATAAGCATCACCAATCCGAAACGTAGCTTTTGTCCGAAATGCGAATCGCCAATCGCTTGGTATGACAATATTCCCATCTTTTCCTGGTTGGCACTCGGCGCGAAATGCCGACACTGCAAAGAACCGATTGCCGCACGATATCCGCTGGTCGAATCGCTTGGCGGACTGTCCTTCCTTGCCGTAACCGCAGGTGGACTGTTCGGCGCATACCCGTTGTGGGCACTACCCGTGCTGTACGTGTTCGCATGCGTGTCCATCGTCATAGCGTTCATCGACTTGGACCACCATCTCATCCTCAACGTAGTGCTACTGCCGACGCTTATCGCAACGGTATTGCTGCTGGTTGTGGCATCGTTTGGCATAGGGGAGTGGAATCGTCTTGGTCGCGGAGCGCTCTGCGCGCTGATTCTCTTCGTGTTTTATTTCGTACTCTCACTCATCTGGAAAGGTGGCATGGGAGACGGCGACATCAAACTCGCGTTCATTCTCGGATTGCTGCTTGGCTGGCTTGGCTGGCCGCAATTCATCATTGGATCGTTCGCCGCGTTCTTCATCGGCGGTGCCATCAGCTTGGTATTGCTGGCCAGCAAAAAGGTCGACCTTCATGGAGGCATCCCCTTCGGGCCATCCATGCTGCTCGGCGCATGGCTTGGCATTTTCGCCGGCGTACCAATCGCCACACTATACCTGCAACTCACCGGACTTGCGTAACGCATCCGCATACAAGACCCATATATATAAGGAGAGACCATGAGAGCAATAACGGCGCTGTCGATTGCGAGCGACGCCATACGAGCGGCGGTCATAGCCGACCCCTATACGGATTCGCCGACCATCAAGCATTTTCAGGCATTGCCGTTGCCCAGCGGGGCCGTGGTGGACGGCGAAGTGGTGGACACCGAAGTGGTCACCGGCCTGCTGAGAACACTGGTGCAGCGTTTCAAATTCCCGCGTGAAAACGCCTCACTCGTCTATTCCAGCCGCCGTATGGTGTTCCGTGAGACGGACTTCCCCTACATGTCCCTAGCTGATTTACGCTCAACCCTGCCATTCCAGGCCAAAGGCATGATTCCATTGCCCATTGAGGAATCCGAACTTGACTTCGTGCCGTTGTCTGTAGTGGATGACGAGCAGAACGGCAAGCAGCTTCATGGCATTCTCGTAGCCACTCTGCGCGGTGGTCTGGAAAAAACTGCGTATACCGCAGAAGAAGCGGGTTTCGTGATCACCTCCATCGACGCCGGTCCGTTCGCGTTGGCCCGCCTGTTCAGCGACACCAACCAGGCGCAGACCGAAGCGGTGGTCAACATCAACGGCAACTGCACCGACGTGATCGTGCTCAATAACGGAAAACCCGCCTATATGCGCGTCGTGCCGTCCGGTGCCGACGACGTGTCCGACGCCATCGCCAATGCGCTGAGCATCTCCTTCGAAGACGCGGAACGCATCAAAAACCAGATTGGTCTGCAAAATGTGACCGGTGACGAACGTCTCGAAAAAGCCGAGGAAGTCATTCGTGAAACCACGGCGCAGCTCATCGTCGGTATTCGCAATACGTTGAACATGTACGACGTCGACCATGCGGACAGCACCATCAGCGGCATCATCCTCACCGGTACGGGTGCGCGACTTATCGGTCTGCCCCCAGTGTTGGCAAGCTCCATCAACAAGATGGTGCGCATTGGCGATCCGTTCATCCGCTTCAAGCTGTCCAAGGAAGTCGAACGTCAGAACATTGTGGCGCACGCGGTCGATTTAGGCGGGGTGCTGGGACTGGTCATCGGAAAGAAGCCGAGGTGAGTGTGATTATGAAACTTGATATGAAATCCAAGAAAAACAAGGCCAACTCCCACCGTGGACGTGGCAAGGAAATCGCCTATCCGGACACTTCGGACGGTCAGAAGGGCACCCTGCTATCCATGAACGTCTCCGATATCAGCAATGCGTTGAAGGCGGGCGGTATCGGCAAGCGTAGCACCGCGCCGGAAAACCCAGCCGACTGGACCATGCGCGCTAACCTGATTCCGCGTTCCATCGTCGGATTGAATCGCGATCGAGCCATCAAATACCTGTTAACGTATGTGCTGATCGGCGTGCTCATTGTATCTTTGGTGGTCAGCGTGTTCATGTTCGCCCAATCCACATGGGCGGACCATCGTGTGGAAGTGGCTCAACAGAAGACCATTTCCCTGCAAAAGGAGAAAGCGCAGTTCAAGGATGTCGAAGACACGTTGAATTCGCTGGACGATGCGCAGAAGGCGAAGATTGCCATGCTGTATGACGAAATGGACTGGATGAAGGTCGCCGATTCGCTGAACAGCTCGCTTCCGGAAGGCGGCCAGTATACGAATCTGGAACTCAAAAGCTTCCAGATCGCTTCATCGAACAATTCGTCCTCATCCTCCGACAATACGTCCACTGTGTGGTCTGGTAACGGCGTGATTTCCGCGGACTTCACCATCGAATCGCCGAATTTCTACTCGGCCAAGGACTTTATCAACAATTTCGCCTCGATCCCCACGTACAAGACGGGTTATGTGAGCTCTATTACCAAGAATGACAGTGAAGGTGGCACCACCTACACGTATACCGGAACGATTTCACTGGTGATGGACGGCAACACCACTTCGCGAAGCGACAACTCAGCAGGCGCGACCCAGGCCAACCGTGATTTGCTCGCCAAGCTGCGCGCAAGCCTCGACAAGGCTGCGTCCGGACAGTCTGATGCTTCTGCCAACCAGTCGACTGACACCTCATCCGATGCCAGCGGATCGTCCAACTGATAAGCAGGAGGAAACATGAACAAGCATAAAATCGCATGGATCGCACTGGCCGTCGGCATCGTAGTGGTGCTGATGTTGACATGGCTTGTAGGCGTATCTCCGCGTCTTACACACATTAAGGAAGCCGACGCGCAGACTGCGCAGATCGAAGAAAGCAACAAGAAAACGCGTGACCAGATTGAAACGCTGCGTATGGCGAGCGAGACGATCGGCCTGCAGAAGGATCGTTTGCGTCAGCTGCAGCGCCAGATTCCTGACGGCTATAACCAAAACGAATTCATCGATTCGTTGAATGCCGCTGCTGATGGTGCGGGCGTCTCCATCCAGTCTGTGACCTTCGATGAGGCCACCACCGCTGAAGTGCCGTCCGAAATGCAGGGAACCATCAAAGCCGGCCGGCTTGTGCAGGTTCCGGTGAGCATTACTGCGAATGGCAGCTATGATGCAATGCGTGGCTTCGTTCAGGCCGTGCAGGGCATCAACCGTATTGCCGTTCCTGAAGATGTGACGTACACCCTTGATAAGGGCGGCGACGCCACCAAGAACAACGTGACCATCAATTGTAAAATCTGGTCGCTGCTGCTTAACAATGACACCGTCGAAGACGAGAACGTTACCAAGCAGTGACAAACAATACATAAAGAACGATTCTCTCCTTATCCATTACATGGGGCCTTCCGCATTCGCGGGAAGCCCCTTATGTATCTTCACATATTCTTATGTGTTTTCATTCGGTTCTTGCATCAATTTGCCGTTCATCCCCATCGGAAATCACGTAACTTGCCATGCCGTGAAACTGTCAGGCAAAACTGTCAGCATGTGACGGTAGGCTTTGCGCTTGTAAAGACCCCAAACCATTCAATCCAGAAGGTGCATTGTGGCTGTATCCAAACTCGATGAAGTCGTATCCCTTGCCAAGCGTCGTGGCTTTGTTTTTCCCGCCGGTGAAATCTACGGCGGAACCCGTTCCGCATGGGATTACGGTCCGCTCGGCGTGGCGCTGAAGGACAATATCAAGCGCGAATGGTGGCGCTCCATGGTCGTCACCCGTGGCGACGTGGTGGGCGTGGACACCTCCATCATCCTGCCGACCCCCGTGTGGGTGGCTTCCGGCCACGTGGCCGTCTTCAACGATCCGCTGGTCGAGTGCCTCAACTGCCATAAGCGCCAGCGTTCCGACAAGCTTGAGGAATCGTACGCCGAGAAGCATGGCGACAAGCTGCCGGAGAACGGTATGGCCGACATCGTGTGCCCGGATTGCGGAACCCGCGGCAGGTGGACCGAACCGCGCGACTTCAACATGATGCTGCGCACCCACCTCGGCCCGGTCGAGGACGAGAACTCCCTGCACTACCTGCGTCCGGAAACCGCGCAGGGCATCTTCGTGGACTTCAAGAACGTGATGACCTCCTCCCGCAAGAAGCCGCCGTTCGGCATCGCCAACATGGGCAAGTCCTTCCGTAACGAGATCACCCCGGGCAACTTCATCTTCCGTACCCGTGAGTTCGAGCAGATGGAAATGGAATTCTTCGTCAAGCCCGGCGAGGACGAAGCCTGGCACCAGTACTGGATCGACGCCCGTACCCAGTGGTACCTCGACCTCGGCGTCAAGCCGGAGAACCTGCGCCACTACGAGCATCCGAAGGAGAAGCTGGCCCACTATTCGAAGCGCACCGTCGACATCGAATACAAGTTCGGCTTCCAGGGCTCCGATTGGGGCGAGCTCGAAGGCATCGCCAACCGTACCGACTTCGACCTGTCCGCGCACGCGGAGCACTCCGGCGAGGACCTGAGCTACTTCAACCAGGCCACCGGCGAAAAGTACGTGCCGTACGTCATTGAGCCGGCCGCCGGCCTGACCCGTTCCCTCATGTGCTTCCTCGTCGACGCCTACGACGTGGACGAGGCTCCGAACACCAAGGGCGGCGTGGACAAGCGCACCGTGTTGCACCTCGACCCGCGTCTGGCTCCGGTCAAGGCCGCCGTGCTGCCGTTGAGCAAGAAGCCCGATCTGCAGAACGTGGCGCAGAAGCTCGCCGCCGACCTGCGCCAGAACGAGTGGATGATCGACTACGACGAGGCCGGCGCGATCGGCCGTCGTTACCGTCGTGAAGACGAGATCGGCACTCCGCTGTGCGTCACCGTCGACTTCGACACCCTCGACGACCAGGCCGTCACCATCCGTGAACGCGATACCATGCAGCAGGAGCGCGTCAGCCTCGACAAGGTGGCCGACTACATCGCCGAGCGTATCGGCGAGAAGCGCGTCAGCGTGCCGCAGATGCCGGTCGAAATGGGCGGAGAGGCATGGCCGGAATCCGTCAAGATCGCCGAAGCCGGTGGACTGTACTGATCGCCACGAATCGGTCATATTGAACGGAACAAGTCTGACCTATGCCAGATAGCATTGTGAATGCCTACGAGGAATCCGACGTGCTCGACCCGCGTACCGACGCGGAACGGCCGTCGGTTCCTCCCGTTATAAAGCCCGTTGATCTGGGTCCGGTGCACGTCGATACGCCGGTAGTGCTTTCGCCTATGGCGGGCGTCACCAACTGGCCGTTCCGCGTGATCTGCGAAAGCTACGGTCCCGACGGTCTGTACGTGGCGGAAATGATTACCGCGCGCGCATTGGTGGCCCGCAATCCGAAAGCCCTGCGCCTATGCCGTTTCGCACCCAGCGAGAAGATTCGCTCGCTGCAGCTGTACGGCGTCAATCCCTCGATTGTGGAGCAGGCCGCGAAAATCGTCATCGACGAGAACATGGCCGACCATGTCGACCTCAATTTCGGTTGCCCCGTACCCAAAGTGACCCGTCGCGGCGGTGGCTCCGCGTTACCTTGGAAAACGGATTTATTCCGTGAGATCATCCAACGTGTGGTCAAGGTGTGCGACGCGGCCAACGTGCCGGTCACGGCCAAAATCCGCGTCGGTATCGACCATGAACACGAGACGTTCCTCGAAGCCGGGCACATCGCGCAGGAAGAAGGCTGCAAGGCCGTCACTCTGCACGCGCGTACCACCGCCGAATATTACGGCGGGCATTCCGATTGGTCCCGCATCGGCGAGCTGGTTTCCGAGCTTGATATTCCCGTCTTCGGCAACGGGGATATTTGGGGTGCCAACGACGCGTTGGCGATGGTCGCCGAAACCGGTTGCGCGGGTGTTGCGATCGGCCGCGGCTGCCAAGGCCGTCCATGGTTGTTCGCCGACATCAAGAACGCGTTCGCCGGCAGTGACGAGCGCGTCGACCCCACGCTGGGCGACGTGTGCCGCGTGATCGAACGGCATGCCGAACTGCTGACCGAATTCTATGATGGTGACGAGCGGATGGCCGTGCATGACCTGCGCAAGCACGTCGCGTGGTATCTGAAGGGCTTCCCCGTGGGCGGTTCCACACGCCGTGCGTTCATGGAATGTGAAAATCTTGAGGATGTCCGGCGCGAGATAGGCAGACTCGACCCGAACATTCGGTTCCCAGAACGCATCGCCGATAAGCCAAGGGGGCGCGTGCGCTTCGCCAAAAAGGTGCATCTGCCTTACGGATGGTTGGAATCCCGGGAAACCACGCACGAGGAGCGTGAGGCGCTGTTCGGGGATGACCCGATGGATGCCAGCTACTAAAGCCCGTCACGCATGTTCGAAGAGCCGTGTACAAATGACTGAAGGGGTCAACGCAGGCAGAATGAACATGCTGACAGCAAAAAAGTGAAAAAACGGTGGTACACGCCTGGAAAAGTGCGCGTATCATCGGCGCGATTGCGATAGAGTTGTGCATGTACGTGAGTGAACAGGAGACAATGGTGAGCGAGATTGCCCAGACTGACAATTTCAACGACAAGACCAACATCAAGGTCGTCGGTGTCGGTGGAGCCGGCGGCAACGCTGTCAATCGCATGATTACTGAAGGTCTTCAAAGCGTCGAATTTATTGCGATCAACACTGATGCAAAGGATCTGCTGCGTTCCGACGCAGATGTCAAAATCTCGCTGAACGATGCCTCCAGCCGTGGTCTGGGCGCTGGCGCCGACCCGGAGAAGGGTGCCAAGGCAGCGCAGGATCATCAGTCCGACATCGAAGAGGCGCTTAAGGGATCCGACATGGTGTTCGTCACCTGTGGTGAGGGCGGTGGCACCGGAACCGGCGCCAGCCCGATCGTGGCGCGTGCCGCCCATCAGCAGGGGGCATTGACCATCGCCGTGGTGACCCGTCCGTTCAGCTTCGAAGGCCCGCAGCGTTCCGCTTCCGCGGCGCTTGGCATCGAGAACCTGCGCAAGGAAGTCGACGCGCTGATCGTCATTCCGAACGACCGACTGCTGGAACTGTCCGACCGCACCATTGGCATCGTCGATGCGTTCAAGACCGCCGACACCGCACTGCTGGCCGGCGTGCAGGGCATCACCGACCTGATTACCTCGAATTCGTACATCCACGTTGATTTCAACGATGTCAACGCGATTCTGCGTGGTGCCGGCACCGCGCTGTTCGGCATCGGTTCCGCTCGGGGAGAGGACCGCGCCACGCAGGCCGCGGAAATCGCCATCAGCTCGCCGCTGCTGGAGGAAAGCATCGAGGGTGCGCATGGCGCACTGATCAACATCGCCGGTCCGACCGACCTGAAGCTGCAGGAAGCCGCAGCCGCGGTCGCGCTGGTGCAGAAGGCCATCCATCCGGAAGCGCAGATCATCTGGGGCCTGTCCCTGGACGACGCCTACGGCGACGAGGTGCGTGTCACCGTCATCGCGGCAGGTTTCGATGCCAATTCTAAGAAGCCCGACCAGCCGGCCGAAGAAAAGCCGGCCGCGGCCAAGGAAAACACGGTACCGCTGTCCGCGTTGTCCGCCGGCGTGCAGGCTCCCGCCCAGCAGCCGCAGCCGGTGCAGACTCCGGCGGTGCCGCAGGTGCAGCCGCTGTCCAGCTACATTCCGTCCACTCCGGACCGGAACGTCGCCTCGTTCGACCAGACCACCGAGCATGAAGTGGTTTCGGCTAACGATCCGAGCGACCTCGATATTCCGGATTTCCTGCGCTAAAGTCAACGCGTAGACGCGAAAGGAACATACATGGCAGGTTTCATGAAGAACGCGATGTCGTACTTGGGAATGTCCGACGTCGCCGAGGGTGAGGATGATTTCGAGGATGACGTCGACACCGGCGAGACCTCGTTCGATTCGGATCATTCCGTCACCCCGATGCCTTCCTCTTCGGCTTCCGCTTCCACGCCGTCCGCTCCGCGTGAGCAGTCCAACCCGTTCCAGGGGGGTAGAGTGAGCCGCATCACCACCATCCATCCGAAGACCTATGACGATGCGCAGATGGTCGGTCGCGCCATTCGTGACGGCATTCCGGTGGTGCTGAACCTGACAGGTGTGGCCGAAGCCGTGGCATACCGCATCGTCGACTTCTCCGCCGGTGTGGTGTTCGGCGTGCGCGGCTCCATCGAACGCGTCACTCCGCGCGTGTTCCTGCTGAGCCCGGCCCAAGTGAACATCAAGGTCGAGGAGCCTGAAGACAAGGGTCCGGCCCACGACCTGTTCGCCGACTGAGCCGTGTAGCACAGAGCAAGCACAAATCAGACGATTATGCCCCCACTGAAAGCGGGGGCATTTTGTTATGCGCGCTTGATACAGTGACAACGTGATTCTCTCGATAATTGGTAGCGTCGTCCATTTTCTGGTCAACGCCTATATCCTGGTGCTGTTCGTCCGCATGATTCTCGACTGGGTGTTGGCATTGTCGCCGACGTGGCGGCCAAGCGGAATCGTGGCCTCGTTGTTCGACGCCATCTACCAGCTGACGGAGCCGCCGTTAAGGTGGTTGCGGCAGTATATTCGTCCCGTTCCGCTCGGACCGATCTATTTTGACGTCGCGTATCTTGTGCTTTATTTCGTTCTTGTGGTCATTGATTTCCTTATTTAGCACCTCTAAAAAACCGTTTTTCCGCAAAATATCTATGGTTTCGTGCTAGAGTCGAACACTGAAAGCAACAACAGTAAGGCATCAAGCCCAAAGCGAGGTGTAAGGATTTATGGCTCTGTTGACGCCGAAAGATATTAGGGAGCATACTTTCCAGACCGTAAGGTTCAAGGAAGGCTATGACGTCGATGAAGTCGATGACTTCCTCGATCAGGTAACCGAGACGGTGGAAGCCCTTGGCAAGCAGGCAGTTGCCGGCGGACAGGCCACGCAGTCTCTTGGCCCGGATGTCGCAGGACTCAATTCCAAGATTTCCGAGTTGAATGCTCAGATCCAGTCCCTGCAGCAGGAGAACGCGACGCTGAAGTCCGCCTCCGAGCAGGCAGCTGGTGCGGGAGACCAGGCCGCTCAGGCCGCTCAGGCCGCGGCCGCCAAGCTTTCCGAGGCAGAGGAAAGCAATCGTGCGCTGTCTTCCCAGAACGAGCAGCTCAAGGGGCAGATCGATCGTCTGTCCGCGCAGGTCGATCAGCTCACCGCCCAGGCAGCCGAAGCGGCCGGTCAGGCCGACCTTGGCGAGCAGCTTACCGCCGTGCAGCACGAGCGTGACACGTTCCGCGCACAGACCGAGGACCTGTCCCGTCAGCTGGCATCGGCCCAGGAGCAGGTGGTCGTGGCTCAGCGTCAGAAGGAGCAGATCGATCAGCTCACCGCAAAGCTTCAGGAAGCGCAGGACCAGGTCGCTCAGGCCCAGCAGCTCACTCAGGAGCATGCTGCCCAGTCCCAGCAGCAGGATGCCCAGGTGAAGCAGCAGGCCATGCAGATCCAGCAGCTTGCCCAGCAGCTGAAGGATTCCCAGATTCGCGAGGCACAGCTGCGCGAACAGGTCGCCAAGTCCGAGCCGAGCACCGAAACCGGCAGCCTGCAGAAGATCGCAGGTGCCGCGGCAAGCGCCAATACCGAACCGGAGCGCGCCACCGCCATGCTGACGCTGGCCATGCAGCTGCACGACCAGTACGTCGACAAGGGCAAGGCCAAGGCCAAGGAGATCACCGAGGAAAGCCAGCGCAAGTACGAAGAGATCATCGGCAGCGCCAACGACTACTCCAACCGCACTCGTTCCGAGGCTGACCAGTACTCCACCGACACCCGCGCCAACGCCGACAACTACCTGTCCGGCAAGACCCGGGATGGCGATGCCTATCTGGCACAGAAGCAGCAGGATGGCGATGCGTACCTGAACCAGAAGACCGAGGAGGGCGACGCCTACCTTGCGCAGAAGACCGAGGAAGGCAATGCCTATCTGGCCGGCAAGCAGCAGGAGGGCGACGCCTACTTCGCGCAGAAGCAGGAAGAGGGCGACGGCTACCTGGCTCAGAAGACCCAGGACGCCGACACGTACTTCTCCGACAAGCACACCGAGGCCGACAACTACGAGGCCGAAGTGCAGAAGCGCGCCTTCGACTACGATTCGAAGACCCGTACCGCTGCCGACGACTACGCCCAGCAGGTCCGCGACAACCTCGAGACCCAGACCAAGGTCATCGAAGGCAACATCAAGGGCCTCAAGCAGTTCGAAACCGAATACCGTGCACGACTCACCGACTTCCTCGGCCAGCTCGTCAACCAGGTGTCCGATACGAACAACTACGACCAGGACCCTCAGGACAACAACGACTGAGATTAGCCTGTGTCTGACATCATGAAGAATGATCAAAGACGGCTGCGCGACCGCGTGGCCGTCTTTGCATGTATTGCGATCGCGGCGATCGCGATTGACCAGCTCACCAAGATGTGGGCTTTGTCCGCATTGACCGATGGCCGTACCATACGCGTGATTCCCGGCCTGCTTTCGTTGACATTGGTGCGTAATCCAGGCGCCTCGCTCGGCATGGGCTCCGGCATGACGTGGCTGATTTCCCTGCTGGCGATGGCGGCCTGCGTGGCGTTGGTCGTACTTGCCGTCCGCACCATTTCCATGAAATGGACGGTGCTGTTCGCCTTCGCCTTCGCAGGAGCGTTCGGCAACCTCATCGACCGCGTCATCTACGCGGAAGGGTTCCTCAACGGCAAGGTCGTGGATTTCCTGAACTACGGATGGTCCATCGGCAACGTGGCGGACATCTTCCTCATGCTCGCGGGCGTTGCGGCGGTGCTGCTGCTGTTCCTTGGGGAACCGTTCAACCAAAAGGACCTTGACGAGGCCAACGGCAAGACGCTTGGTGATGATGCGAACGCAACCGACGACGGGGCGAAAGCAGCATGAGCCGTCTCGTACCCGCTCCCGACGCGCTCGTCGGCAAACGATTCGACGTCGCGGTCGCCAAAATGCTTGGCATTTCCCGGGCCAAGGCGGCCGACCTCATCGAAAGCGGACAGGCGCGCGTGCTCGGCAGGGACATTTCCAAATCGTCGACCCTGCAGGCAGGCGAAACCGTAGAATTCGACATCGTCGAGGAACGGTCCGAACCGGAACCGATCGCCCATGACATGGCCGTCGTCTATGAGGACGACGATGTGGTCGTGGTGGACAAGCCGGTCGGCGTCGCCGCGCACGCATCCGTCGGATGGACCGGTCCGACGGTGCTTGGCAGCCTGATCGACAGGGGAGTGCACATCACGTCATATGGCGCGGCAGGCCGTCAAGGCATCGTGTCACGACTCGACGTGGGCACATCGGGACTGATGCTCGTATGCAAGTCCGATCTTGCGTACGTGGAGATGCGCCGGCAGTTCGCCGAACATGAGGTCGTCAAAACATATCACGCACTCGTGCAGGGCAATCTCAAAGAAGACAAAGCCACCATCGAAGCGCCGATCGGACGCGCCAAAGTCTCCGACTTCCGCTTCTGCGTGACACCGGCCGGCAAAGAGGCCATCACGCATTGGGACGTGATGGAACGTTTCGGCGAAGCCACGCTCGTATCCGTGAACCTGGAAACCGGCCGCACCCATCAGATCCGCGTGCATCTCTCATCCATCGGGCATCCGTTGGCGGGGGACGCCATGTACGGCGCGAATCCGCAGCTGAGCGAGGCGCTTGGCCTTGAACGGCAATGGCTGCACGCCATGCAATTGGAATTCCGCCATCCGCGTACGCACGTGTGGACCACGGTGAAATCGCACTATCCCGCCGACCTGCAGCATGCGCTTGACGTGATGCGCGCACGGCACGCCGACCAGTCCCTATAAAAGTGTGGCCGGACGGCTAGAAACGACTCCACGCCGTCATGAAGCCCAGCTAAATTGGAACGCATGGCTACTTCCGCAAATTTCGTGCAACTGCATAATCACACGCATTATTCGCTGCTCGACGGCGCATCGAAAATACCGGATCTGGTCAAGCGCGCCAAGGAACTGGGCATGTCGGCCGTCGGCATCACCGACCACGGCAACATGCATGGCGCGTATGAGATGTGGAGCGCCGCGGTCAACGCCGGCATCAAGCCGATCATCGGCATCGAAGCCTATGTGACGCCGGAAACCGCACGTCAGGATCCCACCCGTGTGAGCTGGGACACCAACTGGAATCCGGATCTGGATCCGCTGCATCGCCGCCGTAACCCGGATGATGTGTCCGGCGGCGGTGTCATCACCCACCTGACCATGTGGGCAGAAAACGACGAAGGCCTCGTCAACCTCATGAAAGCCTCCACCGACGCGAACCTTGAAGGCCGAGTCATGCGCTATCCGCGTATGGATAAGGAAATCCTCGCCAAATATTCGAAAGGCATCATCGCCTCGTCCGGCTGCCCGTCGGGCATCATCCAGACTCGTCTGCGCCTGGGCCAGTTCGATGACGCGTTGCGTGCCGCCGGCGAATTCCAAGACATTTTCGGCCGCGATAATTTCTACATCGAATTCATGGACCACGGCCTGAAAATCGAAAAGCAAGTGACCGACGGGCTGCTCGACATCGCAAAAAAGCTCAACGCGCCGCTGCTGGCCACCAACGATTCCCATTACACGCGTGCCGAAGACGCCGGCGCGCAGGACGCCATGCTGTGCATCAACTCCGGCTCCACGCTGGACGAGCCGGGCCGATTCAAATTCGACGGCACCGGCTACTACATCAAATCCGCCGAGGAAATGCGCGAACTGTTCAAAGACCTTCCCGAAGCGTGCGACAACACGTTGGAGATCGCCGAACGCTGCAACGTCATGTTCGACGATCATGAAGACGGCGCGTTCATGCCGCAATTCGACTGTCCGGAAGGCTGGGACGAGACGTCGCTGTTCCTGAAGAAGGTCGAGGAAGGCCTGGAACGCCGGTACAACGGCAAGCCGTCGCTCGAAGTACTGCGGCAGGCCGACTACGAATGCGGCGTGATCTGCCAGATGCAGTTCTGCGGCTACTTCCTCGTCGTGGCCGACTACATCAACTGGGCGAAGGCCCACGGCGTGATGGTGGGGCCGGGCCGTGGCTCCGCCGCAGGCGCCATGGTCGCGTATGCGATGGGCATCACCGAACTTGATCCGCTTGAACACGGTCTGATCTTCGAACGATTCCTCAACCCGGAACGTGTCTCACTGCCTGATATCGACGTCGACTTCGACCCGGACGGTCGTGGACGCGTGCTCGACTACGTGGGCGAGAAATACGGACGCGACAAAGTGGCGCAGTGCGTGATCTACGGCACCATCAAAACCAAGCAGGCGCTGAAGGACTCCGCCCGCATCATGGGATACGACTTCTCAGTCGGAGACAAGATCACCAAGGCTCTGCCTCCCGCACAGACCGGCGGCAAGGACATCCCGCTGCACGACATCTTCGACCCAAGCGCGAAACGATACGCGGAAGCACGCGAATTCCGCGAACTGTACGATTCCGACCCGGACGCGAAACGCATCACGGACGAGGCGATGGGCATCGAAGGTCTGATTCGTCAGACCGGTGTGCACGCCTGCGCCACCATCATGGGCAGCGAGCCGATCACCAACACGTCGCCGCTGCTGGAACGTACCGACGGCACCGTCACCACCACGCTCGAATACCATACGTGCGAAACGCTCGGTCTGGTCAAGATGGACTTCCTCGGACTTTCCAACTTGACGGTGATCCGAGACACCCTGAACAACATCGAGGCGAACGGCAAGGAACGCATCGACCATACGAAGATTCCGCTGGACGACCGCCCCACCTACGACCTGCTGTCCCGTGGCGACACGCTCGGCGTGTTCCAGCTCGATTCCGACGGCATGCGCTCGCTGCTGAAAACGTTGAAGCCGAACAACTTCAACGATATTTCCGCACTGATCGCGCTGTACCGTCCAGGTCCGATGGATATGGATTCGCACACCAACTATGCGAAGCGCAAGAACGGGCTGCAGAAGATCACGCCAATCCACCCCGAAGTGGCCGAACCGCTTAAGGAAGTGCTCGACGAGACCTACGGTCTGATCGTCTACCAGGAGCAGGTGCAGTCCGCGGCGCGAATCCTCGCCGGCTATTCGCTGGGCAAGGCAGACGTGCTGCGTCGAGCGATGGGCAAGAAGAAGCCGGAAGTGCTGGCCAAGGAGAAGATTCCGTTCTTCGCCGGCATGAAGGAGCATGGATATTCCGAAGAGGCCGCGCAGGCCGTGTGGGACATCCTCGTGCCGTTCTCCGGCTACGCGTTCAACAAGGCGCATTCGGCCGCATACGGTTTGATCTCCTACTGGACCGCGTATCTGAAAACGCATTATCCGGTGGAGTTCATGGCCGCCCTGCTGCAAGGCGCCAGCACGAACAAAGACAAGACCGCGCTGTACCTGGGCGAGGCGCGACGCATGGGCATCCAGGTGCTTTCTCCGGACGTGAACGAGTCGGTGTACGAGTATTCGGCAGTCGGCGACGTCGTGCGATTCGGCCTCGGCGCCATCCGCAACGTCGGCAAGAACGCGGTCGATGCGATCATCGCGGAACGTGAGAACGGCCACGGCAAGTACGTGAACTTCACCGATTTCATCAAACGCGTGCCGTTGGAGGCGCTGAACAGGCGATTGGTGGAATCGCTGATCAAGGCCGGCGCGTTCGACTCGATCGACCCGAACCGTCGTGCGCTGTTCACCATCCACGAAACGGCCATCAATTCGGTCGTCGGCCTGAAACGTAAGCAGGCGGAAGGCCAGTTCGACCTGTTCGCCGACCTGGACGATTCCAAAGAGAACGATTCCGCCATGGGAGACGCCATGGTGCAGGTGCCCGACGTGGAGGAGTGGGACAAGAAAACCAAGCTCAACTTCGAACGCGAGATGCTTGGCCTGTACGTGTCCGACCATCCGTTGAGCGGCATGCAGTCGATTCTGGTGTCGTTGCGCGAAATGTCGATAGCCCACCTGATCGACCGCGCGGGAAGCATGCCGGACGGCCAGCAGGTGACGATCGCGGGCCTGATCACGAACGTGGACCGCCGCGTGTCGAAAAAGGGCAATCCGTGGGCCATCGTAACCGTTGAGGATCTGGAAAGCTCCATCCAATGCATGTTCTTCGGCAAGGTGTACGAGGCCGCCGCGCCCGAGCTCGCCGTCGACACCGTGGTACAGATCCGCGGCCAGGTGGAGAAGCGCGATGAGACAGTGAGCATGCGCGCCACCGAATTCACCGTGCCGACGTTGGAGGCGCAGGATGAACGTCCGCTGACGATTGTGCTGCCGCCGATCGCGCTCGACCAGTCGCATGTGCGGCGGCTCGGGCAGATTCTGACCAGCCATCCCGGCCCATGCGAGGTGAAACTGGCGTTGATGGACGACAAAGGCAACGCCAAGGTGCTGACGTTCGGCGACCGGTTCCGCGTCAAACGCGACACGTCGTTGTTCGCCGAAATCAAGATTCTCTTCGGACCGAGCTCGCTTCCGTTGGCCTGAGCGGTTTGACTTGAACGGTTTGACCTGAACAGGTTTTTGATTGCCGGCCGACGCTGAATGGCGTCGACCGGCATATATTTTTCGCGGAAATCGTCATGGTATGGAAAACGGCGGACCTGCGTGTCTCACAATGCGGCTGAATGTGAGACGACGGGACGTTCTCGTGACTTGGCGTTGTTACCATGGGGCGTTATGAGCGAAGAAAACTATATGCGAATCATTGACCTGCGCGGCAAGAAGCTGACCCGAGCCGAAATGCTGGAAGCCATGCCCCGCGCCGAGATGGGCACCAACGAGGCCACTGAGCTCGTACAGCCGATTCTCGATGATGTGAAGGCCCGCGGCGCTGCGGCCCTGCGCGACTTCGCGGAGAAGTTCGACCATATCCGTCCCGAGCATCTGCGTGTGCCGGTCGAGGCCATGAAGGCCGCCGTCGACGAGCTCGATCCGGAAGTGCGCGCCGCCATCGAGGAATCCGTGCGCCGCTGCCGCGCCGTGTCCGCATCCCAGGTGCCCGCCCCGTTCCACACCGACCTGGCCGAAGGCGCGCGCGTCGCCGAACGTTGGATTCCGGTGCAGCGTGTCGGCCTGTACGTGCCGGGAGGCAAGGCCGTCTACCCGAGCTCCGTCATCATGAACGTGGTGCCGGCGCAGGCCGCAGGCGTCGAATCGCTGGCCATCGCCACCCCGCCGAGCCGCAGCAGCTCCGACGGCCTGCCGGACAAGACCATCCTCGCCACCTGCTCTATCCTCGGCGTGGATGAGGTGTACGCGGTCGGCGGCGCTCAGGCCATCGCCATGTTCGCTTACGGCGCCAAGGGCTCCGAACCGCAGGACGGCGAGATTCTGTGCGATCCGGTGGACAAGATCACCGGCCCGGGCAACATCTTCGTCGCCACCGCCAAGCGCATGGTCTCCGGCATCGTCGGCATCGACGCCGTCGCCGGTCCGACCGAAATCGCCATCATCGCCGACAAGGGCGCCAACCCGAGCTGGCTCGCCGCCGATCTGATCGGCCAGGCTGAACATGACGAGCTCGCCGGTTCCGTGCTTATCACCGACAGCGAAGACATCGCCGACAAGGTGCAGGAAAGCCTCAAGTACCGCGTGCCTCGCACCGAGCACGCCGAGCGCGTCAACACGTCGCTGCGCGGCCGCCAGTCCGGCATCATCCTCACAGACGGCATCGAACAGTCCATCGACGCGGCCAACGCGTACGCGGCCGAACACCTTGAAGTGCAGACCGCTGATCCGGATGCCGTGATCGCCAAGATCCGCAACGCCGGCGCCATCTTCCGTGGCCCGTACTCCCCGGTTCCGCTGGGCGACTACATGTCCGGTTCCAACCACGTGCTGCCGACCTCCGGCACCGCGCGCTTCGCCGCCGGCCTCGGCGTGCACACCTTCATGAAGCCGGTCGAAGTCATCGAATACGACGAGCAGGGACTGAAGACCCTCGCCGCCCGTGTGAACGCCTTCGCCGTCTCCGAAGATCTGCCGGCACACGGCGAATGCGTGCTGAGCCGCTTCATCGACGACCCGTACAACAAGGCGACCATCAAGGAACAGGAAGAGCAGGCCGGCCTCCGATGAGCGAGACTTCCAGCAACGCGATTCCGGCATATCTGCCGCTGCGCAACGACCTGATCGGCGAAGAACCGTACGGCGCGCCGCAGCTCGACGTGCCGGTGTGCCTCAACGTCAACGAGAATCCGTACGCGCCCGAACCGGCCGTGGTGGAAACCATCGCCCAGCGTGTCAAGGAGATCGCCCCGACGCTCAACCGCTATCCGGACCGCGAGCATATCGAACTGCGCAAGGCTTTCTCCACATATCTGGAACGCGAATCGGGCGTGAAGCTCAGCGTCGACCAGTTGTGGGGCGCCAACGGCTCCAACGAGATCATGCTGCAGCTGTTCCAGGCGTTCGGTGGCCCCGGCCGCATCGCGCTCGGCTGCGATCCGACGTACTCCATGTATCCGGAATACGCGCGCGACACGTTCACCACGTGGAAGCTTGCGCACCGCAACGCCGATTTCACGCTTGACGTGGACGCCACCATCAAGGCGATCGAAGACGTCAAGCCGGCCATGATCGTGCTCACCAGCCCGAACAATCCGACCGGCACCCCGCTCAAGCCGGAAAATCTGAAGCGCGTGCTCGAAGCCGCCCGTACCGCCGAAGTGGCAGGCGCCGCCGAAGGCGTGCATCCGGTGGTCGTGGTGGACGAGGCGTACATCGAATTCCGAGATCCGGGCACGCCCACCGCGCTGGAACTCATCGGCGAATACGAAAACCTCGCCGTCAGCCGCACCATGAGCAAGGCGTTCGCCTTCGCCGGCGCACGCGTCGGCTACCTGGCCGCCAACAAGGGCATCATCGACTGCGTGCGCATCGTGCGCATGCCGTACCACCTGTCCGCCGTCACCCAGGCCGCCGCCCTCGCCGCGTTCGAACACACCGATGAACAGCTGAGCCGCGTGGCGCACCTGCGCGAAACCCGCAACGCCACCTCCGCATGGCTCAAGGAGCAGACCTACAAGGGCCAGCCGCTCGAAGTGGCCGAAACCCAGTCGAACTTCATTCTCTTCGGCGGCCATTTCGACGACCGCGACCGCATCTTCGACGAACTGTTGAAGCGCGGCGTGCTCATCCGCGTCGTCGGTCCGGAAGGCTGGATGCGAGTGTGCATGGGCACCGACGAGGAAATGGCACGGTTCCGTGAGGCGTTGGTCGAAGTGCTGCGCATCGTGGAACAGGGCTGAACAAGCCGGAACGCAAGCTGGGATACTGTCCGGAACGGAAGTTCGTGACAGTATCCGGCAATAAGCTTGAAACAGAACAGAATCGCGGTGGCTGCGGAAGACGCAACCACCGCAATCGCAATATCGTAGCTGTAATATCGCAACTGCAACATCGCAAAAGGAGTCGCAACATGGCACGTACTGCAACCATCGTTCGTGAAACCAGCGAATCCAAGGTGGAGCTGAGTCTCAACCTCGACGGAACCGGCAAAACTGACATCGACACATCCGTGCCGTTCTACAATCACATGATGACGGCGCTCGGCAAGCATTCGCTGATCGACCTGAAAATCAAAGCCACCGGGGACACCGACATCGACGCGCACCACACCGTCGAAGACATCGCCATCGTATTCGGCGAGGCTCTGAAGCAGGCCCTCGGAGACAAGCGTGGCATCCGCCGTTTCGCCGACGCCACCGTGCCGCTCGACGAGGCACTCGCCAAAGCCGTCGTCGACATTTCCGGCCGCCCGTACTGCGTGTGCACCGGAGAGCCGGAAGGCTTCGAATACTGCATGATTGGCGGGCATTTTACCGGTTCGCTCGTTCGCCACGTCATGGAATCCATCGCCATGCATGCCGGCATCTGCCTGCACCTGCACGTGATTTCCGGCCGCGACCCGCACCACATCGCCGAAGCCGAATTCAAGGCTTTGGCCCGCGCATTGCGTTTCGCCATCGAACCCGATCCGCGCGTCGACGGCATTCCCAGCACGAAGGGCGCGCTGTGATGTCCGACGACAAGGACGATTTGAACGGTTTCGACGGCTTGGGGAAGACCAACGACGACGGCATGCATTTCAGCGAAGAGGAGCTGGAAGCGGCCATGGCCGGCTTCGAAAAGGAATTCCAGGACGAGGAAGCTGCCCAACAGAACGATGCTCCCGCGCAGGTGCCATTCGATCAGCCGGATGAGACGGTTAATTCCGATGCGTCTTCCGACGAATCGCAGGACGGCCTGCAATCGAAGGAAGCCGACGCGGTACTGTCCGAAGCCGAGAACTCGCTGTCATTCGACGACGAGTTGCAGGGACTGCTGGGCAACCGTGCGAAAGTCGCGGTGATCATCACCCGACTTGCCTCCGCACGCCTGTTCGCCGCGTTCTGCCAACTGTCCGACATCTCCGCGCAATGCCTCGCCTCACCGCAAGGCGCGGTCGCTGTATTACGCAATCTCGACGGCGATGGACCGGAAGCGGCCATCAAAGATCTGACCACCGTGGTCTCCGGCATGCCTGCCGTCCTCGCGATCAACCGTGCGGACAAGCTCGAGGCGACGATGTACCTGCAAGGCAAGGTCGGCCAGACGTTCGCGCCACCGGTGCTGCTCACCTCCACCGCGCCGTTCGTCGAAGACCTGCTGCTGGGCATCACCGACGTTCAGGGGGTGCGTGATTCCGGCGTGGAAACCGTCGATTCCGCAAGCCTGACCCGTGATGACGCCATGAAGATCCTCGCCGAGCACACGCGATTCGGTCGTGGTTCGTCAAGCATCGAATAAGTTTTTCCCCGAAGGATGGATTCTTCGGCAAGCAAAAGAAGGAGAGCGCCCATGACTTCCGTGGTGGTGTTCGATTACGGTTTCGGCAACGTGCGTTCCATGGTGCGCGCGCTGGCCAATCTCGACCTCGACGTGACCCTCACGTCCGACCATCGTCAGGCTCTGGAAGCCGACGGACTGGTGGTGCCGGGTGTGGGCGCGTTCGGCGCATGCATGGAAGGACTGAAAAGCGTCGGCGGAGACAGGGTCATCAAAGACCGTCTGCGCGCCGGCCGCCCGGTGCTCGGCGTCTGCGTGGGCGAGCAGATCATGTTCGAACGTGGCATGGAACATGGCGACGGCACGCCCGGTCTCGGTCTGATCAAGGGCGATGTCGAGCTGCTCGACGCCGACGTGGTGCCGCACATGGGTTGGGACACCGTCGAAGCGCCGGAAGGTTCCGTGCTGCTCAAGGGCGTGGAGAACGAACGATTCTATTTCGTGCACTCCTTTGCCGCGATGAGCGCTTCGCCTGCCGACACCTCCGCCGACCAGCTGGACTTCGGCGATGCGGAAGAGCATGTGACGTGGTGCACCTACGGGCGCAGCCGATTCGTGGCCGCCTACGAACGTGGACCGTTGTTCGCCACGCAGTTCCATCCGGAGAAATCCGCCGAAGCCGGCGCGCAGCTGCTGCGTAACTGGGTTGCGACGTTCTGAACGCGGATTCGTGCAAGGCAATCGCAACAATCGCAAAATCGTAAATTCAAATCGGTAATCGCAAGATCCGTTGAACGGCCGAAAACCGTTCAACGCAACGAAAGGTATGACATGTCTTTGACGCTGCTTCCCGCCGTCGACGTCCGTGATGGCAAGGCCGTGCGCCTGCGCCAAGGCGAATCCGGCTCCGAAACCGACTACGGCTCCCCGCTGGAAGCCGCCCGCACGTGGGTGGAATCGGGTGCGGAATGGATCCACCTCGTCGATCTCGACGCCGCATTCGGCACCGGCAACAACCGTGACCAGCTGCGCGCCATCGTCAAGGAACTGGGCGACAAGGTCAACATCGAAATGTCCGGCGGCGTGCGCGACGACGCCTCGCTCGACGCGGCGCTCGAAGCCGGCGCGGCCCGCGTGAACATCGGCACCGCGGCTCTGGAGAACCCCGACTGGACCGCTTCCGTCATCAAGAAGTACGGCGACCGCGTGGCCGTCGGCCTTGACGTGCGCGGCCACACCCTCGCGGCCCGCGGCTGGGTGAAGGAAGGTGGCGACCTGTTCGAGACCATGAAGTTCCTCGACTCCGTCGGCTGCTCCCGTTACGTGGTCACCGACGTGGCACGCGACGGCATGATGAGCGGCCCGAACATCGAGCTGCTGCGCGAAGTGGCGTCCCGCACCGACGCGAAGGTCACCGCATCCGGTGGCATCTCCAAGCTCGACGACCTGCGCAACATCAAGGAGCTCGCCGAACTGGGCGTGGACGCCGCGATTCTCGGCAAATCGCTGTACGCGCGCGCCTTCACGCTGGAGGAAGCCCTCGAAGTCGCACGCTGACATGTCGCGACACGGCATGTGTTAACGACGTTCGTAACATGCGCATGGAACGATTGGACACTATGGATAAACAGCAAGAGTTTGCTTTGCGCACGGTCGAGGAACGCGACGTGCGCTTCATTCGTCTATGGTTCACGGATGTGTTGGGAACACTGAAGTCCGTGGCCATCGCGCCGGCGGAACTGGAAGCCGCATTCGAGGAAGGGCTCGGATTCGACGGTTCCGCCGTGGAAGGCCTCACCCGCGTGTCCGAAGACGATATGATCGTCAAGCCCGATCCGTCGACGTTCCAGATTCTTCCGTGGCGCGGAGGCCCGCAGGGCACCGCGCGCATGTTCTGCGACGTGCTCACGCCTGATGGTGAGCCGTCCTTGGGTGACCCGCGCCACGTGCTCAAGCAAGCGCTGGCCAAGGCCAAGGAGAAGGGTTTCACCTTCTACGTGCATCCGGAGATTGAATTCTATCTGTTTGAAAAGCAGGATGACTGGGCGCAGACTCCGAAGCCGATCGATGAGGGCGGCTACTTCGACCATGTGCCGCGCAGCCCCGGCATGGACTTCCGCCGCGCCACCGTCAACATGCTCGAGCAGATGGGCATCTCGGTGGAGTACTCGCACCACGAGGCGGGGCCAGGCCAGAACGAGATCGATCTGCGATATGCGGACGCGCTCACCACGGCCGACAACATCATGACCTTCCGCACCGTCGTCAAGGAGATTTCGCTGGAGCGAGGCATCCATGCCAGCTTCATGCCGAAGCCTCTCGCCGACGCTCCGGGCTCCGGCATGCACACGCACTTGAGCCTGTTCGAAGGTGACGCCAACGCGTTCTACGAGGCCGGGCAGGAATTCAACATGTCCGTCACCGCACGACAGTTCGCGGCCGGCATCCTGCACCATGCGGCTGAGATTTGCGCTGTCACCGACCAGTACGTCAACTCCTACAAGCGTCTGTGGGGCGGTGCCGAGGCGCCGAGCTATATCTGCTGGGGCCATAACAACCGTTCCGCGTTGCTGCGCATCCCGCAGTACAAGCCAGGTAAGGGCAACTCCGCCCGTATGGAATTCCGCGCGTTGGACCCGGTCGCCAATCCGTACCTCGCATACTCCGTGCTGCTGGCCGCCGGACTCGATGGCATCGACAAGCAGATGCAGCTGGGCGAGCCCACCAGCGACGACGTGTGGGAGCTCACCGACGCCGAACGCCAGGCCATGGGCATCCAGCCGCTGCCGGAATCGCTTGACGAGGCTCTGAAGATCATGGAGAAATCCGACTTCGTGGCGGATGTGCTCGGCGAGCATGCGTTCGAATACTTCCTGCGCAACAAGCATCAGGAATGGGATGAGTACCGCAAGCAGGTCACCCCGTTCGAGCTGAAGAAGTATCTGCCGAAGCTGTGATCGCGGACCATCGATAGAAAAAACGTCATACACGAGGCCGCCGTCCGGAACATAAACCGGGCGGCGGCCTTGCTCGTGCGTTTCGCACACGTCTATGGCGGAAAGGCCACGGGGAATCGGTGTCGGACTGGTCGAGGATATGCTCGAACGGCATATCCTCATTGGGATGCATCAGCCTCGCGGGCTGCCGAACATCGAATGGTAGATAATCGCGAAATTGCGGTTGCCGTATGACGAGCAGGAATCGCCTTCACCGGCCCCCGCTTCGAGCGCCGCGGCATTCGGCTGATACGGGGTGTATATGTACAGCAGCGCGGTCGCTCGGTTCTCGATGTACACGTTGCTGCCGCCGCAGCTGGCATTTGGATTGTACTGGATGTAATTGAGCCGTCCGGCATGGTAGCCGTAGCGTCCCTCGTGCCGAAGATAGTACTGGTACCGTTTGGCCGCGCCGTACACCTGTTTGAAGAAGCCGGCATAGGTGGGGTCGCAGTTCGCATCATCCGGGCAGCTCAGGCCCATCGCCGCTTTGAATTGGAAATCGTTTGGATTGGTGGCCGTGAGCAGATGCTGCTCCTTTTGCAACACGGTGAGCAGCACCTTCTGGCTGATGCCGCATGCCTTGCCCGCCTTGTAGACAATCGCCGCCGCGCTTTCGTTCGGGCCACCATCATAAGCCTGGCAATATTCGTCCGCGGACTGCGATTCGGTGCTGAACGTCATGGACTTCAGGCATCGTTCGCCACTGCAGGCCACGCCCTGCTGTTCGATGATGGTGCTGACCTGCTGCTCGCTCAACGCATTGCCGTTGAAGAACGTGCCGTCGGAAATGATGTTGCCGGGATTGAAGTCGTATTGCGACTGCGACTGGCTTTGCGCGGTGAGCGCCTCGTTCACCTGCACGCGCCAGCCGATGAAGCGCACCGCCTCCACGATGATGGCGATCGCCGCGATCGCTGCCACGGTCGCGGTGGCGACCATGCCGATGCGTGCGATGGGATTCGCCTTCCGCCACATGGTGCGGAGATTCTTGAGATTGAGGGGCTTGCGATTGCGGGTTTTCCGTGCTTTGCGCGTGCTGTTCGTCTTGCGTGTCATCGTGCGTCATATTGTATCGCGCATGGCATAATGTTGCCTCGGATTGGTTACGTCAATCGATTGATGTCCCGGTGTGGAAGGGAGATGCGGCATGGCAAAGGAACGGTTCTTCAATCTTCCGGTGCTTATCCTGATCGCCTCGAGTTTCATGCTTGGCATGAGTGAATTCATCGTGGTGGGCATCCTGCCCGACATCGCAGCCGATCTGAAGATATCGGAGGTGACGGTCGGCAATCTGGTGTCCCTGTTCGCCTTCGTGTATGCGCCCGTCACCCCGCTCGGATCCGCGCTGTCGGCACGGTTCCCGCGATTCGCTACGCATCTGACGCTGATCGGCATATTCCTCGCAGGCAACATCCTATGCGCGTTCGCGCCCAACTACGCGGTTCTGGTGGTGGCGCGCATCATGATCGCCTTGGTATCCGGAACGTTGGTGGCTGTGGCTATGACGTACGCGCCCGATGTGACAACGGACAGATTCCGTACGAAATTCATCGCATGGGTGTTCTCCGGCTTCTCCATCGCATCCGTGGTGGGCGTGCCGGTCGGCACATGGGTGGCCAACACGTTCGGTTGGCGTTGGGCGTTCCATATGATCAATGTGCTCACCATCGTTCTCATCATCGGCATGGTCATGGTGCTGCCGCGCAACAGCCACATCGTGAAGATCGGATTCCTGCCGCAGTTCCGCCTGTTCTTCGACCGCCGCATCCAGTTGGGCGTGCTCGACGTGGTGTGCGGCGCGGCCGCCAGCTACGTGTTCTACACATACCTGACTCCGATCATGCGCGATGAAGTGCATGTGCCTGAACAGTACTTGAGTGTCGGACTGGTGATCTTCGGCGCGGCCTGCCTGTGGAGCAACCTGTATGGCGGCAAGCTCGCGGACCGGGGCAGGGGAGTGGAGCCGCTGACGCACATCCGTCCCATCTACTGCGCCCATGCGGTGCTCATGGCGTCGCTTGTCGTGGCGCATTGGGTACCGGTATACGGCGCGCTGCTGCTGGTGGTGCTCGGCATGTTCATGTACCTGCAAAATTCCGCGTCCCAAGTGCTGTATATGGACGTCGCCTCGCAGTCGCATCCCGGATCGTTGAACCTGGCCGCGTCGCTCAACTCCATGTCGTTCAACATCGGCATCGCGATCGGTTCCGCGGTCGGAGGTCTAATCAACGGCCATTTCGGACTGATGTGGCTCGGCCCCGTCGGCGCGCTGTTCCTGGTATGCGCCATCGCCATCACCACGTTCCTGCGCCCGTTCGTCGCGCAGGAACGAGACTTCTATGCTGATATATGACGGGGAACACGGTGGTCAGCCGAGCGGCTTCCACTGATCGGTGTCATTGACGTCCCCGAACGACGCGCCGTTCGCCACCCAACAGCTTTGCATTTCCGCGTTTGAGAAATCCACTGTGGTGGGCTGGTTTTTGGCGTGCGCGTCCAAATCCTTCTTGTACGCTTCCTTGTCGTAGTTTTTCGGCACGATACCGGCCTTATGCAGGCAATCGACCATGGCCTGGTCGCCATCGGAAAGCATGCCGGGATTGCCGATCTGCATCTGGTATACACCGGTCACCGCAATGACTTCAGTGTTATAGCATTTGTTCTCATCCTCGTTGAACTTCTTGCGCTGTTGGTCGCTCATGCCGGTGGTATCCCGCATGGCGATCATGTACAGGCCATTGGAGAACTGCCTGAGCACCGGTGTCGTATACCCATAGCCGGTCACGCACTGCTTGTAATTCGACCAGGCAAGCTCGTAATCCGGTTTCGATACGCTTCCCGACTTCCTGGAACGTTTCAGAATCGTCTTCTGAGCGTCGCTCATGGGATACTTGGTATCGGGTTTGGCGTCCAAATCAAGAAGAAAATCGATGTAATCCGGTATCGAATTCGCGATTTTGGATTTGGATGTGTCGCTGCCGGCACTTCCGGTCGGCTGTTTCGTATCCTGCTGGTCGACAGCCACCCCACAGCCCGCGCAGCCGATAAGAGTTATGCCTACCAAGCATGTGGTGATGTTTCTCAACACATGGACTATTCCATTCCGCATGGTGATCGAGCTTCCTAATACTGATAATATTCAACATAATCATTTTGAGTCAATGAAGAGCCTCCGCTGACTGAGGCGGAGCAATGTTGCTTAGCGAGCGCTCTGCTTGTCTGCGAATGTTGCGTCCTATCTTGCTGTGCGTAGCAATATTGGTTATGGTAATCGGTTTGAGTCCTTACATATGAACTTGTCGGTTGCACACTCCATTCAACATGATAAGGGCCCTCGCTATATGAGCCACTGGTGACAGGGTACCGACATACAGCACTCGCCACGGCAGTGGCGCCGAAGCATATTCCGACAGCTGCTATTGATGCGGCAATTGTTTTCGCTAATTTATTGTGTTTCATCCAGGACATCATCGTCCACCTTTCATCATCATATCGAACTGCCTTGGCCCGGTGATTCATATGATATGAGTTGTTTTACGGGGTTATTGCGAACGATCTACTCAATATGAGTAAGGGGTGGTGATGAAATGATGTATTGTATTGCGGCAGGGGGATGTTTCCCGGGGGGGGAGGAGCGTTGTACCATGACGGGGAAAACGGTTGGTGGTCCGAAGATATTGCTTGTTGACGATGACAAAATCGTCATCGAGGCGCTGACTGACCTATTCAAGCGGATTCTTCCGGCGGTGGGTATCGTCGATTCGGCTACCAGCGGCGTTGAGGCTTTGGAATTGTTTGCATCAAATGCCGACCAATATGCTCTTGTGCTGCTTGATATGTCGTTGGAAGGTATGCAAGGCCCGGAAGTCTGCCGTCGCATGCGGTTGATGGACTGTTCCACGCCGATTCTCGGCATGACCAGCTTCAGTCTGAACCGGTATCGCGTGCCGCTGGCGGCGGCTGGCGCGCAGGGGCTTGTCGGTAAAGGTGACGAGACGCAGCTCGAACAAGCCGTCTCCCGTGTCCTTTCAGGATGTTTCCTGCCCGGTTTTGAAACTCCGATGGCGGCTTATGCGAAGCTGAAATGCGATACTCAAGCGGAGTCCACGCTCACCAACATGCAGGAAACCATCATGAATCTGTGCGCGAACGAGTATCTGACGGATGGAGAGATAGCCGAACGGCTCGGCATATCCATCGCCACCGTGCGCAAGCACATGCAGAACATCGTCAAACGACTGAACTGCCGTACGCAACGGCAAGCCATCATCACATGGCTGAAACGTGGGAACGGGCGCTGACATGACCGAAAAGAACGGAGCGTTCCGGTTGTCGGATATGCCGCGAATCAAACATCCGTTCCGTCTTGCGGCCATCATGACGTGCGAACTTCTGATGGTCTATGAGGCGGTGTGCCACCCCGGTTCGCCAATGGCATTGATGTTTACCGTCATGCAGATTATGCTGACCGGTCTCGCCTATTTCTGGTCCCGTGCGCGCGTCCGTATGCCTATCATAAGGATGTGATCGGCCGGTTGATTGGCGAGGTGTACGCGAACGTTTCGCGTCATGCGCCTTCCGGAGGCAAGTACGAGGTGTCGGTTCTGGTGAAGACGATTCCTTGGAAATCACTGAAGTGAATGATATGGGTGCCTGGCATTCCGGCAGCCTGCCCGGCGGCCATGGTCTCAGACAGTTCGCGGCTGAAATCGAGCATATCGGAGGAAGTCTTTCCACCGATTGCGAGAACGGCATATGGATGTTCCACGCGCGCATTCCGTTTGACTGATGGCTTTCCGGCGCGGAGAACGGGGTAAATGCAACGAGCCGGTGGATGATGCTGGGGAACACCTGGTTCCACATACCCATATTGGGTATGCCGCGCGTGACGGCAGGTCTTGGGGGTCTAGACTAGGGGATAAAGCGGGTCATGGCGGCCTGACGGCTGCGTCGTTTGTGAGGGGGCTGATGACGATGTCGAGGAAAACGGGCATGCGTGGCAAAGCTATTGCCGTCATATGCTGTCTCGCTTTGCTTGTCGGCTGCACGGGCTGCGGGGCACTGAAAGAAGGCTTGCGACGGGAGCGTCAATCCCAGCAGGGTCAATCATCGCAACAGGGTGAACGAATCGCGTCGTCGCTGAAGGATTATGCGCGATCGTTGTTGGATTCCGACGGCGGCAAAATATCCGATCAGCAGAAGTCCGCACTGGAGAAGGCCGCTTCGGGCGGAAAGGTGAGTCAGGCCGACTACGAACGCGCATGGGCGGATTACAAGCAGTGCATCATAGACAAAGGCTATGCCGAGCCGACGTTCGACAAGTACGACAACGGCATTTACGCTCTGCCCTCGTACAACACCGATGGTGCCAGCAAAGAGGCGATCCGCAAACTCAATGACGATCTGACATCCTGCAGTATGCTGCATGTCACGGATATCAACACCGTGTACAGGCTCCAGTTGGGCAATCCGAAGCTGCTGCTCAATGACAAGGAGGTGGCGGCCGACTGTCTGCGCAAGGAAGGCATAAAGCCCAAAGACTACATCGCCGATAAGCTGGAGAAGGATTTGGAATCCGGAGAAAGCGCAGGACTGCGCGATAACAGGAAGGCGCTGACCTGCTTGGTGACGGCCGGAGTGAACGTGACCGCCTCGGATGAGACGGTCTGGTATCCGCTGAAGTAGTCTGATGCGCGAAGGGGCTCATATGCGAGTGGTTGTGGAAGGGCTGGCCCACCGGTTCCCGGGGACAGACCTGCTGTTCGAGCATCTTGATTTCGTGGCGGAACCTGGCTCCACCATCGCGGTATGCGGACCATCCGGTTGTGGTAAATCGACATTGCTGTCGATTCTCGCCGGTTGGGAGAAACCATATGCCGGAACCGTAACCCGTGAAGGCGTGAACCGTGTGGGATGGGTGTTTCAAAACCCGTACGGTGTGGCGGAACGCACCGCGCTCGACCACGTGGTGTTCCCGCTGCTCGCCAAAGGCATGCGGCGCAAGGAAGCGGAGCTCAAAGCCTTGGAAGCCATGGGGCTGTTCGACCTCGAATACGCGGCCGACCGCCGGTTCTCCGACCTCTCCGGCGGCGAGGCGCAACGTCTCATGCTGGCACGCGCCGTCTGCTCCAAACCCGACATGCTGCTCGTGGACGAGCCGACCGCTCAATTGGATACGCGCACCGCGCATTCCGTCAGCCATGTGCTGAACAACCTTTCCGGCCAAGGCATGATCGTGCTCGTGGCCACACACGATCCCGACACCCGCGACGCCTGCGACCGTGTGCTCGACCTCGCCGACTACGCGCCAGGCGGCAGCAAATCGCAGGAACCGGAATTGGAAGAATAGACGAATAGAAAGGCATCGACTCATGGGAAAGAAACATAACGCCACAGCCGTGACGAACGGTGCCGGACGCGGACGACTCGCATGGGCTTGGAGCCTGCTCGCCGTGGCAACCGCCATCTGCGTGTCCGTGGGAGCATGCGCGCTGCTCCTGCCGGATCGCGCGCCGGCATTGCTCGGCTCGGCAGGGGAGACGACCACCGCGCCAGCCAGCGTGCAGGAATACTCCGGCAGCCAGCAAGTGACGGTTGTGCCCACTATCTCCACCGAACGTAATCTTCTCGGCAACGCCAACGGCACCGTCACCGCCGACTGGTCCGCAGACGGACTCGCCTCCGGCAAAGGCGCATACAAAGTCAACGACCGCGTGGTCGTGGCCTTGAACACTGCCACACCCCTATACCGTGACCTCAAAACCGGAGACAAGGGCGACGACGTGCTCGCACTGAACAACGAGCTGAGCCGACTCGGATACAACAGCGTGGCCGGTTCCGACACCTACTGGTGGGCAACATCCGACGGCTGGCGGCAACTCATGAACGACAACGGCAACCCCTCCGACGGCACGCTTGCGCTTGCCGACACCATGTGGATTCCTGAAAACGCAGTCGCGGTCGACGAGTGGACGGCCACCACCGGTTCCATGGTGACGGGCGGTACGGCAATCGGAAAAATACCGGGAGCGTTGACGAAACTCACCGTGAAAAACGGCGCGGCGGTAGGACAGGATCGCACCATAAGCATGTATGGCGTCAATGGAATATTGCCGGCCGATAGCACGGAAATCACCGACGCCGAATTCCTGCGTAATGTGTCGGCAAGCGAGACGTTCCAGTCCATGGACATGCAGACCAAAAAGGCCGGTCTCGATGCCACCGTGGCATTGAAGGAACCATTACAGGTGCTGCGTGTGCCGGCGGGAGCGGTGTTTGGCATCGACGGCAGCAGCGGCTGCATCGTACCAAAATCCCACAATGCGTCTAATACGCCGGCGAAGGTGACGATTGTGGGCAGCGAGCTGGGCGTGAGTCTGGTGCAGACGCAGGATGCCGACGTGTCCGCGATCGCCAACGTCGAAATCGGCAGCGGGCTCAACGGGCTGGTTTGCAAATAGTCGGCGGATGAATCGCAAGAAACCGTTGAGCTTCGCCAAACAGTGTGAAAACCGCATGAAACCGCCAATAAGGGAGCGTATATGAGACTTGGATCGGTGCTTTCCGAAGCGCTGCGCAACATCGGTTCGGGCGTGAGCCGCGCGTTCGCCATGTTCCTCGCAGTGCTGCTCTCCGGAACGCTGCTGGGCGGATATGAGGCGATGACCGTGATTGACTTGGAATCGCAGGCCGTGCAGCGCATCAACGCGTACGCTGACGTCAACGCCATCGTCGGTGGAACGGTGGATGGCACCGCATGCGACCGGTTGTCCGACGCCGGCGATGGAATGACGGGAACCTTGGCTGGTGCGATGCGTGCCGGCGAACAGGTCGTGCCACTCGCGACACCCGGCAAGGACATCTCATCGTATGACGTGACGCCTGGTATGATCCGGCTGATCGCCGGCAATGCCAAGGCCGACGTGTCCGGCGTATGGGTGCCGCGCGACGTGGCCAAGGACTTCGGGCTCGCCGTGGGCAGCGCATTGCGGACACGCGAAGGCACCACACGTGTGGCTGGTGTGTTCGACTGGCCGAACGATGGGCGTGACACGCGTTTCGCCTACGCGTTCATCGTGCCGGTGTCGGCGAGCGCCTCGACGTTCAACGAATGTTGGGTCAAGCGGTGGCCGGCCGATGGACAGATGGAAAATCTGCTGTATGCCACGTTGGTGGCGGGTTCCGGCTCGTCGAATGCGGGTGTGACGCAGGTGAATAAGGGGTTTGATGCGCATTATGACGCGCGTGCGTCGTATCTGAATCGTTCGACGCGGTGGATGCCGTGGGTGGGGTTGGCGATTGGCGTGTTGGTTGGTGTGTTTGGTGTGCGCCGGCGTAGGTTGGAGTATGCGGGTGCGTTGCATTCGGGGCAGTCGAAGGGTGCGCAGTTGCTGGGTATTGGTGTGGAGACCGGTGTTTGGGCCGGGCTGGCTACGTTTGCTTCGTGTGCGTTGTTGTTGGCGTATGCGGTGCGGATGAGCCGGTCCGATTGGGCGGCGGTGTTGGCGGCTGCGGTGCGTACGCCGTTGGCTGTGTTCGCCGGTGTGATGGTGGCGAGCCTGTTTGCGGGGTTGTTGATTCGGGAATCGCAGTTGTTCCGTTTCTTCAAGAAGCGTTGACGGGTTTGAAGAAACGGAACAATCCGTTGGGGTTTTGGCTGGTGGCTAGGCGATCGCCTTTTTGATGCGTTGCAGGCTGATCGGTTTCGGCGTGCCGAGTTCCTGCGCCCACAGGGACACGTAGAATTCCTCCAGCATCCAACGTACGGTTTCCGCCTGCTTCATCAGCGTTTCGTGGCGTGGGCCGGCTGGTTCACGTTGTGCTTTCGCCATGGTGTTGTCGGCGAGTTGTTTGGCTTCGTCGGCTTCCCAAGCCCATCGCACGTCGCGGTTCTTGTCGTTTTTCGCCTTGGTGAGGCGCAGCAGGTCGGCGTGCAGGTATCGTTCGATGGACGGCAATGCGTCCGGTGGCGTCTTGCCGATGAAACCGGGGTATACGAGTGTGGCGATGTGTTCGCGGATCGACTGCAGCACGCTCAGCAGTGGCAGGTCCGCTTTGCCGGACACGGCTTTGTCGACTTCCGCATACCGTTTCAGTATGGCGATCACGTCATGCGCCACCGCGTACACGGTGTCCTCGTACACTTCGCGCACGTCGAGCACTGCGTCGGCGAGCGCTTCGTCGTCGGGCAGCTGGTCGATGTTGGGCAGGAGCCGTTTGACGGCTGCCAGCTGCAGGTCTTCGGTGAGCTCCTTCGTGGACTTGTAGGGGGCGGAGGCGAGCATGAGCGCTTCCGTGCCGAGCCAGCGTGAGGAGATGCGTTCACCGGGCAGGCGCAGCGTGTCGAGCGCGCCTTGCCAGAGCATGGTGGCGCGTGCTTCGGTGGTCGCTCCCGCTTTGTTGAGCAGGTTGGCTTGTTCGACGAACTTGCCTTGGTCTCCTGCGTTTCGGGCTTGTTTTTCGACCATGTGGCGTGCGGAGGCTTTGGCTTGTTCGGCGAATCTGCGTTGCAGTTCGACGAGTGATTTGCCGGTGCCGAGCGTTTTGACGGGTCCTCGCGCGTGTCGTCGGCCGTGCTGGTTCTTGCGGTTGGGCGGCAGCTGCTGTTCCACGGCGAAGGTCATGCGCAGGTATGGCGCGAGCTTGTTCCACAGTTCGCCGGTGAGGACTTCCGGGTGGATTTGCGCGCCGACGATACTGATGGCCGCCTGCGTGAACACGTGCGGCAGGTCGGGCCATGCGGCCATGCCATCCTCGTTTTCGGGGGCGATGTCAGGCTTCTGCTGGCTGCCGGAGCCCGGCAGGTCGGGATAGCGTTCGTCGATCCAGGCGCGGATTTTGCGTGCCGTGTCCGGAGCGGGCACGAACTGCACGCGCAACGTTTTCGGCAGCGACTTGATCATGCCGACGATCAGCTCGTCCAACAATCCCGGCACATTCCACGAGAACTGTTCCGGAGTCAGTCGAGACAATACTTTCAACGGCACATGCACGGTGACGCCGTCGTTTGGGTCGTGCGGGTCGTAGATGTAGCTCAACCTTAGATCGATGGGGGAGCCGTCGGTGCCGAGCGTATGCCAATGGTCGGGATAGTCGTCCAGGGACACCGAATCGGAGCCGGCGAGACGCTCCACCTTGTCCGGATCGAAATCCAGCAGATCGGGCTGCTCGTCGTGCTTCGTCTTCCACCATTTCGCCAAATCGGCCACGCTGGTGACGGTGTTGGGGATGATGGCGTTGTAGAAGTCGAACAGATCCTCGTCACCGACGGTCTGCGCCACCTGTCGGGTGCGGCTCGCATCATCGGCTGCATCCTCGAGGATGTCCCGGTTCCTGGTGACGAAATCATCATAGGAGAACCGTTGCTGGATGTCGCCCTCCACCAGACCCTGCCGGATGAGGAAATCGCGCGCCTCAAGCGGATTGATGCGCCCCCACTGCACGGTGCGGTCCTGCACGATCGGCAGACCGTACAGGAGCACCTTCGCGCTCGCCACGGCCGAGCCGCGCGAACCGGACCAGTGCGGATCCGCGTACGTGGTACGGGTGAGTGCTCCGGCGAGCGGCTCCGCCCATGCGGGATCAATCTGCGCGGAATACCGCGCCCACAGCCGGCTTGTCTCCACCAGTTCGGTGCTCATCACCCATTGCGGTGTCGATTTGGCTACGGCGGAGGCGGGGAACAGGGCGAAATGCGTGCCGCGCGCGCCCTGATAGTCGTTCTTCGCCATCTTCTGCGCGCGTTTCATCGCACGAGCGCGTGCCGCACCCTTCAAACCAGCGAAATCGGATGCCTTCGGCTCGCGCGTGACCTGCATGCCCATCATGGACAGCAGGCCGGAAAGCATGGACGTGTGGATGCCCTGCGCGTCCCATGAGCAGCACAGCGAATGCGCTGCCTGCTGGTTAAGCGGCAGCTGGCGGATCTCCAACGGTGGACGGGACACGGGAATCGGCTCGCCAAGCTTGAATTTGAACTCCTGGCACATTTCGCGCAGCTGGGCGACCAAATCCTTCCATTGGCGCATGCGCAGCCAACTCAAGTACTCGGTCTTGCAGATGCGGCGCAGCGCGGAATTGCTCGGCTCGCCATCCGCTTGGAACACGCGGTCCCACAGGTTCAACGCGGTCAGGAAATCACTGGTCGGGTCCGCATACCGGTTGTGGATCCGATCCGCCTCCTCACGGTTCTCGTCGGGACGTTCGCGCGGATCCTGCAGGCTCAGGAACGCGACTACTACCAGCACCGCCGCCAGAGTGTTCGGCGTGGTCGACTTCGCGGCTTCGATGACCATACGGCCCAAACGCACGTCGATCGGAATACGTGCCAGCAGACGGCCGGTATGCGTCAACACCACCTCGCCATGCTTGCGCGCCACGGCCTTCAGCTCGGTCAGCTCGTTGAAACCATCCGACACGGCCTTCATATCCGGCGGATCGATGAAACCGAAATCCGTCACATCCTTCGCCGTACGCGCCACACCCACCGACAGCATGTGCAGCACGACCGCGCCCAGGGACGTGCGCAGAATCTCCGGCTCCGTGAATTCGGGACGCGTCTCGAAATCCTCACGCGAATACAAGCGGATCGCAATGCCGTCGGCGATACGGCCGCAACGGCCCGAACGCTGGTTCGCGCTCGCCTGGCTGATCGGCTCGATAGGCAGACGCTGCACCTTCGCCGTCTTCGAATAGCGGGAGATACGCGCCGTGCCCGGATCGACCACATATCGGATGCCCGGCACCGTCAGCGACGTTTCGGCGACATTCGTGGCGATCACAATACGCTGATGCGTATGCGGTTCGAACACCTTATGCTGTTCCTTCGAAGACAACCGTGCGAACAACGGCACGATCTCGATCGCATCCGGCCTGCGCATATCCGCCGCGCGCGGACCGTAATGGCGGCGCAGCGCGTTCTCGAAATCGTGGATGTCGCGCTCGCCGGAAGCGAACACGAGAATGTCGCGCGGACCACGGTCGTGCGTGGAATGGATCACCAATTCGGCGCAGGCGCGCGCCACCGCGGTGGGCATGTCCACGTTCGTGTCGCGCGAATCGCGGCCGTCCCTGCCATCCGGCGCGGCCGACAGCGCCTCGTAATCCGCGTCGCCGGGCATCGCGCCCGTTTCGAAACCCGGCACGGAACGCATCAGCGCCGGCGCGGTGCCCAACGGCTCATACACGATCTGCACCGGATACGTGCGTCCCGACACTTCGATGACCGGCACCTTCGTGTGCAGCGCGTGTTCGAAATGCTCCTGGAACTTCACCGAATCGATTGTCGCGGACGTGATGACGAGCTTCAGGTCGCGCCGCTTGGGCAGCAGCGCCGTCAGATAGCCGAGCAGGAAATCGATGTTCAGACTGCGCTCATGCGCCTCGTCGATGATGATCGTGTCGTACTGCATGAGCTTCGGATCGCGTTGGATCTGTGCCAGCAGAATACCGTCCGTCACCACGCGCAGGCGCGTCTTCGGCGAGCTTTCGTCCGTGAACCGCACCTGATAGCCGACTTCCTCACCCAACGTCACGCCCATTTCGCTGGCGATTCGTTCGGCGACGGTACGTGCGGCAAGCCTGCGCGGCTGCGTGTGCACGATCTGCCTGCCGTGCGAACCGCGCCCCAGCTCAAGCAGGATCTTCGGCAGCTGCGTGGTCTTGCCGGAACCCGTCTGTCCGGAGACGATCACCACCTGGCTCGACTTGACGGCTTCGGCGATTTCGTCGCGAGCCGCGGAAACCGGCAGTTCGGAAGGATATTCGAATCTCATGCCCTCACAACCTCGATGACGCGGAAGCCTTTCGAACTCGCGTACTTGCCCACTTCAAACCCGTCGCCCAACTGCGTGGCGAGCCACGGAATCAGCGAATCGGAACCCAGATTCCTCTGCACCACCAGATAGGCGGCACCGCCCGCGTTAAGCCGCGGCAGCCACGTCATCAGCAGCTCGTGCAGAGCCTCCTTGCCGACGCGGATCGGCGGATTCGACCAGATCAGATCGAACGTGAGAACGGCCGGAACCTGCTCGGCGGTGACGGCATGGATATTGCCCATGCCGTTCAACTCGGCGTTGCGGCGCGTGAGCTCAAGCGCGCGTTCGTTCACATCCAACGCCCAGATATCGGCCTTGGGCGATTCGAAACCCAACGTCAGCGCGATCGGACCCCAACCGCAGCCCAGATCAAGGAACGTGCCCTCCTCCGGCGGTTCCGGCGCCTGGCGAAGCAGCACCGACGTGCCCAAATCCACACGATTGCCGGAAAACACGCCGTTCGACACTTCCACATCCGCCTCATTGCCACGCAACGTGACATGCAGCTTCCTGCGCACGTCCTTCGACTGCGGTTCCGCCGCGAAATACTGCTCGGCCTGTGCCATGCTCTCTCCTTGCAAACGTTCGTCCTCCGGCATCCGCGCGGTAATCGCGTCCACGTGGCGAAAACGGTGATGCCCATGTCTCTAGACAATGATGATAATAAAGACACCATAGTTTAACCGTGAGAGGTGCCATTGAGCCAAGAGAACGATATCGAGCAGAGCATGACCGCAGGCGACGTCGGGGGAGTGCTCGCCGACCAATCCGACGTGCTGCTTGATACCGACGGCGGGGAACACTTTCGCGAAACCCACGACGAACAGTGGCAGGAACGCGAATCCCGCAACGCATTGAAGCATGTGGCGGGTCTGGGCGAGATCCAGGACGTCACCGAAGTCGAATACCGTAAAGTCAGGCTCGAACGCGTCGTGCTCGTAGGCGTATGGTCCAGCCGCGAGACCACGCAGGCCGCGGCCGAGGAATCGCTCCGAGAACTCGCCGCGCTCGCCGAAACCGCGGGCGCCGTGGTGTGCGACGGTCTGCTGCAGCATCGCATCAAGCCGGATGCGGCCACATACGTGGGTTCCGGCAAGGCGCGCGAACTGGCCGGCATCGTGGCGCAGGACGAGGCGGACACCATCGTCGTCGACGATGATCTGCCGCCGAGCCAACGACGCGCATTGGAAGACGCCACCAAAGTGAAGGTGGTCGACCGCACCGCCGTCATCCTCGACATCTTCGCACAGCATGCGACTTCGCGCGAAGGCAAGGCGCAGGTGGAGCTGGCACAGCTCGAATACATGCTGCCGCGACTGCGCGGCTGGGGCGGGTCGCTGTCGCGTCAGGCGGGCGGCCGCGCGGCAGGCGACGCGGGCATCGGCTCGCGTGGTCCGGGTGAGACGAAAATCGAAATGGACCGTCGCGTGATCCGCAGCAGAATCGCCAAACTACGCCGGCAGATCGCACAGATGGCGCCCGCGCGTGACGTCAAACGTGGCGCGCGCCGTCGCTTCGGCCTGCCGACCGTCGCCGTGGTCGGCTATACGAACGCCGGCAAATCGTCGTTGACCAACCGGCTGACCGGTTCCGCGGAACTGGTGGAGAACGCGCTGTTCGCCACTTTGGATACCGCCGTACGCCGTGCGAAAGCCAAGGACGGGCGACTGTACGCGTATGTGGACACCGTCGGTTTCGTGCGCCGCCTGCCAACGCAGCTCATCGAAGCGTTCAAATCCACGTTGGAGGAAGTCGCCGACGCCGACCTGATCGTGCACGTGGTCGACGGCTCGCATCCCGACCCGTTCTCCCAGATCGACGCCGTCAACGACGTGCTGTCCGACATCGACGGCGTCGAGACGATCCCCACGATCGTGGCGTTCAACAAAGCCGACCGTATGGACGAGGCCGCACGCGAACGTATCGAGGCGCTGATGCCGGAAGCGCACATCGTCTCCGCGTTTTCAGGGGAGGGCGTCGACGCACTGCGCGAGCACGTGGAATCGATGCTGCCCACGCCGAACGTGCACGTCGAGGCGCTGCTGCCGTACACAGCCGGCTCGCTCATGTCCCGCGTGCGCGAATACGGCAAGGTGATCAACGTCGAATACCGCGACGACGGCATGATGCTCGAAGCGGAGGTCGACGACCAGCTGGCCGCGCAGATCGTGGAGCAGGCCATCGACTGAGCTTCCGCGCAAGCCGTTCCCGATGACGTTTACCGGAGCGGCCGTGCAAACGCTGCAACGGATTGCAACAGCTGCATTTCAACGGGCGCAGTGTATGTGAGCGCTCACAAAAGCTGTGACGAAAATCACTTTTCAGTGGTTGCAAATCATGCGGATTCACGGCGAAACGTCATGCTGTATGGATAAAGTAGGGTTGAAATCGAAAGAAAATACCCTGCCACAACGCGGGACGTTCTTCTTGCTCAAAGAGAGGTAAAGCACATGGTGGATTCACCAATCAAGCCCACAAAGCTCGCTATCATCGGTGCCGGCGCAGTCGGCTCCACTCTCGCTTTCGCTGCTGCTCAGCGTGGCGTCGCACGTGAGATCGTGCTCGAAGACATCGCCAAGGAACGCGTCGAGGCCGAAGTGCTCGACATGCAGCACGGCTCCAGCTTCTATCCGACCGTGACCATCGATGGCTCCGACGATCCGGAGATCTGCCGTGACGCCGACATGATCGTCATCACCGCAGGCCCGCGCCAGAAGCCGGGCCAGTCCCGCCTCGAGCTGGTCGGTGCCACCATCAACATCCTCAAGGCCATCATTCCGGGCCTCGTGAAGGTCGCTCCGAACGCCATCTACATGCTCATCACCAACCCGGTCGACATCGCCACCCACGTGGCCCAGAAGATCTCCGGCCTGCCGGCCAACCAGGTCTTCGGCTCCGGCACCAACCTCGACTCCGCCCGTCTGCGCTTCCTGATCGCGCAGCAGACCGGCGTCAACGTCAAGAACGTGCACGCCTACATCGCCGGCGAACACGGTGATTCCGAAGTCCCGCTGTGGGCCTCCGCCACCATCGGCGGCGTCCCGATGTGCGACTGGACCCCGCTGCCGGGCCATGATCCGCTGGACGCCGAAGTGCGTGAGCAGATCCACCAGGAAGTCAAGAACGCCGCCTACAAGATCATCAACGGCAAGGGCGCTACCAACTACGCCATCGGCATGTCCGGCGTGGACATCATCGAAGCCGTCATGCGCGACTCCAACCGCATCCTGCCGGTCAGCTCCATGCTGCACGACTTCCACGGCATCTCCGACGTGTGCATGTCCGTGCCGACCCTGCTCAACCGTTCCGGCGTCAATACCGCCATCAACACCCCGGTGTCCGACCGTGAGCTCGCGGCCCTGAAGCGCTCCGCGGAGACGCTGAAGGAAACCGCCGCCCAGTTCGGTTTTTAATTGACGGTTTGACTTTATTGACAGGGGAGCGGTGAGCCGCTAGACTGCCAGCAGAACTTGGAAACCCCAGCCTTCGGGCTGGGGTTTCCTGCGTTTTGAGACGAATGAAAATGGTATTGAGAAGCGGTTTCAATAGCCGCGGATCGAACCAAAGACGACGAAAGGAAACCCATCATGGCACACAACCATGCGGGTGTGGACGCCACGACCGCCGCAAGCGGGGCCGAACACCAGAAAAGACTCATGATGTCATTGGGGCTGACTTCCACGGTGTTCATCGCCGAAGTGGTCAGCGCCATCGTCACCGGATCGCTGGCGCTGCTGGTCGACGCCGGCCACATGCTCACCGACATGTCGGTGCTGATCGCCTCCACCGTCACCGCGGTGCTCATGCAACGCAAACCCAGCAACAAACGCACCTGGGGATGGGCGCGACTCGAAGTGCTCACCGCCGCGGTCGGCGCGCTCGTGCTCCTGATCGTCGGCATCTACGCGCTCGTCGAAGCCGGCATGAGGCTGTTCGGCGGAGCCGCCGACGAAGTGCACGACGTGCGGTTGCTGCTGTTCATGGGCATACTCGGCCTTGCCGCCAACGTCGGTTCGATCTTCATCCTCGCGGGGCAAAGCGAGGACAACATGAACATGAAAGCCGCGTTCCTCGAAGTCATGAACGACGCATTGGGGTCCGTGGCCGTGATCGTTTCAGCCATCGTGCTGATCTCAACGGGCTGGGCCGGCTTCGATGCCGTCGCGGGCGGCATCATCGCATTGATGATGATCCCCCGGGCGTTCGTGCTGCTGCGCAACGCCGTGCGCGTGCTGCTGGAGGAAACCCCACAGGAACTCGATCTGGACGAGGTGCGCGAACATCTTGAGCAGGTGCCGCACGTGGTGGCCGTGCACGACCTGCACGCCAGCACCGTCTCTACCGGCATGCCCGTCGTCATGGCCCATGTGGTAGTGGAGCGCGGGCTGACCATGGATGATGCCGCCGACATCCTCTCCCAATTGCAGAACTGCCTGCGTGAGCACTTCCCCGTATCCGTGCCGCACACCACCTTCCAGCTTGAACCTGAAGGATACGATTCGGACAGCCGCAAGGAACTGCATTCCTGAACCGTGCTCCCGAACTTCAAGAATGCGACGACATTTTGAAATGCCTTCGCGTTCATTCTTGATGGATTCGCAAGGTGAATGCACAACCGCGCGGTATGGCAAAGGGTGTCGGACATGCCTCAAAATGGTATGTTCGACGCCCTTTGCCGTTTAACGTGTGAAAGCAATCAGATCTTGCGCAGCACGGTGACGACCTTGCCCATGATCTCGGCATGCGTGCCGTCGATGGGGGAGTAGGCCGGATTGTGCGGAATCAGCCAGACATGGCCGTGATCCTTGCGGAACGTCTTGACCGTGGCCTCGTCATCCAGCAATGCGGCGACGATATCGCCATTCTCCGCGCTGTTCTGCTCGCGGACCACCACGAAATCACCATCGCAAATGGCGGCGTCGATCATGGAATCACCGTGCACTTCAAGCATGAACAGATTGCCGGTGCCGGTAAGCCGTTCGGGAAGCCTCATCACATCATCGACATGCTGCTCGGCCGTGATCGGCACGCCGGCGGCGATGCGCCCGACCAGTGGAACGTCATGCGAGGCCATGATGGAGCCGCATGCATCGTCCTGACTGGGGAACGGGATGACCTGGGCGACTTTTCCATTCGGCTCCTCGTCATTGTGGTTCACCACTTCGATGGCCCTCCCCTTGTTCGCGTTCATGCGGATGAAGCCTTTTTCGTCAAGAACCTGAAGCTGGTGTTTGACGGATGACGGGCTTTTAAGCCCTGCGGCCTCACCGATCTCACGGAACGAAGGAGCGAATCCCTGCTTGGCCAAATGCGTTTTGATGGCGTCAAGCACCTTGCGCTGGCGGTCGGTCAACGTGCTTTCATCCGGACGCTCGTCGCTCTTCTTGGGCGTGAAGGGGATGGTGCTCACGATGGGCTCCTTTCGTAGTTCCTTAGAAGCATAACGCGAAACGCCGATAAAATCAAACATCTGTTCGAGGTGTGTTTGCGTTTATCGAACATATGTGCCATACTTGGAACAAGCGTTCGATAGAACAGCTGTTCGAAAAGGAGTGGCGTGGTGAACGGTGCGGCGAATATCGGAAATGTGGCGAATCGAATTGCCATGGCGATCATGGCGGCCGGTCTTGCCTGGTGTCTTTTTGGATTCATCGCGCCCGGAAGTGCGCAGTCCGCGCCGGATTCCACCGCTGTCGTCGTGTATACGGTGCAACCCGGCGACACCTTGTGGAGGTATGCGGCGAGCATCACTCCGGAGGGTGGCAATGTCGGAGATACGGTGGATGAACTGATGCGGCTGAACAACCTTGATACGGTGTCTTTGCATGCGGGGCAGCGCCTCATTGTTCCCCATGAGGCGTAGGGACCGCCAAGCGTGGCTTATTTCAAGGGCTCAGTCTATTCTGGACAACATGCATTGCCCGTTTTGCCAGAATCCAGACACCAAGGTGGTCGATACCCGTATTAGCGACGATGGTCACTCCATCCGTCGCAGGCGCGAATGCCCGAAATGCTCCAAGCGATTCACCACATTGGAGACGACCATGCTATTGGTCGTGAAGCGTTCCGGAAACGTCGAGCAATTCGACCGCAATAAGGTGATTTCCGGCGTGCGCAAGGCATGCCAGGGCCGTCCCATCAACGAGGACGATCTGAAGATGCTGGGGCAGAAGGTCGAGGAGGATCTTCGTTCACGAGGATTGGCCCAAGTCAAATCTGATGAGGTCGGCAAGGCGATTCTCAAGCCGCTGCGTGACTTGGACATGGTGGCGTACATGCGCTTCGCCAGCGTCTACCAGAATTTCGAGAATCTGGAGGACTTCCAAAGGGCCATCGACGAGCTGAAGGGCGCAAGTTCCGAATGATGGCGTGAGACGGGTGCCGCATCCGTAAGCAAATACAGCATATATAATGCGGGCGGGGTTCCAATCCTGATGGTTGGAACCCCGCCCGCATTATCGTAACGTTTCGTATTGCGTGCTCAGCTGATCACGCGCATGCGGATCGTACCCTCGATGGAGGCGAGCTGGTCGAGAGCCCTCTGGTCCGGGCGCTGCGCCACATCGGTGACCACATAGCCGATCTCGCCTTCCGTGCCCAAGGCCTGGGCGGCGATGTTGATGCCGTCCTCGCCCAGCACACGGTTGACGCGTGCCAGCACACCCGGAAGATTCGCATGCAGGTGGGCGATGCGGAAATTCGACTTGATGTCGGACAGGGTGATCTGCGGCAGATTCACCGACAACATGGTGGAACCCTTGAACCAATAATCCTCAAGACGCTGGGAGACGAACTGTCCGATGGACTTCTGCGCCTCAAGCGTGGAGCCGCCGATATGCGGGGTGAGGATCATGTTGTCCTCGTCCGCAAGGTCGGTCAGGAACTCGTCGCCGGTCTTCTTCGGTTCGATTGGGAACACGTCCACCGCCGCGCCGGACAGATGGCCGGAATCCAGATGCTTCTTCAACGCATCCAAATCCGCCACGAAACCACGGGACAGGTTGATGAAGATGGCATCCTGCTTCATATGCTCGAACTGGTCTTCGCCGAAGAATCCCGTGTTCGACTTGCGTCCATCCACATGAAGCGTGACCACATCGGACTGTTCCAGCAATTCGTTGAGCGTGTCGCAACGGTGGGCGTTGCCCATGGCGAGCTTCTCTTCAATGTCATAGAACAGCACGCGCATGCCAAGCGCCTCGGCGACGACGGAAAGCTGGGAGCCGATGTTGCCGTAGCCGATGATGCCGAGCGTCTTGCCTCGGACCTCATGGGAGCCGGAGGCGGACTTATCCCACATGCCGTGCTTCATATGATGGGTGTGCGCGGGAATGCGGCGCATCAGGCAGATGATGTCGCCGATCACCAGCTCCACCACGGAACGGGTATTCGAATACGGCGCGTTGAAGACGGCGATGCCGTTCTTGCCCGCGTATTCGAGATCCACCTGGTTGGTGCCAATGCAGAAGCAGCCGACCGCGGTGAGCGTCGGACGCGCGTCGATGACCTTGCGGGTCACACTGGTCTTGGAACGGATGCCGAGCAGGTCGACACCTTCCAACGCATCAATCAGCTCGTCCTCGCTCAGGGCTCCCTTGAGGCACTCGACCTCGAAGCCATGGTCGCGCAGCGACTGCGCCGCGTCGGGATGGATGTTTTCAAGTAACAATGCTTTAGGCATGGTTCCTACCTTATAGCTTGAGCAGCTTTTCGTCGTCTTTTGTCCGCAGTATAAGCAGACGCTGCGTGGGCCTCGTCATGGCGACATACAAATCGGAGGCCGCTACGATACGCGACGGCGCGTTCTCCTCGATTCGTCCGGGCTGGACCACCATCACGGCATCATACTCCAGACCCTTCACGGTCTGTGTGGAACATACGGTGACCTGCTCGTCCCAGGAACTCTGGGCATCGAGCCTGTCGAATTCCTTCGGGTCGAGCTCATCCTGAAGTTGTGCGTATACGCGTGCGCGCAACGGCTTGAGCATATCGTCCGGCGCGATGATCGCCACACGACCGGTACCGTCGGAGGAAACGTAGGCGCGCACCAACTCGACGGTCTGCTGCGCGACGGCGTCGCCGATCAGGCTATCGTCACGCAAGGTGAGACGCTTGACTGAATCCGGGACGCCACGCACGGCGTTCACCGTGGAGATGTACAGGCCTTCGGACGAGGCGAAATCGCTGGCGAGCTGCGACACCTCCTTCGGATTGCGGTAGTTGATCGTCAACTCGTTGAGCTGCCAGTTGCGTTCGCCGAACAGCGGGTCCATCATGCGACGCCAGGACCGGGTACCGCCCAACGCGGAGGTCTGCGCCACGTCGCCCACAATCGTGAACGAGCGCGACGGACAACGACGGATCAGCATGCGCCAATCCATCGCGGTCAGCTCCTGCGCCTCATCCACCACGATATGGCCATACGTCCACTCGCGGTCGGCCGCGGCGCGCTGCGCGGTTAATTCGGCGTCCATACCATTGATATTGTCCACCAGCATCTGCGAAGTGACGATGCCGGAACCGATACCGGCCTGCGCCAGCGTGTCCTTGGCGAACTGCTCTTCCTCGGCGCGCTTGGCATCCAACGCCTTCTGCCTGGCCACGGCCTTCGGATCCGGTCCAAGCAATTCCATGGCCTCATCCAGCAGAGGTACGTCGCTGACGGTGAAGGGCGAGCCCTTCGGACGCGTCAGCGTCTCGATGTCACGCTCTTCGAGCCAGGGGGCGAAACGGCGCAATTGCTGCGGTTTCGCGAACAGCTGGTCGACCAACCATTCGCCGGTCATCGGCAGCCATGCGAGGTTCAGCGTCTTGCGCAAATCGTCGTTCATACGCAACTGCTGCATCACATCGTTAAGCTCGGCCTGCTCCGGCTCGTAGTCAAGCCGTTCGACGTACCGGTTGCGCATGGCCGACAGCATGTCGCGCACGAAGGTCTCGCGCGCCTTGTTATGCGGCTGCCGCGTGCGCTTGGCATCGGCGATGGCCTGCTCGATATCCGCACGTACCATCGGCACGTTGAAACCGTTGATGCGGATGACCGGCAGACGCGAAGGCACGCGTTCACGAGCCGCCACGGCATTGGCGATCGCCTTGGCCATACGGCGTTCACCCTTGAGCTTGGCCGCATGCGGGTCGTCATGCGCGGTGGCGATGATGCCGGGAATTAGATCCGCGATGGTACGGCTGACCACACCCGTCTCACCCAGCGAGGGGAGCACCTGGTCGATGTAATGCAGGAACGTCGAGCTGGGGCCGACCACCAGCACTCCGGAACGCTGCAACGCGCGACGATGCGTATACAACAGGTAGGCCGCGCGATGCAACGCGACCGCGGTCTTGCCGGTTCCCGGACCGCCCTGCACCACCACCGCCTGGTTGAGGTCCGCACGGATGATACGGTCCTGCTCGCCCTGGATGGTGGCCACGATATCGGTCATTTTGCCGGTGCGTTTGGCGTTAAGCGACGCAAGCAGAGCACCCTCGCCGGTCAATGTGCCATTGGAGGACGCCTCGCCGACCTGATCGGAATGCACGTCGAGCACCTCATCCTCGACGCCGACCACTTCCCTGAAACTCAACGTGATATGCCGGCGCATGACGATGTCGCCATGATTCGAAGGCGTCGCCTCATAGAACGGGCGTGCCGCGTCGGCGCGCCAGTCGGTGAGAATCGGCTCATGATCCTCATCGGACAGGCCGATACGCCCAATGTAGCGATGCGCGCCATGCACGTCGTCGAGCCTGCCGAAAACCAGACGATCCTCCACCGCACGAAGCTGGGTGAGACGGTCCTCGTACATGGTGGCGAAGGAATCGCGTTCGGTGCGTTGCGTGGGCGAACCGTGCGATCCTGCGGCCCGGACCGTGTCGAGACGCGACCGAGCCTGCGCCCTCAACGCGTCCAGACGATCATATGCGCGGCTGACGGCCTGTTGCTCCTCACGCAACTGGGCGGAATAACTCGACATTGCTGTCCCTTCATCAAAAACTTAAGGCACTCTAATGTACCCCAAGGCTTCTACGTGCGGCGATCGGCCGCGGCGAATCGCGATGGGCTGACAACGCCGGAACTGTACGGTGCGGACGCGCAATCTCAAATATGGGGAGAAATCGACAATATTTTGAGGCATTTTTGCTTTTTCGTGGGGAAAAATGGTGAGCGGTGGGGTAGAGTGGGGAAAGTGTCTCGGATTGGTGGGCCGAGTGTGGGCAAAAAGGAGGTGCGGTAATGGTCCATGACATTGGAGCAGAACCCGTCTCCGACGATGATCCGGCTCAATCCGGCGGCATGATGGCGGACTTGCCGCCATTGCTGCTGGGCACCTACACTCCGAAAATCGACGCCAAAGGACGTATGGCATTGCCTGCGAAGTTCCGCAGCCAACTGGGCTCCGGCATGGTGATGGCAAGAGGCCAGGAACGATGCGTCTACCTGCTGCCGCAATCGGAATTCAGACGGATCGCGGTGCAGATCCAACGCACGTCCATGGGAAACAAGGCGGCACGCGACTACCTGCGTGTGTTCCTTTCCGGCGCGGTCGACCAGGAGCCAGACAAGCAAGGACGCGTGCTTGTGCCGCAGATGCTCCGCGATTACGCGAATCTGGGCAGCGACATTGTGGTGATCGGCGTGGGAACCCGGGCCGAGATTTGGAACAGACAGGCATGGGAGGATTACTTGGCCGACAAGGAACAAGGATATTCCGACATTGCCGATGACGTATTGCCGGCGATGGAGTTCTAATGACAGACGTGACGACGATTCATCAGCCGGTGCTGCTCCGCGATTGCGTGGACTTGGTGGCACCGGCATTGGCGAAGCCCGGCTCGATCGCGGTGGATTGCACCCTCGGCCTCGCCGGGCATTCCACAGCGTTCCTCAAAGCAAGCCCCAACGCCCGCCTGATCGGCATCGACCGGGACACCGAGGCGCTCGCGCTCGCCACGAAACGCATGGAAATGGAAGGCCTTGCCGACCGTTTCACGCCCGTGCACGCGGCATTCGACGACTTCTCCCAAGTGCTTTCCGACCAAGGCGTCGACAAGGTCAACGCGGTGTTCATGGACCTCGGATTGTCCAGCCTGCAGATCGATGAGACGGAACGTGGCTTCTCCTATTCCCATGACGCGCCGCTCGACATGCGTATGGACGTGACGCAGCCCCTGACCGCAGAGCAGGTGCTCGCCGAATATTCGTTCGCCGATTTGGTGCGTATCTTCCGCACATACGGCGAGGAGCGGTTCTCCAAGCAGATCGCACGGGAAATCGTACGCCGGCGTGAAACCGAGCCGCTGACCACGTCGGGCCAGCTCAATCGTTTGGTGGACGAGGTCGTGCCGCAGGCCCACCGTCCCGCCGGCAACCCCGCGAAACGCGTCTTCCAGGCGCTGCGCATCGAAGTCAACGGCGAACTGGACAAGCTTGCCGGCACGCTGCCGCAAATCGCCAACCACCTTGCAGTGGGAGGACGTCTGGTGGTGGAGTCGTACCACTCGTTGGAAGACAAAACCGTCAAAGCCTTCATGAACCAAGGGCTTAAGGTCGACGCTCCGGCGGATATGCCCGTGGTGCCGCCCGACATGATGCCGTTCTTCAAGGAACTGACCCGCGGCGCCATCAAGGCGGACGCGGAGGAAATCGCCAACAATCCACGATCGGCGTCCGTCAGATTGCGCGCGGTGGAATTGACCAGACCGATTCCCGCACGATGGCGCAAACGGTTCGACCAAGGCGCGGATTACGCAAGCATGACCAGACAAGGAAGAAGGGACTGAAGTGGCGGCACCAAGAACGATCGCTTCGAATGCGGCTCCGGCCGGCCGCAAAAGCCAGACCGAGACCATCGGCACCACGCGTCCCGAACTGCACGTCATCAAAGGGACCAGAGTCGAAGGCAACGGCATCCGTCACGGCTTCGAACAACTCATCACATGGACGCGGACCCGCAGCACGCCGCTGCTGCACCTGGTCATCGCCGCGGTGTTCCTTGGTGTATGCCTGCTGGGCTCACTGATGCTGCGTACCCAAATGGTGCAGAATTCCTTCGAGGCGAGCCAAATCGAAACGCATATCACCCAGCTGACCCAGGACGTCGAGGACGATCAGGCCAAGCTCGACGAACTTGACGCCTCATTGCCGAGCAAGGCCGAAGAGATGGGCATGGTCCCGCAGAAAGGCGCATTGACCATCGATCTGAACGGCTATCAGGCAAACGCAAGTGGAGACAAGACCCGGTGAACCCTATCCGCAGGATCTACACGTTCTTCCACAAGAACCTGTTGACGAAAACCATGGCCATCGGCGTCGTTCTGGCGCTGATGGGCACCACCTGCCTTATCCAACTTGCCAATATTCAACTGGTCAACGGCAAAGGGATGGCGCAGGCCGCGGCGCAAAGCCGCACCACCACCGTGACGTTGAAGGCTCGACGCGGCAAGATCATGGATACCAATGGCGCGATTCTCGCGCAAAGTGTCGAACGCTACACCATCATCGGCAACCCCGAACAGGCGCAGGCGTTCATACCGACCACCTGCACCAAACAGACCGGCAGCAACTGCCACCAGATCAACGGCAAGCCGGTCGGCGTGACGGGAGCCGCAGCCGTGGCTCGTCTGCTGGCCCCCGTATTGGGCATGGACGCCACGGAACTGGGCGCCAAACTGTCGATCAGCGGGCAATACGTGGTATTGAAGAAGGACGTGACGCCTGCGGTCAAACGTAAAATCTCCAAGCTGAACCTCGGCGGCATCGTCTACGCGGAACTAAGCAACGAACGTCTGTACTCCAACGGCACTTTGATGGGTTCGCTATTGGGTGGTGTCGACGCCGACGGCAAGGGCGTGGCCGGCATCGAGCAGATGGAAAACAAGACATTGACGGGCCGTGACGGCTACCAGGTGTACCAACAGGGCAACAGCGGCGTCGAAATCCCCGGAACCATGACCGAATCCAAAGACGCGGTCAACGGATCCGACGTCACTCTCACCATCGATCGGGATGTGCAGTGGTACACCGAGAAAGTGCTGAGCGACAGCGAAAACAAATACCATTCCGCTTGGGGCATCGCCATGGTCCAGGACGTGCAGTCGGGCGACATCCTCGCTTTGGCGGACAGCGATACGACCGAGGCCGGAAGCGACCAGGCGAAGATGGGCGCCTCCCGGGCGGTGAGCGAGACCTTCGAACCTGGCTCCATCGGCAAGGTGCTGGCCATGTCGGGCATGCTGCAACTGGGATTGCACAAGGTCGATGACAAATTCACGGTACCGAACACGGTGACCGTGGAAGGACAGACCTATAAGGACGCGGTGGACCATGGCAACGAACATTGGACGCTCGCCGGCATCCTCGAACAGTCGTCGAACGTTGGCATGGTCATTGCCGGAGACAAGATGACCAACGAGCAGCGGTACAACTTCATCAGCAAATTCGGTATCGGACAGGCCACAGGACTGAACCTGCCAGGCGAATCCGAAGGCGTGCTGCACCCCTCGGATAGCTGGGACAGGCGAACCCGCAACACCGTGCTGTTCGGTCAAGGGTACACGGTGAACGTCATGCAGCTGACCAACGCGGTTTCGGTGATAGCCAACAAGGGCGTCAAAAAGCCGCAACGCATCATCAAGTCCATCACCGACACCGCGGGGCATGTCGAAGAGCAGCAGTCCAAGGGCGAGGCGACACGCGTCATCGACGAATCCGTGGCGAGCCAGATGCTCAACGCCATGGAATCGTCCGCTGAACACTACAACACTTTCGTGAAGGTCGACGGCTATCGTATGGCGGCGAAATCAGGCACAGCAGAAGTCGCCGGAGCGAACGGCCAACTGACCTCGATCATCAGCGATTACTCGACGATCATTCCCGCGGATAATCCACGCTTCGTCATCACCGTGGTGCTCAAAGACCCCCAAGGCAGCTTCGGCGGTTTGACGGCGGGTCCTGTCACCGCGGAGATTGGTGAATTCCTTATGCAGAAGTATGAAGTGCCGGCGTCTTCACCTCGCACGGATGCTATTCCGGTGAATTGGTGAGCGAATACGTATTCAGACACGGAGGGGCGGAAAGGTGAGCGCGGTCAGCGAATCCATGAACAGACGAATGACTTTAGGGCTGCTTGCCAGCCGATACGGTTTCGATCTTGATCCGACGTCGGCGGCTGAAGTGACGATCACTTCCATCGCGGATGATGTCGAATCGGTGCGTCCCGGCGCACTGTTCGTCCCGTCCGCCGATGTGGACGTGCACCAGTTGTCGCAGGCTCAGGAGCAGGGAGCATATGGCGCGATTGTGCCCCATGCGCTGCGCGGTCAAACCGACGACATCCAGATTCCGCTCATCTACGCCGAACCCACCATGGGACAGCTCGGCAAACTGGTGAGCGACATGGCCGGCAATCCGTCCGACGCATTGGCCGTATTCGCCATCACGGGGAAGAACAGGGAGATCGTGGAATCCGAAGTGAGGAACCTCGCGGATTTCCTGCACATGCTGGGCAACCCCGTCGGCGTGATCAGCTCGTCCGATTCACAGTCATTGGAACGCTTCCTCAATCTGGAATATCCTCTGTCGGCCATCGATGTGCAACGTACCATGGCGGTGTGCGCCGAAGACGGCGCAGCCGCTGTGATCCTCGCGTTGGATGAAGAGACCCTGCGTGAGGACGCGTTGCAATCGGTCAGCGTCGATGTGCTTGCCTGCGATGACAATGGTTTGAGCGATGCCGAGGTTGCGAAACTCGTCGCAAAATTCGGATGCGCGGTCGGCAAACAGACCCGCATCGCGGGACGAACCCAGGAATCCGACCTGCTTGCGGCGCAGGCCGCGACGGCATACGGCCAGACGGACAGCCGTTCGCTGTCCCTGTCCATCGCCATGGTGCTGGCCGCCGGCGTGAGGAAAGCCAACATCAAAAGCGCGTTACGCGTCTCGCGTGACCTGAACTAAACGTGGAACGAAACATTCTCCACATCAAACACAAACCCAACCATTAGAGGAGTAACGACAGTGAGCAGCCCGACCATGATGCCGATGAGCCTGACGGAGATCGCGCAGGCGGTTGATGGACGGTTGATGCCGACGACCGTGCCGACCGACGAACCGGTGGCCATCAGCGCCTTCACGGATTCGCGCCAGATCGTGCCGGGATCCGTTTTCGTGGCGATTGCCGGCGAACGCGTCGACGGTCATGATTTCGTGCCGAAGGTCGGCGCGCAGGGGGCTGTGGCCGCACTGGTCGACCACGAAATCGCGGGCGCGCAGGTGCCGCAGATCGTCGTAGAAAACACCGTCAAGGCGTTGGGAGCGCTCGCCAAGCATAATATCGAGCGTCGGCGCGCGCTGGAATCGCCGTTCACCGTCATCGGCATCACCGGTTCCGTCGGCAAAACCACCACCAAGGATCTGCTCAAATCGCTGCTGTCCAAAATGGGCGACACCGTCGCTCCGGTCGGATCGTTCAACAATGAGATCGGCCTGCCGCTGACGTCGCTCAAGGTGAACGCCGGCACGCGTTTCCTGGTGGCGGAAATGGGCGCCAATCACGTGGGCGAAATCGCCAACCTCACCTCCCTGGTTCCGCCGGACATCGCCGTGGTGCTCAAGGTGGGCGTGGCGCATCTGGGAGAATTCGGCTCTGCGGAACGCATCGCCCAAGCCAAATCGGAAATCGTACGCGGACTGGTGCCGGGCGGCCTGACCATCCTCAACGCCAACGACGAACATGTGGCCGCGATGAGCGCCATCGCTCCGGCCGATGTGCTGTGGTTCGGCCTGCCGCAGAAAGAAGACGCGCAACTGGACACGACCGCGCTCGACGTGCGCTGCGACGATCTCGACCATCCGTCATTCGTACTGGAAGACAAGACAGGCCGGCACGCCAACGTCACGCTCGGCATCTGCGGACAGCACAACGTCATGAACGCGCTTGCCGCAGCCACGGTGGCGATGACGTTGGGCATGCCGATTGACGCTGTGGCCTCCGGCCTATCCGACGTGACGAGCATCAGCCCGCATCGTATGGCGGTGTCCACCGTCACCAAGCCCGAAACGTCGTTCACACTGATCGACGATTCGTTCAACGCCAACCCCGATTCCATGAAGGCCGGACTCGATGGTCTGTCGCGCTGGCATGCCGGCGCCGAGCAGCAGCCGTTCAGAATAGCGGTTCTCGGAGCCATGTTGGAGCTCGGACCGGATGAGTATCGCCTGCATGAGGACGTCGGCAGATACGCCGTCGAGGGCGGTGCGGACGCGCTTGTGACGGTCGGCAGCACTTCCGACGAGGCGTTGGACGCGCTTGCCGAGGCCATGGCGCAGGGCGGCAAGGCGGTTGCCGCCGACCCGACGATGGTGCAATGGGCGCATGATGCCGAACAGGCCGACCGAATGGTCACCCGGCTTGCGACCGACCATGAGGGTACAGTGGTGTTGCTGAAAGGATCCCACGCGTCCGGATTGAGCGCTCTGGCGGAGCGTTGGACGCAAAACTGACGGAATCGGCGTCGTGCCGATCATAGCTGACTGAAACGGAGAAGATCAGGTGATTTCACTCATCATCGGCATTATGGTGTCGCTCGTCGTGACGATTGTGGGCACTCCGCTGCTGATTAAGTTGGTGCACAAGCTCAATTACGGACAGTACATCCGTCAGGATGGCCCGAAGTCGCATCTCGTCAAGCGCGGCACGCCGACGCTTGGCGGCGTGGTCATCAACCTCGCGGTGGTGCTCGGCTGGTGCTCCTCGGCACTGTATCGGTTCCTCACCAGGGGAGAGGTGCCGTCGTGGTCCGCGGTGTTGGTGCTGTTCGCCATGCTGTCGATGGGATTCTTGGGATTCATCGACGATTTCGCGAAGGTCCGCAAGAAGCAGAGCGAGGGACTGACCGTCAAGGGCAAGTTCATCGGACAGTTCATCCTCGCCACCATATACGCGGTGCTGGCGCTGATTCTGCCGACCAAATCCGGCTTCCCCAGCGCCCAGGCCGGCATGAGCTTCATCGAAAAGCCGTTCTTCAGCTTTGAATTCGCCGGTCGTGTCGTGGCCATCGTGCTGTTCGTGATCTGGGTGAATTTCCTGATGACCGCATGGACCAACGCCATCAATCTGACCGACGGTCTTGACGGCTTGGCCGCCGGCTCCTCGATGATCGCCTTCATCGGCTATGCGATCATCGCGTTCTGGGAGTTCTACCACCTCAAGGGTTCGGACCATCCAGGCTTCACCTATGCGGTGTCCGATCCTCTTGACCTGACCATCATCGCGGCGTGCGCGGCCGTAGCCTGCTTCGGCTTCCTGTGGTACAACTCCAATCCGGCCTCCATCTTCATGGGAGACACCGGCTCCTTGGCGCTTGGCGGTCTGTTCGCAGCCATGTCCATCGCCACGCACACCGAATTCCTGGCGATCATCCTTGGCGGTCTGTTCGTCATCGAGACCATGAGCGACATCATCCAGGTCGGCTACTTCAAGATGACCCACAAGCGCGTTTTCAAGATGGCTCCGATCCACCATCATTTCGAATTGAAGGGCTGGCCGGAAGTGAAGGTCGTGGTCCGGTTCTGGATGATCGAGATGCTGTTCGTGCTGATCGCCTTGGTGCTGTTCTACGGCGATTGGGTGGCCCGTTCCGGCCTGTGACACGATTGCGGGCGCGGCTTTACGCCCGCAATATGAGTGTGCTATCACGGCAAATGACGTTTCCGATTGAAGGGTGATGGATATGAATATGGATGGCAAGACCGTAATCGTGGCTGGTCTCGGTGTCTCCGGGCAAAGCATGATGGAAGTGCTGGGCTCCCGTGCCGGCAGAGTGCTGGGCGTGGATGAGAAGAAGCCGGACGCCGACCTGCATTCCTTCGACCAAATCGATTGGGACAATACCGACATGGTGATGACCTCGCCGGTCTTCAACCCGCGCACGCCATTCATCCTTGAGGCGCAGAAACGCAACATACCGGTCATGAGCGAAGTCGAACTGGCCTGGCAGCTGCGCGTGAACAGCAACACCACCGGCAAGCCGGCGCAGTGGATCGGCATCACCGGCACCAACGGCAAGACCTCGACCACGGAAATGACCTCCGAAATGCTGACCGCATGCGGCCTGGCCGCTCCCGCCGTTGGCAACATCGGCAAAGCCGTGTCGCACGCCGCCGTCGACCCCGCGAACGACGTGCTCTGCGTCGAACTGAGCTCGTTCCAGCTGCATTTCACCTATTCTCTGGAACTTGACTGCGCGGCGATCACCAACATCGCCGACGACCATCTCGATTGGCATGGCGGCATCGAGAACTATGCCGCCGACAAGGCGAAGGTGTTTCACAACGTCAAGAAGGCGCTGGTCTACAACGCCGACGACGAACGCGTCACCAAATTGGCGTTCGCGGCCCAGACCGCGCCGGAATGCCGCAGGATCGGCTTCACGTTGGCCGAGCCGAAGGACGGGCAGATCGGTGTGAAAGATGGCTGGATCGTCGACATGTCCGGCATTGCCGGCGGAGAAGCGGGAAAGTCGTTCCAAGTGGCGAAGGTCACCGATTTCACGCATCTGACCGAGCCGGATGGCACGGTCTACCCGCATCTGCTCGCCGACGCCCTGACCGCGTTGGCGCTGGTGTTGGGTCTCGGAGCAGACAAAGACAAGGCGTTGGCTGCGCTCAAGCAGTTCACGCCGGGCGGCCACCGCATCCAGACCGTCGCCGTCGCCAAAACGTCCGACGGTGGCACCATCCGTTTCGTGGATGACTCCAAAGCCACCAACGCGCATGCGGCCAAGGCGTCGCTTAACAGCTTCGCGGACAAGTCCGTGGTGTGGATCGCCGGCGGACTTGCCAAAGGAGGCCGTTTCGAACAGCTCGTTGCCGACCAGGCGCACACCATCAAGGCGGCCATCATCATCGGCAAGGACCAGCAGCCAATGCTGGACGCGTTCAAGGCAAGCGCTCCCGACATTCCCATGTCCATCATCGATCCCACGGACAACGACACCGTCATGGCCCGCGCCATCGACGCTGCCGGCACCTACGCGCAATCCGGCGATGTGGTGCTCATGGCTCCGGCCTGCGCGTCCATGGACCAGTTCAAGTCGTACGCCGATCGCGGAAACCAGTTCGCGCAGCAGGCTCAGCGTTGGGTGAATGAGCATGGGGAAGCCTGAGGCCAGCCGTAGCATCACGTCTTCCGCAAGCCGTCCGAACATGACGGACGGCGCCGCGGCACAGACACGAGAACCGTTGAAGAACGGCGGAACGCGTAATCTCGCCAACCCGTTATGGTGCTTCCACGGATTCCGCCTATGCGTGATCATCCTCACGATCTTCGGCGTGATCATGGTGTTCTCCAGCTCTTCGGTGAACATGATCGCCAACGGGCAGTCGCCATGGGCGCAGGCGCTGAAACAGGGCATGTACTGCGTGTTCGGCCTGGTCATAGCATTCATCACGATGATGCTGCCGGCCAGCTTCTACCGAAAGATCAGCTTCTGGTTCCTGCTTGGCGCCATGGTCATGCAGGCCGCCACACTGACGCCATTGGGCGTCGAAGTCAACGGCAACAAAGGATGGATCGGCATTCCGGGCGTGTTCACCATGCAGCCCGCGGAAATCGTCAAGCTGGCGTTATGCATCTGGATGCCGAACGAGCTGATCAACGCGCGCAAGCAGGTGAAGAAGGTCGGCGCGCCCCGCGCGTACTCCAAGCTTATTCTCGGCTATCTGTGCGCGTTCTGCCTGGTCATGTCCGGCAAGGATCTTGGTACGGGCTTGATTATTCTCGCAATTGGCGGCATTGCATTGCTGCTTGGCGGATTCCCCGGCAAATGGCTTGCCGGAGCCGCGCTGCTTGGCATATGCGGTATCGTCGGATTCATTCTGACTAGCCCCAACCGACTCGGCCGCATCATGGCGGCCTACCGGACCTGCTCTCCGTCCGACCTGCAGGGCGTGTGCTATCAGGCGGTCCACGGCAAATACGCGATCGCATCCGGCGGCTTGTTGGGCGTCGGCATCGGCAATTCCGGCGAGAAATGGGGCTATCTTCCCGAAGCGCACAACGATTTCATCTTCGCCATCATCGGCGAGGAAACCGGATTCGTCGGAGCAGCCATGGTGATTCTGCTGTTCATCGTCATGACGTGGTGCATGCTGATGGTGGCCGTGCAGGTCCGCGACCGGTACATCACCATGGCGTTGGTGTGCATCGCGGTATGGATCGTCGGCCAGGCGTTTGTCAACATCGGCGTCGTCGTCAGCCTGCTGCCGGTCATGGGCGTGCCGATGCCGTTCGTATCAGCAGGCGGATCGTCTCTTATCATGTGTCTGGGGGCCGCCGGCGTGGCCATCAGCCTGATGAAGGAGCAGCCGCAGGTCAAAGCCGAGAACCGCATACTGTAATCGGTTCCCGTCATGCGAGTTGCGAAGCAAGCAAAAGAAAAGTAGACGAAATGTAAGTATCTGCATCGGCGGCGGTATGCCGCGTGGCCTGCCGCCGCATGGTGGGCTAAGCTCGTGGATTATGAGCAATCAGAAGCATATCGTTCTTGCCGGTGGCGGCACGGCAGGCCACGTCAATCCTCTGCTCGCCGTGGCGCATGTGATTCGCGAGCTTGAACCGGAAGCGGATATCGCGGTGGTGGGCACCGCCGTCGGTCTGGAGCGTGATTTGGTTCCGCAGGCCGGTTTCGAACTGGAAACCATCGAAAAAGTGCCGTTCCCGCGCAGGCCCAACAAGGCTGCGTTGCAGTTTCCAGCCAAATGGAAGGCCGAGAAGGCCAAAGTACGTGACATCCTCACCCGGCATCAGGCCCAAGTGGTCGTCGGTTTCGGCGGATACACGTCCGCACCCGTATACGCGGCCGCGCACAGCATGGGAATTCCGATTGCGATTCACGAACAGAACGCACGTGCGGGCATGGCCAACAAGCTGGGCGCGCGTTGGGCGTCCATGATCGGTGCCGCATACGCCCAGCCAGGACTGAAACCACGCAGGGGCGTCGAAGTCGAACGCGTGGGCCTGCCGCTTCGTCCGGCAATCGCACGATTGGCGTCCGATCTGGAACATGACCGTACCGCCACTCGTAAAGCCGCCGCGGCGCAGCTTGGTGTCGATCCGGACCGTCCGCTCGTGGTCATCACCGGCGGATCCTTGGGCGCGGTGAACGTGAACAGGGCTGTGGCCGCTTCCGCCAAGGATCTGCTTGCGCACGCCCAGGTGATTCATCTGACCGGTAAGGGCAAAGACGACGAAGTGCGTTCCTTGGTGTCGGTAAGCGCCGGAGAGGACGTGCTCGGCGAGCTTGGCCCCGACCACGTTTCGGATGGCGACTACCGTGTGGCTCCCTATCTGGAACGCATCGATCTGGCGTTCGCCTGCGCCGATCTGATCATCTGCCGTTCCGGAGCCGGCACGGTCAGCGAGCTGACGGCTTTGGGACTGCCGGCGATTTACGTGCCTCTGCCGATCGGCAATGGCGAGCAGCGTTTCAACGCGCAGCCCGTGGTCGACGCGGAAGGGGGCTTGATGGTGGCGGATGGCGATTTCACCCCGGATTGGGTCCGTGGCCATGTGCCGGAACTGCTTGCCGATCCGGACAAGCTGTCCCGATACGGTGCCAACGCGTGGAAATACGGCATCCGCGACGCCGCCGAAGTCATGGCGAAGCGCGTGCTCGCGCTAATCGATCAGCCAGCTGATTAACCGGCCGAACAATCATGGCCGCACCCCGTGGGAGACCATGGGTGCGGCCATAATGAAATGAGCTTGAAAACAATTTACGAGGAGCAATCGTGTCTGACAACCAGCGTGAAGCCGGTACCATAATTCTTGACCCAACCCATGCGTCGTTCGCACCTGAAGAGACGGTGCATGACCTAGGTGCCACGCATTTCATCGGCATTGGTGGCGCAGGCATGAGCGTGCTCGCTGAAATGCTGCATGAGCAGGGTGTCGAGGTCGATGGTTCGGACCGTGAGCCAAGCGCCAAAACCGACCGTCTGCAAAGCCTCGGCATCACCGTCGAATTCGGCCAGCAGGCGAAGAACGTCGAAGGCAAGAACACCGTCGTGTTCTCCAGCGCCATCAAGCCGGACAATCCGGAAATCGTCGCCGCGCATGAGGCAGGGGAGCGCATCGTGCACCGCAGCGACATCCTCGCCCTGCTGATGAACGCGAAACGTGCGGTGACCGTGGCCGGCGCCCACGGCAAGACCACGACCAGCTCCATGCTGGCGCACATTCTCGTGAACGCCGGAGAAGGCGAACTCGCCGATCCGAGCTACGCCATCGGCGGTTCCATCCAAGGCAAAGACGGTGCCATTTTGGACGGCGGCCATGCCGGCAAGGGCAACGTGCTGGTGGCCGAGGCCGACGAATCGGACGGCAGCTTCGCCAAATACCATCCGCAAATCGCCATCATCACCAATTCCGAAGCCGACCACCTTGACCACTACGGCACGCAGGACAATTATCGGGCCGCATTCGTGGACCATGCCGGACACGCCACCAAAGCCGTAATCATGTGCGGCGACGACGAAGGCAACCTTGCCGTGCTACGTGCGCTTGACGCCACCGTGGCCGGACGCACGATCGTCTATTCAACACGGAACGCCGCCGAATTGGGCGACCTGAACGGTGCCACGCTGGTACGCATCGAATCGGAAAGCGAAACCGCCGAAAGCGGCGCCGAACATTTCACGCTGCATATTCCGGGCGGACTGATCGGCGAAGAGGAGCGCCGCATCGCCGTGACGCTTACCGTTCCCGGCATCCACAACGCACGCAACGCCTCCGCGGCGATTATCGCGGCCGCGCTGTTGGGCATGGACGTCGAACGTGCCTCTGCGGCGGTCACCTCGTTCCTCGGTGCCGCACGCCGCTTCCAGGTCCGTGGCACCGTCAGCCAAGTGACGGTCGTCGATGATTACGCGCATCATCCGACCGAAATCGCTGCGCTGCTGGATGCGGCCCGTCGCCGCTACCCGCAGTCCAAGATCCGTGTGATCTTCCAGCCGCACCTGTTCTCCCGCACGCGTTTCTTCAGCTCTGAATTCGCGCAGGCGCTTGCCAAGGCCGATGACGTCATCGTTACCGGCATCTTCCCCGCGCGCGAGAAGCAGGAGGATTTCCCCGACGTGACTCCGGCCACCATCGTGGACGAGGCGCTCAAGCTTGAGCATGAACCGGCCAAGGACTGGATCCGTGGCGTCGAAGACATGCACACCGCGGCCCAGATGATGGTGATGCGCGCGCATCATGGCGACGTCATCTTCACCGTAGGCGCCGGCGACATCACGCAGATGGACGAGGTCATCCTGCATGCTCTTGAAGCGCATCGTTGGGATTGCGAGGGCTGATGGCTCGACGGGTCATCAGTTCCGGCAAGGATGTGCAGGAGACGGACCAGTCGGGCGGACGACGTTCCGGACGGTCCATCTCATCGGAGCATGCCGAAGGACGGTCGATTGAAGGGTACGCGGACCGTTCAAAAGCCGAAGGCTTCGTAGACGCGCGACGTTTGCAAAGCGAGGACCTGGTTTCCAAAACCCTGCAGGAGACCACCGGCACGATCGGCATCATGACACGTCCGAAAGTGGTTGATTTCGGCGAACGGCTCAAGGAACGCCGTCAGGCCGGCGCGCGAGCCATAGTCCTGCGCGTGCTCATCGGTCTTGTCGTAGCCGTGGTTTTGGGAGCTGTCGTCTGGCTGTTCCTCTTCTCGTCGGTGTTCCGTTTGGAGCCAGGCAACATCAGCGTGGTCGGCGCCAACGAATGGGTGAGCGAATCGCAGGTGCTTGACATCGCGAGGCAGCAGTCCGGAAAATCGTTGTTCCTGGTTTCGGATGGAGCCGTGGAGAAGCAGATCAAGGCGATTCCGGGAGTCACGTCAGCCAAGTCGAAGAAACAGCTGCCGAACTCGCTTGAAGTGACGATCAAGGCGCAGAAACCCGCGGCCATGCTCAAAACCAGCGAGGACCATATGACGGCGGTCGACAGCAAGGGCCGCGTGCTCAATTCCGTCAGCGGCGTTTCCGTGGAAGGCATTCCCGTCATCGAAGTGCAGAACGTCGATGCGAGCCTGTCTAGGCGTCCTATCAAGGAAGCGTTGAAGATTCTCAGCTCACTGCCGGAATCGATGCGCAATTCCATCACCAAGGTCACCGCGGCGACCCAGGATTCCATCACCACGGAACTCAATGGGGGAGACCGCGTGATCGTATGGGGTGATTCCTCGGACCTGAAGCTCAAGAAAGCGGTGGTGGACAAGATCGTCAATGATCCGAACGTGATTGGAGACAAGCATAACGTGGACGTGTCCGCGCCGTTGAGACCGATCATCAAATAGCGTTATTGCGCAACGTCACTGCATGACGGAGCGGAAATACTTTGATCTAGCTCTTTTTGTCTTGACAGAAAAACGAAACGCGCTCTGGACCTTCTTTCCAAGGGAGGGCCAGAGCGCGTTTCCGCGTTTGGATGGATGGTATTAGCCGTATGCGTTGAACGGGCGTCAGTCCTTGACGATGGTCTTGCCTGCGGTCGCCCCTGGCGTCAAGTCCTGAATCTCCGTGATCTCCAGAACGGGAATGGTCATGGGCTTCTTCGTGCCGTTATGTTCGGCCACAGCGACCTGCTCATCGTAGATCGCATCATCGGAATGCAGAGTGACGTTGCCACGGAAACGATAACCTCGCTTCTGCTCAAGATTGGCCACTGCGATGACCAGTTCGCTGCCGTCGAGCAGATTACGGTACATTTGGCCGGCGGTACGCTCGTGATAGCCGATATGAGTGTCATCGATGACGAACGTGCTCATTTTCGGCCCCAAATCGACGTGTCCATCCTTGCCGATGGTGGCCACCCAAGCGAGATTGCTGCTGATGAAATCCTTCATTTCCTCTGTAAGCTTCGCCATGATATCGTCCCTTTCGATGGTTGGCTGGCCGGCGGCTTGCAATATTGAAAGGCGCCGGACGGTTATTTCGATGATACGGAGGCGTTGCTGCCGACATGCGTTGTTTCACCAAACGAGAAATGTGATTGCAAATACAAAAAGCCGTCATTGCTGACGCATGATTCGTGCCCACATTTTGCCCATGTTTTTGAGAAATATCGCGATAAAGGGTGAATTGCAGCGAATTGCAAAAGTGGTGGAAACCGTTGGAAATAAAGGAAAAGCCGCCATTTCTGGCGGCTTTCAATCCGTGGAGATGCGGGGAATCGAACCCCGGTCCGATGACCGAACCCTCAGTCTTCTACGTGCGTAGTCTGCTGGCCGTGCGGCGGTTTTTCTGCCCCCATCGATGTCGCAGACAACTGATGGCGAGCATATCTACAGTAAAAGTCCCTTGCCGGCCCTGTGGCTCAGCCGGTAAGGCAAGTCTTCTAAACGACGCTCAACATCCCCCCAAAGACGAGGGGGAGTGAACGGAGCGGCTGCTCACTGGTTAATCCTGGCGCGAAGCTCAGGCAGCGAGAGCGAACTCAGTGCGGTTAGATTTAGCACTTATTCTTTTGCAGGGGGCATCCACGAGCGGACCCTACGTTCTCGGCACGCTTCCCTGCGACGAACAGGTCACCGTCGAAACCGATCATCCCCAAATATTGAATTATCAAACCTTCCGGCTTTATAGCCAGAAATTTCAAGATACCACGGTTTATCCGACAAACCAAATTATGCTATCGGCGATTCATCATACCGACGAAACTTCGCAAAACCGGTAAAAAAATTCCGCATGCCGTTATTTGACGGCATGCGGAATCGGTGATGATGAAAGGAAAAGATACGCTTACTTGGCTGCTGCGGCGAGGTAATCCGGAACGCCTTCGGTCGGGTAGGCCGGCCAGCCGCCTTCCTTGGTGCACACGTAGGCGGCGGTGTTCACGGCCGCGCGATGCGCTTCCTTGAGGGAGGCACCGGACAGGATCTTACCGGTGAAGGAGCCGGAGAAGGAATCGCCGGCTCCGACGGTGTCGGCCACCTCGACATGCGGGGTCAGCAGAGTGGAGGTCTCGCCGTCCTTGGCGATGATGGTGCTGAAGGTCGCGCCGCCGGTCAGGATGGTGTACTCCAGATCGAAGCGATCCATGAACCACTTGCAGGCCTCTTCGTCGTTGCCCTCCGGAATGGAGAACATCTCACGCATCATGATGAGCTCGTCGTCGTTGATCTTGAAGATGTTGGCGTATCCCAGCAGCTCCTCGATCAGCTCCTTGGAGTAGAAGTTGGCGCGCAGGTTGATGTCGAAGAACTTCAGCGCGCCTTCCTTGGTATGCTGGAGCAGTTTGATGATGGTGTCATGCGATTCCTGGGAACGCAGACCCAGCGTGCCGAAGCAGATGGCGTCGGCCTTGGACACGGCCTCGGCGAGTTCGTCGGTGTAGCCGATGTGGTCCCAAGCTACGTTCTGCACGATGGTGTATTCCGGAATGCCGTTGGTCAGTGCCACGGCGACGGTGCCGGTCGGGTATTCGTTGGTCTGCACCAGCGTGTTGATGCCGGCCTTGTGCGCATCGTTGAGCAGCTCGGCGCCCAGCTCGTCGTTACCGACGGCGCTGATGGCGTAGCTTTCTGCGCCGTTCTGGGACGCGTGGTAGGCGAAGTTGACGGGAGCGCCGCCGGCGCGCTTGCCGGTGGGGAGCATATCCCACAGGATTTCACCGAGGGCGATGACGATTGGCTTGGACATGGGTGGTTCCTTTCTTTGGTGGGCGGCGTGCTATGCGACGTCGAAGAACATCGATGGATGTTCCAAAAAATTGGTGATGGCCACGGCGGCGGCACCGGTAACGGTGGCGTCGGTGGGCAGGGCGGACAGGGTGATTCGGGTGTTGCGCCCGATTTCGGGGATCGTGCGTTCGCGCACGACTTGTGTGACTTCGTCGAGCAACGGCTGGCCGGCTTGCGCGATGATGTCTCCAAGAACGATGTGTGTCGGATTGAAAGCGTTGATGATGGTGACCGCGCCGTACCCAACGTATCGGGCAACATCGAGCATCAGAAGCGTCGCGGTCTCGTCTCCCGCGTTCGCCTTGGCGAACAGTGCTGCGCAAGCCTGCGCATGCGTCATCGTCTCGCATCCGGGAACGATGCTCGGGTTGGCGTTGAGTTGTTCGTGGATGGCGTTGGCGGAGCAGTAGCGTTCCAGGCATCCGACATTGCCGCAGTCGCATGGCTTGCCGTTCACGTCGATGGAGACGTGTCCGATTTCCGTGGCGGTGCCGTGCTCGCCGTAGTAGATGGTGCCGTTGTCGATGACTCCGAGGCCGATGCCTTCGCCAAGCAGATAGTAGGCGAGGGAACCTTCCGACAGTTCCGGATTGAACAGGAACTGCGCCAGCGCGCCGGCGCGGGCGTCCTGTTCGACGAACACGGGGACGCTGAATGCGTTGCTGAATTCGTCGATGAAGTTGATTTGCCTCCAGCCCTGCATGGAGGAGACCAAAGCGGTGCGTCCTTCGTCCTTTAAATAGGGCCCCGGAACCGCCATGCCGACGGCCACGATGCTGGGGTCGTCCTTGATGAGCTGGCGTACGGTATCTCGAATGCGCTCCACCGTTTCGGGGATGTGCTCTTCGCTGACGGTAGGCAAGTCGGACAGGAAGATACGGTTGCACTTGAGGTCGAAGACCGCGATTTGCACCAGACTGCGGGCGAACTTCACGCCGATGATGTGGTATTTGGCGCAATTGAGATTCAGACCGATGGAACGGCGGTTCTTGTCTCCGTCCATGTCGCCGGTTTCTTCGATGATGCCCTGCGCCAGCAGTTTCGCGGTGATTTTGGTGATTGCCGCCGGAGTGAGCTTGATGGCTTTGGCGATCTGCGCGCGTGAGCAGATGCCATTGTGGTACAGGTATTGCAGGATGCGGGAACGGTTGTTTTCCGAGATCGATGACTGTTGGGCGCTGTACCTACTCATGCTCACCTCCTTGCGACAGTGCATGGACCCTCGTTGAACTTCTTAATATATTAACGCCGTTAATTGATTAATGCAATTCGTGTTGTGCCGCGTGTCGCGCGCTTATCTGGGTCTCTCTGTGCGAAAGCAATGAGTGAAAAAGAAGGACGTAGACCTTGAATGCGACTTTGGCTGGGTCCGTCTCATAAAATGGCTGGTTTTTCTTATTTTCTTTCACTAGTCGTTAAAACGTTGGAATTTCGCCGTTTTAATGCATAGCAGAAAACGGCGAATATAAGGTAGGTGGGTAAAACGGCCTCCAATGAAACGTACGGTTAACATTGCGCGCCGATTCTTGTCACTATATCGCCTTGCACAGGGGCGATTCGGATAGAAAAGAGAGGATTCCATAGTGAATCGCAAGAAAGTTATCGCCGCTCTGGCTTCTGTCGCGGCTCTGGCTTCCCTGGCCGCCTGCGGCGGCGTGAAGGACGGTGGCGCCGCAACTGGCAACACCATCACCGTCGGCACGACCGATAAGATCACCAGCCTTGATCCGGCTGGCTCCTACGACAACGGTTCCTACGCCGTGCAGATTCAGGTGTTCCCGTTCCTGTACGCGCAGAACTACAACACTTCCGAGCTGTCTCCGGACATCGCCGCCGATGACGGCACCTGGAGCGCCGACGGCACCGAGTTCACCGTCAAGCTCAAGAAGGGCCTGAAGTTCGCGAACGGCCACGATCTGACCGCCTCCGACGTCAAGTTCTCCTTCGACCGTATCAAGAAGATCAACGACGAGAACGGTCCGTCCTCCCTGCTGGCCAACATCGAGTCCGTCGAGGCCAAGGATGACACCACCGTCGTGTTCCACTCCGCGGTCAAGGACGACGTGACCCTGAAGCAGGTGCTCTCCAGCCCGGCCGGCCCGATCGTCGACGAAGAGTCCTTCTCCGCCGACAAGCTGACCGATGCCAACACCATCGTCAAGGACAACGCCTTCGCAGGCCCGTACAAGCTTACCTCCTACAAGGTGAACGAGGCCCTGGCATATGCCAAGAACGTTTCCTACAAGGGTTTGACCCCAGCTAAGAACGACGTTGTGCAGGTCAAGTACTTCGCCGATTCCTCCAACCTGAAGATGGCCGTGCAGCAGGGCCAGGTCGACGTGGCCTACCGCTCCATGACCCCGACCGACGTCGAGGACCTGTCCAAGGACAACAAGGTCAAGGTCGTCAAGGGACCGGGCGGCGAAGAGCGCTTCCTTGCCTTCAACTTCAAGATCATGCCGTACGGCGAGAAGTCCAGCGAGCCGAACGCCGACAAGGCCAAGGCCGTGCGTCAGGCCGTTGCAAGCCTGATCGACCGCAACGAGCTGGCCACCAAGGTCTACAAGAGCACCTACACCCCGCTGTACTCCTTCATTCCGGATGGCCTGTCCGGCCACGACGACACCCTGAAGGAAGCCTATGGCGACGGTTCCGGCAAGCCGGATGCGGCCAAGGCCAAGAAGACCCTCGAAGCCGCCGGTGTGAAGACCCCGGTAGACCTGAAGCTCCAGTACAACCCGGACCACTACGGCCAGTCCTCCGCCGACGAGTATGCGGCCATCAAGGCCCAGCTCGAGGAAGGCGGCCTGTTCAAGGTCGACCTGCAGTCCACCGAATGGACCCAGTTCAACAAGGACCGTGTGGTCACCGAGGATTCCGATGGTTCCTACCCGGTCTACCAGCTCGGTTGGTTCCCTGACTACTCCGATCCGGACAACTACCTGTCCCCATTCTTCCGTGACGGCAACTTCGTGAACAACGGATACTCCAACAAGGAAGTCAACGATCTGATCGTCAAGCAGGCCGGAGAGACTGACGCCAAGGCCCGTGAGGACCTGTTGAAGGAAATCCAGAAGCTCGAAACCGATGACCTGTCCACCATCCCGCTGCTGCAGGGTGCCCAGGTTGCGGTCACCGGTTCTAATGTGAAGGGTGTCGTCCTTGACGCTTCCTTCCGCTTCCGCTACTCGTCCGTGACCAAGGCCTGACGGAAGGCTTTGACCGCCCCTGCCTGACCCGCCTAAGTCAGGCAGGGGCTCAATTTGTATCTAAAACACCAATAAGGAAAAGGAGCCCGACGTGACGCAAAGCGCAACCGAGGCTCAGCCGAAAGCCAAGAAAAACAAGCTTTCAAGCGGATTCTTCCGTTTCGTGCTCACACGCTTTCTGCTGATCATTCCTACAGTATTTATTCTTGTAACCATCGTCTTCTTCGTGATGCGCGCTACCGGCGATCCGATTTCCGCCGCTCTTGGTGGCCGTCTCACTCCCGAGGAACTGCAGAAGCGTATCCACGCGGCCGGTTATGACCGTCCGCTCATCGTGCAGTACATCGATTATCTTGGCGGCCTGCTGCATGGCGATCTCGGCACCACATTGACCGATAACCAAAAAGTGAGTACCATCCTTACTCACTATGGTGCCGCTACATTCGAGCTGGCGTTCCTCGCGCTCATCGTCGCGCTCATCGTCGGCATCGGCTTGGGACGCATCGCCGCACGCAAGCGTGACCACGCGGCCGATGCGGGCATCCGCACCTTCGCCATCCTGTGCTATGCCACCCCGGTGTTCTTCCTCGGCCTGATTCTGAAGCTCATCTTCGCCATCTGGCTGAACGTGCTGCCGGCATCCGGGCGCTCATCGCTTGGCAGCGAGATGCAGTTCTCCCGACTGGTCTCGCCGACCGGCTTCTACATCATCGACGCGATCCAGTTGGGTGATATGTCCGTGTTGCTTGATGTGCTCCGTCACGCTGTGTTGCCGGCCCTTGCGTTGGGCCTGCTGACCGCCGGCGTGTTCATCCGTTTGGTGCGCACCAACGTGATCGCCACCTACAATTCCGGCTACGTCGAAGCGGCACGTTCCCGCGGCGTCTCCGAGAAGCGTCTGCTCAACAAGCACGCATGGAAGCCGGCGTTGATTCCAATCATCACCGTCATGGGCATGCAGATCGCCCTGATGCTCGCAGGCGCGGTGCTCACCGAAACCACCTTCGAATGGAAGGGACTCGGCTTCATGCTGTCGCAGTACCTGAAGGCACGCGACTTCGTGGCCGTGCAGGGCATCGTTATCCTAATCGCCATCATCGTGGCCGTCGTCAACTTCATCGTCGACGTCATCGCCGCGTTGGTCGACCCGAGAGTGAGGTACTGACATGACCGCAGCATCTGCCAACAAGGTCACCGTTCCAGGCGACAATCGTCTGGACGAGCTCAAGCTCGGCAACAAGACGCCATTCTGGCATAAGATTCCGATCATCAAGGAACTACGCGTCGCAGTCGGCTGGCAGAAAGGCATGCTGATCACGGGCCTCGTGCTCACGGCGTTCTTCCTGCTGGTCGCCATTTTCGCGCCGCTCATCGCGCCATACAGCTACGCGCAGCTCAAGGGCGCCGACGGCGTTTCCTTCCCGGCCCAGGCGGCACCGTCCTCCGAACACATCTGGGGCACCACTGCAGGTGGCTACGATGTGTTCAGCCGTGTGGTCTGGGGTGCCCGCACCGCCGTCATCGCCATCGTCGTCGCGGTATTGCTGTCGATTTTCGCAGGCGTGCTGCTCGGCCTGGTCTCCGGCTATTTCGGCGGATGGGTCGATCGTGTGCTCGTCATGATCGCCGACGCCGTGTACTCCTTCCCGTCGCTGCTGCTGGCGATTCTGATGGCGATCATGATCTCCCACGGCCAGTCCGGCCTGTGGAGCGGCATCTTCGCCTCCGGCATCTCCATCACCGTGGTCTATATTCCGCAATACTTCCGTACCATCCGTGCCGAAGTGATCCGCATCAAGGAATCCGCGTACGTGGAATCCGCCCGCGTGGTCGGCGCCTCCACGTGGCGCATCATGACCAAGCACCTGTTCAAGAACTCCACACGAACCCTGCCGGTCATCCTGACGCTGAACTCCTCCGAAGCCATCCTGACCCTTGCGGGCCTGGGCTTCCTGGGCTTCGGCATCGAACCGACCGCGGCCGCCGAATGGGGATACGACCTCAACCGCGCCGTCTCCGATGTGACCGCCGGCATCTGGTGGACCGCCGTGTTCCCGGGTCTGGCCATCGTGCTCATCGTGCTGGGCATCACCCTGGTGGGCGAATCGCTGAACGATCTGGCCGATCCGCGTCTGCGCGCCCGCAAGTCCGCAGGCGAAGTGGTGGGTTCCATCGAAGACACGTCCGTGGACCCCAGCCAGGAGCCAGGCAAGCGCAACGAGGTCGTCGCCGAACTTGAGGCGGCGAAGAATCCGATGGGAGCCAGCGACAAACCGGTGACCGTCACCGACCGTGATCCGTCATTCGTGGCTTCCGAATGGGCTTCCGAGGAAGGGGAGTGAACCGATGAGTGAAATCAAGGAAGGCAATCTCGCCGAGATCAAGGACCTCAGCGTCTCGTTCATGACCGACGCCGGTTCCATCAAAGCCATCGACAAGATCAGCTTCGAAATTCCCCGTAAGAAGGTCATCGGCGTGGTGGGCGAGTCCGGTTCCGGCAAGTCCGTGACCGCACGCTCCCTCATCAAGCTGCTGCCGGAGACCGCTACGACCTCCGGCGCGGTGTACCTGTCGAACCGCGCGGGCACCGAGGAGCTGGAAGTGCTGTCGCTGTCCGGCGAACAGCTGCGCGAAATGCGCGGCGCCGAAGCGGCCATGGTGTTCCAGGAGCCCAATTCGGTGCTCAACCCGGTGTATACCATCGGATGGCAGATCGAGGAAGGCCTTCGCGCCCATGGCATGAAGGACAAGAAGGAACTCCGTGCCAAGTCCATCGACATTCTCAAGAAGGTCGGCATTCCGGACGCGGAAACCCGCATCGACTACTACCCACACCAGTTCTCCGGCGGCCAGAAGCAGCGCATCGTCATCGCCATGGCCCTGGTGCTCAACCCCGGCCTGATTCTGGCCGACGAGCCGACCACCGCCCTCGACGTGACCGTGCAGGCCGAAATCCTCGACCTGCTGCGTCTGGCGCGCGACGAGTTCGACGCATCCGTGCTCATCATCACCCACAACATGGGCGTGATCGCCGACATCGCCGATGAGGTCGTGGTCATGTACCGCGGCCACGTCGTCGAACAGGGCAGCGTCGAGCAGATCTTCTACTCGCCGAAGGACGACTACACCAAGCGTCTGCTTGCCGCCGTGCCGCGTATTGGCCAGAAACTGGTCGTCAAGGATGCCGATGGCAAGGTCATCGAACGTGAGAAGGATTGGCGCGATCAGCCCATCGCGGTCGAGGCCAAGGGACTGACCATCACGTATCCGGGTCATCTCATGCAGCCTGATTTCAAGGCCGTGGACGGCATCGACTTCACCATCCACCGTTCCGAAGTGCTCGGTCTGGTAGGCGAGTCCGGTTCCGGCAAATCCACCACTGGCCGTGCCATCGCAGGCCTGCAGAAGGTTTCCGGCGGTTCCCTGAACGTTCTAGGCATAGAAATGAACGGTGTGAAGGAACGTGATTTCAAGCCCAAGCGCGCCGACATCGGCTTCGTGTTCCAGGATCCGGGCAGCTCGTTCAATCCGCTGATGACCATCGCGGAAAACGTGGCCGAACCGTTGATCGTGCACAAGAAGTTCTCGTCGGTATCAGACGCCCGCAAGTATGTGGGCGATCTGCTTGAGATGGTGCAGCTTCCGCGCGCCTACATGAACCGTTTCCCGCACGAGCTGTCCGGCGGCCAGCGCCAGCGCGCCTCCTTGGCACGCGCGTTGGCGTTGAAGCCGAGCCTGCTCATCGCCGACGAACCGACCTCCGCGTTGGATGTGTCGGTGCAGGCGAAGGTGCTGGAACTGTTCAAGAAGCTGCAGGCCGAAATCGGCTTCGCATGCCTGTTCATTACCCACGATCTCGCCGTGGTCGACATGCTCGCCGACCGCATCATGGTGATGCACAAGGGCCAGATCGTGGAACATGGCGATGCGGACCAGATCATGCAGAATCCGCAGAACCCATACACGCAGAAGCTGCTGGCCTCCCTGCCGGTGCCCGATCCGCGCGAACAGCGCAAGCATCGCGAGCATCTGCATGAGCTGCTTGCCGCCCAGCAGTGAGCTGATCCACGGAATCTAATAAAAAGGAATCCCCGCAACGCTTGAAACGTTGCGGGGATTCCATTTTATGATGTATGGAAGGCGATTTCAGCGGATGGTGCCGTTGAAGGCAAACTGGGCATGGGAATCGCCATTCGCCTTGGCCTTCAGATATTCGCGTACGTAAGCCATGCGTTCCACCGTGGTGGCTGCCAACGGTTCGGGCAGAGCATCAGGGGAGAACCAGCCCACGTTGAGGCTTTCCTCATCGCCGACGAACGGCTCCGTGTTGCCATTCGGATCGGGCCTGCAGATGAACAGGTGATCCATGTACATGGTGTTGTCCCCATTCGCATAGGTGAGGACCTTTCTGGACGATTTGACCGACACCAGATCGGTGACGACCACATCCACGCCGGTCTCCTCCTTGACCTCGCGGGCAACGGTATCGGCCGGTTCCTCTCCGGGCTCGTTGATGCCATACACCATGGCCCATTCGCCGGTGTCGGAACGACGCCCCAACAGCACACGGCCCTGCTCGTCCTCGACATAGCCGGAGACGCCCATGAGCCATAACAGATCGTGGCCTATTTTTTCACGTAGCGAGAGCACGAATTCAGGCGTGGGCATGATGCATCCTCAGGCCTTCACGCCTTCGGCGGCCATATCGGCCATCCACGCCTCGACATCGTCGATCTGCTTCGGAATGCCCGCGGAAATCCATTCCGGACCATCCTCCGTCATGAGCACATCATCCTCGATACGAATGCCGATGCCACGGTATTCCGGCGGAATCAGCAGATCATCCTCACGGAAGTACAGGCCCGGTTCGATGGTGAAGATCATGCCCGGACGAATCTTGGCGTTCTGATACGACTCATAACGCGCCTGCGCGCAATCATGCACGTCGAGACCCAGATGGTGGGCCACGCCGCAGGCGAGCCAACGGCGATGCTGCTGGCCTTCAGGGGAGAGCGACTCCTCGACATCGACCGGCAGAATACCCCAGTCATGCAGACGTTCGGCGATCACGCGCATGCACGCATGATGGATGTCCGAATACGTGGCGCCCGGCTTGGCCGCCTCGAAACCGGCCTGCTGGGAATCCAACACGGCCTGGTACAGCTTCTTCTGGAAATCGGTGAACTTGCCGTTGGTCGGGAACGTGCGGGTGATGTCGGCGGTATACAGGCTGTTGACCTCCACACCGGCGTCGATGAGCAGCAGCTCGCCCGACTCCACGGTACCGGTATTGCGCATCCAATGCAGAATCGGAGCGTGGGCGCCGGAAGCGATGATGGTGTCGTAGCCGACCTCGTTGCCTTCTTCACGGGAGATGGCGTTGAACGCGCCCTCCAGCATGCGCTCCGAACGCGGCTTGCCAAGGGAAGACGGAATCTTGCGCAGAATGTTGTCGAAACCATGCTTGGTTGCCGCGACCGCCTTGCGCATCTCACGAACCTCATACTCATCCTTGCACATGCGTGCCTCGGCGGCGAATTCGTGCAGCTTGTCATCGGCAGCGGTGTTGTTGTCCGGATCGGCGAAACCGTTGGCTTCACGGATCTCCTCGACCATGCTGGTAATCGCCGGATCGGCTTCGCGGATCACGCGCACGCGCACCGCGCCGGCCTCAGTGCCGACATCCTTGCTCAACGCGTCGGGCAGCTGCGCGATGTCGTTGGTTTCGATGCCGGTCATCGCGGTCATTTCCTTCACACCGGCACGCGGACCCACCCAATACTCGCCATAATGGGCGTTCATGAAAAAGTCCTGCGTGTAATGGTTGGCACGCGGAGCCACGAACAGTTCCGGAACATGCGTCTTGCCGGCCTTCGCCTCCGGAGAATCCGGATCGACGGGATTCAGCACCAGCACCGCGCCGGCCTCGAAATCCTCACCCAAACCGGTGTAGTAGGAAAACGTCGTATCCGGACGGAACGCGTAATCGCAATCGTTGTTGCGCACCTTCGGCTGTCCGGCCGGAATCACGATACGCTCGCCCGGGAACGCCTTGCCCAACGCCTCCAGACGCGCCGGCGTGTACTTGGAGGACTCCAACGGCTCGATCTGCGGCTCGTTGTCATCCCAACCGGTGGTCATGAACTCCTTGAACGCCTCGGAACGCGGACGCAGCGAACGATTGTTCACACGATCGCTCATGGCCTGATCCGGTCCCGGAGCGGCCTCCCGCTCCATCTTCTCGTATTCCTTGTCCTTGTCAGTAATGACTTCGCCCATCACATCTCCTGAACATGCATTCGTAACGTACGGAAATTACCGCAACCCATCCTATAACTTTTCCCGGCGCGCAACGTTCATGCGGACATCTAGAATGGGAAAAGTTTAGTGTGCTGTCCGCAAGGTACGGGAGGAAAACGGGAAATATGTCATTCGAACATCCCAATCGCAACAACGAAAGCATGATCGACGTCGAACGCGACATCATGAGCCGTCCATCGGAACGCAACACCACCAATCTCGACCTGCAACGCATGAAGATGATCCTCGACATCATGGGCCATCCGGAGCAGTCGTTCCGCGTCATCCACATCACCGGCACCAACGGCAAGGGCTCCACGGCACGTATGGCCGAAGCCATCTGCCGCGCCTACGGCATGCGTACGGGCCTATACACCTCGCCCCATCTGGAACACGTCAACGAACGCATCGCCATCGACGGCCAGCAGCTGTCAGACGACGATTTCGTCGACACATGGGACCAGGTCAAGGACCTCGTCGCCATCGTGGACATGAAAATGGACGAGCTGGGCAAGCCGAAGATGAGCTTCTTCGAAGTGCTCACCGCCATGGCCATCTGGAAATTCGCCGACGCGCCGGTCGACGTCGCCATCGTGGAAGTCGGCATGGGCGGCCGATGGGACGCCACCAACGTGCTCGACGCGGACGCGGCCATCATCGGCCCGGTCGACATGGACCACATGGCATGGCTCGGCGACACCGTGGAGGAAATCGCCACGGAAAAGGTCGGCATCATCAAGCCGAACTGCACCGCCATCATCGGCCGCCAGCCACACGAGGACGAGGTCATGCCGATTATCGAGGCCGCGGCCAAGGAGAACCACGCCAGCTTGGTGCGCGACGGCGTCGAATCAGAAGTCGTCACCCGAGTGCCGGCCGTCGGCGGCCAGGTGGCCACCCTGCGCACTCCGAACGGCACCTACACGGAAGTGCCGATCGCCAAATTCGGCGAGCATCAGGCACACAACGCGCTCGCCGCACTGTGCGCGGCGGAAGTGGTGATTCCCGTCAATGGCGCGTTGGACGGCGATTTGGTGGCCGAAGCGTTGAGCAGCGTACGCATTCCGGGACGTATCGAACAAATTCGTACCTCGCCTACCATCATCCTTGATGGCGGACACAACGTGAACGCGGCCGAATCGCTGCGTGCCGCCATTGAAGAGAACTATGATTTCCAGCAGCTCGTCGGCGTGGTCGCCATGATGGGGGACAAGCAGGTCGAGGAGTATCTGGGCGTGCTCGAACCGTTGCTGAGCCATGTGATCGTCACCGAGAACTCGTGGCGTGACCGAGTGATGCCGGCTGAGGATCTGAAGAAGATCGCGGACCGTGTTTTCGGGCCGGAACGCGTCACCTGCATTCCCGAATTGCCGGACGCCATCCAGGAAGCCGTCAACATGGTTGATGCCGATGACGAACTGGGCGTCGGCTACGGTCATGGCGTGCTCGTCTGTGGCAGCTTCACAACCGCCGGTGATGCGCGACTCATGCTGGAGGAGAAGATCAACCCCGACCTGAAGAAGCCAAAGGCCGAACGTGTGTTCCAGGAAGCCGTCGATCCGGAACCGCGCAAAAAGCAGGACGAGGCTGACGTGGATTTCGAATCCGACGCCAACCCCGATTTCAACATCAACGATTTCGGCAGCGTCGGTCCGGACGATTCCGTTTTAGCAGACGCCGATGCGGATGAAATGGATGAGGCGGCGGATGCCAACGAACCGGCGGATGCGGAAACGTCTTCGGAAAACGAAACGAAGTGACGAAGCGAAACAACATCGGACGATGACGCCATACGTGCGGCGTACACCGTCCATATAAAACAGATTGTGGGTGGCTCCCCAGGCAATGGGAAGCCACCCACAATCTTGTTTTATCGTCCGACGCCTAAGCAGTCGAAGATAGGCGTGACAAATAATAGCTACGCGCGCAACGCTTCGGCCCGCGCCACGGTATCTTCCACCAGCACGGCCTGCGCGTCGATGACCGGCAGCTGGGGCAGCGGAAACGCCTCGTTGAGCACGCTCAGCTCGGTGCAGCCCAATATCAGCGTGTCGCACGCGCAGGGGCCTGCCGGATCGAGCATATCGCGCAACACCGATTCGTAGCGTTCCAGATTGAGCTCGCCACTACCTTTCACATCGTCATAAATCAGCGAAGTGATACGGGCCTGCAACTCGTCGGTCGGTTCGACGAACGTGTACCCGGCCTCTTCGACGGCACGCTTGTACACGCCGGATTTGCGCGAACCCACGGTGCCGAGGAAACCGACCCGCGGAAAACGATCCTTCGGATAACGCTGAGCCATGCGTGCCACCGCGCCGCGTGGCATATGCAGAATCGGCACCGTCGTCAACGCCTGGAAATCGTCATAGAAATAGTGCGCGGTATTGCAGGTGAGCACAATGAAACTCGCGCCCATCGCCGTTGCCTTCTCGATATCGTCGGCGAGTACGGGGAAGGGATTCTCGTCGGATTCGCCGAGAATGTACGCGGTGCGGTCCGGCACGGAGGAATCGTTGAAGACGATGTAGTCCAGATAATCCTGATCGCAATGGGCATGCGTGGCGCGGTTGACCAAGCGGATGTAGCTTTCGGTGGCCAGCGTGCCCATGCCGCCCAGTACGGCGAAAAACGGTCGTTTCACTTAAGCTCGCCCTTCTTGGTGAAGTACTTGGCATAGCTCTTCTTGTAAATCGAGAACATGTGCCGAATCATCAGCCAACGCAGCGGATTCATATCCTTGGAATACTCCAAGGTGGTACCCCAATCGCCCGACTTGAGCATGCGCTTGCCGGTTTCCTTGTCAGCGCCTTCTGCGACGTAATCAAGGAAAATCGACTTCGGAATCTCAAGCCACAGCTTCGAACCGCGGCCGAACAGGGTGTTGCCGTCGAACGGCGTGTCCTCGACGAGGTCGTCGACGAAATACTTCGCCAGATTGAATCCGTTCAGCGTGACGAAATAGCTGGAACGTCCTTGGCGAAGGTTGATTTCGAACAGCTTGTACTCGCCGTCGCGTTCGTCGTACTTCATGTCGAAATTGGCCACGCCCTCGTATTTGATGTCCTCGAGGAAAGCCTTGATACGACGGAACACACCCTCGTTGTAGTCGGGCAGAATGGCCGCATAGTTGCCTGCGGCGACAGGGGAGGGATCCTCCAGCAGCGGGTGGCCGAGGAACATCATACGCACGCGATGATGCTGGTCCACATAGGCGTTCAGCACACGCATGCGGGAATCGTCGCCGGGGATGAAGTCCTGAATCACCATTTCGGACGTGTATCCGGCATCGTACGCACGCTTGATGATGGTCTCCAATTCGGCCGGATCGTTGAAGATGTAGGCCTTGCGACGGCCCTCGAAATCGATGTTGAGCCATTCCACCGAATTCGCGGGCTTCATGGCCACCGGATAGCTGAACGGCAAATCACGGTAGGTTCCTGCCTTCACCTCATCGGCGGTGACGGTGCGCGTCTTCGGATGGGGCAGATCATACTGCTCGCAGATCTGGTAGAACGTGGACTTGTAGGCGAGCCGGCGCGAAAGGTTCACGTCAAGCGTGTTGTATACGAAATATTCGCGAAGATCGTCGCCGCACTGGCTCAGCAGATTGGCGTACACGTCGCCGCAGGGGATGAGCAGCAGCACGCGTTCCGGATCCTCGGCCTTCATACGCTTGCCGAGCTTGAGCATGAAATTACGGAACGTGACGAAGTTGTTGAAATCGTCGACGATGTGCACGTTGACGATACGGCTGAATTTCGTGGGGCTCAGCTGGAAATACGCATACGCCTCGGAAACGATGCCGTACTCCTCATGGAACGCCCTGGCCATGCCGTAGACGTTGATGTCGCTGCCCAGCAGAATCGGTTGGAATCGTGTCATAATGCCTTCACCTTAGTTGTTATTTGAGACGGAACACGCGTTCCACGATGCGGTCGTCGCCCTCGTAAGGGATGTGCTTGCCGTGGTCTTTGAACCAACGTTCGTTGCCCTTGCCGATGATGAGGATGATGTGCAGATGCTCGGGATCCTTGCGATCGCGGCTTACCGTGGTCTCCACGGCTTCGGCACGGTCGAGAATGGTCTTCACGTCAAGCTGCGGGTTGGTGACGCTGCCGTTCATGTCCGCGCAGACCTGTTCCACAGGCTCGTCGTCGGTGTCTTCGAAAGTGAGCACGAGATGGTCGATGCGGTCCTGCGCGGCGTGGACGATTTCGGCGCGGCGATCGTATGCCTTGTTTCCAGCGGAGCCGGTGATGAGCGTGATTTCCGGCTTTTCGCTGCCGTAACGCTGATCGACGTAGTCAAGCAACGCGGTGACGGACGCGTAGTTATGCGCGTAATCAACAATGGCGATGGTGTTCGACCGCGTGTCCTTGAAATGCTCCATACGTCCGGCGATGCGTACCGGCTCCATCTCACGCAACGCGTCCTTGGCCTGTGCGGAACCGAAATCGAAACCGGCCGCACGGGCGATCGCGACGGCCGCCGCCGCGTTCGCATAGTTGAAATCGCCGTCCAATGTCAGGCTCAACTCGCCGATCGAGGTGCCGTCGATGACGATGGAGAAGCGGCTGTGATCGTCATTCGCCGGCGCGGCCATGACGTCTGCCGTGGAATCGCCGCCAAGCGCGAACGTGGTGACGGGAACGCTGGCATGACGTGCGTCCTGCCGGATGAGGTCGGCGCGCGCGCAATCGGCACCCAATACGAGGGCACGGCAGTTCTTGACGATCTGACGCTTGCAGTGGAGATAATCCTCGAACGTCGGATGCTCGATCGGGCTGATATGGTCCGGGCTGATGTTGAGGAACGCGGCCACGTCGAATGTGAGACCGAACACGCGGTCCACCTTGTAGGCCTGCGAGGAGACCTCCATGACGAGATATTCCATGCCGTTATCAACGGCCTCGCGCATCATGCGGAACGCATCCATGGATTCCGGCGTGGTCAGATCGGATTCCACGTAGGTGTGGCCGTCAAGACAATTGTCCACGGAGGAAAACAGCGCGCACTTGCCGCCGGAACAGCCATTGAGCATCGCCTGCGTGAGATAGGCGGTGGTGGTCTTGCCTTTGGTGCCGGTGATGCCGACCACCTTCAACTGGTCCTGCGGACGACCATAGAATTCAGCCGATAGCAAAGCCATGGCCTTGCGCACGTCATCCACAATAAGGCCCGGAGCTTGCGTGGCGTCGGAGAAGTCGTTCTCCGACACATAGGCGGCAAGGCCGCGTTCGTCGATGCCCTGCAGATATTCGGCCTTGAAACGGCCCTTGCAGCACAGGAACGTGCCCGGCTCCACCTTGCGGGTGTCATAGGTGATTGCGGAGAACGGCTCGTCGAATCCCTTGATGTCGTGCGGATCAAGCGTCCAGACATCGCCGCGGATGATTTCGCGCAGCAGTCCGTGCCTATCGAGCAGTCGGGCCGCCGATTCCAGAGTCAAAGCCATGTTTTCGTGTTCTCCCTGTGTATGAGACGCCGAGCGGATACCGAAGAGCCATTTTAGCGGCAACCATGTGCACGACGTGTGACGTCGGGGAAGTTACAATGAGGGTGTGACTGAACAAGAAACGGAATCCATGGCGGGCCGGCGCGCGCGGTTTGAGAAGCTTGCCATGCCCGTTGTGGACTCGCTGTACCGGCAGGCGATGAAACTGACCAACAATCCCGACGACGCGCAGGATCTGGTGCAGGACACCTTCGAACGTGGATTCAAGGCGTTCGACTCCTTCAAAGAAGGAACGAATTTCGCGGCTTGGATGACCACCATCGAACGCAACGCCTATTTCAACCAGTACGCCAAAGCCAAGCGACGGCCGCAACGCGCTAACGATTCCACCGGCGAATACGACGACTGGGACCTGTATTCCGCGTCCGAGCATTCCTCCGAACAGCTCAAATCCGCCGAACAGGAATACTTGGACGCCTACGCGCCGGAGGAGATCATGGCCGCTTTGAACCGGCTTTCCCCGGAACGCAGGCAGGTTTTCATCGACGCCGCGATCGACGGCAAATCATACAGCCAGGTAGCTGAGGAACAAGGCGTGAAAATCGGCACCGTGATGAGCCGGCTCAACCGCGCCCGCACACAGCTGAAACGTGAGCTTGCCAATTACGCCAAGGAACGTGGCTATGCCACTGCCGGGAAGGATCGACCATGAGCGAACCAATGGAACGGCACATCTCCATTACTTCGACCACCACCAACACGAACGGTGTGGTGACGCAGGTGACGCATGCCAGCGTGCATGTCGTGGCTTCCGGGGACTGCTTCGACCCGGAGACCTGTTGCGATGAACGCGAACGTGCGCTGATCGCAGCGATGCGCGCGTACCTGCGGCCGAAACACGCGCCGCAAAGCCTGATCGACAGGCTTGAGGCGACACTTGACCACTGTTGTGACGAGTAATTGGAAGGACGTGCGGCGTTTCATGCGCCAAGTGCCACGCTGATGTGACGCGAGGCGCGCCCGCCGCATCAGCGTCTGAATATGGGAAAACCCCGCGAACCGTAATGATTCCGCGGGGTTTTCCATGCTCTGTGACGCTATTCGCGCCGGCAGGGATCAGGCGTTCGGGCGCTTGCCGTGATTGGCGGCCTTCTTACGACGATCCTTGCGCTTACGTCCGCGCATGCCCATGATTGGACTCCTTTACTTGCGATTAATAAGCCTTCGGGATTATCGCACACGAGCGAGACGTTTGCCAAATTCGGCGTCCGCTGTGTGGCCGGGACTTATTCCGATGGTGATTATATCAGTCGAGCATCCCGATGAACAGCGCCGTGCTTGACGTCTCGCCCGGCTTGATGACGATGAGGTCCTTGCCGGTGTTGAACGCGTTCGCGTATGCCGTCTGCGGTTCCACCGCCACGCCGGCCGGATGCTTGATGGCCGGGAAACCGGTGCCGGTGCACACCTGGAACGAGGTGACGGTCTCGTCGCCGCCCACACGCACCTTCTTGCCGTCCGGACGGGTGAACACCGCGGTGACGGTGCCGTCTTCGGCATGCTCCAGATCCGTCCAAGCGTCGTCGAACGGCTGCTCGGTGAGCAGCGTGTCCTTACGCAGGTCGTACTTGGTGCCGTCCACCGGCTCGGTGCCGGTCGGAATGAGGTTCTCGTTGACGGTGACATGCGTGCGCCCCGGCACGGTCAGGCTGCACTTGGCGTTGTGGGCGTCGATCTCATCGCCGTATCCGTTGAAGCCGTTGGCGAGCCACGGGTGGATGGCCAAGGCCCACGGTGCGTCCGCATCGCCGTTGTTGTAGGCGCTGATGTTCAGATGCAGGCCATCGTCGGCGAGGCTGTACGTCGCGGTCACCACGATGTCGAACGGATATCCCTCCATGTTGGGGGCGCGCCAGCTGAGGGTCACGGCATCCTCTTTAAGGGAGACAAGCTTCCAGAACGCGCGCTTGCCGTAGCCGTGGATGGCGTTGTGGCGCTCATGCTCGTCGATCGGCAGCGTGTAGGTCTTGCCTTCGAAGGTGTATTCGCCATTCTCGATGCGGTTCGGGAACGGGATGAGCAGCTGGCCGTGGCAGCAGGTCACCATGTCATCCGGACCGGGGGAGACGATGATGTCCTCGCCTTGGTAGGTCAGTTTGCGCAGCGTCGCGCCCAACTCGGTGACGACGGCATGGTAATCGCCATGCGAAATGGAAAATTGCTGTCCGGTGCGTGGCGGCAGATTGGTGCAGGTCATAAATCACTCCATAGTGTTGTCGACTGTGTTTCCGCTACTATGTTACCGCTCACGATGTGGTGGTGGATGCGCTTGTCGTGTGGAAATTCTGCGGATGAAGACGGCCGATGTCGATTGACGGCGCCCGTGCCTTAATATTGGTGATTGCTGTTGTGATGGATGGATACGATTGGAAGGCGGCTTGACATGGGCAAACGCATCGTGCTGGCGGATCCGCGCGGATTCTGCGCCGGCGTGGATAGGGCGATTCTGACGGTGCGGACGATTCTCAAATCCGCCGATACGCCACGTGCCGACGGATTGCCGCCGGTGTATGTGCGCCGCCAGATCGTGCACAACAAGCATGTCGTCGAGGATTTGGCCGCGCAGGGCGCGGTGTTCGTGCAGGAATTGGCTGAGATCCCCGATGCCGCCGCCGAAGCCGGCATCCCAATCGTATTTTCCGCCCACGGCGTGTCTCCGGCGGTCAAAGCCGAGGCCGCGGCGCGCGGCATGCATGTGGTCGATGCCACCTGCCCGCTGGTAAGCAAAGTGCATCGCGAGGTGCTGCGTTTTGTCAAGGAAGGTTACGAGATCATCTACATTGGGCATAAAGGCCACGATGAGGCCGTTGGCGTGGTGGAGGAATCGCCGGAACATGTGCATTTGATCGAGCATGCGTCCGACGTCGACTCGTTGGATTTCCAACCTGACACGAAACTGGTGCTGCTTACGCAGACCACGTTGAGCGTCGATGAGACCGCTGGCACGATCACCGCGCTCAAAGCTCGTTTCCCATGGCTTGAAATGCCGCCGAACTCCGATATCTGCTATGCCACGTCGAATCGTCAGGCGGCGGTCAAGCTCGTTGCCGAGCAAGCCGATTGCGTGGTGATTGTCGGCTCCGCGAATTCCTCGAATTCCGTGCGGTTGATGGAAGTCGCTCAGGAGGGACTTAACGCGCGGTACGCCTCAAAAACGGCTGTTGGCGCCGCTGGTCGCGCCCATCGTGTTGATGATGCTTCGGAACTTGACCCCGCATGGTTTGAAGGTGTCGAATCCGTGGGTATTTCCTCGGGTGCCTCCGTGCCGGACGAGCTGGTTTCCGGCGTGGTCGCAGCGTTGCAAGAACTTGGCTACCAGGATGTGAGCACCATCGAAACCATCAAGGAGAACATGCATTTCGTGCTTCCTGCGGAACTGCGCAAATAGCGCGAACCTTTCGCTTACGCAAGTGGGTGGTCGGAACATCGTGTTGTTCCGACCACCCACTTATGTATTGGTGTGATGTATCGGCGTGTTTTTTACCAAGTGCCGATTGGCGCCGCTACCGCGTCGAGCACCTTGAGCAGATCGTTGGGATTGACGCCGACTGAGAAACCGCGTTTGCCGCCCGACAGCAGGATTTCGTCGTATTGCAGCGCGCTTTCGTCAAGCACCGTCTTGTGGTGTGTGCGCTGGCCAAGCGGGGAGATGCCGCCGACCACGTAGCCGGATTCGCGCATGGCGACCTTCGGATCGGCCATCGCCGCCTTCTTCGCGCCGACTGCCGCGGCCAGCGCCTTCAGATCCATATGTCCGCTGACCGGCACCACGCCGACCACGCGTTCGGAGCCGGTGTCCGCCATCAGCGTCTTGAACACCTGATGCTCGTCGAAACCGAGCTTGGTGGCGGCCTCAACCCCATAACCGTCATCCATGTGATCGTTCGAATGCGCGTATTCGTAGGTTTTGAACGGAACTCCGGCTTTTTCCAACTGCACGGTGGCCGGTGTGGAACCGGCGCCCTTCTCATGCTTTTTCTTTGCCATGCCGCCCATAATAAGCCTTCCACGTGTCCGTTGTGGCGTTTCGGATACGAAAAGGGGCTTCCGCCGAAGCGAAAGCCCCTTTGTCTGAGGTTCAGAGACGAACCGTGCGGATTACTCCGCGCCGATTCACTCGGAGATCTCGGCGAAGTACAGCAGGGTACGCACCATGTTGCAGGTGAAGCCGTACTCGTTGTCGTACCAGGAGACGGTGCGAGCCATGGTCAGGCCGTCAACGGTGTTGACATCGGTCTGGGTCGGATCGAACACGCCACCGTGGGTGTCGCCGATGATGTCGGAGGACACGATGCCATCCTCGTTGTAGCCGTAGAAGTCGGTGTCGGAGAAGGCGGCCTTGAAGGCGGCGTTGATCTCATCGGCGGTGACTTCCTTGTTCAGGACGGTGGTCAGCTCGGTGACGGAGCCATCCGGAACCTGGATGCGCTGGGCGTGGCCCTGCAGCTTGCCGTTCACGGACGGAACGACCTTGCCGATGGCCTTGGCGGCACCGGTGGAGTGAGGGATGGTGTTGATCGCGGCGGCGCGGTTGTTGCGAGCCTTCGGGAAGCGCGGGCCGTCGAGGATCATCTGGGTGCCGGTGTAGGCGTGGATGGTGGTCATGAAGCCAGCCTTGATGCCCCAGTTCTCGTCCAGCAGCTTGACCATGGCGGCCATGGAGTTGGTGGTGCAGGAGCCGGCGGACACGATCACGTCGGAAGCCTTGAGGGTCTCGTGGTTCACGCCGAACACGATGGTCGGGGTGGTCTCGTCCTTGGCCGGAGCGGAGATCAGGACCTTCTTGGCTCCAGCGTTGATGTGGGCCTGGGACTTCTCAGCGGAGGTGTAGAAGCCGGTGCACTCGAGCACGAACTCAACGCCGTCGTTCTTGACCCACGGGATGTTGTTGGCATCCTTCTCGGCATAGACCTTGTATTCCTTGCCGTCGACCACGATGGAATCGTCGGTGGAGGTGACCTCGACCGGGGTGCCATCGTCATGACGGAAGGTGCCGTGGGTGCTGTCGTACTTCAGCAGGTAGGCCAGCATGGACGGGGTGGTCAGATCGTTGATTGCAGCGACCTCAATGTCACCGGCCTGGCCGCCACGAGCCTGCAGCTCGAAGATACGGCGGAAAGCCAGACGACCGATACGACCAAAGCCGTTAATACCAATCTTAACTGTCATGTAATTCTCCCTTTAGGGTAGGCCACGCGTGTGCCAGGCACACTGAAGCCATTGTTTACCAACACCGTCCACTGTAGTGCGTCACCTGTACTTAGGGCAACGTTCCGAGGCGCGTGTTCCAAAATGCAGTGCGATTTTCAGTGAACGCTCACATGCATGTCCCGCATGCGTTCAACGGCCGCTTGGCTCGACCAGCGCGGAGGACACGTCCGTGTCCAATGCACCGAGATCTCCGGAGAAGCCATGCCATCGCGCCACGTGCGGCAGGGGAGCCTCGATGGGGAACGTGACGATGAGCGTGCCATGCTCCACCGTGATGCGGGACGGCCTGCCGGCAAGGAACTCGTTGCTCAGTCCGTTGACGCGCGTGCTGCTCATGTCGGCGTGGTGCAGCTCGTATTTCAATCCCGTTTCGCTTACGCCGGTCGAGATATCGCTGTGGGAGAACACGGAGACCATGCGTCCCGCAACGGCGTCGTCCGCCGGGAAATCGAGCGCGCCGTCGCAGATCGCGGTGACGATCGATCCGTCGCCGTGCAGGTAGCCGGTCGCGCCACGGTCGGCCAGTAGCGCCATAAGCTGAATATTGGAAATCGTATGGTCGATTCGTCCGCCGAGCGCGCCGTATATGTGGAACGTGCGCGCGCCGCGCAGCCAGCCGATCTTCAAAGCCGACAGCAGGTCGGGATCGTCCTTTTCCGAAGGCAATGCGATGGTGTGGTCGTTTTGCGTGGGGCGTCCGCCGGTAATCGAATCGAAGTCGCCGACCACGAAATCGGCGTCGATGCCGAAGGCTCGGACGTGGTCGAGGCCGCCGTCCGCGGCGACGACGAAGGCGTCATCCGGAATCGCAGGGGTCTCATCGTAATAATCGCCTGCGCCGAAGATCACGCAGGTGCGGGCATCGTGGGAATCCATACCCGGTAGTGTAGCCGTGACGGGCGAAAGGAAAGAATCGTCATTTTCATGGCTATGCGGCATACCTAAAATGTCTGAAACCTGTGGAGATTGTCACGCATGAATCGGTTCGGAGGCGCGGCGGCGGTTTTTCGACATGCGGATGCTGGTACACTGACACCGAGTTTGTTTTGAAGGGATTGCAGATAATGTGCGGAATTGCTGGTTTCGTCAACGATATGCCCATTGACGTGAAATGCCCGGTCCTCCAACGTATGACCGACATGATCGCGCATCGCGGGCCGGACAGCGAAGGCCATTACATCGACGAGCACGCGGCGCTCGGCCATCGAAGGCTCAGCATCATCGACCTCGGCGGCGGCCAGCAGCCCATCTACAACGAGGATGGCTCGAAGGTCATCACCTTCAACGGCGAGATCTACAACTATCAGACGCTGCGTGAGGAATTGATCGCGGCCGGACACACCTTCACCACCAAAAGCGACACCGAGGTGCTGCTGCACGGCTATGAGCAGTGGGGTGTGGATTTGCTGCAGCGCGTACGTGGCATGTTCACTTTCGTGATCTGGGACAAGAACAAGCAGGAGCTGTTCGGCGCGCGCGACCATTTCGGCATCAAGCCCTTCTACTATGCGAAGATGAACGGCACGTTCATGTACGCGTCGGAGATCAAGAGCCTGTTGCGCCACCCCGATTTCGTCAAGGAGCTCAACGCCGAGGCGTTGAAGCCGTATATGACCTTCCAGTATCCGGCGATCGGTGAGACCTTCTTCAAAGGCGTCTACAAGCTGCCGGAAGGGCACTATTTCACGTACCGGGATGGCAAGATGGACATCCACCGGTATTACGACGAGGATTTCCGCGAAGGCAAGCAGAAGCTGGGCGAGCTGGTGAACTCGATCGACCAGACGGTGTGCGATTCCGTCAAGGCGCACCAGATCGCCGATGTGGAGGTCGGCTCCTTCCTGTCGAGCGGTGTCGACTCCAGCTACGTCGCCGCCGTGGCGCGTCCGCAGCACACGTATTCGATCGGTTTCGGCAAAGGCACGTACAACGAATCGCAGCAGGCCGGCGAACTGGCGGAACTGCTCAAACTGAACAACACCGCCGAGTCGTTGACCGACGAGGAGGCGTTCGCCGCGTTCCCGCGCATCCAATGGCATCTCGACGAGCCGGACTCCAATCCGAGCTGCGTGCCGCTGTACTTCCTGTCCGCATTGGCCGCCAAAGACGTGAAGGTGGTGCTGAGCGGCGAAGGCGCCGACGAGTTGTTCGCCGGATACATCGACTACGGCGTGCACACCAAATTCAGGCCCATCAAGGTGGTGACTCGCTGGCTCACGCATCTGCCAGCCGGCGCGCGCAAGGCGATCGCCCGGTTCTGCAAGGGCAAGACCTTCCCGGGCGCATGGCATCTGTACGCCAATCTTGCGCCGGCCGAGGAAAGCTTCATCGGACAGGCGCGTGTGTTTGAGGAATCGCAGTCCGAACAGCTGCTCAAGCCTGAATACCGCAAGGCGCCGAGCGTGCAAAGCATCGTCGACAAGACGTATGCGCGTGTGGAAGGCAAGGGTCTGAGCGAACTGAAGAAGAAGCAGTACCTTGACATGCATCAGTGGATGCCGGGTGACATTCTGCTCAAGGCCGACAAGATGACCATGGCGCATTCGCTGGAATTGCGTGTGCCGCTGCTCGACAAGGAGCTCATGGGCGTGGCCGAGCAGGTGCCTACCAAGTACCTCATCACCGACGAGAACACGAAATACGCGTTCCGCCAGGCGGCGGGACGTCATCTGCCCAAGGAATGGTACGACCGTGAGAAGCTTGGCTTCCCGGTGCCGATCAAGAAGTGGCTGCGTGAGGAGAAGTTCTACAAGTACGTCCGTTCCGTGTTCGAACGCGATTACGTCAGCCAGTTCTTCGACCAGGACGCGCTGCTGAAGATGATCGACGACAACTATGCCGGCAAAACCGACGATCGCCGCAAGATCTGGACCGTGTACTCATTCCTGACGTGGTACGACGTCTACTTCGTGCACGACGGCGAGAAGCCGGACGTCATCGCCATCGCCTGACGGCGGATGCCGTCCGAATGGTGACGAACACCCCGGGACCGGTGCGACACGCGCTGGTCCCGGGGTGTGGTATTATCTACAAGGCTTGAGAAATCAAGAAAGCGGGATATCCCCACCTGGAAGCCTTTCAGGGCCTCGGGTTCAGGCAGATGCCTTCCACCGGTCGTCTCGGTGAGATATGTAAGCCGCTCTTACGGGTTTACGGCGCGTTGTGATGCGTTTTGGCATGCCTTGAACAATCGAGACTTTGGAAAACTGCCAATCAAGGGATGTTCCGTTGCATGGAATATGAGGATTGGAGTCATCATCAGCGACGAACCACGCATTAACGACGAGATTCGCGTCTCCCAGGTGCGTCTGATCGGCCCGAACGGCGAGCAGGTGGGAGTCATCGCGACTTCCGTCGCACTGAACCTGGCAAAGGAAGCGAACCTCGATCTCGTCGAGGTGGCGCCCAACGCGAAGCCTCCGGTCGCCAAGCTCATCGATTACGGCAAGTACAAGTACAACGAGAAGATCAAGGCTCGTGAGGCGCGCCGCAACCAGAGCACCGCGGAAATCAAGGAAATTCGCTTCCGTCTGAAGATCGACGACCATGACTTCGACGTCAAGAAGGGCCATGTTGTGCGCTTCCTGAACGGCGGAGACAAGGTCAAGGTCACCATCATGCTGCGCGGTCGTGAACAGTCCCGACCGATCGGCGGCGTCGAGCTGTTGCAGCGACTCGCCAGCGAAGTGGAGGAATACGGCACCGTCGAATTCGCTCCGAAGCAGGAAGGCCGCAACATCATCATGACGCTCGCGCCGAAGGGCAAGAAGGTCCATACCCAGTCCGAGCAGCGTCGTCGTGGCGATCAGTCCCGTGCCGAGCGTCAGGCCCGCCAGGCCGCCCGTCTGGCGGCCAAGCAGGAGGCCCAGGCAGCGGCCGCAGCCGCAGCCAAGGCAGCCGTGGCATCCGACAAACCGAAGACTTCCGAAACGAAGTAACAAACAAGGAGGGCAGCAATGCCGAAGATGAAAACTAATTCCGCCGCTTCCAAGCGCGTCCGCGTGACCGGTTCCGGCAAGCTGATGCACGCCGGCTCCGCAATGCGCCACAACCTCGAGCACAAGTCCGCTCGTAAGCGCCGTGAGCTGAAGGCCGACGGTGTTCTGGCCACTTCCCAGAGCAAGAACATGAAGAAGCTGCTCGGTCGCTGAGCATAGCGAGAGCTTAGAAACAAAGACTTAATAGAAAGCTGAGGAATCAAATATGGCACGTGTCAAGCGCGCAGTAAACGCCCACAAGAAGCGTCGCGTCGTTCTCGAGAGGGCTTCCGGCTACCGCGGCCAGCGCTCCCGCCTGTACCGTAAGGCCAAGGAGCAGCTGCTGCACTCCTTTACCTACAACTTCCGCGACCGCAAGGCTCGCAAGGGCGACTTCCGCAAGCTGTGGATTCAGCGCATCAACGCTGCCGTCCGCGCCGAAGGCATCACCTACAACCGCTTCATCCAGGGCCTGCACCTTGCCGGCATCGAGCTGGATCGTCGCGCTCTCGCCGAGCTGGCCGTCTCCGATCCGGAGGCTTTCAAGGCCATCGTCGAGCAGGCCAAGGCTGCTCTTCCGGCTGACGTGAACGCTCCGAAGGAAGCCTGAGTTTCCCCGACGGTTCACCTGTGAACTTCAGAACCCCCGATCCGGCAAGCGGACGGGGGTTCTTGCGTATCGCGTTCCCCATACCGGATACTTGAATAGACTTTCCGGAATGTTGATTTCCATCCAATGACGGCTTCCACCTGGAACGAACGTCCTTGGAATCCTCCATGTGGGCAACGCGTTCCGTACGGGAGCGTGACGGAACGGACACGACAAATGATGACGATGCAAACGGAGGACCACGATGACGGATATCGAACGCTTGATTGATCAGTTCCTCGCGTACATCGACGTGGAACGAGGACTTGCGAAAGCCACGGTGCGCGCATATGACTCGGACCTGCGCAAATACAACGGCTGGCTTGCGACGCAAGGCATTCAAGACCTTAATGCAGTGACCACGCAGGACGTGGAACGATACATCGCCTTTCTTGACGATTCCGGAGAATCCGCGCGCAGCAAGGCACGAAGACTGGCCAGCATCCATGCATTCCATCGCTTCGCACTGAACGAACATGTGGTGTCCAATGACGTTGCGGCACAGGTCAAGGCTCCCAAAGGCGCGACGACGCTGCCTGACGTGCTCACTGTGGACGAGGTGGCCAGTTTGCTGGACGCGATCCCCGTCTCGCAGAATCGGCCTCAATCCGAAGGCATGGCGGACATGCCCGATGATCCCGCGATGCTGCGCGACAAGGCGTTGCTGGAATTCATGTACGCCACCGGAGCCCGCGTGTCGGAAGCGTGCGGCGCGAATCTTGACGATGTCGACTTGGAATCGAACGTTGCGAGATTGATGGGCAAAGGCTCCAAACAACGTCTGGTGCCGGTCGGCAGTTACGCATGTGAGGCGATCGCAAGATACCTCAAAAACGGACGGCCGCAGCTCGAGTCGAAGGCGAAAGGGCCCACCGAACGACGCGCGTTGTTCCTCAACAAGCGCGGCAAACGACTGTCAAGGCAATCGGTGTGGGAGATCATCCGTGCGGCCGGGGAACGCGCGCATATCGACAAGCCCCTGCATCCGCACACATTGCGCCATTCCTTCGCCACGCATCTGATCCAAGGCGGGGCCGACGTGCGCACCGTGCAGGAACTGCTGGGTCACGCGAGTGTCACCACCACGCAGATCTACACGCATGTAAGCCCGGAGAACCTCATCGAGACATATCTGACCTCGCATCCAAGGGCAAGATAGCATGAGATGCATGTGTTGCTGCCGTTTCTGACGGCGATGATGGGCTAGCATGGAAACAGTGGAATTTTTGACACGAGGATGTTGGTAAGGTAAACGGTATGCCTACGGATTTGCTTGGACGTGATTATGAGACGTTTCCCGCACCGGAGCCGCTGCAGACGCACGGTCCGGCAAGGGTCATCGCCATGTGCAACCAGAAGGGTGGCGTCGGCAAGACCACCAGTTCCATCAATATCGGCGGCGCGCTAAGCCAATACGGCAGGCGCGTGCTGATCGTCGACTTCGATCCGCAAGGCGCCGCCACGGTGGGTCTCGGCATCAACGCCAACGCGGTGGAGGACACCGTGTACACGGCGTTGTTCAATCCGCGCATGGACGTGCACAGCGTGATTCACCACACCGATTTCGAGAATCTCGACATTATGCCGGCCAACATCGATCTGTCCGCCGCCGAAGTGCAACTGGTCACCGAAGTGGGACGTGAGCAGGTGCTTGCCGGTGTGCTGCGCCAGGTCAAGGACGAGTACGACGTGATCATCATCGACTGCCAGCCATCGTTGGGCCTGCTGACGGTGAACGCGTTGACCGCGGCCGACGGTGTGATCATTCCGGTCGCTGCCGAATTCTTCGCGCTGCGTGGCGTGGCGCTGCTCATGCAATCCATCGAGAAGGTGCAGTCGCGCATCAATCCGAGCCTTGAAGTGTATGGCGTGCTGGTCACCATGTACACCCGTACCCTGCATTGCGAGGAGGTGTTGCAGCGTATCTACGAGGCGTTCCAAGGCAAGGTGTTCCATTCCGTGATTTCGCGTTCCATCAAGCTGCCGGATTCCACGGTGGCGGCTGCGCCGATCACCATCTACGCGCCGAACCACAAGACGGCGAAGGAATACCGTGAAGTGGCCCGCGAGCTGATCGCCAACGACATCGTGGCCTGAACTTTGCAAGAGCCCCGTTGGGGGCTCTTGGTGTTTATGAGCGACTCGACACACTTATAGTCATGTTGACTATAAGTGTTAGACTCCTTTCCTGTAAGCAATTCGAAGTATTGGAAGAGGCCATCAATTGATCATGGGCAATGTCTCGGAACGGCGCAAGCAGCCTCCGCAGGTCGGCGTATCCGTGGTGATTCTGGCTTTGGGACCGGTTCCGCAGTCAGATGTGGGCGCTGGTGCCGCTTCGTCCGGCATGGGCTCCACCCTGTGGATGCCGCTGGTCAAACGCGTCCGTCAGCCTTTTTTGGGGCAATGGGCGTTGCCGGGAGGCGGTCTGAGGGCCGACCATTCATTGGAACAGTCGGCGTATGCCGCACTGGAATCGACGACGTCGCTGCATCCGAAATATCTTGAGCAGCTTTACACGTTCGGCGATCCGGCACGTTCGCATGGCGGTCTGCCGATGGTGTCCATCGTGTACTGGGCCCTGGTGGGCGAGGCCGATGGACGAATCGACTTCGCCGGAGGGGACAACGTCAAGTGGTTCCCCGTCAACCATCTTCCGGAACTTGCGTTCGACCATCGCACCATCGTCGAATACGCCATGAACCGGCTTCGCGGCAAAATCGAATCGCCTGACATCGCCACTCGATTGGTGGGCGAGCGATTCACGTTGAGCCAACTGCATGACGTGTACGAGGCGATTGCCGGACAGCGTATCGATTTGGCGAATTTCCGCCGTAAAATGCTCGCTTCCGGACTGTTGGAAGACACCGGTGAGAAACTGCGGATCGGCCGTAACAGGCCGGCGGCGGTCTACCGGTACAGCCGGAAGCCGGGAACGGATTTGTGGACCGAAGCCGGAACGGCATCCGAATCGGACGACACTCGAATTGCTTTCCAGGATGACGACGCGTTATCCGCATTGATGACGGCGTGATCGCCTGCCATCGTCGGGCTTGAACGAGCTCACGACACAATAGGAAAACAATGATAAAGGGGTGTTGATGTCCGCATCGCAACAAACCGTCGGGGGAGAGGTCTCGCTGACTCGCAACGAGCGTCTTGACCGACTGCCGTTCAACAAGGCGCACAGGAAGCTGTTGGTGGCTTCGGGTATTGGATGGGCGTTCGACGCGATGGACGTTGGTCTGGTGTCGTTCGTCGTGGCCGCCATCGCGGCTGACCCGCATTTCAATCTGACGCCGACCGAGAAAAGCTGGGTGCTGTCCATCGGTTTCGTCGGAATGGCGATCGGCGCCGCGCTTGGCGGCTTCGTGGCCGACCGCGTTGGCCGCAAGACGGTCTTCTCCGCGACGCTGGTGATTTTCGGCCTGGCCAATGGCGGTATGGCGTTGTCATGGTCGCTGGCGGCTCTGCTGATCGCTCGACTGGTCATCGGCCTCGGCCTGGGCGCCGAGCTGCCGGTCGCCTCCACATTGGTCTCGGAATTCTCTCCGACCAAACAACGCGGCCGTATGACGGTGTTGCTGGAATCCTTCTGGGCAATCGGCTGGATCATCGCCGCCTGCATCGGCTATTTCGTCATTCCTAACACCGGCGATTGGGGATGGCGCTGGGCGCTGCTCATCGGAGCATTGCCGCTGCTGTACGCCATCGTGACGCGCATTCATATCCCTGAGTCCGTGCGATTCCTCGAATCCAAGGGACGTGAGGATGAGGCCGAGCAGGCCGTGCGCTACTTCGAACAGGCCGGAGGCGTCGAACCGGTCGCATCCCCGAAGGGTGAGCCGCTGCCGAAGATCAAAACCCGCGAGCTGTTCGGCAAGAAGTATCTTGCGCGCACCGCAGCCATCTGGGCCACATGGTTCTTCGTGAACTTCTCCTACTACGGCGCGTTCACGTGGATGCCGTCTCTACTGGCCGACCAGTTCGGTTCGCTGACCAAGTCGTTCGGCTACACGCTCGCCATCGCCATCGCACAGCTGCCCGGCTACTTCCTCGCGGCATGGCTGGTGGAGATCTGGGGCCGCAGGAAGACCCTGAGCGTGTTCCTCGCCGTGTCCGCCGTGGCAGCGTTCGCCTTCTCCCAAGCCGGTTCCGTGGCCGCTGTGCTGGGCTTCGGCATGCTGCTGTCCGCGTCCAACCTTGGCGCTTGGGGCGTGTTGTACGCGGTGACTCCGGAAATCTATCCGACGCGTCTGCGTGGCGCCGCCTCCGGTGCCGCCGCGGCTTGCGGTCGTGTGGCCGCGATCATCGCGCCGCTGCTGATGCCATGGTTCCTGACCTTGTCCGGTGGCAACAAGGCCGTGGCGTTCATCGTTTTCGCCGTGGCGTTCATCCTTGCCTGCGTGGCGGCCCTGTGCCTGCCTGAACGCACTGGCAAGGAGCTTGAGGATTAAGGTCCGCGCGCCTCTTCGCGCGATTGACGGCGGGCCTGTCGGCATGATCTGACAGGTCCGCCGTTTTCCATGTGTCGTAATGCTTCGCTAGAATTGGCTCGGTTTGTGTGTAAGTACGGATTTTTAAGTACCGATAGCATGTACGTACCGAACGTTTACGTAAGAGAACAGCAACACTAAGAGAGGTTTCGATGGCGGTTCGCGGCGATATCCGAAATGTAGCGATTGTGGCACACGTCGATCACGGTAAGACCACCCTGGTCAACGCGATGCTGGCCCAGTCCCACGTGTTCAACGAGCGTGAGGAAGTCCCGGACCGCGTGATGGATTCCAACGATCTGGAACGCGAGAAGGGCATCACCATCCTCGCCAAGAACA
>OFMN01000023.1_pt1 | contig 154430 bp, 150 predicted proteins | sample 1541791 | NCBI WGS metagenome assembly OFMN01 (sample SAMN04209248, study PRJEB22552) | human gut metagenome | biome: gut; material: feces | host: Homo sapiens | place: USA: Oklahoma
TATCCGTATGATGCGGATAGAGGGCGCTTTTTGTATGGAAAAAAGTTTCTGCATTTGACTTGATTTTTTTTCGTGAAAATGCTATAATAAGATACTATGGAATATTATTGCATGGGATACGTGCAGTTTCATAAGGAGTGTGACAGAAGTGAAAAGTATGACGGGTTACGGGCGTGCTACGGCTCGGACGGAACGTTATGAGATCACTGCGGAAGTGCATTCGGTGAATCACCGTTATCTGGAAACCAGTGTGCGTCTGCCCCGCAGTTTCAGCTATCTGGAGGGAAAGATCAAGGAACAGGTGCAGCAGGCAGTCTCTCGTGGAAAGGTTGAGGTTGCGCTCACCATGCAGTCCATCGGCAGCAAGGATACGACGGTGGAGATCAACCACGATGTGGTGATGGCATACCTGCGTGCTGTTGCAGCGGAAAACGAACTGCTCCGGGAATCCGGTCTTCCAAAAAATCAGATCGTGTTGGGAACTGCGGGAAGCGAGTCCGGCGGTGCGACAGATGCACTGCCGCTTTCCACACTGCTCCGCATTCCGGATGCGTTCCAGGTGCAGCAGGTTGCAGAAGACGCCGATGTGATTTGGTCGGAGGTGCAGCCGGTCGTGACCGAGGCGCTGCAGCAGTTTGTGACCATGCGTCAGACAGAGGGCGAACGCCTGGCTGCGGATGTGGCATCTCATCTGGAAAATCTGGAGTCCATGACCAATCGTGTGGAACAGCTTGTTCCGGAAACAGTACAGCAGTATTATGATAAGCTGTACAAGAAAATCACGGAGCTGCTGGGTGACCGCACAGTGGAGGAGTCTCGTCTGGTGACGGAAACTGCTGTAGTGGCAGAAAAAATCGCCGTGGATGAAGAACTGGTGCGGCTGCATAGCCATATTGCCCAGTTCCGGGGATTCCTGGAAAGCACGGAACCCACAGGCAGAAAGATGGATTTCCTGGTGCAGGAAATGAACCGGGAGGTCAACACCACCGGTTCGAAGTCACAGTCTCTGGAAATCACCAAGCTGGTAGTGGATATGAAATCGGAAATCGAAAAGATCCGGGAACAGATCCAGAACATCGAATAAAGGAAGTGTGCAGCATGAAAAAAGGAACATTGTTTGTCGTCTCCGGTCCGTCTGGCTGCGGCAAGGGAACGATTCTGGCGGAGGTGCTGAAAGACCCGAATCTGTACTACTCTGTTTCGGCAACCACTCGTGCGCCCCGTCCCGGCGAAGTGGACGGCGTGAATTACCGTTTCATGACCAACGAGGCGTTTGAAAAGCTGATCGCAGAGGACGGCTTTCTGGAATATGCCGGCTACTGTGAGCATTATTACGGCTCGCCGAAACAGCCAGTGGAGGAACACCTTGCCAAAGGACAGAACGTCATCCTGGAGATCGAGGTCGAGGGCGCAATGAAAGTCCGTGCGGCTCGTCCGGATGCAGTCTTTGTGTTCATTCTGCCGCCGTCTCTGTCGGAACTGGAACAGCGTCTGCGTGGTAGAGGTACTGAGGCAGAAGAGGTCGTGCAGAAACGTGTTGCACAGGCAAGACGGGAACTGGGCACGGCTGCCAAGTACGATTATATTGTCATCAATGATGATCTGTCCACGGCGATTGCCGATGTTAAGGCGATCCTGTGCGCAGAATCCCATAAAACCGAAAAAAATCTGGAAGAAATTGAAGAGGTGCTGAGAAAATGAATATGTTAAGACCGTCTGTAAATCAGTTGATTACAAAGAATGAAAGCAGTTATTCTCTGGTGATCGGCGTGGCAAAGCGTGCCCGTGAGATTGCCGATGAACTCTACGAGGAAGGCAAGACCCTGGAAGAAAAGCCGGTAAAGACTGCGATCCGGGAACTGGCTGCCGGAAAGTACCGCATCGTGGACGACGAAGAACTGCCGCACTAAGGCAGAATGGAAACACAGGAACTGCCGCACATCTGGTGCGTAGGCGTTGCCGTCTGTGCTGCATCCTACACGTTTGACCGTCTGTTTTCCTATGTGTCCACCCGGGAAATCCCGGTGGGATGCCGGGTCGTTGTACCGTTCGGAAAGGGCAATGCCAAGCGTGTGGGGATCGTTTTGTCTGCTGCACAGGAAGTGCAGACGGAACAGCAGCTGAAACCAGTGCTGTCCGTGGTGGACAAACAGCCGATCCTCTCTCCGGAGATGCTGGACATGGTATTCTGGCTCAAGGAAATGACTTTCTGCACTTATTACGATGCAGTGCGCACCATCCTGCCTGCTGGAATGCAGGTGCAGCTGGTGGAGACGATCACACTTGTCTCGCCGCAGCCGGAGACGGCTCTGACTGAGGCAGAGGAACACGTGCTGTTCTTTCTGCGCCGTGCTAAGAACAAGCAGGAGTTTCGCCGCATTTTGGCGGACGCCGATGTCCAGGGCAAGAAAATCGTGGAATCTCTGGTGCAGAAAGGCTTTCTGCGCCGGGTGGAAACGGTAAAGGAAAAGACTCACGGACAGACCGGCATCAAGATGCTCCGGATGGCAGTGCTGCCGGATGCGCTGCCGCCGGTGACCAAGACACAGCAGAAACTGGTACGCATTTTGCAGGAGGTAGATGCGCTTTCAGAAAAGGAGGCGTGCTATCTCAGCGGTGTGACATCGGCTGTGGCAAAAAAACTGGTGCAGAACGGCATAGTGGAAAGCTATACGGTGAAACCGCCGATGCACTCGTATGCAAGCGGCGGACAAACTCAACAGCCCACAGATATCATCCTGTCTGCGGAACAGCAGGCAGTCTATGACCGGATGGTCGCAGCCCTGGAAGAGGGAATGCACTGCTTTCTGCTGCACGGCGTGACCGGCAGCGGCAAGACCAGCGTGTTTATCCGACTGATCGACACGGTGGTACAGCGTGGCAAACAGGTGATCCTGATGGTGCCGGAAATTGCGCTGACACCGCAGATCATGGAACGGTTTTACAGCCTGTTCGGGGATATTGTTGCGGTGATCCACAGCGAATTGTCTCTGGGACAGCGCAGTGAGACCTGGCGCAGCATCGCATCCGGCGAGGCGAAAATCATTATCGGCACGAGAAGTGCTGTCTTTGCACCAGTGCAGGATCTGGGACTGATCGTGGTGGATGAAGAGGGCGAGCGGACGTATAAATCCGACAGTGCGCCCCGGTATCATGCCATTTCTGTGGCAAAAAAACGCTGTCAGACGCACCAGTGTCCGCTGCTGCTGGCATCGGCGACACCGTCTGTGGAAAGCTATTACTATGCAAAACGTGGTGTCTATACCCTGTTGGAAATGAAACAGCGGTATAACCAGGCACCGCTGCCGCAGGTGGAGATCGTGGATATGCAGGAAGAGAAAACTGCCGGAAATGACGGGATGTTTTCGGAAACGCTGGCACAGGCGCTCCGAGAGAATCTGGACGCCGGGAACCAGTCGCTGCTGCTGCTGAACCGCCGGGGCTATCATACGATCATCAGCTGTGCCTCCTGCAATCAGCCGGTGTACTGTCCCAATTGCAGCATTCCTATGACATATCACAAGGTCAATGACAGCCTGATGTGCCATTACTGCGGACATACCCAGGAAATGGTGACGCACTGTCCGTCCTGCGGCGGTGAGCATCTGCGGAAAATGGGATTCGGCACACAGCGGCTGGAGGAGGAACTGAAAGCCATTGTGCCGGATGCCCGTGTTCTCCGGATGGATGCCGACACCACCATGTCCCGGTATGCCTATGAGGAACGGTTCAACGAGTTCCGCAGCGGAAAGTATGACATCATGCTGGGAACGCAGATGATCGGAAAGGGACTGGATTTTCCAAACGTGACGCTGGTAGGCGTCCTGTCCGTGGACAAGGCGCTGTATGCCGGGGATTTCCGCAGCTATGAGCGAACCTTTTCCCTGGTCACCCAGGTGGTGGGCAGAGGCGGCAGAGGCGATAAGACCGGACGTGCCATCCTGCAAACCAGTATGCCCGATCACTATGTTCTGCGGCTTGCGGCACAGCAGGCGTATCCGGAGTTTTATGCCCAGGAAATCGCACTGCGCCGTCAGCTGATCTTTCCGCCGATCTGCGATATCTGCGTCATCGGCTTTACCGGAATGCGGGAACAGGAAGTGCGGACGGCGGCGATGCACACGGCAGATGTGCTGAAAGCGCAGATCCGGAAAACCGGCTTTTCCTATCCCATCTGGGTGCTGGAACCGGTTCCCTGCATTTATGGGCGGGTCAACGGAAAGTTCCGCTATCAGCTGGTCATCAAGTGCAAAAACATCCAGCCGTACCGCTCGCTGATCCGGGCGGTGCTGACAGAGACAGGGGCAGACCGGTGCTTTGCGAGAGTGCATCTGTATGCGGATATGAATGGTGATGTCGGCGTCTGAGCGCCGGTGAAGACAATATGGAGGAATCATTATGGCAATTCGACGTATTATAAAAGAAGGAGATCCCATCCTGCGCATGAAATGCCGCCCGGTGACGGAGTTCGGGGACAAGCTGAACCAGCTGCTGGACGATATGCACGAGACTCTGGACAAGGCGAACGGTGTCGGTTTGGCTGCGCCCCAGGTAGGCTATTGCCGCCGCTTTTTCATTATGCACCTGGGCGAGATGAAGATCGAGGCAATCAACCCGGAAATTCTGAAAACCAGCGGAAAGCAGCACGTTCTGGAGGGCTGCCTTTCTGTGCCGAATAAATGGGGCTATGTGACACGCCCGAACAAGTGCAAGTTCCGGGCGCAGAACCGGAAGGGTGAGTGGTACGAGATGACACTCAGCGGACTGGGCGCACAGTGTACCTGTCACGAAAACGCACATCTGGACGGTCAGCTGTTCATTGATGTGGTAGAGGAATTTGTAGACCCGGAGGATTTGGAAGAAGCATGAGAATCGTTTATATGGGAACGCCGGATATTGCCGTGCCGACACTGCGGTATCTGGCAGAGAGCAAGCACCAGGTTGTGGGCGTTCTGACCCAGCCCGACCGTCCCAAGGGACGTGGTCACCATACCATCCCCACCGCAGTCAAGGCGGCGGCGCTGGAATATGACATTCCGGTATATCAGCCCCTGTCGCTGCGAAAGGGCGAAGATGCCGCAGCGGCGCTGGAGACCCTGCGCCAGCTGAATCCGGATCTCATTGTCGTTCTGGCATACGGACAGATTCTGCCGAAAGAGGTGCTGGAACTGCCAAAGTATGGGTGTATCAATCTTCACGCATCCCTGCTCCCGGCATACCGTGGCGCAGCACCCATTCAGTGGGTGATTCTGAACGGCGAAACAAAGACCGGCGTGACGGCACAGCAGATGGGAGAGGGACTGGACACCGGTGATATGCTGGTGAAAAAGGAAACAGCGATCGGTCCGGAAGAGACCGCAGAAGAGCTGTACAGCCGTCTGTCGGAACTCTGCGTGGAAACGCTGGAGGAGACGCTGGCACAGCTGGAGGCTGGCACACTCCACGGCACACCCCAGGACGATGCACAGTCCTCCTATGCGTCACGCATCACCAAGGAAATGTCTGCGCTGGACTTTACCCGTCCGGCGGCAGAACTGCATAATCTGATTCGTGGCATCACAGGGTTCACCCAGCTGGAGGGCAAGCGTCTGAAGGTCTACGGCTCCCGTGTGGTCGAGGGCGTCTCCGGCGATGCCGGAACCATTGCAGATCCGGCGGCGTTTGTGGTTGCCTGCGGCGACGGAAACGGACTGCGTTTTACGGAGATCCAGCCGGAAGGCAAGCGCCGGATGCAGACGGCAGATTTTCTGCGTGGAAAGAAACTGGAAAAAGGTGAAAAACTGGGATAAACCAGAGAGAGTGAGGGAATCTTATGCTGTTTTATGGCGGATGGTTTGACGTTGGATATGGTCTGGTACTGATCGGACTGGTTGTCAGCTTGTGGGCATCCTGGAATGTGAAATCCACATTCCGCCGGTATCAGAACGACCACAACAGCCGTGGACTGACGGCGGCGCAGGTGGCACGTCAGATTCTGGACGACAACGGTTTATATCAGATCCGGATCGAACGGGTCAGCGGAAATCTGACCGATCACTACGACCCGAAGGGCAATGTGATCCGGCTGTCAGACAGCGTGCATGATTCCACCTCGGTGGCGGCGATCGGTGTCGCTGCCCATGAGTGCGGCCATGCGGTGCAGCATTCCGTGGACTATTTTCCCATGCAGGTGCGCAGCGCCATTATCCCGGTGACACAGATCGGTTCCCGGCTGTGGTATATCGTCTTTCTGCTGGGCATGATCTTTAGCAATTCCTACGCCGGAATGCCCCTGCAGATGGCTGGAATCCTGCTGTTTTCTCTTATCGTATTCTTCCAGCTGGTGACACTGCCGGTGGAATTCAACGCCAGCAGCCGTGCCATGCAGACGCTGGAAAGCCGGTACATTTTATCCGGTGAGGAACTGACCAAGGCACGGAAGGTGCTGACAGCGGCGGCGCTTACTTATGTGGCAGCCTTGCTCAACAGCATTTTGCAGCTGATTCGTCTGCTGAACATTTCAAAGAGGAACAACCGAAGATGAGTGCAAGAAAACTGGCAGTACAGCTGCTGAACCGAACCGAACAGGAGCAGAGCTATTCCAACCTGCTGCTGGACAGCGCACTGTCCCAGTCGCAGCTGGACGACCGGGATAAACGGCTCTGCGCATCTCTGTATTACGGCGTGATCGAACGGCGTATTACCCTGGATGCGGTGATTTCCCACTACAGCAAGCAGCCGCTGCGAAAGCTGGACTGTACCGTGCGGAACATTCTTCGTCTGGGCATTTATCAGCTGCTGTACTGCGACCAGATCCCGTCCCGTGCGGCAGTCAATGAGAGCGTAAAGCTGACGAAAACCTGCCGGAAAGCCAGCGCATCCGGCTTTGTGAACGCTGTGCTGCGCGGCTTTCTCCGGGACGAGTGCAAAGTGCCGTATCCCAAGGGGAAAAAGGCGGCAATGGCAGTGGAATATGCGGTACCGCAGTGGCTGCTGGAAAAGCTGCTGGATGCCTATGGAGAAGAGACGACCCGTGCATTTCTGGCGGACGCTTTGCAGCCGGCAAACCGGTTTATCCGGCAGAATCCGGCGGCGTGTACCGGTGCAGAACTGGAACAGGCATTGGGAGATGCCGTCAGTCCCACAAATCTGCCCGGCGCATATGAGCTGCACACCGGCGATATCCGAAAGCTGCCGGAATTCCGCAAGGGTTGGTTTTATGTGCAGGATCTCTCTTCCCAGATCTGTGCTCTGGCGCTGGGCGCAAAACCCGGGGAAACGATCCTGGACCTCTGTGCCGCACCGGGCGGAAAGACCTGTACCATTGCGGCAGGCATGGCGCAGTCCGGCATGGTGTACGCCTTTGATCTGGCGGCGCATCGGGTCAAGCTGATCCAGGACAACGTCAAGCGCCTGGGACTGCAAAACGTGACGGCATCCCAGGGCGATGCGGCAGAATTCCGGGAGGAATACGCAGGTGCAGACCGTGTGCTGTGTGATGTGCCTTGTTCCGGCATCGGCGTGCTGCGGCATAAGCCGGAGGTCAAGGAAAAATCGCCGGAGGATCTGGCACAGCTGCCGCAGTTACAGCTGGCGATCCTGGAAAACGGCGCCAGGTATGTCAAGCCGGATGGTATCCTGCAATATTCCACCTGTACCATTCTCAAAGAAGAAAATGAGAATGTGGCAAAGGCGTTTTTGCAGAAACATCCGGAGTTTGTCCCCGAGCCGGTATATCCGGAACTGGGCGGCGCACTGGCAGAGCCGATGGTGACCATCCTGCCGGAGATGTTCGGCAGCGACGGATTCTTTGTGGCGAAGTTCCGGAGAAAGCATTCGTGACCGTCACCCGGCATACACTTTCTGAAAGGAGCATTTTTATGGAAAAAATTGACATTTTATCCTTGTCCCCGGAGACACTGGGACAATACCTGGCGGAAATGGGCGAGCCGAAATTCCGGGCAAAACAGCTTTTTTCCTGGCTCCATCAGAAACAGGTGACGGATTTTGCCCAAATGACTACACTTTCTCTCCAACTGCGGCAGAAACTGAACGAAAAATTTTGTATAAATAGACTAAATATTGCAAGAAAGCTTGCATCTTCTGCCGATGATACGGTAAAATACTTATATGAACTGCCGGACGGTAACTTTGTGGAGACGGTTCTCATGGACTATCACCATGGAAAAAGTCTCTGCATCTCCACCCAGGTGGGCTGCCGGATGGGATGTCAGTTCTGCGCATCCACCATCGCCGGCTATGTCCGGGACTTGCAGCCGTCTGAACTGCTGCTGCAAATTTATGAGACCCAGCGGGATGCCGGATGCCGCATCGACAGCATTGTGCTGATGGGCATTGGAGAGCCACTGGACAACTTTGACAACGTGGTGCAGTTTTTCCGGCTCCTGTCCCATCCGGACGGCATGAACATGAGCCTGCGCCATGCAGCACTTTCTACCTGCGGACTTGTGCCGCAGATCCGCCAGCTGGCAGACCTGCGGCTGGGTGTGACGCTTTCCGTCTCCCTGCACAGCCCGGAGAACCAGCGCCGCAGCGAAATCATGCCGGTGAACCGGCGGTATCCGGTAGAGGAACTGCTGGATGCCTGCCGGTACTATTTCGACACCACCGGCAGACGTGTGACCATTGAGTATGCCGTCATCAACGGTGTCAACAACACCAGGGCAGATGCCGGCAAGCTGGCGAAACGGCTGCACGGAATGCAGTGCCATGTGAATCTGATCCCGGTAAATCCCATCAAGGAACGCTCGTTCCGGTCGTTCCGGAAGGATGTGGAGCGGTTTCAGAAGGAACTGACGGCACTGGGCATCAACGCCACTATCCGCCGTACCCTGGGCAGTGATATCCAGGCGGCGTGCGGACAGCTGCGGCGGGATGCCGACGCACAGAGAAACGCTGTGCAGGAATCCACTTAAGGCAGCACTGCACAAAGCCTGTCTGACGGCTTTGTATGCAATAGCACAAGCTTTGTGCGGTGTTGTCTTAACTTTTCAAAGCTTTTTTCCGGAACGCAGCCCCGGACAGTCCGGCGGCAGTGCGTTCTGTAACAGGGAACCTTTACGGAGGTGGTACAATTGACGAGTGCATCGCAAACCCATATCGGTTATGTCCGGGACGAGAATCAGGATCGTGTCGGGATTCGTCAGTATGGAGAAAATCTGCTGCTGGTCGTCTGCGACGGCATGGGCGGTGAACGTTCCGGCAGCAAGGCAAGCTCCATGGCGACCGATGTCTTTTTCGAACATTTTGAGGAGAGCTACACAGAGGATATGGATGCCTACAGCATCCGGTCTCTGCTGCTGTCCTCTGTCTCTGCGGCGAATTCCGTGGTGTATACGACCGCAAGGATGGACTATCAGAACTTCGGCATGGGAACGACCTGTGTTGCGGCTTTTGTTGCGCCGGAATATGTGGCAGTGGCAAATGTGGGCGACAGCCGGGCGTATTTTCTCACCGGCGGCAGGATGGAACAGGTGACGACGGATCACACGGTCGTGCATATGCTCATGGAAAAGGGCGAGATCACAGAAGAAGAGATGGAGACCCATCCTCAGCGACATATGCTGATGAAGGCGGTGGGCGTAGAACGGACGGTCTGCCCGGACTTTTTCCGCATTGATCTGGAAAAAGACCAGGCGTTCCGGCTGCTGCTCTGCTCGGACGGACTTTCCGGTTTCTGCTCGGATGCAGAGATCGAAACGATTCTGAAAGAGGATCTCTCGGATGAAGAGACGGCGCAGAAACTGATCGATGCCGCACTGGAAAAAGGCGGACGGGATAATATTTCAGTTGCACTGGCAACTGTTTCACATAATACGGAGGAATGAGAACGATGGACAAGGATAAACTCATAGGAACCCGACTGGATGGCCGCTATGAACTGACGGAACTGGTCGGCGAAGGCGGCATGGCAGATGTTTACCGTGCAGTAGATGTGCTGGATAACCGTGTGGTCGCTGTAAAGATCCTCAAGCAGGAATATTCCGAAAGCGAAGAGTTCCAGCGCCGGTTCCGGGACGAATCCAAGGCGATCGCCATGATGTCCCATCCCAATATCGTAAAGATCTACGATATGGGCTTTTCAGACAAGATGCAGTATATCGTCATGGAGTACATTGACGGCATTACCCTGAAAGATTACATCGACAGCGAACACGTGCTGAACTGGAAGGATGCCGTACACTTTGTCATCCAGATCCTCCGTGCGCTCCAGCACGCCCACAGCCGTGGCATTGTTCACCGGGACATCAAGCCCCAGAACATCATGCTGCTGACAGACGGCACGATCAAGGTCATGGACTTCGGTATCGCCAAGTTCGCCCGGGAAGAGAGCCGGACTGCCACAGACCAGGCAATCGGTACGGTGCATTATATCAGCCCGGAGCAGGCTCGTGGCGATGTGACCGATGCCAAGAGCGACCTCTATTCCGTCGGTGTCATGTTTTATGAGATGCTCACTGGCAGAAAGCCTTTCGACACGGATAACCCGGTTTCTATCGCTGTGATGCATATGCAGAATGTTGCCGTGCGCCCCAGAGATATCAACCCGAACATTCCCTCCGGTCTGGAAGAGATCATCATGCACGCCATGGAAAAGGACTCCGCAAAGCGGTATCAGACGGCAGCGGATATGATCCGGGACATTGAGGCATTCAAGGCAAACAACCAGATCATCTTCGGCTATTACAATGCGCCGGAACAGACCCAGTATTTCACACCGCCGGAAGAGAACCGGAACCGGACGCCCCAGCGTCGGAACGGATACGATTCCGGCAGCAGACCGGACTACTATGAAAACAACTACCGGGAGGAAAACGAGCCGGAGCAGGAACAGTCCAAGTCGCTGGTCGTTCCGATTCTGACTGCTGTGACCATCGTTGTGGTCGTTGTGGCGGCAATCGTGATCTTCCTGCTGGTGGGACAGGGAACAAACGGTTCCAGCGGCTCTACCGATGAAGTGCCGAAGGTCATTGGCATGAACTATGACGATGCGGTGCTGAACTATCCCAACATTGAGTTTGAAGTGGCAGAGCAGGAATACACAGATAAATATGAAGAAAACATCATCTATAAGCAGAACGTTGAGGCTGGTCAGTTCGTGAAGAAGAACAAGGACGGCAAGATCGAACTGGCAGTCGCTGTCAGCAAGGGCATCCAGAAGGTGCAGATTCCGGATCTGACCAACTATACGGCACAGGAGGCAGAGGATGCGCTGAAGGCGCTGGGTCTGACCGCAGAGCAGAAAAAGACCCAGAGTACCTCTGAGGAAAACATTGAGGCAGACCACGTCATCCGCACCGAACCGGGCAAGGATGAAGAGGTTGCCGTAGGTTCGAACGTCGTGATCTACGTCAGCCAGGGCATTGCAGTCGATGAGACAGATGTACCGAAGTTTATCGGCATGAGCCAGGAGGATGCAAAGAAAGAGGCGGACAGCCGAGGACTCAAGCTGGAAGTGACAGAAGCACCCTCTACAGAGGAAAAGGGCATTGTCACAGAGCAGGATCCGGAGCCGGGCAAGGTAGTTGTCTCCGGTTCGACCGTTAAGCTGACCGTCAGCAACGGCGAAGAGCCAGAGGGCGAAGTGACCTATGGCCTGGAAAATCTGCCGGTCTCTGAGATGAGCGGTATGTATACGCTGAGCTTTACCACAGACGAGGACGGTGTGATCGCATCCCGTCAGTTTGTGGCAGAGAGTCTGACAGACGCATCTGTCAGCGTAAAGGTCAAGGGCAAGGGCAGCAAGACCGTAAAGGTCTCCATCACCAGCGCCCAGAGCGGCAAGACAGAAGTTCTCGGCACGTATACGTTTGATTTTGCCGGCAAGAAATTTACGGCATCCAGCGAAAACATTTCAGGAGCCATTGAAGGCGTCGCTGTGCCGACTGTGCCGGTGACAACGACTGTTCCTGCGGAAACTGCTGCGCCGGACAACGCCGGGGAGGTAGAATAAAGCGATGACAAAACTCCCTGTTTCCATTCCGGAAAATGCACAGGGCAGAATTATCACATCGGTGGGAGGTCTCTATACGGTAGAGACCTCTTCCGGTATCTGCACCTGTAAAGCAAGAGGCATATTCCGCAAGCGTGGCATCACACCCTATGTGGGCGACTACGTTATGCTGTCCGAGGACGGCGTGATCTCAGAGATCCTGCCCCGGAAAAACAGTATCCTGCGTCCGCCGGTGTCGAATCTGGATCAGATCTTTTTTGTGACATCCACCTGTCACCCGACCCCGAACCTGCTGCTGCTGGATTCGTTTCTCACGGTGGCGATATACCAGGATATCCAGCCGGCTGTGATTTTGACAAAGGTTGACCTCGACAGGGGCGAAAAGCTGGAATCGCTGTACGCTGATGCCGGCATCCCGGTGTATCTGGTGGATTATGACAAGCCGGAGACCATCGACAATGTGGCAAAGCTGCTGGACGGAAAGATCAGCATGATGACCGGCAATTCCGGTGTGGGAAAGTCTACGCTGCTCAATGCCATTGCCCCGGAACTCCAGCTCGCCACCGGAGAGATCAGCGAAAAGCTGGGACGAGGAAAACATACCACACGCCAGGTGCAGCTTTATCCCTGCGCCGGCGGCTATCTGGCAGACACGCCGGGCTTTTCTACCTTTGAGGTGGAACAGTATCTTCAGATGGACAAGGACTGCATCGCCGACTGTTTCCCGGAGTTCCGACCTTATCTGGGGCAGTGCCGGTTCAGTGACTGCGCCCATGTGTGCGAAAAGGGCTGTGCCGTGGTGGAGGCAGTCCGGGCAGGAAAAATTGCCAAGAGCCGTCATGACGCTTATGTTTCTCTGTACCAGACGGCAAAACAGCGAAAGGCGTGGGAATCATGAAACAGGCAGTGATTTTTGCCGGAGCGCCGGTGCAACCGGAGCAACAGCCTCCTGTCCCGGCGGCAGACCTCTACGTCTGTGCGGATGCCGGGGTGAAACTGGCGCAGGCGCTTGGTGTTGTGCCGGATTGGATCGTGGGTGACTTTGACTCCCTGGGCAGTGTGCCGGAGGGGGAAAATGTGGAACCGTTTTCCCCCATGAAAGACGATACGGATATTCTGCTGGCGGCGAAGTATGCGCTTTCCAAGGGCTGCCGGCGGCTGGTGTTTTACGGTGCGCTGGGCGGCAGACTGGATCACACTGTGGCAAATCTTCAGATGCTCCGCTTTCTGGCAGACCACGGCGCACAGGGTGTGCTGGTTGACCATGCCCACTGGGTCACACTCCAGCGTGGCGGAACGGCAGTTTATCCCAGACGGGACGGGATGTACTTTTCCCTGTTTGCCATGACGGAGCAGTGCGAGGACGTGACGCTGGAAGGCGTGGCGTATCCGCTGTGCCACGGGAAGTTTTCCAATGCGTTTCCGCTGGGTGTCAGCAATGAGATCCTGGCAGAAAATGCAGTGGTGACTGTGGGCAGGGGCGATCTGCTGGTGGTGTATGCGAGAGATTGATGCGGGGAATCAGAAACAGGATGACAATTATGCAGATAAGAGGACTTCAAAACTCAGATGTGGATCCAGTTGCTGCGATATGGCTGAATACCAATCTGAAAACACATGATTTTATTGCTGCGCAGTACTGGAAAGATAATGTCGCTCTGGTAAAAGCGATGCTGTCACAGGCAGAAGTTTATGTATATGAAACAGACCGAAAGATACAAGGTTTTATTGGATTAAACGGTGAATATATCGAAGGCATTTTTGTTTCAGATGAAATGCAGTCGCAAGGCGTTGGAAAACTGCTGTTGGATTACATAAAAGACAGAAAAGCCAGATTGACTTTGAATGTGTACCAGAAAAACACACGGGCAATACACTTTTACCGTAGAGAAGGTTTCCGCATTCAATGTGAAAGTCTGGACGAGGATACTGGTGAAAAGGATTATGAAATGGTGTGGGAGCGCAAATAGAAATTTCAGTTTGTATTTCTGAAATCCAAATCACAATGCCGAACATGGAGAGGTCAGCCAATGCGTGAAATTACAAGTTGTGGAGGTGCGTGTACTTGAAAAAATATCAATGTCCGTGCTGTTCATATTTTACATATAATGTTCCGCCGGCGGAAGATTGGGGATTTATTTGCCCTGTTTGTTTTTGGGAAAATGATCCGCTTATTGCTTCTAATGACGACCCCAGCGGATCAAATCATGGAATAACTCTAAATGAAGCAAAATCGAATTATTTGAAATTTGGTGCCTGTGAAGAAGAGATGCTACAATATGTTCGTCCACCTAAAAGCAGTGAAAAAGGACGTTCATAGCTATAATTTCCAACCTGCATCGTGCGGCAGGAGAAAATAATTGACGGAGGAAAACAAACATGAAAAAGTTTCGAACAATTGTATCCGTTATCGTGATGTGCCTTGCCGGAATCGTCGGTCTTTTCTTTGGGGGAGTCTTGGACGAGGCAATGGGTGGAGCAATCTTGTTTTCGATGATCGCCGGAATTGCCTGCGTGGTCTATGCAATAGAGAATCGGGATTCGTAATCGGCAAAATAAGGAGATGACAGCGGTATGGCAAGAGGGCCTGTCTGGATAGAAGCATACGAGCAGTATCTGCTGAGAAAAAACGTCTGTGAAAAAAGCAAATTGGAACGGCTTTCTGATGATGCACTTGCCGAAAAATATTTTCAGTATGTAGAGGAAACCGACTGCAAGGAAGACACATTTGACTGGGTGCATAAGTATTGCCGGCAGCATATGTAAAATACAGTGGAATTGTGGAGAGACAGAATGGAACTGATTGTAAAACATTTTTCCGAGTTAAGTGCGGAAGAATTATTTGAGATCTATAAACTGCGGATCTCTGTTTTCGTTGTGGAGCAAAATTGTCCGTATCAGGAGGCAGATGACGCAGATAGAGCCGCTTATCATGTGTGGCTCAAAGATGAAACCGGAATCAAAGCCTATGCACGGGTGCTGCCGCCGGGTGTGACTTTCGATTCTGCCGCAATCGGGCGTGTGATCGCAGTAAAGCGCCGGTGCGGATTGGGAAGTAAAATTGTTGCTGCTGCGGTCAATATTGCAAAAGAAAAATTTGGTGCAGATAAAATCACTATCGAAGCGCAGACTTACGCACGCCGTCTCTATGAAAAAGCAGGTTTTCACCAAACATCGGAAGAATTTCTGGAAGATGGTATTCCGCATATCCGGATGCAGCTGACGCTGTAGATTTTATTTGTAATAGAATACCCCAAAACCTCCGTGTACCGGACACCCAACCGGCGCACGGAGGTTTTTTGCATACTCGTCCGCCGCCGTGCATAGAATGGGACAAACACAGGGCACAGCCCATGACCAACAGGAGGACGTATGGAACAGCAAGGGATACAAAATGTACTGCGTTGTCTGCCGCAGCAGGTGCGCAGCCGGATACAGCAGCTGACGCCGTCAGAGCAGGCACAGATCCAGGAGATACGCCTGCGTGCAGAGCGGCCGGCGTGCATTCTGCTGCACAGCAGAGAAAAGCCTCTAGACCCGGGACATCCGGTTTCACAGAGAACCATCGAGCAGACATTTCAGGCGGTGTGCGAATACTCCGTCTACCGCTATGCGAAAGAGATCGCCGAGGGTTTTGTGACCATTGCCGGCGGCAACCGGGTGGGCATTGCCGGGTCGGCAGTCTATCGGGAGGGAAAACTGGTGCAGATGCGCCACATCAGCGGTCTGAACTTTCGGGTCTCTCATGCGGTGACCGGCTGTGCCGAGCCGCTCTTCCGGCAGATATGCCCGGAGAGGCCATCCAGCCTCCTTCTGACAGGCGCTGTGGGGTCGGGCAAGACAACAATGCTCCGTGACCTTTGCCGCCTTCTGGGGGCATCCTGGCGGCTCACACTGGTGGATGAGCGCAGCGAGATCGCTGCCGTACACCACGGCGTGCCGCAGTATGATGTGGGACTGCACACCGATGTGCTGGACGGCTTTCCACGGGCAGAGGGTCTGCTGACAGCGCTCCGTGTGCTGACGCCGGAGGTGCTGGTCTGCGATGAGATCAGCACAGAGGCAGATGCCCAGGCGATTTTGCGCATACACGGCAGCGGCGTCCCGGTGGTGGCATCGGCACACGGAACATCTCTGGAAGACCTGGAACGCCGGCCGGCGCTGAAACAGCTGCTGGACAAGGGCGTGTTTCGGTATGCGGCAGTTTTGTCCGGCAGGGAACAGGGAAAGGTGCAGACGCTGCGCCGGGTGGTGCCATGATGAAACTGCTGGGACTGCTGCTGGTGGTCTGCTGCGGCGCCGGGATCGGCGTGATGCAGGCGATGCGTCTGCGGCAGACACACCGGAACCTGGAACAGCTCTGCCGGATGCTCCGGGAACTTTCCGTGCAGATGGCGTTTCGCAGTCTGACGGTGCAGGAACTGCTGGAACAGCTTTGCCGGGAGCCGGCATATGCGGCGTTTCAGTTCCCGGTGCTGGTGCTTTCCGGGCTGGAACAGGGAATGCCTCTGGCAGATGCCTGGGAGTCGGGCATCCGTCAGGACAAGGCAATTCCGGAGACGGGAAAGAATCTGCTGCTGCCCCTGGGCGAAGAACTGGGCGCAAGCGACCTGGACGGTCAGACCGCCACGCTGTCCCAATACCGCCGGCAGCTGGAACCCTATGCCGCAGAGGCAGGCGAATTATGCCGCCGGAAACAACGGCTCTATTGCAGCCTGGGTGTTCTGGGCGGCTTTCTGGCGGCAATCCTGCTTTGCTGAAAGGAAAAACCATGGAAATAGATCTCATTTTTAAGATTGCCGGAACAGGGATCATTGTGGCAGTGCTGAACCTGGTTCTGAAACGGGCAGAGCGGGAGGAGCAGGCGATGATGACCACACTTGCCGGGCTGGTGGTGGTGCTGATGCTGCTGGTCGATCAGATCGGCACGCTGTTTGAACGGGTAAAGTCGGTGTTTGGCTTATGATAGAGGAGACTGTAACTGCCGCCGCAGTCTGCATCACTGCGGCGATCTTTTCCACACTGTTGAAACAATACTGCCGGGAACACGCCCTGTTCTGCGTGATCGGGGCGTGTGCGGCGGTGGGAATCGCAGCGGCGGCGTATCTCACGCCAGTGGTGTCGCAGATGCAGGCGCTTTTCGAGCGGACAAACCTGCCGTCCGCCTATCTGACGATTCTCTGGAAAGCCCTGGGCATCTGCTATCTGACCGGCATCGCCGGGGATCTCTGCCAGGACTGCGGCGAGTCTGCTCTGGCACGGACGGTGGAACTCTGGGGCAGGCTTTCCCTGGTGCTGCTGTCCCTGCCGCTGTTGGAGACCCTTTTGCAGATGGTAACGGAGGTGTTGTCATGAAACGGTGGAAAGCGCTGGTGCTGCTGGGGACGCTCTGCCTGGGGCTGCTGCTGCCGTGGCAGGCGGTGGCGCAGGAAGAACCTGCCGGACAGCTGGCAGAGGAGAGCGGTGCAGCCGGGGTGACAGAACAGCTGGACTGGGATGTGCAGTCGGTGCTGGAACAGCTGGGGCTGTCGGTGACTGCGCCGGATGAGACCGGGGAAAAATTCACTCTGTCACACATCTGGCAGGTGTTCTCAGACTACCTCTCCGGGCGCATCTCACAGCCTTTTGCCATGCTGGGCGGACTGCTGACAGTGATCCTGTTTGCGGCACTGCTCCAGGGCATCCAGGATGACCCGAAACGCCGTGCCGTGGGACAGGTATACGAGTTTGTCTGTGCGCTTGCGGCAGTGGCAGTGCTGGCAGAGCCGCTGTGTCAGAGCTTTGCGGCGGTGGAGAGCGCACTGTCCCAGGGCGCATCGTTTATGACCCTGTTTGTGCCGGTGTTTGCCGGTATCCTGGCGGCAGGCGGTACAGTCACCAGCGCTGTGTCCTACCAGACTGCCGTGGTAGCCCTGGCGGACGGCGTGATGCAGATGATTACCCGTGTGCTGCTGCCGTTCTGCACCATGGGCTTTTCACTGGCAATCGTGGATGCCGTCAGTCCGTCTGTGTCCGTGGGCGGACTGCTGCGGCTGTCCCGGAAGTTTACCACCTGGGTGCTGGGGTTGCTGATGACCTTGTTTCTGGGGGTGCTTTCCATGCAGAACTGGCTGGGCGGCAGTTTGGATACAGCGGCATCCAAAACCACCAAGTATGTGATCGCCAACTTTGTGCCGGTGGTGGGCAATGCGGTATCCGATGCCTATACTACAGTGCGCAGCAGTTTGCAGATCCTGCGCAGCACCACAGGCGTGATCGGGATCGTCTCTCTGTGCGTGCTTTTTTTGCCGCCGCTGGTGCAGCTGCTGTTGTACCGTGCTGTGGTGGCGGTGGGTGCGGCAGCGGCAGAACTTTTCGGAACAAAAAGTCTGCTGCGTCTGCTCCGTGGAACACAGCAGGCGCTCGCCATTGCCTTTGCGCTGCTGGTCTGTTTCGGTATTATGTTCGTGGTGGCAACTGCCATCGCCATGACCATTGGAAAGGGGGCAGCATAGCGTTGGAGACCATGCGTGCCATTGTGCTGGTGACCTGTGTCATCAGCATTCTCAGCGGTCTGCTGGACGTGCTGAAACCCAGCGCAAAGTTCGACCGCCAGCTGCGGCTGCTTTTGGCATCAGTGTTTGTACTGGGAATCTTCACGCCGCTGAGCCGTGGTGCGGCAGAGTTTCAGCCGAACTGGGACTGCGCCACCGAACTTACGGAAAACAGCTTGGCAGAAACCGCAGAACAGGAGACGCTGCGCTGTGCCGCCGGAAATCTGGAGGAATCTCTTGCGGCGATGCTGCGGCAGAACGGCATTCCGGATGCCCGGGTTCAGGTGGAAATGAATATTGCGGAGGACAACAGCATAGAGATAGAACAAGTCACAGTGGCCTGTAGAGATGCCGCAGCGGCAGGACAGCTGCTGACAGATTGTCTGGGAAAAGAGGTGAATATCCATGTGGAAACGGATTCTTGAACCGCTGCGGAAAAAGCTGAAGGGTGAGAACGGCGTGCGGCTGGTGATGCTGCTGGGCATCGCCGGGCTGGCGCTGATCCTGTTGTCCGGGTTTCTGCCGGACAAAGCCGAAAAGCAGACAGATGCCGCATCTGTGCAGAGCGCAGAGACAGCCTCTCAGGAACAGGCGGAGCAGTACTGCCGCCGGATGGAACAGCAGCTGGTCGATGTGCTGGAACAGGTCGAGGGCGTGGGCAGCTGTCGGGTGATGCTGACGGCGACAGGCAGCCCGGAGACCATCTATGCACAGGATGCTGAACAGGAGCAGGGCGAAAACCGCACCAGGATCCAGCGGAAATGCGTGATCGTTTCCGACAGCGGCAGTCAGCAGCCACTGGTGCAGCAGATCGCTGCGCCGGAGATCAGCGGTGTGATCGTGGTGTGCAGCGGCGCATCCAGCGCTGTGGTGCAGGAACGTGTTACAAAGGCAGTGCAGGCAGTGCTGCATCTTGCCGCAGGCAGAATCTGCGTCGTTCCGGCGGCGTGAACCAGAAAGGAATCAGAGCATGAAGAAACCATCTTTTATCATCGGAAAAAAACAGATCATTCTCTCGTGTCTGACGCTGATGCTTGCCATCGCCGTCTATGTGAATTATGCCATGTCGGACGGCAAGCTGGAAACTGCACAGGTACAGTCCAAGGACAGCGTGACCTATGGAGACACTGCCTTTGTGAATGCTGAGGCAAACCAGGCAGCGGAGGAGAGCCAGCCGGCAGAGGAAAGCGAACCGGCTGACGAGACGTCCGGCGCATATTCCGTCAACGGCGATGCGGAGGAAACTGCCGCAGACGTAGAGGCAGAGTATACCGCCGCCGGAAGTGCAGAAAACTATTTCGCCCAGGCGAGACTGGAACGCACCAGCAGCCGGGATGAGAGCGTGGCGGCGCTGCAGTCCATGCTGGGCGGCGGCGACCGGACAGAGGACGAACTGGTGACCGACGCCATCGCAGCCGTGGAGACCTCCAAGCTGATCGAGAGCGAAAGCACCATCGAGTCGCTGATACAGGCGCAGGGATATTCCAACTGCATCGTCTATCTGGACGGGGACAGCGCCAAGGTCGTGGTGCAGACAGAGGGTCTGGATGCGGCACAGGCGGCAGCGATCAAGGACGTGATTTTGGGTGAAGTTTCAGTCCCGGCAGAAAATATTCGAATTTTTGAGGTAAAATAGTTGTATCCGGCGATTTTTTTTGGTATAATAGAAGAAAGAACTTGTTCGGACTGGCATGGAACGGGCAGCGCATCAGATGCGGTTTCTTTCGATTCTGTTGAAATACATAGAAGTACCAAAAGAAACCAAAGTAATCGGATGAAAAGCTGCTGTAAAATGTCTACAGCAGCTTTCTTTTTTGCAGAAATGCGAAAAGCGTTGCAGGCGGGCAAGAATTGTAAAAAAATGGATGTGGAGGTAGTTATGACAAAACACGAAACCAGAGAATACGCATTTTTGCTGCTGTATGAGGCAATGGTGAGAACCGAAGAACTGAATACCATCGAGGATCTGTACGCCTCGACGGAAGAGATGCTGGAGCTGCCGATCCCGGAAAAGGTGAAGCAGTATGTGTCCGGCGTGATGTCCCAGACAGAGGAACTGGACAGCATTATTGCAGCGCACAGCAAGCAGCGCAGTCTGAACCGTGTGCCGGCAGTGAACCGTTCGATCCTGCGTCTGGCACTGTACGAATTGAAGAATATGCCGCAGACTCCGGTGAATGTTGTCATCAGTGAGGCAGTGCATCTGTCCCAGGCATACGCATATCCGGAGGACACCGCCTTTATCAACGGCGTACTGGGTGCATATGCACGTTCCAAGCCGGCGGCAAAGGAGGACACTGCCGATGGCACAAATTCTGGGGATTGATACCAGCAATTACACCACCTCAGCGGCGCTGCTGGATCTGGAGACCGGAGAGGTACACCAGGAAAAGCAGCTCTTGCCGGTAAAAGTCGGCGAGGTGGGACTGCGGCAGAGCGATGCGGTGTTTCACCATACACGTCAGCTCCCGGAACTGCTGGAACGGCTGCGCCCGTTTCTGGAGAATAATCCGGTCTGCGGCGTCAGTGTTTCCACACGTCCCCGGAATGTGGACGGTTCGTATATGCCCTGCTTTCTGACCGGTATGGGAACTGCCCGTGCCGTTGCTGCGGTGAGCGGTGTGCCGCTGTATGAGACTTCACATCAGGTGGGTCATGTGCTGGCGGCGCTGTACTCTGCCGGAAAGCTGGGGGAACGGGAAAAGCCGTTTCTGGCGTTTCATGTCAGCGGCGGCACTACCGATTCGCTCTACTGCGAGCCGGATGCGGATATGGCGCTGAAGATCACGCCCTGCGGCACTTCGCTGGATCTGAAAGCTGGACAGGCGATCGACCGGGTCGGCTTGATGCTGGGCTTGCAGTTTCCCTGCGGCAAGGCACTGGAACAGCTGGCGGCAAAGAGCCGGAAAACATTCCGGATCAAACCAGTGGTGCGTGGCATGGACTGCTGTCTGTCCGGGCTGGAAAACCAGTGCCGGAAACGCCTGGAACAGGGCGAACCGCCGGAGGATGTGGCAAAGTTCTGCCTGCTGACTGTGGCGGAAACTGTGATCGCCATGACAAAGGAGGCACAGGAGCGCTATGGCAGGCTGCCGGTGCTGTATGCCGGCGGCGTCATGTCTAACCAGCTGATCCGTCCGCTGCTGGCGGAAAATGCGGTGTGCTGGTTTGCTGCGCCGGAGTTCGCCTGTGACAATGCCGCAGGTGTGGCGGTCTATGGTGCGTGGCGAAAGCAAGGAGGAAAACTGTGGCAATTTTAAGCGTGAGTCAGCTGAACCGCTATGTGGGATTCAAGCTGAAAGAGGATCGTGCGCTGCAGGGCATCCTGGTGCGTGGCGAGATCACCAATTTCACCAACCACTACCGGTCGGGGCATCTCTATTTTACGCTCCGGGATGCGGAAAGCTGTGTCAAGGCGGTGATGTTCCGGAGCAATGCCCAGCGTCTGCGGTTCACGCCCCGGGAAGGGATGAATGTGATCGCAGCAGCGACGGCATCGCTCTATGAACGGGACGGCGCATTTCAGCTGTATGTGACAGATCTCCAGCCGGACGGCGCTGGCACACAGGCGTTGGCGCTGGAACAGCTCAAGAAAAAATTGACGGCAATGGGTGTGTTCGATGCGGCGGCAAAACGTCCGCTTCCGGCAATGCCCCAAAAGATCGGCGTCATTACTTCGGACACCGGTGCGGCGCTTCAGGACGTGAAAAACGTCATCGGGCGGCGCTATCCCATCGGACATCTGCTGGTCTATCCGGCACAGGTGCAGGGTGATGCGGCGGCGGATTCTGTCTGCCGTGCTATTGCGGCGGCAGAGCGTGACGGCTGTGACGTTCTCATTGTGGGACGTGGCGGCGGCGCATCGGAGACTTTGGAGGCGTTCAACACAGAGCGTGTGGTTATGGCGATCTATCACTGTGCTGTTCCTGTCGTTTCGGCGGTGGGACATGAGACAGACTGGACGCTGGCAGATGCGGCGGCAGACCTTCGTGCGCCTACGCCGTCTGCGGCGGCAGAACTGGCTGTGCCGGATGTGCGCCATCTGATGCAGCAGGTGCAGGAGCAGGCACGCCGGCTGGACAGCGCCATGCAGCAGCAGCTCCGGCAAAAGGCACAGGAACTGGAACGGCTGTCAGACCGCTTAAAGATGCAGTCGCCGGCGCATCGGCAGGAGTTGGCGCAGCAGGAACTGGCGCATTTGCAGCAGCGTCTGGAAAAAGGAATGGCGCTGCGGCTGGAACAGTGCCGGGAACAGCTGGCACAGCAGGCGGCACGGCTGGAGATGCTCAGCCCGTTGAAAATTCTGGGGCGTGGTTATGCCCTGGCGTATCACGGCGAGGAACTGGTGCGCAGTGCCGCACAGGTACAGCCCGGAGACCGGATGCGGCTGCGGCTGGCAGAGGGCGAGGTTATGACAGAAGTCGTACCACAGGAATCATAAACAGAACAGCAAAGCACAAAGCTTGTGCGGTGCTGTATCGAAATATCATAGGCGAATTTCGGGAAAGGAGAGGATGCACATGGCATTTGAGACACACATGAAAGCGCTGCGGGAACTGACGCAGAAATTGGAGCAGGGCAACCTGCCTCTGGAAGAGGCGGTACAGCTCTACAGCAAGGGCATGGAACTGGCGGCATCCTGCCAGGAGGAACTGCAAACGGCAAAGCTGCAGATCTCCAAACAGAATGTGCCGGCGGCAGAACAGGAGGAAACAGATGGAAGCGAAGGATAAAGCCCATTTGGAACAGTTGGCGGCAGAGGTGGAGACACAGCTGCTCCGCTATGTACAGGTGACGCCGGAGACAAAGCGCCAGGCGCAGGTAGTAGATGCCATGCGGTATTCTCTGGAGGCAGGCGGCAAGCGGATTCGTCCGGTGCTGGTGCTGGAATTCTGCCGGATTTTTGGCGGCACAAAGGAACAGGCGATGGCGGCGGCGTGTGCGCTGGAAATGGTGCATACCTTTTCGCTCATCCATGACGACCTGCCGGAGATGGACAACGACGATTACCGCCGTGGAAAGCCGTCCTGCCACAAGGCGTTCGGCCATGCGGTGGCTTTGCAGGCAGGGGATGCCCTGCTGACCGAGGCGTTTCGTGTGATCGTGGATGACCCGATCCTGGAACCGGAAATGAAAGTGGAGCTGCTGCACATTCTGACCGAGGCGACCGGCGCCGCCGGAATGGTGGGCGGACAGATCATGGATATGGCAAACGAAAAGCGCAGCGACGTGACCCTGGAAGAGCAGGAGGCGATGTGTGCGGCAAAGACCGGCGCACTGATCCGTGCCGCCTGCCGCCTGGGCTGCACTGCCGGATTTGCGTCCAAAGAGCAGATCATACTGGCAGACCAGTATGGCGCAAAGCTGGGGCTGGCGTTCCAGATCGTGGATGATATCCTGGATGTGACCAGTACATCTGAGGTGCTGGGCAAGCCGGTGGGCAGCGATGCCGAAGAGGGAAAAACAACATTTGTAACGCTGCTGGGACTGGAAGAGGCGCAGAGACGTGCTGCGGCTCTGACAGAAGAGGCCGAGCAGATTCTGGCGCAGTTCCCGGAACACGAGTTCCTGATGGCACTGACGCAGGAGCTGCTGCGGCGTGAAAAATAAATAAAGGAGTGAAGTCTGCGGGAATGTCACGGATTTTGGCTGTGACAGGTGACTCGCAGACAATGAAGAAATGGAGCATAATCAATTGCCGAAGGAAGATGCGCCGCTGTTGGAACGGCTGCATTCTCCCAAGGATCTGAAAGGGCTTTCGCTGGAACAGTGCGAGTCGCTCTGTGAGGAGATTCGAAGTCTCCTGGTGGAGACCGTCTCGAAAACCGGCGGGCATCTCGCCTCCAACCTCGGTTCTGTGGAACTGACGGTGGCGATGCACCGTGTATTTTCCTCGCCCCAGGACAAATTTGTCTGGGACGTGGGACACCAGTGTTATACCCATAAAATATTGACCGGACGGCTGGAGCAGTTTTCTACCCTGCGGCAGGAAAACGGCATCTCCGGCTTTCCGAAACCAAACGAATCGGAACACGACAGCTTTATCAGCGGTCACAGCAGCACGGCAATCTCTGTTGCCTGCGGCATTGCGGAAGGAATGCGTCAGCACGGAGACAGAGAGCATTTTGCCGTTGCAGTAGTCGGTGACGGCGCCATGACCGGCGGTCTGTCCTATGAGGGACTGAACAATGCCGGAAAGTCGGGAAACAATCTGATCGTGATTCTGAACGATAACGAAATGTCCATCTCCAAAAACGTGGGAGCGCTGGCGAGATATCTCTCTTCCATGCGGAGCAGTGAGGGCTATGTCCGCACCAAAAAGGCGGTGGAGCGCCGTCTGAACCGCACGGCTGTGATCGGTCCGTCTGTGGCGAAGGTCATCAAGAATTCCAAGAGCGTTGTCCGGGATGTGCTGCTCCAGTCTGCCACCATCTTTGAGGATTTCGGGTTCGTATACCTGGGACCGGTGGACGGGCATAACCTGGGCGACCTGGAAGAGGCACTGCTGGCGGCGAAGGAATATCACCGCCCGGTATTTCTCCATGTGCATACGGTAAAGGGAAAGGGCTATGCGCCGGCGGAGGAAAATCCCGGCGAATACCACGGCATTTCCAAGTTCGACATCGAGACCGGCAACCCGGAGGTCTCCGGGACGGATTCCTATTCCGATGTGTTCGGCAAGGAACTGGTGCGCCTGGCAGAGGAGGACTCCCGTATCTGTGCAGTGACTGCCGCTATGGAACACGGCACGGGACTGCATCATTTTGCACGAAAGTTCCCGAACCGGTACTATGACGTGGGCATTGCCGAACAGCACGCCGTAACATTTTCCGCCGGTCTGGCATCCATGGGAGAACTCCCTGTATTTGCAGTGTACTCTTCCTTTTTGCAGCGTGCCTATGACCAGCTGATGCACGATGTTGCCATCGGCGGACTCCATGTAGTGCTGGGCATCGACCGTGCCGGTGTTGTGGGCGAGGACGGCGAGACCCATCACGGTCTGTATGACGTGTCGTTCCTCAGCACTGTGCCTGGCGCTGTGATCTATGCGCCAGCTTGTTATGACGAGCTGCGGCTCTGTCTGCGCCGGGCGCTGTACCGGGACAAGGGACTGGCGTGCGTGCGCTATCCCAGAGGAAATGACAAGAGCGTGTTTGACAAGAGTGCCCTGAACACGGAGTATACCCATGTTTCCGGGAAAAAGACCGATATCCTGTATATTTCCTATGGCAGAGTATATGATAATCTGTACCGTGCGGCAAAGCGCTGTGCAGAGCAGGAGGTTCACTGTGACCTGCTGAAACTGACCCGTATCTTTCCGCTGGCGGACGGTGTGGTAGACATTGCCATGTCCTATCGCCACGTGGTATTCCTGGAAGAGGCGTATTATTACGGCGGCATTTCCCAGCTGTTCGGCGATCTGCTGCTGGAACGTGGATTCCAAGGTACATACCGCCGGGTCGCACCGAAACAGTATCTGCTCCAGGCATCTACGGATTCTCAGATGGAGACTATGGGACTTTCGGAGTATGCCATTTACCGGGATATCCGGCAGGAGGCAGAGCATGGCGAGACTTGATGCGGCAATGGTGCAGCAGGGACTCGTCCCCAGCCGCCAGCGTGCAAAAACGCTGATTCAGAACGGACAGATCTCTGTGAATGGAAAGGTCTGCACCAAGCCGGCATTTGCTGTGGAGGAGACCGATCAGATCACCATGGAGGGCAGTGATATTCCTTTTGTGGGACGTGGCGGTCTGAAACTGGAATATGCGCTGGAACAGACAAAGCGTTCCCTGGACGGACTGGTCTGTCTGGATATCGGCGCATCTACCGGCGGCTTTACGGACTGTATGTTACAGCGTGGCGCAGCAAAGGTTTACGCCATTGACGTGGGACACGGACAGCTGGTGCAGTCGCTCCGGGAAAATCCACGTGTGGTGAACTGGGAAGGCACAGATGTCCGCAGCATTGCACCGGAACAGCTGGAACAGCCGGCAGACTTTTTTTCAGTGGATGTGTCGTTTATTTCGCTGCACCATGTACTGCCCTATGTGCTGCCGCTGCTGAAACCGGATGCTGCCGGAGCAATTCTTATCAAGCCCCAGTTTGAGGCAGGCAGGGAAAACATCGGCAAAAACGGACTGGTGCAGTCGCAGCGTGTCCATGTACAGGTACTGGGGAATATTCTGACGCTGCTGTCTGCGCTGGGACTGACGGTGCAGCTGCTGTGTCCGTCACCCATCCGGGGCGGTTCCGGCAACGTGGAATATCTGGCGGCAGTGCAGAAAGGCGGCGAAACGGCATATGTGCCGGACGCTGCGGCTGTGGTGCAGCAGGCGTTTACACAGGCGAAAAAGGAGAAGACGAAATGAAGGTCGTGTTGTTTCACCATCTGCAAAAGGGCAATGCCCCGGAAGTGGCGAGAAAGGTCTGCCTGGCACTCCATCGGAACGGTATGGAGGTCTGGGCAGACCCACGCTGTCTGGGTCTGCTGAAAGATATGGATTTCGTGTGCTATGCGCCTTTTCTGGAGGCGATACAGGATGCGGATGTGGCAGTTGCCATCGGCGGTGACGGCACGATCCTGCACTGCGCCCGTCATGTGGTGGGAACAAGCGCCAAGCTGCTGGGCATCAACACCGGGCGGCTGGGCTTTCTGGCATCCATGGAGCCGGATCAGATCGGCGAGATCGCACGGCTGCAGACCGGGGACTACCGGGTGTCCAAGCGGATGCTGCTCCGGGGCAAGGTGCTGGACAAAACGGGAACTTGTCTCCGGGAACTGACGGCGCTCAACGACATTGTCATTTCCCGGAATTTTTCCCGTGTCATTGAGTTTACCGTGTCCCGGAACAATGTGGTGCTGGGCGAATACCGGGCAGACGGCGTGATTTTCAGTACGCCTACCGGTTCTACCGCCTATGCCCTTTCCGCAGGCGGTCCAATCATTGAGCCGGAGTTTTCCTGCATTGAGATGAATCTGATCTGTCCCCACTCGCTGTCGGCGAGACCTATCTTGTTTTCGCCCCACAACGACCTGCAGGTCAGTCTCCGTGTCCGGGAGGAATACGATGCGTATTTCTGCGCAGACGGGGAAAAGCCGGAGCCTTTTCCGGAGGGCAGAGTCATGGAGATCTCCGGCTCTAACCAGTCGCTGGAGATTCTGGATCTCAGCGGAAATACATTTTTTGATTCCCTCAGCAGAAAGCTGATGCAGTCACTGAAATCAGGAAGGTCGTGAGCAGAACGATGAAAAAGAAACGGCAGGACACCATTTTGGCGCTGATCGCTGCGGAGGATATCCCGACCCAGGAGGTGCTGCGGGAGCGGATGGCGGAACAGGGCTTTGCGGTGACCCAGGCGACGCTTTCCAGAGACATCCGGGAGCTGAAACTGACCAAGGAGCGGCGCAGCGGCGGCAGAGCCTGCTATGTTGCACCGGTGCGGCAGGAAGTCAACGGCGGCATTTTGCAGAATGCTGCACTCCGGACGGATTATGCCGGAAACGTTTCTGTGATCCACTGCCGGACAGGCACAGCACAGGCGGTGGCTGCGGCACTGGATGCCATGCACCGGGAAGATGTGGTGGGAACGATCGCCGGAGATGATACCATTTTCGTACTGCTGCGCACAGAAACGCAGGCAAAGGAATTTGCCGGCAGCTTTGCGAGACTGATGGAAACAGGAGGATTCTAATGCTGGCTGAACTGGAAATCGAAAATCTGGCGGTGATCGCCCATGCACGCATCCCGTTTTCACCCCGGCTCAACGTGTTTACCGGTGAGACCGGCGCCGGAAAGTCCATTCTGCTGCACGGCATCCATGCGGTGCTGGGGCAGCGTGTCACACGGGATATTGTGCGCACCGGCTGCAAAAAGGCAGTGGTGACGGCGCTTTTCACCCACCTGGATCCGCTGGTCTGTGCGAGACTGGATGCGCTTTCCATTTCCCATGTGGACGATGAACTGCTGCTGACCCGTGAGATCGCTGCAGACGGCGGAAGCGCCGCACGGGTCAACGGACATACCACAACCGTTTCCGTTCTCCGGGAGATCGGCGATGCTCTTATCAACATCCATGGACAGCATGACAACCAGGTGCTGCTTGCGCCGGAATGTCATCTGCAAATTCTGGATTCCTTCGGCGGAGACGATACTCTATTGCAGGAGTACCAGGAGACATTTCGCCAGCTGCAGCAGGCAGCCAAGCGGCTGAACCAGCTGGTAAAGCTGGAACAGGATAAGGCGCACCGCCGGCATCAGCTGAAAGCACTGGTTGCCGAGGTGGACGAGCTGGGGCTGGAACTGGGCGAAGAGGATGCCCTGGAAGAAGAGATGAACCTTTTGCAGCACGCCGAAAGTATTGCTGCGGCACTGCAGGCGGCGGCAGATGCCATTGACGGTGAGGATGCCGACGGCTCTGCGGTGCTGCTGACCGAGGCGGCAGCAGAGGAATTGTCTCCGTTCGCTGATCTGCGGACGGAGTTTTCTGTGCTGGGAGAGCGCCTTTCCGCAGCCGGCATTGAACTGGCGGACATTGCGTCAGAATGCCGCCGTCTCCGGGATGACATGGAACTGGATCCGCAGCGCTATGCCATGGTGCAGAAACGGCTGCTGGAGATCCGGCGGCTCAGCCGGGAGTATCAGTGTACCGGAGACGAACTGGTGGAGCGCCGCAACCGTGCGGAAGAGGAACTGGAACAGATGCAGGGTGCTGCCGCAGAGATCACTGCGCTCCGGGAACAGAAGGCGGAACTTTTGGAAAAGGTCTCCGTCCAGGCGAAAGCGCTGTCGGAATACCGCTCAGAGACACTGCAGCGCTTTACGGCAGAAGTGACCGAACAGCTGGAATTTCTGAATATGCCGAACGTGGTGCTGACGGCAAAGCATACCACGGGAAAGCTGACCATTCACGGCATGGACAGCCTGGAATTTCTCATTTCGGCGAACCGGGGCGAAGAGCCGAGACCTCTGGCACGCATCGCATCCGGCGGTGAACTGTCCCGTATCATGCTGGCGCTGAAATGCGTTATTGCCGACCGGGACAGCATCCCCACGCTGATCTTCGACGAGATCGACACCGGCGTCAGCGGCAAGGCGGCGCAGAAGATCGGCATGAAACTCCGGGAAGTGGGACAGCTGCGGCAGGTGCTCTGCGTGACCCATTTGTCCCAGATCGCCGTTATGGCAGACCAGCATCTGATGATCGAAAAGCAGACCGAGGGGACGAGAACGGAGACCCATGTTATGGTGCTGGAACCGGAAGGGCGTGTGCATGAAATTGCCCGGATCATGGGCGGCGAAAATCCCAGTGTGCTGCTGCTGGAGACGGCAAGAGAAGAATTGAGACGCTGGCAGGATGACTTGCTGCCGGAGAGAGAGGACGGACAGGAAACATGATACAGCCAGAGGCGCTGTTACAGCAGTATTTCGGACATAAGGCATTTCGCGCCGGACAGAAACAGGCGATCGACGCCATTCTTTCCGGCAGGGATGTGCTGGCGGTCATGCCCACAGGCGCAGGAAAATCTGTGTGCTATCAGATCTCGGCACTGCTGTTGCCGGGCGTGACGATCGTCATTTCGCCGCTGATCTCGCTGATGAAAGACCAGGTGGAGGCACTCCGGCAGGTGGGCATCCCGGCGGCGTACATCAACAGCAGCATCAGCCAGGAGGAGTTTTATCATTCCATGCAGATGTTACAGCAGGGACAGTGCCGCATTCTCTATGTGGCACCGGAACGGCTGATGACGGAGAGTCTGCTCCGGCTGGCGCAGCGGGTGCAGATCAGCATGATCGCTGTGGATGAGGCGCACTGCGTCTCCCAGTGGGGACAGGATTTCCGGCAGAGCTATCTGGACATTCCGGTGTTTATGGAACAGCTGCCGGTGCGTCCGGTCTGCACGGCGTTTACGGCGACGGCAACCAAGCAGGTCGAGGCGGATATTGCACGCATACTGAAGCTCCGTGACCCGGAGACCATACATACCGGATTCGACCGGAAAAACCTGTTTTTCGGAGTACGCCGTCCCAACAGCAAAATGACGGAACTGTTTCACCTGCTGAAAGAAAACGACGGAAAAAGCGGCATTGTCTACTGCTCCACCAGAAAGGCGGTGGAAGAGGTCTGTGCATCTCTCTGTGATACCGGATTCGATGCCACACGCTATCACGCCGGACTTTCGGACGTGGAACGGGCGCAGAACCAGGACGATTTTCTCTACGACCGCAAGCCCATTATGGTCGCAACCAATGCGTTCGGCATGGGTATCGACAAGTCCAATGTTTCTTTCGTCATCCACTACAATATGCCCATGGATCTGGAAAGCTATTACCAGGAGGCTGGCCGTGCCGGACGGGACGGTGAACCGGCGCAGTGCATCCTGCTGTACAGCGGCAGAGATGTGCGGACAAACGAGTTCCTGCTGAAACGCAGCCGGGAGACCATGGATGTGGACGATGAGGAGACACGGCAGTTTCTGCTGAACCAGGGAATGGAGCGGCTGAAACAGATGACCTTTTATGCCACCTCGACCTCCTGTCTCCGGCATCGGATGCTACGCTATTTCGGTGACCATGCACCGGAGAGCTGCGGCAACTGTTCCTGCTGTCTCACCAACTACCGGGAAGAGGATGCCACCATGGCGGCAAAGAAGATCATCTCCTGTGTCTATCGGGCGCAGAAAGGCGGTTATCATCTGAGCCGCACCATGACCGCCGATGTGCTGATCGGCAGCAAAAAGGAAAGCCTGCTGCGGATGCGGCTGGATCGGCTGTCCACCTACGGCATTATCGAAAAGCTGACGCAGAAAGAAGTGGTGGGGCTGATCGATGAACTGCTCCAGCAGGAAAATCTGGCGCTCCGCCCGTTTCAGGAGTATCAGGAACTGGCGCTGACTGCCGGATCGGTGGAGATCATCCGGGATCAGAAAAAGGTGATGCGCCGTGTTCCCATTGTCCGGGAAAAGCTGGCGGCGCCGGTGGGAACAAAAGACCCCACTCTGTCTGCGGCAGACAACGAACTGTTCCAAAAGCTGCGGCAAGTGCGGTCGGCACAGGCAAAACACGAGGGAATTCCGCCGTACTTTATCTTTTCCGATGCCACGCTCCGGGATATGTGCCGGAAAAAGCCCCGGAGCATGGGCGATATGCGCCAGGTCTCCGGGGTCGGTGTCATTAAGGCACAGAAGTACGGGAAGATGTTTCTGGAGGAGATTCACAATTTCCAGCCGGAAGTTTCAGTTTGATTTCTATGCAAAAAAATAAAAAAATATTGACAAATGAATAAAAACATCGTATAATTAGTACAGAGGAACTTGTGAATGGCATGGATTTTTTTGCGGGAATCAAAGACCATGCCGCAATTGACAGAAAGGATGATGATGAAAAAATTAAGAAGAGGACTGGCTTGTCTGGCAGCGGCAGCACTGGGCGTCACGGCACTTTCACCGCTGGGCGTATCTGCGCCTGAGCAGCCGGGAATGTATGTGGCACAGGAAACAGATGACAGCATTACATATGCCTATAATAGGACAAATAGCGATTACGATTATCTCACGCTGAATCAAAACAAGTTCTATACGTGGGATGTGCGTGACACGAACTATTATACGGTAGTTCTGGAGGACGGCACATCGCTGTCGGCGGCAGATATGCCGGAGAACGTATCCCTTCTTGCAGAGAATCTTTCCTGCGGCGGCGGATACAATGGCAATTTGTGGGACACAAAGCTGGACGGCATGGAGCTGACCTACCAGGAGATTCAGCAGACTGAGAAAATCGTGACAGTAGAAAGTGATACCTGGGCGGCAGTGGAAAAACTGTTTCGTGTTCCCGGCGTAAAGATGATCTATCGGATGGAAGGCGTCTACACGCTGAAACCGGAGATCTCGTATCGGGAGGCTGGAAAAGAGCATTTCGGGCTTTATGTGGATGCGGACACAGAATTGCTGGCAGAAGATATCATGGCGGCTGTTCCGTCAGTGACCAGCGTAAGTGAAAAGAATGCCATAACAAATTATACAGGCATGGGAACCGGAGAGACCTATACCAAATACAGTTATGATGTGGCTGTCGATTGGGATGCCAACATAGAAAACAAGCCGGCGGCTCTGCTGGATCTGGTAAAGCAGTTCGGGAAGGTGGACGGCGTGCAGTATGCACTCCCGGAGGTCACCTATATTGAGATTTATGTCTCTTCTCCGGATGACTTTATTTTGTATCCGGTGGAGGAGACCACTGCGGCAGAAGATGCTGTGGTGGGTGATCTGAACCAGGACGGCAGTCTGGATGTTACCGATGCGGTTCTGCTGGGCAAGGCTGCGGCTGGTGCAGTGGAACTGTCTGCGGCACAGAAATCCAGTGCCGATGTCAACCATGACGGCACAGTGGACAGCAGTGATACGGTGAAATTGATGTAGTTCCTGGTGCGTCTGGTGGATACGCTCTGAGTTTTTTTGATTTTACAGGAAAGAGAAACGAATTACCCCATGCGGAAAAATTGTTCTGCATGGGGTATGTTTGTTTTCGGCGGCGCATAAGCTTTTCCAGAAGGAGGAGTGAAGATGCGCAGACGAAGTGTAATTCGGGACACGATACAGATGACCGTGATCCAGTTCTTTTTGGAGTGTCTGGCGCTGTTGTTCAACGCCTGGATGACCCGGCGTGTGGGTGCGGCAACGGTGGGGACGCTGGCGCTTGCCGGATCGTTTTTCAACCTGGCGGCGATGGTTGCCGGCGGAAACGCCATGCTCTGTGCCAGCCGTTTTGTTTCGGAGGAACTGGGAAAGTCCTGCGGCTGTCCGGCGCAGATCCTGCGGAATGCGGTGCGGTTTTGTCTGCTGCTCTCGGTGCCGGTGTCGGCTGGCATTTTCGCTTTTGCCGAGCCGCTGAGCCGTCAGTTCCTGCAAAGCACAGCGATGGCGCAGGCAGTGCGGCTTATGGCGCTCCTGCTGCCGCTGGGGAGCATCAGCGCCTGTCTGAAAGGATATTTCAATGCCGTGTGCCGTGTGACAGTGACAGCCGGCTGTGATGTGGCAGAGTTTCTGCTCCGTGCCGGGCTGCTGACCGGGCTTTTGCTGTGGCATCGTGCCGCAAAGCCGGAACAGGTCTGCACCTATCTGGTGGGCAGTATGGCGGCAGGGACGCTGTTTTCCACGGCGGTGCTGCTGCTTTTGTATGTGCGGAAACGGGAGCCATGCCGTGGAAAATGCAGCCTTTCCTTTGGAACGTACATTCGCCTGGCAGTGCCGGTGGCGTTTGGCGGTTGTCTGACGGCGGCGCTCAGTACGGCAAATGATACGCTGATTCCGATGACACTGCGGCAGTTCGGGGACAGCACCAGCCGGGCGCTGCAGCAGTTCGGCACATTTGAAGGCATCGTGATACCGGTGCTGTTTTTTCCGTCTACCATTCTCTGCGCCTTATCGGGCATTCTGATTCCGGAGGTTGCCCGTGCCAATGCCGCCGGGAATCGGGAACGGGTCTGCCGTCTGACCGAACGGGTGATCGAGCTGACGCTGATCTTTGCCGTCCTCATCAGCGCCGTGCTGCTGAAATACGGCGGTGTCATCGGGCGCTGCATGGACGGCGGCGAACTTTCCGGCAGAATGATCCGGATCCTTGCCCCGGTGGTGCCGTTTATCTATCTGGAGATCGTGCTGGAGGCGCTGATTAAGGGCATGGGAAAACAGAACTTCTCTTCCCTCAACTATCTGGCAGAGTATGTGATCCGGATCTGCGTGGTGTTGATCTGCATTCCGCTGTTTGGATTTTACGGCATTGTGGCGTCGTATTATACCAGCAATGTGTTCGGCAACTGCAACCGGCTACGCATGGCAGTAAAAACGGCAAACCTCCGGTTCCGATTCGGAAAGCTGATTGGAAAGCCGGTGTTTGCCGTTGGGTTTTCTTTTGCAGCGGCATCACTGCCGGAGCATTTTTGTCCGCAGCTGCGGGAAACGCCGCTGGGCATTGCGGTGTTTCTGGGAATCGCACTGAGCCTCTACGGGCTGGTGTTCCGGCTGCTGCGGGAACGCAGGGATATCACACGTGGTGTGCCTGTTCGTGCTGTTTCAGCAGCGTGTGCATCCGGTGATGATGGCTGTGTTCCGTTTCACTTTCGCCGTGTACATGGGCGTGACTGTGGGTGATCGTGTGAGTATGTGTCACGCCGTCGTGGGTATGGGTGAATGTGTGAGTGTGAGGATGGGTGTGTTCCGCCTGCAGGGTGTCCAGCACGACCAGCACAGAGCCGGCGAGCATGACTGCCAGCGCCAGGAAGTACTGCACACTCAGCGCATCCCGCCAGATGATGCAGGAGAGCGCCGTTCCGATAAAGGGCGCAACGGCATAATAGGCGCTGGTTTTGGCGGCGCCCAGTGCATTCTGCGCACGGACGTAGCAGAAGATGCTCAGCCCGTATGCCACAAAGCCCAGCAGAAGTGCGGCGGCGACTGCACCGAGTTTCGGGAGCGGTTCGCCGATGCACAGGGCGATGATGCAGGAACCCAGTCCGGAGAAGATGCCTTTGAGAAAGACGATCTCGAAGGTGCTTTTGTCGGAGATGTTCCGGGTGCAGTTGTTTTCCAGTCCCCAGCAGGCTGCCGCAGCCAGCACCAGCAGAGAACCGCCGGAGAAATGCAGGCTGGACATATCCTCAAAGGAGAGGATGCCGCTGGAAAGGGTGATGAGCGCAATGGCAATCCAGAGCCGCCGGGAGATCTTTTCCCGGAAGAGAAAAAGGGCGATAAGCGAGGTCGCCACGATCTCAAAGTTGCCCAGAAGAGAGGCGTTAGCAGAGGTGGCGCTTTTCAGCCCCAGCATCAGCAGAATGGGTGCGGCGATATCCAGCAGGATCATGCCGATGGTATAGGGCAGGTCTTTGCGTGTCAGCTTTTTCTCTCCGGCGTGCTTTTTCGGATTGCTGAGATAGAGGATGCCGATGCCGATTCCGGCGCCGAAATACAGCAGAGACGCCAGAAACGTCGGACCGATTTGATTCAGCAGCAGCTTGGAAAAGGGGACGTTTACGGCATAAAAGGCTGCCGCCAGAACGGCGAGCAGAATGGCTGTGGTCTTTTTGTTCTGCATGACGGCGCTCTCCTATCGCTCTGTAATGATATCAGCCAGCTGGAACGGAACGACCTTTTCCAGGCTGTCCAGGGAAAGCTCCAGCTGGTGTCCGATTTTTCCGGCACTGCACAGAATGGTGGGGAAGTTCCGGGCGGATTCATGTATGGTGGTATGGAACAGCTTTTTCATGCCGATGGGAGAACAGCCGCCGTGGATGTATCCGGTGAGCGGCAGCAGGTCTTTGGATTTGCACATGGAGATGGCTTTTTCGCCTACCGCAGCGGCAGCCTTTTTCAAGTCCAGTTCCTCTGCCACCGGAACGAGAAAGACGTAGTGTTCGCCGGACTTTGCCACAGTGACCAGCGTCTTGAATACCTGCGCCGGGTCTTGTCCCAGCGCCTGTGCCAGCTCTACGCCGGTGTGCTGTCCGGTCGCCTGTTCCCAGCAGCGGTGGATGTAGGGGACTTTTGCCTTGTCCAGCATCCGGATGGCGTTGGTTTTGATGATTTTTTCTTTTGCCATAACGATCATTCTCCCTTGAGTGTAACGGTAACATAGGTGTGGTGCAGAGCGTTTGTCAGCTTGTCAAAGACATCGCTGGTCTGCATCCGGACGGTGGAAGTGTTGATGCAGGGATGACAGCCGAAGTACGGCTCCCGGAGCAGTTCCTGATCCACCACCAGCTGCACCTGGTTTTCGGTGTCATACATCAGACCAAAGATGGTGGCAGAGCCTGGGGTCAGATGCAGCAGCTGTTCCAGCGCCTCCTCCCTGGCGAAGGACAGCCGTGCGCATCCCAGCTGGCTGGTGATCTCTTTGGTGTGAAAGGGCTTGTCTCCCGGCATAAGCAGCAGGTAAAAACTGGTTTTCTGCCGGTTGCAGAGAAACAGGTTCTTGCAGATCTTGGTTTCCAGCGCCGCAGCGACTTCTTCGCAGGCATCCATGGTAAAGGCTGGTTCGTGGTCTGCCCGTGTAAACGGTATGTCCAGCTGTTCCAGCAGATCGTATACAGCGGTTTCTTTTTCCAGTCTGCCGCTTTCGTCTGCGGGTCTGCCGTTTTCAATTGTCATTTTGGAATAACCTCCTATCAAAAGAGCGCATTGACAACGCTGTATCGTCAATGCGCTCTTTCTGTGCTGTGCAGATGCGCACAGCTTAAGGCAACACCGCACAAAGCCCGCCTGACGGCTTTGCACGCAATCTGCTTGCTGATTTTCCGTCATATTGCCCAGAAATTCCTTGCCAGACACAAAGTATGCCTGCGGAATTTCTATGCAATCTGTCGAAAAATCCGACTACGCATCTTACGCACAAGCTTTGTGCGGTGTTACCTTAAATATTCTTACAGTGTGAACATGATATCGTTCATGATTGCCTCCAGCATTTCCTGGCGGCCGCTGGTCAGAGAATCGGTAACTTCGCCCTTTTCCAGTGCATACTTTTCCAGGTCAGCCATGGTTGCCTTGCCGGCAATGATATCAGCGCCGATGCCGGTCTTCCAGCTTGCATAGCGGTCAGCCACAAAGCTGTCCAGTCTGCCGTCGGTAATCATCTTGTCGGCGATGCGCAGACCCAGTGCAAAGGTGTCCATGCCTGCGATGTAGCTGTGGAAGATGTCTTCCAGCTCGAAAGAGCCACGTCTTGCCTTTGCGTCGAAGTTCAGACCGCCGTTGGTGAAACCGCCTGCCTTCAGTACTTCGTACATACACAGTGCTGCGTCATATACGTTGGTCGGGAACTGGTCAGTATCCCAGCCCAGCAGCGGATCGCCCTGGTTTGCGTCGATAGAACCGAACATACCGTTGGTTCTTGCAACACGCAGTTCGTGCTGGAAGGTGTGCTGTGCCAGTGTTGCGTGGTTTGCCTCGATGTTCAGCTTGAAGTCCTTGTCCAGACCATACTTGCGCAGGAAACCGATGACTGTTGCAGAGTCGAAGTCATACTGGTGCTTGGTCGGTTCCTTCGGCTTGGGTTCAACATAGAAGTCACCGGTGAATCCGATGCTTCTTGCATAATCTACAGCCAGGTGCATCAGACGAGCCATGTTGTCCAGCTCCAGACCCATATCGGTATTCAGCAGGGTCTCATAGCCTTCACGGCCGCCCCAGAATACATAGCCCTGACCGCCCAGCTTTACAGTTGCATCAATGGCGCTCTTGATCTGTGCAGCGGCATATGCGAATACATCAGCGCTGGGAGATGTGCCTGCGCCGTGCATATAACGAGGATGGTCAAAGCATTTTGCAGTACCCCACAGCAGCTTTTTGCCGGTTGCATCCTGCTTTTCCTTGCACAGGTCAACGATTGCTCTCAGCTTTTCGTTGGTCTCGCTCAGACTGCCGTATTCCGGAGACAGGTCTCTGTCGTGGAAACAGTAGTAGTCGATGCTCAGCTTGTCCATGATCTCGAATGCAGCCTCGACCTTTGCCTTTGCACGAGCTGTCACATCATCACAGCCCCAGGTCTTGTCGGTTGTGCCGCAGCCAAACATATCTGTGCCGTCGCCGCCCATGGTGTGCCACCAGGACAGGGCAAACTTCAGCTGTTCCCGCATGGTCTTGCCGGCGATCACTTCGTCCGGGTTGTAAAACTTAAATGCCAGGGGATTCTTGGAATTCTTGCCTTCGTATGCGATTTTCGGAATGCTCTTGAAAAATTCACTCATGGGTGTTTCCTCCTAAAATTTTTTGGGAGCGTGTTCACGCATACTTTTTTCAGTGAACATACTCCAGATTATCAATGGCGTTTGATACGCCTTGCATCCAGAACAATTGAGAATTAGTTAAATAAGGAGATCTCTCGGTTATCTTTTGCGAAATAATCTTCCAGTACAGCAATATACGAGCGAAAACAGGTCTTGTCCGCAAAGGTCAGCACATCGTTTTCTGCCGGCACGCCGAGCTGTTCCAGTTGGGAATCGGTCAAGTCTTTCAGGTAGACCGTCTCTGTGTCTGACGGGATGCCGATGGTGGCTTTCTGCGACTTGCTGAGATCCAGTGTCACATCCTCTGAGATTGCCAGCAGCTGTGCCGTGATATCCGCACGGGATACGGTAGACCACTGGGCGCTGCCAACCTCACTGGGGATGGGGCGCTCTTCATAGACTGTCCGGTCATAACCATTGGAGACGAAGGTCAGAAACGGCAGGTGGATGTCCCGGTCGTTCGGCTCGATGTGAACCGCAACATTGCCGCCGGAACTGTCATCCGTCTGGATGATCTCATACCGGTATGCGCCGGAGGGCGACTCGCCGTTTTCCAGAATGGTCTGCTGTGTGCTTGGGGTAAAGAACGACATCAGCATGAAAAATGCCAGCGAACCCAATACATATAATAGTAGGTATATGACGCCAAAGACGGTTTTCACCGTTTCGCCGGCACCGGACAGGAAAAAGATGATAAGCGACGTGACAGCGATCGGCAGAATCAGCTCCCATTGCCCGAAACACAGCAGGATCTGCGGCAGGATCGCCGGCAGCAGAAGAATGCTGGTCAGACGGGTCAGAATCTGAAAGCGGCTGTAGAGCATGGCGCTCAGTGCTGCAAAGGATACGGCACAGAGCGTCAGACAAAACAGGAACTTGTTCGTGGCGGTAAAGTCATAGAAAATGACCAGATAGGAAAACCAGCACATCAGCGCCAGATATCCCGCACCGACCAGTGACGCCAGGCGTCTCCGCCAGATGTTGGGCGTTGTTGTTTCAGCTGTCGTATTTGTTGTACTCATGTATATTTTCTCGTCTGTCTGAATTTGCAGACGTTTTCCTTTCTTTGCCTGAGAGCGTTCGCCGTCTGGACGAATGTTCCTCTTTTACGGCAGAAATGGCTGCACGTATCCGCAAAGAAAAGTTTCTCTGTTTCTTGCGTGCTTCGCACTCCTATTATAGCATTTTTTTCGCATTGTGGCAAGTACTATTGCAAAAAAAATTACAACAATCGTATATAATCCTACCGTTTTTTGCGATGATTCCGGAAAAACTGCCGGGAATGTCCGCAGGAGAATGGGGAAAAGCACCGCTGTTCCGGCGCATTTTGTCGGTTTTTACAGTTTATTTATAAAAAAATATGGAAACACCCTTGTAAATTTGTCGGATTTGTGGTATGATTGTTTTTATGTTTGCTAAGAGTCTGATTTGTACTGTTCAAGAGCGGCAGCGACTCTGGAGCAATGATTTTGGAAAGGAGATAGGATTGTGACAAAATCAGTTTTGTGTATTCTGATCGCTATTCTGGTGTATATGGCAATGATGGTCGTGATCGGCGTGATATACTCCAAAAAGAACAGCAGTGTCGGAGACTTTTATTTGGGAGGACGGCGGCTTGGCCCCATCGTCTCTGCCATGAGTGCGGAGGCGTCGGACATGAGCAGCTATCTGCTGATGGGACTGCCGGGACTGGCGTATCTGAGCGGCTGTGCGGAGGTAGGCTGGACGGCGATCGGTCTCGCCATCGGTACTTATCTGAACTGGCTGCTGGTGGCAAAGCGGCTCCGGGTGTATTCCCAGAGATGCGGAAACGCCATCACCATCCCGGACTTTTTCTCCAACCGCTATCGTGACAACAAGCACGTGCTGATGGGAATTGCCGCTGTGATTATTTTGGTGTTCTTTGTGCCGTATACTGCATCGGGCTTTTCTGCCTGCGGCAAGCTGTTCAATCAGCTGTTCGGCTGGGATTACCATATGGCAATGATTATCAGCGCCGTTATCATTATCGCATACACCTGCCTGGGCGGATTCCTGGCGGCAAGCTTTACTGACCTGATCCAGAGCATGGTGATGACTTCGGCGCTGGTGGTTCTGGTGGTTTACGGCATCCACACAGCCGGCGGCATGGATAATGTGATGGAAAATGCGAGAGGCATCGAGAATTACCTCAGCTTTACCAGTACCCGGACAGCAGACGGCGAGCTGGTCTCTTACGGCGGTCTGAGCATCGTTTCCACCCTGGCGTGGGGTCTGGGTTATTTCGGTATGCCCCACATTCTCCTGCGCTTTATGGCGATCGACGACAAGAACAAGGTCAAGGTTTCCCGCCGCATTGCCTCTATCTGGGTGGTCATTGCCATGGGCGTTGCCATTCTGATCGGTATTATCGGCAATGCGCTGACTGCAAACGGCACAGTTGCACCGCTGGAAACGGCGTCTGCATCGGAGACCATCGTTCTGGAAATGGCTACTGTACTCAGCAAGCACAGCGTAGGTGCGGCGCTCATCGCCGGACTGATCTTCGCCGGCATCCTTGCCTGCACCATGTCTACTTCGGACTCTCAGCTGCTGGCGGCATCGTCCAGTATGTCGGAGAATCTGCTGAAAGGCGTGTTCCACGTCAAGCTGTCGGAAAAGCAGTCCATGCTGGCGGCTCGTCTGGTTCTGCTGATTATCGCTGTGCTGGGTGTTGTTCTGGCGTGGGATCAGAACAGCTCGGTATTCCGTGTGGTATCCTTCGCATGGGCAGGATTCGGCGCAACCTTTGGTCCGGTGGTGCTGACGGCGCTGTTCTGGAAGCGCTCCAACAAGTACGGCGCTCTGGCAGGTATGCTCACTGGCGGTATCATGATCTTCGTGTGGAAGTTCGCCATCAGCAAGCTGGGCGGCGTGTTTGCCATCTATGAGCTGCTGCCGGCGTTCCTGTGTGCGCTGATCGCCATTGTGGTGGTCTCTCTGCTGACCAAGGCACCGGAACAGGAGATCGTGGACGAGTTCGAGGCGGTCTCTGCGGAGATGAAACAGAAGTAAAAAGGCTGCCTTTTCGGCAAGTCAATAGGAAAAAAAGAACCGGTTTCTGCGTGTGCGGAGATTGGTTCTTTTTGTTGCAGAAATGAGGATAAAACGTTGAAATTTACAGAATATCATAAATTTATTCGTTTTTTTTTTTTTTTTTTTTTGAGTTATAATGTAATATGAAGTATAAAACTTCGACTAAATTAAGGAGGATGTTGTATATGAAATTATGGAAAAAGGCAATTGCGGCGATGACAGCCGGGGTGCTTTGCGTGTGGAGTGTTGGTGTGACTGGATTGCAGGGTGTGCTGGAATCTGTGGGAACGGTGTTGTCAGCGAGTGCAATAGTATCGGATGATTATGATGGAAAGTATGATAATCTGTATTTCAAGGTATTAGATGACGGTATTGAGATTGTTTCTTATTCCGGAGGAGGGATAGTAGAAATTCCATCTGAAATTGCGGGAAAACCTGTAACAAAAATAAAAGAAGATGTTTTTCAACATTGTTCGGCAGAAAAAGTGTTTGTCTCTGATTTTGAAACGTGGTATGCTATTGAATTTTGCTCTAAAGATAGTAATCCATTGTGTGGTGGAGGTGAACTTTATGTAAATGGTGAAGAGGTAACAGAAGTTGTCATTCCAAATAATATGACTAATATTGGAAACTATGCTTTTTATGGTTGTACTAGTTTGACTAGTGTTTCTATTCCAAACAGTGTAGCAAGTATTGGAGATCATGCATTTTCTCAATGTGTTAATTTAACTGATGTTAATATTTCAAATAGTGTGAAAGAAATAAATGAGTCTGCATTTATGGGATGTATAAATTTATCCAGTATTAAAATCCCAGAGGGAGTAAAAGAAATTAAACAATATGTTTTTGCAGGATGCCAAAATTTAAATAGTATTGAGATTCCAGGAAGTGTAACAAGTATAGGAGGCGGATCTTTTTCAAGTTGTAAAAATTTAAAAAAAGTGTATATATCAGATATTGCAGCATGGTGTGCTATTGATTTTGGATACGAGTTTTTTGATTATACATATCGTGATGGAAACCCATTGATTAATGGTGCTGATCTTTACATAGATGGGAAAAAAGCAACAGAAATTGTCATTCCAGACGGAGTAAATAAAATTTGTGATTGTGCATTTTATAATTGTACTAGTTTAACGGGCGTGGTCATTCCAGATAGTGTAACTTATATAGGAATAAATGCTTTTTCACGATGCGTCAGCTTAACTAGTGTTACTATTCCAAGTAGCATAACAAAGATTGATTACGGTGCTTTTGAGAAGTGCAATAATTTGAAGAGTGTTTATATATCAGATATTGGAGCATGGTGTGGCATTGATTTTGTTTTGCAGGGTAATCCTTTGTGCAATGGAGCTGATTTATATTTAAATGGAAAAAAACCAACAAATATTGTTATTCCAGATGGAGTAACTAATATTGGGGATTCTGCGTTTTATGGGTGTACTAGCTTAATTAGTATTACAATACCAAATAGTGTGACTAAAATAGAAAGTAACGTTTTTAATGGCTGTACTAATTTGGAGAGTGTTACAATACAAAATTGGAAAACAGGAATCGAGTTTAATGAAAATAGAAGAAAAGCTTTTGGCACTTCTGTTGCTGTTAAATTTACTGTGCCAGACACATTTAACCAAAAAGAAAATGGAGAATATGGTGAAGGCGAGCGTGTCTCTGTCGCAACGAATGTTACGCACTTAAATGTAACGCCTAAAAATGGTAATATTCCGCCTTCTTCTTATGAAAATATCAAACAATTAAAAGAAGTTGTTTTAGAGGATGGAATCACTCTAATTGATAGTGAGGCATTTGAAAATTGTACTGAACTGGAGAAAATTGTAATTCCTAGAAGTGTGACAAGTATTCGTTATACAGCATTTAATCATGATAGCAATTTAACAATTTATGGATATGAAGATTCTTATGCTCATACTTTTGCTAATATGCTTGACATTCCATTTGTTGCCTTAGATGGAACAGAAACTCCTGGCACTACTACCGAAATCACAACAACTGAAACCACTTCCACCACAGAAACCACCACAACCACCGCCGCACCAATCACCGGAGGTCTCGTCTGCGGCGACATCAACCTGGATGGACGAGTGGACATCACAGACGCTGTTCTGCTGAACAAGTTCTGCTCCGGCGCCATCACGCTGGATGATACCGCAAAGAAAAACGCCGACTGCAACGGCGACGGCGAACCCGGCAGCGGCGATGCAGTTGTTCTGCTGCAATTCCTGGTGCATATCGTGGACACCCTGCCGTACAGCGCATAATCCCGACCAAAGGCAACACCGCACAAAGCCCGCCTGGCGGCTTTGTACGTAATCTGCTTGCTGATTTTCCGTCATATTGCCCAGAAATTCCTTGCCATACGACAGTATGCCTGCGGAATTTCTATGCAATCTGTCGAAAAATCTGGCTACGCATCTTCCGCACAAGCTTTGTGCGGTGTTGCCCAAAATTGAAACCGAAAGCCGTGAGCGAATCCGTTCACGGCTTTTTTGCGTTATTGCCCTTGATACGCCTGGCGCAGCTTTTCAATGGCGTGCTTTTCCAGCCGGGAAATGTACGACCGGGAAATGCCCAGCTGTTTCGCCACTTCCCGCTGGGTCATGGGTGCGCAGCCATACAGCCCGTAGCGATGCACCAGGATCTCTATCTCCCGTGGGGTCAGACAGCGTTCCAGATATTGGTACAGCTGTTTCGACTGGATCAGCGTATCCACCATCTCCGGCAGGTTCGTGCCGTCGTCGATAATGTCCATCAGCGTCAGCTGGTTGCCGTCGCCGTCCGTCTCGATGGGTTCGCCCATGTAGATCTGGTCGGCGTGTTTTTTCTGGCTCCGGAAGTTCATCAGGATCTCATTGTTGATGCACTTGCTGGCGTAGGTGGCGAACCTTGCACCTTTGGTGCAGTCGAAGGAGTCCACTGCCTTTACCAGTCCGACCGTGCCGATGGAGATCAGCTCTTCCTGTTCCGGCTGGGGCATCCCGTATTTTTTGATGACGTGCGCTACCAGCCGCATATTGTGCAGGATCAGCTTTTCCCGGGCGCTGCGGTCGCCTGCCGCCAACGCCTCGAAACACGCTTGCTCCTCCTCCCGGCGCAGGGGCTTGCGGAACGAGCCGGTTTCGCCCACGTGGAGAAAAAAACAGAAGAGCTGCTGGAAAAATTGCAAAAACATCGAATCACCTCGGAACAGTGTATGCCCGGGGGATTGTACGGTATGCGTGTGGAGGAGTATGTATGAGAGAAATGATGTTCCTGGGACAATTGCAGCAGTTCAAAAGTTTATCTCTGGTTTAACTCCATTTTCATTCCTGTTATGCCCTCCACGTTATACTAAAGACAAACCAAGACAGGAGGCGTACAGAGATGAAAATATTGATTACGACAGATTGCTATACGCCCATGATAAACGGCGTCGTCACATCAATTCGAAATCTGGAGACCCAGCTTCGCAGTCGGGGACATGAGGTGAAGATTCTTTGCCCCTCACAGTATCTGCACGGAGAAAGCCGGGACAATATTGTGCGAATCGGTTCTATCGGCGCCGGAAAATTCTGCAACGGTGCCAGAGCCGCCGTATGTTTTCGGAAAAGCAGCCTGCAAAAGCTGATCGACTGGAAACCGGATATCATCCACGCTCAATCGGAGTTTTTCTCGTTCGCCATGGCGAAACGAATCGCAGCTGCGGTGAATTGCCCTATTGTACATACCTATCATACCATTTATGAAGATTACACTCACTATTTTTCTCCCAGTATTGCACTGGGCAGAAAAGCAGTTGTTACCATGACTCGGCACGTTTTACAGTATGCCGAGGCGGTCATCGCACCTAGCCGCAAGGTGGAGACACTTCTGCGGTCTTACGGGGTGCAGAAACCAATTGCAGTGATTCCCACAGGGTTGGATTTGCAGCGCTTTGAAACCCGCTTTCCACAGCCGTAGGTGGATACGTTAAAAAGATCCCTGGGAATTTCGCCGGAACAAAAAGTTTTGCTGACTGTGGGCAGAGTTGCCAAGGAAAAGAATCTGGCGGAACTGCTCGACTATTTCGGGCGACTGTCTCTGCCGGATGCAGTGCTTTGCATCGTTGGCGGCGGAACGTATCTGGAAACTTTGCGGCAGCTTGCAGCAGAAAAGGGAATCGCCGACCGGGTGATTTTTACTGATGCGGTTTCACCGGACAAGATTCCGTTGTATTATCAGATCGGAGATATATTCCTCAGTGCATCGCAAAGCGAGACCCAGGGCTTGACTTATCTGGAGGCGCTGGCAAGCGGATTGCCGCTGGTATGCCGAAAGGATGCCTGCCTGGACGGCATTGTAACAGATGGCTGGAACGGCGGTCTGTATACATCTTTTGAACCGTTTCAGAAGTGGATTACAGCATTCTGCGGCGATGCGGCAGTAACACAGCAGCTTTCCCGGCACGCAGTCCAGACCGCAGAGCGCTTTTCTGCTGCCGGATTTGCGGAAAAAGTGGAGTTCTGTTACCAGGAAGTTTTGAAAAATTGGAAAATGCAAAGTGCATGAGAAGGTGGATATCAATGAAACCACGAACACATGATCGAATTGCAGGAATTGCAGCCGCACAGGCTGATTTTTCTCCGCTGGAGCGCCATTTGTTTTGCCTGGGCGCAGCCATTCCGGACTATCTGCCCACGCAGTTTCTGCACCGCCATTTTTACCAGAAGTCGGCGGACTATGTCTTTCGGAAACTACAGAAGTACAGCGGCAGGACTTCGCTGTTTGCCCTGTTTCGTTTGGGGGAACTGACACATTATATGAGCGATTTCTGCTGTTCTGTACACCGCAGCGGCGGCATCGGAAACCCACGGCTGCACTTGTCCTATGAGCGTCAGATGCAGCGGTATTTCATGGAAAATCTGGACTTGTTTACTGCCGAGAACCGGATGATGCAGATTCCGCAGACTGTCACAGAAGTGCTGCAAACGTATTACCGGCAGCCGTCCATGGATTTTCACACCGACTTGTCGGCGGCGATTCAGGCGAGTCTTGTTGTCTGCAAAAAGTATGCGCTTTTGGTGCAGCAGAAACAGGCATTTTCGGGAGGTGTTCCAAATGGTAGCTGTCATTCCGGCATATGAACCGGATGCTGTTTTGACAAATCTGGTATAGCGTTTTTTGATTTTCCCGACCTCACATCATCAGAAGGAAGTGTAGACCATGCAATGGATCACAGCTCTGGATTTTCAGATTCTACATGAAATACAGAACCGCTTTTCCTGTTCTTTTCTGGATTTTTGGATGCCGAAAATCACGGCGCTGGGAAACGGCGGTATTCTCTGGATTCTCCTTGCAGTACTCCTGCTGTGCATTTCGAAAACCAGAAAAAACGGGATACAGCTGGGTGTCGGCAATATGGGATGCGGTCTGATCGGAAATCTTCTGCTGAAAAATCTGGTGGCACGTGACCGACCCTGCTGGCTGGAGGAACACGCTATGCTGATTGCGGTTCCCCAGGACTACTCGTTTCCGTCCGGACATACCATGGCATCCTTTGCCGCAGCCACAGTACTCTGGCACTGGAACCGGAAAGCCGGTCTTGCCACCTATCTTCTGGCAGGCATGATTGCATTTTCCCGGCTGTATCTCTTTGTGCATTTTCCGTCCGATGTGCTGGCAGGCGCACTGCTCGGCTGTCTGGTGGGAATTGCGGCAGTCAGACTTGTAGATCTGGGCGAAAAGAAAATCGTGCATAAACGAAAAGAGGCGTGAGCAATGCGAAACCGTTGTATTTTACTGGGCGTGGATATTCTGACAACATTCTGTCTGCGTCCGCATAAATCGGAATACGTTGTTCCGGATGGGATTCTAGTTGTCCGGTACGCTGCATTTGTTGATAAGAATGGGAAAACAGCATGAACTGGATCTGTAAACAAAAACGCTGGATCAGCATCGGCTGCTTTCTGATTACCTGCGTGTTTGTAGTGTTTGGCTACCAAAGCGGTATCTTCACAGACACGCAGAAGATGCAGGCGTTTCTGGAACGTGCCGGTGTTCTTGCGCCGCTGGTGTTCATGGCAATACAGGCGGTACAGGTAGTGATCCCGATTCTGCCCGGTGCAATCGGCTGTGTGTTCGGTGTCGTATTTTTTGGCGCAGTCAAGGGTTTCTTTTATAATTACATCGGAATCTGTATCGGCTCTGTGGCTGCCTTTTTACTGGCGAGAGCCTGCGGACAAGATCTGGTGCAGCAAATGACCGGAGCGAAATTCTATCAGAAATACAGCAAGTATTTATTGCAGGAAAAGCAGTTTGAACGAATCTTTGCGCTTTTGATTTTCCTGCCGGTGGCACCGGATGATTTTTTATGCTATCTGGCAGGAATTAGCAAAATGACAGTGCGCAAATTTGCCATCATTATTCTATTGGGAAAGCCGCTTGCCATTCTGCTCTACAGCATGGGTGTTTATCAGCTTTTGCAGAGAGCATGGGCGCTGCTTGGCAGTTGAAGTCCTGGAAAGGAACAAATACGATGCGTGTCTTTTTATATTCCGAGTTACAGCGCCAAATTGAAAAAAGCGGCGTGGGACGGGCAATTCTTCACCAGCGAAAAGCGCTGGAGGCAAACGGCGTCTGCTGTGCCGAGCGTTGGCAGGATGCCGATGTGGTTCATATCAACACCGTCTTTCCCCATTCATTCTTTCTGGCGAAGAAAGCGAAACGCCATGGAATCCCTGTGGTTTATCACGCCCATTCCACCAAAGAGGACTTTCGCAATTCCTATGTAGGGTCAAACTTGTTTGCATCGTTGTTTCAGCGGTGGATCAAATTGTGCTACCAGCAGGGGACGAGAATCGTGACGCCCAGCTTTTATGCCCGGAGTCTGCTGAAACAGTATGGCATCGAGAAAAAGATTCACGTCATTTCCAACGGCATTGCCCTTTCAGAATACCAGAAAGATACGGCGGCAGGACAGCGGTTTCGGAAACAATACGGATACAAACCGCAGGATCAGGTGATTCTTTCTGTGGGAATGCAGATTTGCAGAAAAGGGATTCTGGACTTTGTGCAGCTGGCGAAGGCAATGCCGCAGTATCAGTTTATCTGGTTTGGCTGTACCAATTTGCGTTTCATTGGCAGAAAAGTGCGTCAGGCGGTTCTGCATCCGCCGAAGAATTTGCAGTTTGCCGGATATGTGCCGAAAGAGCAGCTGCAGGACGCTTACAGCGGCTGTGATCTGTTCCTTTTCCCGTCCTATGAGGAAACCGAGGGAATCGTAGTGCTGGAGGCGTTGGCAATGCAAATCCCGGTGCTGCTCCGCCGGATTCCGGTTTATACAGAGTGGCTGAAAGAATCCCAGGACGTGTATTTTGCCGGCGATTTACAGGAATTCGAGACAAAAGCGGCACAGATATTACAGGGCAAACTGCCCGATTTGACGGAAAACGGATACCACGCCGTACAGAAGAAAGACCTGCCGAATGTGGGAAAGCAGCTGCTGCGGGTGTATCAAAGCTGTATGAAATAGATCTGATCGGAAAAACCTATATGGAGAAAGCTGGAGAGAGGACTCTTTTTCTGGAGTTTTCCCTCTGTTTTTTGTGCATCAGCACAATCAAAACCCCTTTTCGCACAGTTTTTCGCTTTCTTCACAGAAAATATATCATATTTTTGTGCGTATCTTTTCTGAAAAAGGGGGCTGATTTGGCGTATCTGATAAATCTGCACAAAACGATTGACACATCTGCACTGCTGTGCTATACTAGATACATCGAAAGAAAACAAACAGAAAAACAAAGAAAAAAAGATGCTGAAACCGATGATGATACAGATTCAGCAGAAAACACAAAATAATGTAAAGCGGCAATGGGGCTGTTCAAAGGTTCCCGTTGCCGCTTTTTTTATTTAGGAGATGAGAGTTATGTCGGAACTGCAAAACAAAGTTGAAATTCACATGGAACATATCGGGATGGTATATCCTGCGGATGGAAAGGAAGTCACTGCGCTGACAGACGTGACCCTGGATATCCAGAAAGGCGAGTTCGTCTCTCTGGTGGGACCGTCCGGATGCGGCAAGACAACGCTCCTGCGCATCATCGCAGATCTGCTGCAGCCCACGTCCGGTGTGATTACAGTAGGCGGCACATCTCCCCGGGAGGCAAGATTAAAGCGGCGCTATGGCATCGTGTTCCAGGGCGCAGTGCTTTATGACTGGCGCACTGTGCAGAAAAATGTGGAAATGCCGCTGGAGATCATGAAAGTGCCGAAGGCAGACCGTGTGAAACAGGCAAAGAAAATGCTGGAGCTTGTGAATCTGACCGAGTTTGCAGACCACTATCCCAAGCAGCTTTCCGGCGGTATGCAGCAGCGTGTGGGAATCGCCAGAGCGCTTGCGATCCAGCCGGAGATCCTGTTGATGGACGAACCGTTTTCGGCGCTGGACGAATTCACACGGGAAAAGCTCCACGATGACCTGCTGGGCATCTGGCGAAAGACCAATAAGACGATCATTTTCGTAACCCATAACATTGCAGAGGCAGTTTATTTGTCCGATAAGATCTGTGTTCTCTCGCCCCATCCCGGCAGACTTTCCGCCGTTGTTCCGGTGGACCTGCCAAGGCCCCGTACCAAGGCGATGAAGGACACTATGGAGTTCACCGATCTGGTGGCAAAGGTCCGGAACAGCTTTGAGGGCGTATGATAAAGGAAGTGATATCATGAAAAAGATTCGCCGCATTTTAGAGGCAAAATGGCTGGTCATGCTGGTGTGGCTGGCAGGCGTTGCCGTGGTGTGGGAGATATTTGCGTTCCGGGTGGAGGCAGTCAAGCGGACGCCGGAAAACATCATGCCCCACATCTGGCAGATCGTCCAGGCGATATTCAGCACCAATACGGTGACCAGAGACCAGACCGCACTGCAGGTCGTTCTGACAAGCGCCGGACAGACGCTGGAACGTGCCGCACTGGGATTTGTCATCGGAACGATCCTGGGATTTGTGCTGGCGCTGCTGATGCACCTGTTCCGGGGCGTGGAGAAAACCGTTTCACCCTATCTGATTATCATTCAGGTCATTCCGATTCTGGGCATGGCGCCCATCGTTCTGGCGATCACCGGCGATATCGGTGTTTCCCGTATCATTATCGCAGCGATCCTGACATTTTATCCGGTGGCTGCGAATACGCTTTCCGGATTCCGGGCAACCGAACGGGAGAAGAAGGAACTGATGTACTCCTATGCAGCCAATAAGTTTCAGCTGTATACGAAAACCTATATTCCCAACTGCATTCCCTATTTTTTCACTGGTCTGAAAATTTCAGCGCCGATGGCAATTACCGCATCCATCCTGGTGGATACCCTGCAGGGTGACGGCGGTCTGGGATGTATGCTGTCGCAGGCACAGAAACACGCCATGTCGATTTACGTGTTCTGGCTGATCGTTCTGTTCAGCGCCTGTGTGGGCATCCTCAGCTTTACCATTATGGGCTGGCTGGAAAATATGGCGTGTCCTTATCGCCGCACCGGAACCCATCGGAGAGGAGGAAAACGGCATGGCAGGAAAAAGTAAAAATCGGAAACGGTGGGATGCCGTCACAACAGTTGCTTATCCGCTGCTGTTTGCCGTTTTGCTGATCGCAGCGTGGCAGACCAAGCTTTTGCACCGGCTGCTGCATGTAGACACCTTTATTTTGCCCATTCCCACGAGAATCCTGACGATCATTCAGGAAAACTGGGGCGCTATTGCGGAGAATTTGCAGTCCACCGTGATCGTTATTGTGATCGGGCTTGCCGCCGGCTCGCTGCTGGGGTATCTGATTGCACTGGTCGCAGCCGCTTTTCCCCACTGGGGCGCCGGCGGTCTGACCATTGTGTCCTGTTTCAACGCAGTGCCTGTGGTAGCCCTTGCGCCGGTCATCATCAACTGGACACGAGATGTGAGCAATGACGTGGCATTCCGCAGCATGGTGGCAAAGTGTATCGTTGTCATGATCTTTTGTACCGCAACTATGAGCATCAACGCCTTCCGGGGCTTGACGGAAGTGAAACCTTTTTCGGAGGATCTGATGCGTTCTTATGCAGCAAACCGGTTTACAGTTTTCTGGAAACTGCGGCTGCCCAACAGTGTTCCCTATATTTTCACTGCGCTGCACGTCAGCGTGCCGCTGGCAGTGATCACTGCAGTGGTCAGCGAATACTTTGCCGAGTATATTATCGGTGTCGGCAGAATGATCCGGGAGAACATTGTAACCGCACAGTACGCCACCGCATGGGCATATATTGTGATCGCCTGTGCGCTGGGCATCGGGATGTATCTGATCTCGATTTTATTGGAACGTCTGTTCCTGCGGAAACGCAAGTGAGCGGTTTCGCAGTGTGATAGAAAAAAGCAGGATTGGGCGAATCGCCCGCACCATGAAAGGATGATGGATGATGAAAAAGCAGATGAGAGCAATTGCGATTTTTTGTGCAGCCGTATTGATGACTGTTTCAGCGACCGCCTGCGGCAGCAGCAAGGATTCTTCCGGCAGCGGCGGCAGTGCATCGAAGGGCAGCTATTTTGACAAGGGTACTTCGTCGGAAGATATCATTAAGGCAGCCTCTGCCGCCGGAAAGATCGGCAATTGGGGCATCGGCAATGAGTATGAGCTGCTTGCACTGCTCACCAAATATGACCTGCCCAATGAGTTCGTCAGCCAGGCATTTGACATGGACAGCTTTGATGACGATTCTCTGATGCTGGCATCTGCCATGACCTATAACGAGCTGGGACTGGTCAAGAATGACTATGACGGCGGTTATGGCTATGGTGATACAGTCGGCACCATTGATATGAACGACGAGGGCGTAGCCATGCTGGAGGACAATATTTTCTGTACCCAGGCATTTGCTGAGGAAAACCCGAACACCGTTGCGGCATTTATTTCCGCATCCATGAAGGGCTGGGAATATGCCTGCGAGAATCCGGATGAGGCGGCAGAGATCGTGTTCAACTATGGCTCGTCTGTTTCGCCGGAGCATCAGAAGTATATGGCAAGCGAAGTGGCAAAGCTGGTCACCACAGATATGTCCGGCAATGCAGTCGGTCTGGATAACCTGGGGCAGATGGAAGAAACGGCAATGCAGCAGACTCTGGATCTGGCAAAGCAGTACATCAAGCTGGATGACTCTGCGGCAGCAGAAAAGCTGGGTACGCTGACCCTGGATGATGTCCGGGATACTTCCTACTGGGAGGCAGCAACTTCTGAAAGCTTTGGCACACCGGAAAAGACAGATGTCACCGTTCAGCTGAAGTGGCTGCCACAGGCACAGTTCATGGGCTATTATATGGCACTGGACAAGGGCTATTATAATGATGTTGGTCTGAATGTAACGATCACACCGGGCGGCGGCGATATTTCAGAGACCACCGCAGTATATAACGGCACAGTAGACTTTGGCGTTACCTGGTTCTGCAATCTGATCTCTGCGGATGCAGCCGGCATGGGGCTGACGGAGGTCGCACAGGTTTACCAGCGTTCCGGTCTGGAACTGGTCTATAAGCTGAACCAGGATTGAGATGGAGGTGCAGAAATATGCGTACTTTGATACAGCACGGTACTGTAGTTACCGCAAGTGAAACGTTTTTAGCGGATGTTGCAATCGACGGCGAAACCATTGTGGAGATCGGAAAGGACATCTCTCCGGAGGGCTTTGACAAGGTGGTAGATGCCAGCGGAAAGCTGGTGCTGCCGGGTGCGATTGATGCGCATACCCATCTGGCAATGCCGTTCGGCGGAACGGTTTCTTCCGACGGCTATTTTGCCGGCACAAGAGCCGCAGCCTGCGGCGGGACTACCACCGTATTTGACTTTATCCTCCAGGACTTCGGGGAAACGATGGTGGATGCCATCAAGCGCCGGGATGCGCTCTGCGCACCAGAGGCTGCTGTGGATTATTCTTTCCACGTGGCAGTCAAGGATGTGAGCGGCGAGCTGCTGGACACTATCGCCGATGCGGTGGACTACGGCGTGCCTTCGTTTAAGGTGTTCATGGTGTATGACTTCGGCGTGACAGATGGTGTGTTCTATCGGGTTTTGCAGAAGGCAAAAGAAGTGGGCGCACTGATCGAGGTACACGCAGAGAACAACGAGATCATCAACACCCTCACAAAGGAGTTTCTGGCAGAGGGCAAGACGGATGCCTGGTATCATTACGCATCCCGTCCGGAATTTGTGGAAGAAGAGGCAGACAAGCGTGCCATCGCCTGGGCAAAAGCCACCGGCGCACCGCTGTATATCGTCCATCTGGCGAACAAAGGCGGCGTCGAGGCTGTGACCCAGGCAAAGGACGAGGGCTATCCCATCTATGCGGAGACCTGTCCGCAGTATCTGGAATTTACCAGCGATGTCTATAAGCTGGAAAATGCACGGAATTTCGTATGCTCGCCGCCGATGAAGGGCGAGGAGAGCCGTCAGGCGCTCTGGGCAGCCATTCGCCGGGGCGATATCGACACCATCGCCACAGACCACTGTCCGTTCCAGTCCTATGAAAAGGACTGGGGCAAGGACGATTTCACCAAGATCCCCAATGGCTGCGCCGGCATCGAGAATATGTATCCCTATATGCTGTCTGCGGCAAACAGCGGCGAGATCACCTTTGAGCAGGCGGTGGCGCTTTGTTCCACCAATCCGGCACGAATCTTCGGCTGTCAGAAAAAGGGTGCGATTGCTGTAGGCATGGATGCAGACCTGGTGGTCTATGATCCGGAAATGGATTTTGTGATTACTAACGACAAGATGCACTCCGACTGTGACCACACCATCTGGGAGGGATGCAAACTGCACGGCTATCCGGTGCAGACCTATTCCAGAGGCAGACTGGTCTATGAAAACGGCGAATTCCTGGGCGAAGCCGGCTGGGGCAATTTCGTAAAGTGCAAATTAAAATAAGTGTGAAACCATAGAACATATCAAAAGGAGGAATGTGCGATGGCAGAGATGAGCCGGCGGACGAAGATCACACTGGAACAGCAGGCGGCACAGTGTATGCTCTGTTATGATGCACCTTGTACAGCTGCCTGCGGGCTGGGTGCAGACCCTGCCGCAATGGTGCGGAGTATCCGCTTTGAAAACCTTTCCGGGGCAGCGGCGGCAATGAAAAATGCAGCGTGTGCATCCTGTGCGCATTCCTGCGAAAGCGCCTGTCCGCAGAAGATGCCGCTTGCCGAAATGGCGGCAGCACTTCCGGCGGCAGCGGTACAGAAACCGGCAGACCTTTCCATTTCGTTCTGCGGCGTGCCGTGTGTCAATCCCTTTTTCCTTTCCTCCTCCGTTGTGGCAAGCAATTATGAAATGTGCGCCAGGGCGCTGGAGCAGGGCTGGGGCGGTATCGTGTTCAAAACCATCGGCTTTTATCGGCCAAAAGAGGTCTCGCCCAGATTCGACACCGTGAGCCGGGAGGGATATCCGTTTCTGGGATTCCGGAATCTGGAACAGATCTCCGACCATACGCTGGAGGAAAACCTGGACTTTCTGCGGCGGCTGAAACAGGACTATCCCGATCGTATCATTGTTGCGTCCATCATGGGCGAAACGGAGGACGAGTGGACGCAGCTGGCTCGGCTGGTGACAGATGCCGGATGCGATATCATCGAATGCAATTTCTCCTGTCCGCAGATGACCGTAGAGGGCATGGGCAGTGATGTGGGGACAAATGTACAACTGGTACAGGCATATACTGCGGCGGTCAAGCGCGGCACAACGCTGCCGGTGCTGGCAAAGATGACTCCCAATATCACCGATATGACCGTTCCGGCAGTCGCCGCTGTGAGGGCAGGCGCAGACGGTCTGGCGGCGATCAATACCATCAAAAGCATTACCGGCATTGACGAAGAGACCATGCAGGCACATCCGGGCGTGATGGGAAAAACCGCAGTCAGCGGCTATTCCGGCAAGGCGGTGAAACCCATTGCACTGCGCCATATTTATGATATGGCGGTCTGTCCGGAGCTGAACGGCGTTCCCATCAGCGGCATGGGCGGCATTGAGACCTGGCGGGATGCGGTGCAGTTTCTGGCGCTGGGGTGCAGCAATATCCAGATCACCACAGCGGTGATGCAGTATGGCTATCGGATCATCACCGACTTGATCGGCGGTCTGACGGACTATATGAACCGTCACGGGATCGCCAGTCTCCGGGAACTGGTAGGTGCCGGACTGGAGGCTGTGACAGCACCGGAAAAGCTGAACCGCAGTTCCATATGCTATCCGAAATTTTTGCGGCAGGATTGTTCCGGCTGCGGCAGATGCTATATTTCCTGTATGGACGCAGGACACCAGGCGATCCGGTTCGACACTGAAAAGCGCCGGCCGTCTCTGATCGGCAAAAAGTGTGTAGGCTGTCTGCTGTGTACGCTGGTCTGTCCCGTGGGTGCAGTCACAGCCGGGACAAGGCGTTCTACAGAAACACCGGAAGAGAGGTGAGGTCTCATGGCATTAACGCTTTCGCAGCTTTGCGTGAATGTGGAAAAGACGTATCAGATGAAACTGGTTGCCGGCGAGGACGGCATGGACAATGTGGTGCGCTGGGTGCATATCATCGAAGATGTGGAAGTATCCCATTTTATCAACGGGCAGGAGCTGGTTTTCACCACCGGCATTGCCCAGTGCGGCGTGAACTGGCTGCTGCCCTATGCGGAACAGCTGCTGAGCCACGGTGCGGTGGGACTGGTCATCAATCTGGGACCGTACATTGAAAAAGTGCCGCCGCAGCTGATCGTCTGGTGCAACAGCCACGCCTTTCCGCTGCTGGTGCTGCCTTGGTCGGTGCATATCATTGATGTGACATACGATTTTTGCCATCGCATCATCCAGAGTGAAAAGCATGAGCGCAGCATTGCATCTGCATTCAGCACCTGGATATTCAATCCGGAAAAGGGCGAATCCTATACCGGGATACTCCAGCGGGCAGGCTTTCCGGATGACGGCAGATACCAGGTCATGCTCCTGTACCTACGTGAAAAGGAACACGAGTTCACCGATCTGGAGTGGGAGCAGCTGCAGTTCCGGGTCTATCGGGCGCTGCACAAAAGCCACCTTTCCGTCTGTATTTTCCGGCTGGAACAGAGCATCTGTCTGATCGGGCAGAATGTCCGGTCGGAGCAGCTGACACAGTATGTGGCGCAGGTGGCACAGGTCTTGTCAGAACGAGGTGATGTTTACTGCGGCATTTCGGAGGAGCAGATCGGTTACGTCTCTCTTTCGGCGCTGTATCTCCAGGCAAAAGCCGCCGGTGCAGTTTGCCGGATCCGGAAAAAACAGGTGCTGGGCTATTCTGACCTGGGCATCTACCGCCTCCTGTTCGGCGTCAAGGACCGCAGGATACTGGAACAGTTCATGGAAAGCGTGCTGGGCGCACTGATTCAGTACGATGCCAGAAATCACACCGATTATCTGGATGTGCTGCGGCGCTATCTGCTGACAGAGTGTAGCATTCAGCAGACCGCAGAGCAGATGCAGGTCCACCGCAACACCATCAACTATAAGCTGCGGCAGATCCGAGAGATTTTGCAGACGGATCTGAACCAGGAGGCAAGAGTAAAAATTTATCTGGCTTATCTCATTCGGGATATGCTGTAAGCGTATCACCAGATCAAATAGAAAAATTGGAGGAATTCAAAATGACAGGCGAAGAGATTCAAAAAATGCAAACCACATATACCATGCAGTCCTGGAGCAAGCAAAAGGGACTGAAACCCATTCCGGTAGAGCGGTCAGAGGGAATCTATTTCTATGATACCGATGGAAAGCGGTATGCGGATATGTCCTCGCAGCAGGTCAACGTGAACCTGGGCTACGGCAACAAGGCGATCGGCGACGCCATCAAGGCAAAGGTGGACAAGTACTGCTACATCGGGCCGTCCTTCGGCGATGAGGATCGTGCAAAGCTGGGCAAGGCGATCATCGACCTGCTGCCGGATACGTTCGGCAAGGTGTTCTTCACCAATGCCGGCGCAGATGCCAATGAAAACGCCATCAAGATCGCCAGAATGTACACCGGCAGAAACAAGGTGTTCAGCCGTTACCGGAGCTATCACGGTTCTTCGTTCGGCGCCGGAAATCTGACTGGTGAGCCGAGACGCTATCCGCTGGAGCCGGGCATTCCGGGCTTTATCAAGTTTTTTGACCCGTATATTTACCGGGAACCGCTGGATTTTGCGTCCGAAGAAGAGGCAACCAGATATTATCTGGCAAAGCTGCGGGAACAGGTCATCTATGAGGGCGCAGACCGCATCGCTGCCATTGAGGTGGAGACCATCACCGGCTCTAACGGCATTATCATTCCGCCGAAGGGCTATCTGCCGGGCATCCGGAAGATCTGCGACGAGTTCGGCATTGTGATGATCTGCGATGAAGTCATGGCAGGCTTCGGCAGAACCGGAAAGATGTTTGCCTTTGAGAACTTCGATGTAGTGCCGGATATCATTACCTTTGCAAAGGGCGTGACCTGCGGCTATATCCAGCTGGGCGGCGTTGCTGTCAGCAAGAAGATCGCCGCATACTTTGACGACCACTATCTGTCCTGCGGTCTGACCTACAGTGCGCATCCGCTGGCGTGTGCCGCTGGTGTTGCCTGTGTCAACTACTACCAGGAGGCAAACATCCTGGACAATGTGGCAGTATCCGGCAAGGTGCTGGGCGAGCTGCTGGAGGATCTGAAGGCAAAGCACGCCTGTGTGGGTGATGTGCGCTATATCGGCTTGTTCTCCGGCGTAGAGCTGGTAAAGGACAAGACCACCAAAGAACCCCTTGTGCCGTATGGAAAGGATCCGGACGGCGTGATGGGCGGCATCTGCAAAAAACTGATGGCAAAGGGATTTTCCACCTACAGCCACGAAAATGTCATCATTGTTGCACCGCCGCTTATCATTACGCCGGAACAGCTCCGGGAGGAGATGCAGAAGCTGGATGAGGTGCTGGGAGAAGTCGACGCCGCCATTGCCGGCTGAAAAAGGAGATGAGGTCAATGGTATCCGGACATTATGCGAATATCGAACAGGGAACGCCGCTGCGGTCGCTGCTACCGGCGGACCGGTTTCGCACCGTCTCACAGGAGACACGGGATACCGTTCCGCTGACTCCCAATGAGGTGGCGGTGACGGTAGTTATGAAACCGGCATTTGTCAAACGGCTGCACTTTCCGGTGCCCTGGGACGGAATCCTGTACGGGGTGGTTCGAAAGACGGAGCTGCTCCGGCAGCTGGGAACAGACGCAGACGGGAAGTTCTGGGTGAAGTCGATCTCCTGCAACGACTGGGATGATCGGTTTCTGCTGGTGCTGGAATCGGAGGATGCAGAACGCTATCAGGCTTTTTATGTGATGGCGGACGAGGTGTATGACCTTTTGGAAAATTGTCTGCGGATTCCGGAACAGACAAATGAAAATGAGAATCCGAATTTGTTTATCTGAGATAACATGAGAAAGGAAGCGCATGGGTTATGTATGCTTGCAGTTTGGAACGTATGAAGGACAAGATCGCAACATTTTCAAAATTCGGTGACGCAGGTCACGGCGGCATCACACGGTATTCTCTGTCTGAGGCAGCCATTCAGGCACGAAACGAATTCCGCAGACGCATGGAGGCGATCGGCGCTGTGATTGAGATCGACGATGTGGCGAATATGTATGCCACACTTCCCGGCAGCGACCCCGATGCCAAGCGTATCGTTATGGCGTCGCACGTGGACTCGGTCAAGAACGGCGGCAACTATGACGGCATCCTGGGCGTCATGTCTGCCATGGAGGTGCTGGAGACAGTACACGAAAAGCAGATCCCGCACAAGCATCCGCTGACTGCCATAATCTGGACCAACGAAGAGGGTTCGCTCTATCCGCCGGCAATGATGTGTTCCGGCATTGTCTGCTATGACTATCTGCCGGAGGATATCCGTGCCAAGTTTGCCTATGATGACATGATGCAGTCCAAGAGTATCCTGGACGGCAAGAGTACCTTCGGCGAGGCGTTGGCGAAGTCCGGTTTCCAGGGGGACAGGAAGTACCGTCTGAATCCGGAGCAGTATCAGTATATGTTTGAAACCCACATCGAGCAGGGACCGATTCTGGAGGATGCCGGAAATGACATCGGCGTGGTGGACTGTGTGCTGGGAATGTTCAACTACCGCATTCAGTTCTACGGACAGACCACCCACGCCGGCACATTCCCCATGCCGAAACGAAAGGATGCCCTTTATGCAGCATCCGAAGCACTGTGCTATCTGCACCAGGAGATCGACAAGCTGGGTTACAGCGACCTGGTGTACACCACTGGTGAGATCGTCTGCCATCCCTGTGTACATACCTGTGTGCCGGATTTCGTAGACTTTTCCTTTGATGCCAGACACGAAGATCCCAAGGTGCTGGAACAGGTCCTGGCGATCGTCAAGAGCTGTGCTGACAAGGAATGGCACGGCTGCACCTGCAAGGTGGAAAAGGCGTGGAACCGGGATACCGTTTACTGGGACAAAAAGCTGGTGGGCTATGTGAAGGCAGCCGCAGAGGAATGCGGCATCTCGCATCAGTATATCCATTCCGGCGCAGGTCATGACGCACAGTTTGCATCGTATATGCTGCCCACAACCATGATCTTTGTCCAGTCCAAGGACGGACTTTCGCACTGTGAGCCGGAATATTCCAAGCCGGAACACTGCACCGAGGGTGCTACAGTTATGCTGAATGCAGTGCTTCGTGCAGACAAGGATTGACCATTTCATTATCTTGTGATATGATGAAAGATATCACAGAAGAAAGGCACAGGGAAAATACCATGGTCAAGAAATTTACGACAACACAGACCATTTTTACCGGATGGGGCGCATTGCAGGAGAATAGTGCGGCGCTTTCCGGGCTGGGAAAGAAGCCGCTGGTGGTGACTTCTGCCGGAACGTGGAAACGCATGGGAGCGCAGCTGGCGGAACAGCTGTCCGGATGCTTTTCGGCATATGCGGTGTGCGACTGCATCAACAGCGAACCGACTGATGTCATGATCGCCGAAGGTCTGGCAGCCTATCAGAAAAACGGCTGCGACTGTCTGATTGGCATTGGCGGCGGCAGTCCGCTGGATGCCATGAAGGCCATTGCCGTCGGTACGACCAGTTCTGCACCCCTTGCATCCTACATGGGAAAGGAGATCGGCGGAGCGCTCCCGTCTATGGCGGCGATCCCCACCACAGCCGGAACAGGTTCTGAGGTGACGAAGTTCACCATTATCACAGATACGAAAACAGATGTGAAAATGCTGCTGAAAGGCGAGGTGCTTTTGCCGCAGCTTGCCATTGTGGATGCCAGCTTGTCGGAAAGTACGCCGCAGTCAGTTACGGCGGCTACCGGATTGGATGCGCTGACTCATGCCATCGAGGCGTACACCTCAAAGCAGGCACAGCCGCTGACAGATGCGCTGGCGGTCTCCGCAGTAAAACGTATCTTTTCCTATCTCCCTGCGGCATACCGTGACGGGAAAAACCGGAAGGCACGGGAAGAGATGGCGGCAGCAGCGCTGGAGGCAGGCATCTGTATCAACAATTCCAGTGTCACCATTGTTCACGGCATGAGCCGGCCCATCGGGGCGCTGTTTCATGTGCCGCACGGCTTGTCCAACGCCATGCTGCTGGAAAAGTGCCTGCAGTTTGCGCTGCCGGGCTGCTATGAGCGGTTTGGTGCGCTGGGACGTGCCATTGGCGCAGCGCCGGCAGACAGTTCCGATGCGGCGGCAGCAGATGCGCTGCTGGCGGCAGTGAAGCAGCTGTGCCGCACCTGTGAAGTGCCTTCGCCGGAACAGTACGGCATCTCCAGGACAGCATTTTTCGATGTCATCGAAAAGATGTCAGCAGATGCCATCGCCAGCGGCAGTCCGAGAAATACTCGGCGTGCCGTAAGTGCAGCGGACTGCGCCGCCATTTACCGCAGCTTGTGGGAAACTTAAATCGACATCTGCTTAAACCGACATCTTCGGATCCATAGAATCCATAACCTTTTGAACTGGTGTACAACATTGTTTGTATGCCAGTTCTTTTTTGCGGCAGGGAAAAGTGGGGCTGACAGATTATTCCGGCGATGTGTCACAAAATTGTAAGAACTCTTTGTTATACTAAAGATAATCTCAAACAAGGAGTGCATCCACATGGAAATTTTATCTGCAAAAGCATTGTGCAAATCCTACGGTTCCGGTGAAAACCAGGTCAAGGCGTTGGATCATGTTTCTCTCTCCGTAGAAAACGGGGAATTCGTTGCGGTGATCGGCACATCCGGCAGCGGCAAGTCCACCCTGCTGAATCTTCTGGGCGGACTGGATACGCCGACTTCCGGCGAAGTTCTGGTCGCCGGCAAAGATCTCTTTCAGATGGACGATGAATCCCGGACGATCTTCCGCCGGAGAAACATTGGATTTGTTTTTCAGAATTACAATCTGGTGCCGGTGCTGAATGTCTATGAAAATGTCGTTCTGCCCATTGAACTGGACGGGACAAAAATCGACACCGACTATGTGCAGACCATTCTGCACACGCTGGGGCTGGAAGAAAAGGCGCAGGCAATGCCGAATCAGCTCTCCGGCGGACAGCAGCAGCGTGTCGCCATTGCACGGGCGCTGGCGGCAAAGCCTGCCATTCTTCTGGCAGATGAACCCACGGGAAACCTGGACAGCAAGACCGGTATGGATGTGATCGCACTGCTGAAAATGACCAGCCAGGCGTTTCACCAGACCATTGTTATGATTACACACAATGAGGAGATTGCACTGATGGCAGACCGGATGGTTCGGATCGAAGACGGCAAGGTGGTGAACGGCGATGCTGCAAAATAACAACCGGGAGATCGTCCGGAAAATCGCTTTTCGTTCTATGAAACAAAACCGTATCCGCAACGGCATTGTGATACTGGCTGTCATTCTGACCACGTTTATGTTTACCACGATCTTCACCATTGGGGCAAGTCTGGCAGAGGGCATGGTGGTCATGCTGACCCGGCAGCAGGGAACACGTTCTTCCATTTATCTCGACCATCCGATGGCAGCGCAGGTGCAGCAGATTGAGGAAAACCGTTATCTGTATGCTGCCGGGGTGCAGATACAGGCAGGGACGGCTTATACTTCCGGCGAAGAGAATACGGCAATTCTGCTCAGCTATTACGACACTACAGAATTTGAAAAGAACTACACCCCCGCCGTAAGCGATGTACAGGGCAGTTACCCCACGCAGGCAGGAGAGGTGATGCTTTCCCGGAATGCGCTGGAAACCATGCACATCACTTCACCCAAAATCGGGATGGAAATTTCCCTGCTGACGGACGGTGAAACCAAATTGTTTACCCTGTCCGGTTGGTTTACGGACTACACCAATTCCCAGGACGGTTTTCAGGGATTCGTTTCCAAAGCCTATGCCGACCAGCTGGGGCTGACAGCGGAAAAAGATGGCAGGCTCTCCATTTCAGCGAAAATCGGATTGCAGGAAAAGCTGTCAGATTCCTTAGATGCAGAGGTTCAGCTGCAAGACGGGCAGGACTTTGACTACACTTCGGATATGCTGAATGAAACGGTGTCCAACCGTGTTCTCATTGCCGGTCTGTTTGGTACGATCGGTCTGATTATCGTATTCAGCGGCTACCTGCTGATCTATAATGTTATGTACATTTCCATTACCAAGGATATTCGCTTTTACGGAATGCTGAAAACTGTGGGAACGACACCGAAACAGATTCGGAAGATGGTTCGTTTGCAGGCATTTTCCCTCTCTGTAGTGGGTATTCCTGTGGGAATGCTGTTGGGAACGCTGGCATCCTTTGTGGCAGTTCCCTATGCAATGCGGATGTTCGGCAGCGGTGACGATCCCATGCCGCTGACCATGCAGTTTCATCCGCTGATTTATGTGGGAACGATTCTGTTTGCCCTTTTCACCATTGCAGTCAGCTGCCGCAAACCATCCAGGCTCGCCAGTCGTATCTCCCCGATAGAGGCAATGAAATATCAAGGACAGCGCCCGGCAAAAATTAAGCCAAAAAAGGGAACAGACGGCGGAAAGCTTTCGAAGATGGCGTTCCGGAATGTCTTTCGGGAAAAGAAACGTGCGGTACTGGTATTTGCGTCCCTGTTTCTGGGGACGATGGCGTTTCTCGCCACAAATGCCTTTGCGGACAGCATGAAACTGGAAAACTATGTAAAATATTACCTGTCCGATGACTATACGATCTATGTCAATTCCGGCTCAGAGGCGGACGGAACGGATGCGGCGCAGATCCGGAAAAACAATCGTTCTGCGGAGGAAATGCTGCAAAAGATACAGGCGCTGGACGGCATTACCGCAGTGCATACAGCCCGGTGTGAAGATGTGACCCTGTCCTTTGATGCAGCATTGTATCAGCCGATCATGGAAAACAACGGTTATGGCAGCTCTCTGGAGGATCTGGAAAAATTCTTTACCGAATCACCGGAGAATTTCGCAACCACTGTTATAACAATTTCGGAAAGGGATTTGAAAACCTATAACCAGAATGCCGCAGTGCCGGTAGATGTGAAAGCATTTCTGGATGGCAGGCAGTGCATTCTCGGTTCTGTCAGCACAGCGGAACAGGCAGAACAGATGCAGGGCAAAACGATTACTATGCAGGACAAATACGGCAGCAGTTCGCTTTCTCTGGAAGTGGGCAGCTGTGCATTAAACGGGGATATCAGCAAACTGCACATAGGTTCTTATTGGAGCATCACCGGCGCACCGGATTTTATTCTGGTCAGTGAAACTGCCCTGGAGCAGCTGACCGATACGCCCAGTATCAATTTTATTGGGATACAGTATGACGACAAGGCAGAGAGCCGCCTAAACGATCAGATCCGCAGCATTACGCAAATGTATCCGGTCGTTTCCCATACAGAAGTACGCACAGAGATAATACAGAAATTCCAGGATTCCATGTTCACGATCAGACTCCTGAGCGGCGGTGTTTCTGGTATTTTGATTCTGATCGGCGTTATCAATTTCATCAACGTGATGCTCACCGGCATCTTTACCCGGCGGACAGAACTTGCAGTGATGGAAAGCGTGGGCATGACCCAGAAACAAGTGCGGCGAATGCTGATGCTGGAGGGCATCTACTACGCCGGAATCACATTGGCTCTGATTCTGACCCTGGGCAGCGGCATCTTATATCTGGTGGGATTCATGACGGAAAAGACAGCAGATTATGCTGTATACCGCTATCCGTGGGGATGGCTGGCAATACTTTCTTCTTTGATCTTTGCCATTTGTATCCTTGTCCCGATTCTGGTTTATCGAGTTGCGGCGAAAGAAAGCATTACTGCACGGCTGCGGCACATGGAGTGAGAAAAATCCCTTTTCCATATCGGAAAAGGGATTTTTGCAAATTGACTTTTTACCCGGAAAATGCTATACTGAATTGAAAAAACGAAAGGGGAAAATGCACCATGCAGCGTATTTTGATTGTAGAAGATGATGCCACGATCAGCGGCGGTATTCGCCTTTATTTGCAGGGAAAGGGATTTGCCGCAGACTGTGCCGGTACCATTGCCAGGGCAGAAACACTGCTTGCCGGATCGTCCTATCATCTGATCCTGCTGGATATTCGTCTGCCGGACGGCAGCGGTCTGGAACTTTGCAGTCGGCTGCGGAAAATCAGCGCTGCGCCGGTGATCTTTCTGACAGCAAATGACACGGAATCTCAGATGATCGCAGGGTTTCAGCATGGCTGTGACGACTATATAGCGAAACCATTTTCCATCGAACTGCTGTACCAGCGAATCCTTGCAGTACTTCGCCGCAGTCAGAGTGCCGCATCGGGAGACGTGTTCTCCTATTTGACGTTGACGGTGGACTTTGTGAAAATGCAGGTGCAGAAAGAGAATGCGCCAGTGAAACTTTCCGCCATGGAGTACAAGCTGCTGGAACTGCTGATCCGTAACCGGGGACAGGTGCTGACCCGTGATCTGATCCTGGAACGGCTCTGGGACTGTGACGGGAACTTTGTGGATGAGAATACGCTGCGTGTCTTGATCCGCCGGCTGCGGCAGAAAATCGAGACCGATCCCAAAAATCCAAAGCTGATCGTTACAGTATTCGGCATCGGCTATACCTTTGGAGAATCCCAATGAAGCAGACAAATCGAATCTTTTTCATTGTTTTAGCGATACTGCTGCCCCTGCTGTGCGGCGGAAGTGTGTTCTTTCTGACCCGGAATGTGCCTGCGGCGTGTATTGTGCTGGGGTTGTCTGCGCTGCAAGTTCTCTTCACCGCATGGCAGCGGCATAGGGAACAGGCATACTGGCGCAGCGTTGCGGCGCAGCTCTCTGATTTGTGCGACTGCCTGCTTTTCCTGGAACATCGGGAAATCTTTCCACGGAATGAGGACACAGTCCTCTCAAAATTACAGGACAAGGTGTTGAAACTGGTGACGATCCTGCAGCAGAAAAATGAGGATTCCCGACAGGCGCAGGAAAATCTGAAAGGGCTGATATCCGACCTTTCACATCAGCTGAAAACGCCTATCGCATCCTTGAAACTGTACACTGCACTGCTGGAAGAACCGGCACTGACGGAACAGCAGCGAAAGCAGTATACTGAAGTGCTGCGGACAGCGGTAGACCGGCTGGTGTTTCTGTCCGAGAGCATGATTCAGCTTTCCCGGCTGGAAAGCGGCTTGATTCAGTTGCAGCCGGAGGAGAAAAGTCTGAACCAGACAGTGTTGATGGCGGTGAAGAATGTTTTTGTAAAGGCAAAACAGCGGCATATCACACTAACCTATGACAGCGAAAGCGATATCACATTGGTGCATGACCAGCGCTGGACTGCGGAGGCGATTTTCAATCTGCTGGACAATGCGGTGAAATATGCCCCGTCCGGCAGCACGGTGGCGATTCGGGTACGGGAACTGGGGCTGTTTGCTGCGGTAGATGTGACCGACCAGGCAGATCCGATTCCGGAGTCAGAGCGCAGCCGTATCTTTCAGCGGTTTTATCGGGGACAAAACAGCAGGAACACAGAGGGTATCGGGATCGGACTGTATCTGGCAAGAGAGATCGCCATGAAACAGAATGGGCATCTGAACCTGCGGTGCGGTTCTGTGGGAAATACGTTTTCGCTGCTGCTGTTTCAAAAAAAGGAAACGAATGCAGAACAGCGTTCTGACCAGGAAAAATAAGCGGCTGCCTTAAATATAATACTCCGGCTCATTTTCCGTGGAAACATATTGATGCACGCTCTGGCGTATGACTAGGGTGGACTGCAGCTCCGTTTTCACCACAGCCTTATGTCCGCCGTTCATGCGGTCTGTCAGAATCTGAATTGCCAGATGCGCCATTTCCGCTTTCGGCAGGGAAACCGTTGTTAGCATGGGCGTGGTATACTGAGATTCTACAATGTTGTCGCTGGAGATGACAGAGGGATGATAATACCAGTTTTTGCTCTGCGCCAGATATTTCAGCATTCCGATCGCCAGAATGTCGTTGGCGCAGTAAAACGCACTGGGCGGCGTTTCCAGCTGGGAAAAATACGCCATAGCCTGATAGCCGTTTTTCTCGTTGGGTGTAATGTCGTAGACATCGTCAATGTCCGGCGCAATGCCGTGGTGTACCAGTGCCTCCTGGTAGCCGATATACCGTGTCTCGTTGTGGCAGTCTCCCACATAGCCGATCTTTTGATGCCCACAGGAGATCAGATAATTCACTGCCGTTAGTGCGATTTTTCTGCCGTCGCACAGCACCTCATCCACTTCATAAGTGGTGGAATTGCGGTTGATGGAGATGAGATTCTTTTCATAGCGTTTCAGCGACTTCAATCCCTTTTGCGAGCATTTTCCAATGAGAATCAGCCCATCGTGCTTTTGCTTGGCATCGTGAAACATCTGTGCAGCCGACTTTTCGATTTCCGGAAAGTCGGTCTTTTTTTCGCTGGAAAAGACGGCGTGCCGCCAGATGTTTTCGATCAGACCGCCGCTTTTGCGCACTTCGATCTCCACCAGCCGGAGCATTTCGCTGTAGAACGGGTCGGTCTCATCCGAGTTAACACGAGTCAGCAAAATGTTGATGTGAAAGATCTTTTTCGGCGCACTGCCGCTCTTCAAGGCTTTCGCCGCCTCATTCGGCACATAGCCGATTTCCCGTGCGGTCTGTAAGATGCGTTCTTTCAGTTCCATGGAGTGGCATTTGTGTTCCGGATCCCGCAGGACTCGTGCCACGGTAGAAACGGATGCACCGGTAATTGCTGCAATTTTTGTGATCGACATTTCCCCTCACCTCATACCCGATAATATCTATCTGTATTCTATATTTTATTATAGCGGACAGGATACGGCTTGTCAAGGCAAATGATAACGTTGTCAAAAATAGAATACCGGTTATCCTGTAGGGTAAATAGGAGAATAGAAAAACAGCCCATGTTTTCGCAGATTTCTTTCTGGCATCGTTGCCGCCTATCCTTCCCAAAAAACAAAACCGCTGCTCGTACCGCCGGGAAAGCGGTATTTTTTTGCCTGTTTTTCCGGAAAAAATCACGCAAAATGATAACGCTGTCACCATTCTTTCTGGACTTTTCACTTGCGGTGGGGTAGAATGGAATCACACCAAGGGAATGAAACCCCTAAGACACATAGGAGAAAAAGGTGATAGCAATGAAAGAACCCGAACAGGAAAACATCATTACGGTTTCCCATCTGAACAAATCGTTCGTCAAGGACGGCACTTCGTTTCAGGTGCTGAAGGACATTGATCTTTCCGTAAAAAAAGGAGAGTTTGTCACGATCGTAGGACACAGCGGATGCGGAAAGAGTACGCTTTTGAAAATCATCTGCGGTCTGGTATCCTACCAGGATGGCAGCGTTTCCCGGAACGGTCATACCGTTTCCGGACCGGATGCACAGTGCGGCATGGTATTCCAGGATCACCGGCTGCTGCCGTGGCTGAAAATCAAGGACAATATCGGTTTCGGCATCCGGAACATGAAAAAGGCAGAGCGAGAGGAACACATTGCACGGCATCTGGAACTGGTGGGACTGAAAGGCTTTGAAAATGCCTATCCCTCGCAGCTGTCCGGCGGTATGTCCCAGCGCGTGGCGATTGCCAGAGGTCTTGCCGGGAATCCATCCATATTGCTGCTGGATGAGCCGTTCGGTGCGCTGGATGCGCTGACACGAATCCAGATGCAGAAAGAGATCCTGCGAATCCAGCGGGAGGAAAAGGTCACCATGGTCATGGTCACACACGACATTGACGAGGCAATCTATTTGGGTGAGCGAATCGTCATTATGTCGGCACGGCCGGGTGAGATCCAGGAGATTATTACCACAGATAAATACTCCCGTATGAATCGTGGCAGCACCGGCTTTGCCGCATACAAAAAGAAAATTTACGGACACTTCTTCCAGGATTCTGCGGAGTTCCTGCAAGAGGCAGAGTACATGATCTAAAGGAGAGGACAACATGAAAACGCAGAAAATCAAACAGGTTTTGCTGGGGCTGATTGTTCCGGCAGTGATCGTGGCGGCGTGGATTTGTGCCACCCACTTCGGCAGCATCCCGACCAGCATCCTGCCGAGAATCTCCATGGTGTGGCAGGCGTTTCTGGAAATGCTGCAAAGCGGTCAACTCTGGAACGACCTTTCGGTCACGCTTTCCCGTGTGCTGAAAGGCTACCTGCTCTCCGTCGCATTGGGAACGGTTCTGGGGTCTCTGATGGGAATGTCAAAGATGATAGCCAATCTGCTGCAGCCAACGGTGACGGTGATCCGACAGATCCCTATCATTGCATGGATTCCGCTGATTATTCTCTGGTGCGGCATCGGAGAATTGTCCAAGGTGGTGGTGATCGTTATGGCGGCATTCTTCCCCATTATGATGAACACCATGAGCGGCATCTCCAGTACGCCGGCAGGCTATATCGAGGTGGCGCAGCTGTATAAGCTGAACTATTTCAAAACTTTCCGAAAGGTCTATCTGCCTCATGCACTGCCGCAGATTCTGGTAGGGCTGAAACTGGGGCTGGGCATTTCTTGGATGGCAGTGGTTGCCGCAGAGCTGATCGCATCCCTGTCCGGCATCGGCTATCGCATGAGCAATGCACGGAGTCTGATGCAGTCGGATGTGGTGATCGTGTGCATGATCGTCATTGGCGTAATCGGTATCTTGATGGATAAAATTCTGGGTGCGATTTTTACAGCGATCACGCCCTGGAATAAAGGAAACACAAAGTAAATGGAGGTATTTCAAATGAAACACAATAAGATTTTCGCATTTCTTCTGGCAGGTGTCCTGAGCCTTGGCATCGTGGGCTGCGGCAGTGCCGGTTCTTCTGACAGCAGCACCAAACAGGCATCGTCCTCTGTTTCCGGTGATCTGAAAACTTTGCGGCTGGGCAGTCCGGGATTTGACGACTATCCGCTTTTGGAAAACGGCAAGCTTGCCTATGACAAGGGCTATCTGGAAGAAGAACTCAACGCCGTGGGTTACACGCTGGACTTGGTGACATTCCAGGAGGCAGGCCCGGCGATCAACGAGGCATATGCCTCCGGTGAACTGGACATGGCGTTCTACGGAGACTATCCGGCGGCAACGGCTTACAGCAACGGCGTAGATATCCGTCTGGTCGGCGTCGCCGACAAGCAAATGAACATCGGTGTGCTGGCACAAAAGGACTCCGGCATCCAGACACCGAAAGACCTGGAAGGCAAGAAAGTTATCGTCGGCATCGGCACCAACTTCCAGGAGTACTGGAAACACCTGGTGGATGCCTATGACATTGACGAAAGCAAGGTGGAAATCGTCAACGTGGTCTCTGATGCGGCATCGGTTTTCACCACTGGTGAGGCGGACGCATGGCTGACCCTGTATTATAATGTGGTATATTACGAGAACCAGGGACTGGGCGTTGATGTGGAAAACACAGTTACACATCCGGAAATGGCAGGACTCTGGACCGTCACCGGCAGAAACGACTTTTTGCAGGAGAACCCGGATGCCGCTGTGGCAGTGCTGAAAGCGTTGCAGCGTGCCAAGGAGGAGACTGTTTCCAATCCCGACGAATTCTACAATGCCATTGCGTCCCCGACATTGGGTGTGGACGTGTTCCAGAAAGCGTATGGGTTTGATGATACCTTTGCCTTTCTGGACAGCGACATTGACAGCGGTGTCATTGACAAGCTGAACTATCTCAGCGACTTTATGCTGGAAAACGGCTATATCTCCAAGGCAATTGACGTGGACAGCTTTGTGGATACATCTTATTATGAAAAACTGAAAACAAGTGAATAAGGAGGAACATATCATGGCAAACCTGAAAGAACAGGCAAAGGCACTCTATCTCTATGGATTTCCGCTGGTGGTAACGGAGGCGACCCACTGGGGTTCGGACGACAAGGGCTTTCACCACCTGCGGACATTTCCCACCGACAAGGTGAACAAGATCGTAAAACTGAACAATGATACGCTGTACTCCACCGCATGGACACAGCTGGCGCAGACACCGTATCTGGTGCATATTCCGAAAATCACGGAGCGCTATTATCTGTTCCCCATTCTGGATGCGTATACCAACGTGGTGGAATCCATCGGTACACGCACGCCGGACAGGGCAGAGGGCGATTATATCCTGCTGTACCAGGATGCGCCGGTTCCGGCAGGCTATGAATCCTATCGGGTGATTCGCTTGCAGGATTCTCTGAATGCAGTGCTGCTGCGGATCGAGACACGGGGCAAGGCGGACTATCCGGTGGTGAACCGCATCCAGGATTCCATTACCATCCGACCCCTGTATCCGGAGCGGGTGCGCCCGGTGCGGCAGGCACCGGAAATTTCTCCGGCGGCTTATATCGAAACCGTTTCGCCCAAGGAATTTTTCACGTTGTTTGCGGCACTTTCGGTGGAGAATCCCATTCGGAACGAGGCATACGTACAGATTTTTGAACAGTTCGGCTATGACCGTGTGACCGGTACGTTTTCCTGGGATGCGCTGACGGCAGAACAGCAGCAGGCACTGACAGAGGGCAGTCGTCTGGGGTTTGCGGAGATTCAAAAGGGAAAGCGAAATCCGCAGTATACGGTGCAGCATCGTGGCTGGCTCTCCGTGATCGGCGGCGTTGGAACATATGGCACAGATTATCTCCAGCGTGCCGAGACTGCCTATGGCGGCTGGGGCGCTAACATCATCCAGGACAGCGCCTATGTTGTTGCGGCGGCAGACGACAGCGGCGCACCGCTGGAAAGCAGGAACCGCTACCGGCTGCACATTCCGGCAGACGGTTATCCCCACGCATCTGTGTTCTGGTCGATTACGCTGTACGGCGAACCCAGCAAGTATCTGGTACCCAATCCCATTGGACGGTTTAAGATCAACACCTATGATTTACAGGACGGCAGCGTGGAAAAGAATCCGGACGGTTCGCTGGATATTTTCATTTCCGCTGACGAACCGGAAGAGGAACTGGCACGGAAAAACTGGCTGCCGGCGCCGAAAACGGAAGAGCATTTTTCACTGGCACTGCGTGTGTATACGCCGGACGAACAAACCATTCGGGGCGAATGGGAACCGCCGGTCCTGGAACGCATTTAAGAGGAGGAAACTGCAATGTCTGAATACATTTATAATACAGCTGCCAAAGAGGCAACTGCATTCACCAAACAGCAAAATGCGGCGTTTGCCAGGGAGTTTCAGATCGACCTGGAAGATGCCTATAACAGTGAAGTGGCGCTGGCACGGCGTGGCTGCCTGAAAAAGCTGGACGGATTCCGGCTGAAGGACAAGACCGGCAATGTGGTCTTGGATTTGCAGGCGTATGATTTTCTGAAACAGCAGGCGGTGGCGGATACGGTTCACCCCAGTCTGTGGCTCAACGGCAAGGCGAATATCGAGGCAGGTGTTTTTGAGGTGCTGCCGGGAAAGATCTACCAGGTGCGCGGCATTGATGTGGCGAATCTGACCTTTGTCCGGAGCAAGACCGGCTGGATCGCCATTGATGTGACGACCAACATCGAGGCGGCGGCGTATGGTCTGCGCATTACGGAAGAGGTGCTGGGCGAGAACATTCACGACAACATCAAGGCGGTCATCATCAGCCATTCCCACGCCGATCACTTCGGCGGCATCAAGGGCATTGTGTCTCCGCAGCAGGTGGGAAAAGCGCCGGGACAGGTTCGCATTTACGTGCCGGCTGGTTTCGATGAAGAGACAATCAAAGAAAATGTCTATGCCGGAACGGCAATGTTCCACCGCTCCAAGTACCAGTTTGGCGGCGATCTGCTTGCCGGACCGAAAGGCAGAGTTTCCACAGGGCTGGGACTGGGAACTTCTTCCGGAACGCTCAGCTATATCACGCCGACGGATTTTATTGCGGAGGACACCACGCTGACCATTGACGGGCTGGAAGTGGAATTCCAGCTGACACCCGGCACAGAGGCGCCGGCAGAGATGAACAACTATTTTCCGGAATACCGTGCATTCTGGGCGGCAGAGAACTGCACCGGAACGCTCCACAATCTCTATCCCATTCGAGGCGCACAGCTGCGGGATGCGGCGAATTGGTGGCGGTTCACGGCGATTGCACTGGAACGCTACGGAAAGCAGGCAGATGTGGTATTCCAGTCCCACAACTGGCCGCACTGGAACACTCCGGAGACACCGCACAGCGTAGAGGATTTCCTGCGGAACAATGCGGCAGTGTACAAGTACATCCACGACCGGACGCTGCACCTGGCGAACCAGGGCAGAACTGCCAAGGAGATCGCACGGGAAGTGGTTCTGCCGGAGAAACTGGCGAAGGTCTGGTACACTCGTCCGTATTACGGCTCTGTGGAGATCAACGCACGGGCAGTCTACTGCAAATACCTGGGCTTTTACAACGGCAATCCCACGGAACTGAATGCGCTGACCGAGACAGAAGAGGCAAAGCTGTTCGTGGACTATGTGGGTTCTGTGGAACAGGTACTGCACCTGGCAGAACAGGACTATGACGCCGGGGACTATCGCCGTGCCGCAAAGGCAGCCTCCTATGCGGTGTTTGCAGACCCGGCAAACCAGAAGGCACGTCTGCTGAATGCGGATGCCCTGGAACAGCTGGCATATCAGTCAGAATCCGGCATCTGGCGAAATGCCTATCTGAACGGTGCGTTTGAACTGCGCAGCGGCACTTCCAAAACGGTGCGGCGGCTGGAACAGGACGGCAAAAACGACTTGATCCAGAACATGACACCCAGAATGGTGCTGGACTATCTGGGCATTGTGGCAGACGGCGAAAAACTGGCAGATGCGGATTTCCGATTCCGGTTACAGCTGGCGGCAAAGCCGGACGGCGCATCTGGTGTATGGCATCCGGGCGAGGTGTTCCGAGTGGAGGCAGAATTTGCGGTACACGTTTATCACGGAACGATTCTCTACTATGAGGGACAAACGGAGGAGTCGCTGCCGCTGGTTCGGATCGCCGCCGCTGCTTTCCCGGCAATCACGGCAAAGGATCTACAGCAGCTACTACCGTTCACAGAGACAGAGCATCCGGAGTATCTACAGCGGATACACGATGCTGTGGCAGACTTGAACGGGCATAGTCAGTTTGCCTTGATCGAGCCGAATCCGCCGGCGGAAACGGAGTAATGAAAGCCTGTATCTCAATATGATAAGCGAAAGCCATCCGTTTCCGGGTGGCTTTCGTTTTGTCCCGATACTTGAAATGCAGGGGAAAATGGTGTATAATGAGAAAAAAGACAGGAGACTGAAATGTACAAACTTGTTCCCAAGCGCATCATAAAACGACTTGCAGATACGGAAGAGGCAGAAGAACTGCGCATGACAAAACTGACCCTTGAGCTGGCGAAAGAATCCGATGACGAGCTGTGGCGGGCATTGCTCTTGCTGCATCTGGATGATCTGAACATTTTGAACAGCAAAGAGGGCGAACGAATCAGAAAGAAACTGGAGAGAAATTCATGATGTATGATACGGACTATGCGATCTACCAATATATCAATGCGCAGGTGGAGCAGTATGTGGAATTTGACGATCTGCTGAAACAGAATCACTGCACAATGGAGGAGGCACAGCAGGAGATAAAGGCATTCCGGGAAAAGTATCACAGCCTGCTTGCCGGGTATGCGTTCAGTGACTGTGACCTTGCTGCCGCTTGTGAAGAACTGATGGCACAGATGGAACAGCATCCCGGCAGCCCCGATTTGCAGTATCTGTATTTGTGCATCGTGACGGATTTCGGACTGCTCTGGAACGCAGAGACGCAGGAGCGCTCCGCAGAGCGGGAAGTCCGAAACTATTTTCGTCAGCGGGAACGGATGCAGGAACTGACTGCGTTTTTGCAGGTGCAGGCTGAAAGCATGAGAAAGTATGAGAAACTGCTGGAACATCTGAAAAAGCCCATCGAGGGAAACCAGGAAGAATATGCAGAGGAATCCGATTTTCTGTATCATCTGACCATACAGCATATTTTTCTGCACGACGGCATCAAAAACGAGATCTACCGGGAAAATCTGAAAGCGCTGCTGATCCATGTCAACAGTGATGCGCAGGTGCGCTCTTTGAAACCGTATGTGATTTTTGCAGTCCTTGCGAGAAAAACTGGCATGATGCAAAAGCGAAAGCATTTTATGCCCAATCTGAATGCGGTATTGCAGTACCAGGACTATCAGATCTTGAAAGACAACGGCAAGAATTTCAACCGCTATCAGTCGGAGCTGGAGCTTTATGACCATCTGAGAAGAGCGTATGCGGAAGATGCGGATATGGATTTCTGCGACTTTTGCTTTGCCAATCTTTCTCCGCTGAGCGAGTGGTATTATCTGTACTGCGAACCCAATGAGGACATTCCCATGACCATCGGGCGAAAGATTCAGACACAGATGCCCCTGTCCTTTCCCAATCTCCTCAGCGACGAGGCATACGAAACCCTGGACGAGGACGAGATACAGGCGTGCCGGGATGCAGCGGAAACGCTGAAAGAGAAGATGCTGTCGGCGGCAGCGTATCTCTAAACTGCTACAATTGAATGTCAAGAAAAAACAGTTCCGAAAATGAAAAAGATTTTCGGAACTGTTTTGTATTTACGGGCAGAAAAAATTGTGGTAGTCTATATTGCAGGAGGTGACAGCGATGTACATGAACGGAGAATATCTGGAAACCCTACAGGACTTAAAACGATGTTTCTGTATCGATGAACTGGTCTACAGCTATTACAACGGCGAACTGGAATTGTTTCTGGACAAGATCGGAGCGCACGAAAAGGCAGAGCGCATCCGGAAAATTCCTGTCAGCAACGCACTGCTTTTGATACGCCTGTACGAGATCTTCGAATGCAATCTGGAGGATTCCGAAGAGAAGATCAGGAGTGATGCCGCATCAGATCAGTGACCTGTTCCACGATCTTGGCGACTTTCAGCATTTCATCCGGATGCAGTCCGTTCATGGCAGACCGGATGCGGTGGAAAGCATCCGATTCTTCTGCCGCTGTGTCGGAATCGACATCCAGCAGCTTATGCAGCGGAATTTTCAAGCCGCCTGCGATCTTGTAGAGCGTCTCAATGGTGGGGCATTTTTCACCACGTTCCACCTTGCCGATATAGGCTGGGTGAATTTCGGATGCGAAAGCAAGCTCCTCCTGGCTAAGGTGCTGCTCTGTGCGGAATTTGCGGATTCGCTCGCCTGTTATGCCAGATATGGTTTCTCGATTTTCTTTCATAGAGCAGCATCGTTCCTTTCGTTATGCAGGAGCGTTCCGCATTCCTCACGCATCTGTTTCATACTGGATGCCGCAGACAGTATAAAGAGGAAGATGGGACAATCCCTAAAGGTAGTATTATTTCTATTGTACCGCTTATTCGTATTGCATTCAAATATGTTTAGGGTATAAAAAATAATCTCTAAAGGGATTGACACGGAAAGAAAATTGTAGTATAATGTCAGTATAACTTATTTTGGTTATCAAATTTTTGAAAAGGAGATTGAAAAGTTATGTTTTGTAAAAGTTGCGGGAATGAATTGAAAGAGGGTGCAAAGGTTTGCGATAAGTGCGGGGCACGCTTAACACCCTCCGCAGGAAACATTTCCGGAGCAGCAGCCGGGAATTCCAACGCAGCAAAAACATTTTCTTTTAAGATTCATGCAAAAGGACGCAGCTCGATATTTAATACGATAAAGCAGTTCCGGGGTGCATATAAAGCAGATTTTACTGTAGAGGACAACCGTCTGCTGATTGATGAAACAGATAACTATGGAGAAACGGTTTCTTCCGTTCCGTATTATCTGATAAAAGAATTTTCGCTGAAAGAATCCATTTCGCCGATGCTTATATTTACTTATCTCATTTGTGCATTGGTGGCAATTGCACTGCTTGCTACCGGTACGGAGATCTTGACTGGCATATTGGTTTTGATTGTGCTGGTGTTGTTCATGATTTTCCTTGGTTTCAAAAACGCACGGTTTTTACTGACACTGAATGACAATCAGAAGATAAAAATAAAGATGTCAAAGATCTCGAAAAAGAAGAAACAGGAAAAACAGGACTTTGTGGAATCTATGAATTTCAAGATCAGCAATGCGGTAAATACCGGTGCAGTATTTGAAAGAGCAGGAACAGCGCTCACCGTTGGTGATCTTCGAAATCACGTAAGCGCCGAAGAACGGAAAAGTGAAGTAGAAGCAATCAAGAACAATCACAATTAAAATCAGGGGGAAACAATATGTTCTGTCAGAAATGCGGAAAAGAAATTGAGGATGGTACAAGATTTTGTGAGCATTGCGGTGCGGCGCAGGATGCTGCCGCTGCCGTCAATCCCGGCACAAACAGCAATGCAGGCGTCAATCCGACCATGCAGGCGAGTCCGTATCCGGTACAGGCGATGAATGCAGCCGCACCGGCAAAAAAGAAAAAGGGAAAAGGCTGTATCATCGGCATTATCGCAGCCGCTGTGGTGGTACTTGTTGTCGTTGTAGTCGTCGTAATTATCGCATTTTCTTCCGGAAAGTCGCTGTCTGTAGACGATGTCAAGGAAAGCCATCTGTCCTATTACAGCGAAACCAGAAAGATCGGAAATGTCTTTGCGAACTACGGCTACTTTGACAATGCGTCCTGGAAAGAGTTTGACGGTGAAACCGACGACGGCGAAAGCGTAGATGTCGTTGAGTTCAATGCCGACCTGACAATGCAAAACGGCGATGCTTACAGCTATACCTATACATTTTCGAACAAGGTGACCATTCAGTTCTATCGGGATAAGGATATGGATGACGATTCGTCGCAGATATACGGCATCTGGCTGAATGATGTCCTGGTGGATGGCGTGAAGGAAGATGTCAAGCTGGATGACTATGATTTCGACGATCTGCTGAGCAGTATCTATGACAACGAAATATTCGTGCTGTTCCCTTCGGATTACGGCATCACGATAGGACCGTAAAGAAGGGCAGAGAATGTTTTGTAAAAAATGTGGAAAGCAGATAAGTGACGGCGTCCAGTTTTGTCCAAACTGCGGCGCATCACAGGAAAGTTCTGCAAAGGAAGAGAATGCAGTTACCGTTCAGCCGGCGCAGAATGCGTCCGGCGTTCAGGAAAGCAAGGCAACAGGGTACGCAAGCACTGCTTTGAAAGCGGCGGTATTCGGGCTTTTGTGCTGGTGCTGCTGCGGCGTACAGCTGATTGCAGGTGCGCCGGCGATTTACTTCGGCTACCTGGCGATTCGCAACAACGAGCCGGAACGTGAGAAAGCCTATATTGCAATCGGTATCGGTGTTCTGGATATGATTGGTTTTCTTATACTGATGATCGCAGTGATCCGAAGTAATTGACACAGAAAGGGGCGAGAGGATGTTTTGTAAGAATTGCGGCACGGAACTTGCAGACGGCACGAAGTTCTGTAAAAATTGCGGAACAAAAGTGGAAAGCAACAACGCTCCGGAACAAAATCAGCCGGAAGAAACTGCAAAACCAGATGCTGATGACAAAGAAGATGCAGTCATTTCGGAAAAATCAGACAAAGATGATGACGATATAAAATGGTCTGAAATAACGACTGACGGAAAAATTGAATTGGTGTACGATGCGATTTTCTACATCATTCTGATTATTATCGGCATTCACTATCACAGCGAAATTGCCTTTGCATGGAAACTTGCTGATAATAAAATTGCTTTTATAATTCATGTGATTGACTATCTCATTCTGTTGTCTGTCTGGACAATTCCGCTGAATATCATTAAACTAATCTATTTTGCAGTAAAGAAGAAGGCAAGAAAAGCGCTGTATGAACTCATATCCATACCTATTGGTATCATATACGTAATGATCGCTGCTGCTGTTTTCGGCAGTGTGGGCAAGGAAATTATCTTTTTCATCGCAGCCTTCATTGGCGGATATTTGCTGAAAATATTCCAGGATCTAGTTATCAATAAAGATGCGTCCTAGAAGATACGTCTTTCAGAAATGAAACAACGGAGCAGGTGAAAAATCTTGCTCCGTTATTTTTTGTATGGCATCCGAATACGTACACACAAAACAATATAGCCTAAAGCTATACCAAACCGCACCAAAAGGATATTGTACAAATGCGCCTGTCTTCTGGTATACTAAAGAAGAGAAAATCCCATTGAAAAGAAAGAGGTACCGATTATGCAGAAGATCACATCGCCTTATCGCTATGACTTTGTCGGAAGTTTCCTGCGTCCGGAGAGTCTGAAGCAGGCTCGAAAGGATTACAAGGCTGGAAAAATCAGCAAGGAACAGCTGACCGCAGTAGAAGATGATGCCATTCGTGAACTGGTTGCCAAGCAGAAGAAGGCAGGCTATCACATCATCACCGACGGCGAGTACAGACGAGAATACTGGCACCTGGATTTCATGTGGGGCTTTGAAGGCGTAGGACATGAGCAGACAGGCGCCGGCGTACAGTTCAGCGGTGAGCTGGCATCGCTGGAGGATACCTATCTGACCGGAAAGGTCAAGGCAGTACCGCATCCGTTTGTCACCTATTTTCAGTTTCTGAAACAGTTCGAGGACGATGAGACTGTTGCAAAGTACACCATCCCGGCACCGGCACAGATGTTCCAGCAGATGATCGTTCCGCAGAATTTCCAGAGTACCAGAGAATTCTACGCAACAAACGAAGAACTGATCCAGGACATCGGACTGGCATATCAGAATGTGATCCACCAGTTCTATGATGCAGGATGCAGAAATCTGCAGCTGGATGACTGTACCTGGGGCGCAATCGTGGGAGACGCAGCAAAGCAGCGTTATCAGTCTCTCGGCATCGACCTGGAGGATGTCAAGAAACAGCTCCTGGCAGTCAACAACCTGGCGCTGGAGAATAAGCCGGCAGATATGGTAATCACTTCGCACATTTGTCGCGGCAACTATCACTCCACATTCTTTACAAGCGGCCCGTATGATTCTGTTGCAGACTATGTTTTCGCACAGGAAAATGTAGACGCACTGCTGCTGGAATACGATGATGAGAGAAGCGGCGGTTTTGAACCGCTTGCAAAGGTTTCTCCCAATAAAAAGGTAGTGCTGGGTCTGATTACTTCTAAAAAGCCGGAACTGGAGGACAAGCAGACCGTTATCGACCGAATCCATGAGGCTGCAAAGTACATTCCGCTGGATCGTCTCTGCCTCAGCCCGCAGTGCGGATTTGCGTCCTGTGAGATCGGCAATAAGCTGACCGAAGAAGACGAGTGGGCAAAGCTTGCGCTGGTAAAGGAGATTGCTGAAGAAGTCTGGGGATAAATTCTACTTAAACTGAATCTGAATATACGCAAAACTGCACAACGGGTGTGATTCCCATTGTGCAGTTTTTGTTTTTATGCCTGTGCGGACAGAAACTCCAGTCTGCACACCCGTTCCGCAGAAATCGCAGTGCCGTTCGTGAACTTGAGACATCGTTTTTCTGCATCAAAAAATCGAAAACACCCGGTGTATACCGCATATGCGCCGCCGTCTTTTTTGGAATCCGGCTGGAAATAGGTGACACGTACCCGAGGACGTTCTGCGGCGTGTTCCAGAAGCTGTTGGAAATGCAGATTTAAGGTGGCAAGTGCATCGTCTGACAGGTTTTCCATAGGGTCTGTCAGACGTGCCGCCTCGTGAATTTCTTCATCGTAGCCCGTCAGCGCAGCGAAAGGCGCAAACTGCACGGCACGATTTTCCATGGGCATGGGAATGTGGTTTTTCAAGTGGTATCTTTCATGGCTGCGGATATCGCTGTAATCGTTCATGCCCGATGTCCTCCTACCTGGCTGTTTCGTTCTATCGTTGTCGCACCTTCCCGGAAGTTCATGCCTTTCAGAATGGCATTTTTCCCGTATCGCTCTTTGATGCGCAGCATGGTTTTCTGCAATTGGTGTTCCTTTTCCAAAAAGATTTTTTCCTGCTTTTGCCGCTGTTCCTGCGCCTGGACATCGTCAAATAAACTGTATTGTACCACCTCTTCCTGGACCTCATGCTCCGGGATCAGATGGTTTGCCGTCACATTCATGCGCCGCACCAGCAATTCCGCATCCACAATGCGGTCGTAGAGTGCCGTGACTTTTTCCAGGATAAGACGGGTGGAGGCGGTGTGCTTTCCGAGATTGACAGAGCCGTGAGCCGCCTTGGGAATGCGTTTCCCGTAGCGATCCAGGTTCAATTCCCCTTGATAGTTTTCTGGGATGCCCGTGTGTTCATAGCCCACCGAAAGCACGATCTGGTCGGCTGCCAGTTTTTTTCGCACCAGATCCAGCACAAGCAGCTCCGTCATTTCCCGAATGATAAGCCTGCCCTTTTGCCAGTCATAGGGGCAGGGCAGGACTTGTCCCTGGCTGATGCTGTGATCCTTCGGTTGGTATGTTTTGATTGCTTTCATGGTGCATGGCTCATAGCCCCAGGCGTGATCAATAAGCAGCTCTGCTGCAACGCCGAACATCTGAAACAGCGCACGCTCGCCGTGTTCCGAATACCGGGCAATGTCGCCCATGGTGTACAGTCCCATCTTTTCCAGCTTTTTGGCGTAGCCGCCGCCAATGCGCCAGAAGTCCGTCAGCGGCTTGTGATCCCACAGCTTTTCCCGGAAAGTCATTTCGTCCAGTTCTGCAATGCGGACGCCGTTTGCATCTGCCGGCATCTTTTTCGCCACAATGTCCATGGCGATTTTCGCAAGGTACAAATTCGTTCCGATGCCGGCAGTCGCTGTGATGCCGGTTTCACGCAGTACCGCCTGTATCATTTTCATGGCAAGCTCGTGCGGCGTGCAGTGATAGGTTTTCAGATATCCTGTCACGTCCATAAAGACTTCGTCAATGGAATAGACGTGGATATCTTCCGGCGCAATATACCGGAGATAGATCTGGTAGATCTTTGTGCTAATCTCCATATAGTGTGCCATCTGGGGCTTGGCGGCAATGAAATCCAGTTTCAGCGCCGGATTTTGTGCCAGTTCTGATGCCTGGCAGGAACTCCCCGTAAACTCGTGAAAAGGCGCTTTCCGCAGACGCTGCGCATTCACATTCCGGACAGTCTCCACCACTTCAAAAAGCCTTGCTCTTCCGGGAATGCCGTACTTTTTCAGCGCAGGCGTTACGGCGAGACAGATGGTCTTTTCTGTTCTGCCGGTGTCTGCTACCACCAGATTCGTGTTCAGCGGATCCAGTCCACGTTCCACGCACTCCACGGAGGCGTAAAAGCTTTTCAGATCAATGCAAATATAGGATGCCATTGTCCGCACCTCACTCTTCGTAAAAGCCATAGCAGTCCGGCAGTCCCAGATCACCGCCCAGACAGCGGCTGTCCGGCTCTGCGGGCAGTTCTGGAACGGGATAACCCTCTTCTTCCATCATTTGCAGTTTGTAAGCCAGGAAATCGTAGGGGACATGATGCACCGCAGCGATCTGGAACAGCGTATAGTCGGAATCCTGCATTTCCCGGTAAAAGGATGCACTGTCACCCAGCAGCAGCTCGGCGGCAAACCGGTTCGCCTCAGTTTCCAGGCGGTTGGTTTCGTACAGCGTTGTTTCCGTCTCCTGGAATGTTTTGATTTCCCGGCTGTGCAGGAGAATGTGTCCCAGCTCATGGGCGAGGATAAAGGTGAGCAGCGTCCGGGGCAGATTGCTGTTGTACTGGATCATCCGTATCCGGAAAATGACTGTGGTCATTGCTTTGATGGAGTGTTCTGTTTCGCCAAAGTTCACACCTTTCAGCTGCACATCCAGCTGTCGGCACAGGATAAACGGATCCGATGTCTGAAACTGTCGCCGCAGCTTTTCGACCCGGCATCGAATTTCATCACTGCTTACTGTCAGCATGATTTTTCCTCCAACTTTTCAGCTTTTCTTTTTGCCGTACTTTTCTTTTGCCTGCTGCTTGCTGGTGACATATGCCGTCATCAGCGCCTCAAAGAACAGGTCTTTTTCCGTCTGAGACAGCTCGCCGCCGGCAAACAGCGCCTGGTTTTCTGCCAGAAGTGCCGCAACATTCCGTGCATCTCTGGCACCATATTCATTTTGTGCCTCCAGGATGTAAATATCCTTTTCGATATCTTCTCTTGGATTTTCACAGGTGTCATCTTTCAGATAACGGATGGAAACGTGCAGCGCCTTTGCTAGCTGATACAGCATCCGGTCCCGTGGATGCTTGTCTCCTTTTTCATAGGCGATGATGGAGCGCCTGCTTGCGCCAACCTTTTCGGCAAGCGTCTCCTGGGACATGGAAAGCGCACTTCTTGCCTCTTTGATTTTTTCCGGAAAGGATTTCATTTCTTTTCCTCCATAGTGAACTTATGTGAATTTACAGGTTTATTATATCACACTTTGCAGCAGATGTCAAGCGGCAGAAAATAGAAAAGGCAATGCCGAACAGAGAAGTGCGGCATTGCCGGAAATGGTCTTTCATTGATAATCGCATTTTTGACAGTGTATCATCATATGCTCCGGGTCTTCCTTATAAAATGCACCGGACCATTTGCAGATGCTTTGCAGAATGGGAACAACAGAGATGCCTTTTTCAGAGAGGGAATACTCCACACGGGGCGGTATCTCATCGTAGGACTTTCGTGTAACGATATCGTTGGCAATCAGCCCTTTCAGAGAGGATGCCAGCACCGCATCGGTGATATTGCCCATTTCCTTTCGGATCTCGCTGTAGCGCAGCACTTTCTTGGCTGCCAGAACGCAGATGATCCTGGAATTCCATTTGCCGCCGAAAACTTCCAGCCCGTATTCCAGCGGACAGCGGATGTCTTTTTCCAATTTTCGCTGATACATGATTCCAACTCCTTTTGCGTGTTTTCCGGATATCTTTATGATACCACAGATACTTTTGGATTTCAAGTAACTATGAAATTGATGAGTGACTTATAAATTGACTAATATCTTGTTTCCGGAAAGCAGTCTTGCTATAATAAAAGCAACGCAGAGGAAAATGCGTAAATCAAAGAAAATGAACCGGGAGGAATCTATCATGTTGAATGAGAATGTAACAAAGGTACTTGAAACAAGTATGTGGGATCTGGCAACCTGTGCAGACGGCGAACCCAACGTGGTTCCCGTGGCATTCAAGTTTGTGACAAAAGACGGAAAGCTGGCGGTAGGTGATGTTTTCCTGGATACCACACTGCGGAATCTTCGGGAAAATAACGGAAAAATCGCAGTTTCTGTGTATGATGCGTCCAGCCTGGAGGGATACCAGATCAAAGGTACAGCGGAATACCTCACCCAGGGCGAGATCGTCGAAAAGTTCCGGGAGATGGTGGAAACGATGTTCCACGGCGCAGCATCTGCCAAGGGCGCACTGCTCATCACACCGGAAAAGGTGATCGTCACAACACCGGGTGCAGACAATAAGAAAGAACTGTAAAGTCCAGCCGTTTGGAAAAATAGAACCGGTCAGAGGAATCCGCAGGGAATCTCTGACCGATTTTGTTTTTATGCTGTTTTATAATACAGATAGGCGTCCAAATTGGACTTGTCTGAGAAATACCCCTTTTCGATCAGCATTGTAACAAATGCCTGTACCTCTTCGTTATCCAGCCATGCACATTCGCCGCCGATCTGACAGAGGGCGAGTTTTTGCATCACGCCGGAGGAATCGGTATACAGCACGTACAGTGTGTCTGTTCCGTAGTCCTCTATGTTAAAATTCCAGCTTTTCATGGCGCAGTCTTTGTACTTTTCAGCAGACTTTGCAAAGTCTGCGATTTCCTGCAAAACGCTTTCGTCGTAGACGAACAAGTCCTGGATGCCGTTGGAGCGGAGCGATTCGGTATAATCGCCTGCCGGAGCGTCGATGGCATCGGTTTCCGCAGCCAGAGAATAGCGGAAACCGTCCAGGGTAATCAGATGGTCGGTGTTTTCGCCGATCCAGCCCAGCTCTGACAGATTGATCTCATAATTCTGGATGAGCAGGGCAGGGGTGGTGTCCATCTGTTCCTGTCTGACCAGCGTCTGTTTCATCAGCAGCAGATCCATTGCATCCAGCTGACCGTCTGCATAGAGGTCGGCAGCTTTCCAGTTGGAAAGCACTGCATCCGGGTCGCCCAGCAGCCATTTCTGGAAAAGGACAATGTCGGAAACGTCGGCAATGCCGTCGCCGTTGACATCCCCTTTTACCATTTCCGGTCTGTCTACGGATTCCAGTTGAATGCGCTTGTTTTCGTGGTCGATGGATTTCACCCGAATGGTGCCTGTCCCGATGTACTTGTCATAATAGGATGGGAGAAATACCGGCAGCACCCGGTTGTTGATGACGTAGTCGTAGCAGAGGAGGTTCGTATTTCTGTCGATGGTGTCCCCGTCGGAAAGGGTTCGTACATCGGTATAAGCGATGCCGTCCACTGCTGGGGCAAGATAGATGGTGAGCGCAGTGATTCCGACAACCTCGGCATCAAAGGGCAGAACATAGTCCTCTTCAGAAATAAATGCCAGGTCATAATCGCCTTTGGCATTGACGATATTTGCCACGCTACCGACGTTTTGTTTGTCATAGTGCAGGGTGTCGCCCTGGGAAAGCTTTGTGCCGAGTGTAAGTGTGGAGGTGTCGTACACCTGGCTTTCTGTCGCCGCATCATCCGGGGTGTCGGTCTCTTCCGCTGCTGTATGCAGCGACAGAGTGGTAAGGCAGGAAATACTGCTTTCCGGGACGCAGACCGCCGTTCCCAGCATTGCCAGTACTGCTGCACAAGAAATGATCTGTTTTTTCATCTTTTCCCTCTTTCATGGTATATCGGACATGATATGTAATATAATTTCTTTCATTATATCATAAACAAGATGAAATGTCAATAAAAAAGCAAAAGTTTCTCCGGGATTCCGGGGATTGCTTTTCTGATTGATGCGGCAAATCGGCGGTGCGGTTCAAGGCGCAGAAATTCTGAAACAAACTGTTTTTTTGTCGCATTCATACAAATCACAAACATCTCTTTTGTGGAAAAAAGAGATTTCCTGTCCAAATTCCCTGTATCATCTTGACAAATATCCTTCTACATGATAAACTGATTATAGTAAATTTGATACAACGTTTCGAGAATTGAAATATTGGAATGTTACCTTTCGACAATTTTGTCTGATTGGGCATAACCAACTTTTATGCACGCAAAATGGCAGCGGTATAGGGGTTGGCTTTTTTTATACCATTTTCGAGGTGCTTTATGAAAATTATAAAAGTTATCAACAACAATACCGTTTGCACATTGGATAAAAAAGGAAGAGAGCAGATCGCTTCCGGAAAAGGCATCGGATTCGGAAAAAAGCGTGGGGACGAGATCGACCCGGCGCAGGTGCAGAAGATCTATCTGATTACCGATTCGGCACTGCGGAAACGGATGGTGGAGTGTCTTGCGGAGATCCCGTATGAACACATCCGACTGACTTCCGACCTGGTAGACCACATTGCAGAGCAGCTGCACCAGGAAGTGCTGAAAGAGTCTCTGATTATCAGTATGTCAGATCATATCAGTTTTGCCATTGAGCGGCAGAAACAAGGCATGACATTTACCAATCCGCTGATGGATTCCATTCACGATTATTTCCCGGAGGAGCTTGCACTCGGAAGATACTGCCTGGAAGAGATCCGGCAGCAGCTGGGCGTTTCGCTCCATGAGGACGAGGCAGGATTCCTGGCGATGCACATTATCAATGCACGGCTGCATACCAATATGGGACAAGTACCGGATATTACAAAGCTGGTGAATGGCTGTGCAGAAATTGCAGATACTTTCTATCGTGGGAAACTGGACAAGACCACGGTTTCTTATGAACGCTTTCTGGTGCATCTGAAATATCTGGCGAAACGGCTGTTTCAGTCCCAGGAATTCCCCAATGTACTGAGCCGGGATGAAGAGATACTGGATTTCATCCGGGCGAAATTCCAAAAGCATTACCGCTGTGCAAAGTGCATACAGGACTACATTCTGAAAAACTTTGCACGGACCATCTCCGAAGATGAGATGATGACGCTGACCATTCATCTGAAAAAGATCAGCGAGTCCCGTTGAAAAACGCTTGATTTCATTGCAACTGGTACCTGAGTAATGATTTCGGCGTAAAGATACAGAACATTTTTAGGAGGACTTTTGTAATGAAAGACAAGATTTTCGGCGTATTGCAGCGAGTGGGGCGCTCGTTTATGCTCCCCATTGCGCTGCTGCCCGTGGCTGGACTTCTGCTGGGTCTGGGAAGTTCCTTTACCAACGCCACGACCATTGAGACCTATCATTTGGGCAATATCATTTACGAGGGCGGACTGCTCTACACCATTCTGGATATCATGAGCAAGGCAGGCAGTGCCGTGTTCGATAACCTGGCGCTGTTGTTTGCCATGGGCGTTTCCATCGGCATGGCGAAAAAGGAAAAAGAAGTTGCAGCGCTTTCCGGCGCAATTGCTTACCTGGTCATGAACACTGCCATCAGTGCGCTGATCTCCGCCAAAGGCGGCGTTGAGGCAATGGCAGCGAATTTCACCACTTCCGTGCTGGGCATCACCACACTGCAAATGGGTGTGTTCGGCGGTATCCTGGTGGGACTGGGCGTTGCTGCACTGCACAACCGGTTCTACAAAATTGAACTGCCCCAGGTGCTGTCCTTCTTCGGCGGCACACGCTTTGTCCCGATCATTTCTACCGTGGTTTATCTGATCGTGGGCGTTGTCATGTTCTATCTCTGGCCGATCGTACAGTCCGGCATCTCGCATCTGGGTACACTGGTTCTTCACTCCGGTTACGCCGGTACATGGATCTATGGTATTCTGGAACGTGCGCTGATCCCGTTCGGACTGCATCACGTGTTCTATATGCCGTTCTGGCAGACGGAACTGGGCGGTTCCATGATGATCGACGGCAACATGGTTTCCGGTGCGCAGAACATCTTCTTCGCAGAACTGGCATCCAAGTCTACCACAGAATTTTCCGTTTCTGCAACACGCTTTATGTCCGGTAAGTTCCCGTTCATGATCTTCGGTCTGCCGGCTGCGGCATTTGCCATGTACCGTGCGGCTCGTCCGGAAAAGAAAAAGGTGGTTGGAAGCCTGCTGCTCTCCGCAGCACTGACTTCTATGATTACCGGCATCACCGAGCCGCTGGAATTCACCTTCCTGTTTGTGGCTCCGCTGATGTATGCTGTACACTGCGTGCTGGCTGGTCTGTCCTATATGCTGATGCACATTCTGAATGTGGGTGTCGGTATGACATTCTCCGGCGGTGCCATTGACCTGACACTGTTCGGCATTCTCCAGGGCAATGCGAAAACCCATTGGATCTGGATCGTGGTTGTGGGACTGATCTACGCTGTGGTCTACTATTTCGTATTCTACTTTATGATTACCAAACTAAATCTGAAAACACCGGGCAGAGAACCGGATGATGTAGAGCCGAAACTCTACCGCAGAAGTGATGTGAATGCAGCAAAGGCAGAGAAAAAGTCTGCCGCCGCAGCCGCAGTGGATATGGTCAGCGCCATGGTGCTGAAAGGTCTGGGCGGCAAGGCGAACCTGTCCGATCTGGACTGCTGTGCAACTCGTCTGCGTGTGACCGTAGAAGATGCCGCACTGGTCGATGATGCTATGCTGAAAGCCAGCGGCGCATCCGGTGTGATTCACAAGGGCAACGGCGTACAGGTCATCTACGGGCCAAAGGTATCCGTTATCAAATCCAATCTGGAAAACTTCCTGGATACGCCGGAATCGGATGATCTGGACAGCCTTTTCCAGGAGACGGCAGAAGAAACGCCGGCAGAGGAAAAACAGCCGGAACCGGTACAGAAGAACACTGCGCCGGAACAGGGCAGTGCCGCAGAGACGATTACACTTTTCGCACACATGAACGGCACGGCAGTTCCGCTGGAAGAAGTGGAGGACGAGGTGTTCTCCCAGAAGATTCTGGGCGACGGCGTTGCAGTCCGTCCGTCGGAGGGCAAGCTGTATGCACCTTGTGACGGCACGATCGAGACCGTCTTTGAGACCAAGCACGCTGTAAACATGACCTCAGCGGACGGCGCAGAACTGCTGATGCACATTGGCATTGATACCGTCAAGCTGGAGGGCAAGTATTTCGAGGCGCACGTCACAGACGGACAGCAGGTCAAAAAGGGCGACTTGCTGGTAAGCTTTGACATGGAGGCAATCACCGCCGCAGGCTATAAGCTGACTACGCCGCTGCTGGTGTGCAATGCAGATGATTATGCAGCAATCACACCAGTCGCACAGGGAACGGTTTCTGCCGGAACAGCGGCAATTCAAATCACAAAGTAAACCAACACTGCTTTTGCAGATGTTAAAATAAAATTTATTTAGGAGGAATTACACATGAAAACATTCACTTACACCATCCAGGACGAAGTAGGCATCCACGCAAGACCGGCAGGACTGCTGGCGAAAAAGGCAAAGGAATTCCAGAGCACCATTACCATGGAAAAAGGCGGCAAGTCTGTGAACCTGACCAAGCTGATGGCGGTCATGGGCATGGGCGTGAAGTGCGGCGACACCGTGACCGTTTCTGTTGACGGCGCAGACGAGGAGACCGCTTTCGCAGAGATGCAGGCATTCTTCCAGCAGAACCTCTGATTCTCGAAAAAGCATTCATATAGGAGGGAAAATCCATGAATATCTGGCATGACATTGACGAAGAACGCATTTATCCCACAGATTTTATGGCTGTTGTGGAAATCTCCATGGGCAGCAATATGAAGTATGAACTGGACAAGAAAACCGGTATGCTGTCCCTGGACAGAGTGCTGTTCACGGCAACACACTACCCCATGAACTACGGTTTTATCCCCAGAACCTATGCAGACGACCATGACCCGCTGGACGTGCTGCTGCTCTGCTCCGAACCGATCCTGCCTATGACATTGGTGCGCAGCTATCCCATCGGTGTCATGACCATGGAGGACGGCGGTATGGGCGACGAGAAGATCATTGCCATTCCCTACGGCGATCCCACCTATATGAGTTATACCGATGTCAGTGAGCTGCCCAAGCATATCTTCGAGGAGCTGATGCACTTTTTCTCGGTGTATAAGCAGCTGGAACGGGGCAAGCAGACCGAAGTCAAGGACATCGGCGGGCCGCTGGCGGCAGTGGCAGTCATGGAAAAGGCAATGGAAAACTACCGGAAAAAGTTCGGTACGGCAGAGGCGTAAGGAGGAATCGGAATCATGAAACAATTTACCGGAAAAGGCGTGTACGGCGCTGTTGCAATGGGAAAAATTTCGCTGTTCAAAAAGCAGGATACGGTGATCCAGCGCACCTCTGTCACAGATACCGAGGCGGAAAAAGCCAGAGTAGAGGCGGCAAAGGCTGCGGCATCGGAACAACTCCAGGCGATCTATGAAAAGGCGCTGAAAGAGGTGGGCGAAACCAACGCCCAGATCTTTGAAATTCACATGATGATGTTGGAGGACGACGACTACAACGAGAGCATCCAAAACATCATCGACACCCAGAAGGTCAACGCCGAGTATGCGGTTTCCATTACGGCGGACAACTTCGCCGAGATGTTCTCCGCCATGGACGATGCCTATATGCAGGCACGTGCGGCTGATGTCCGGGACATCTCCGACCGCATCATTGCCAATCTGACGGGGAATGTTGCCGTGCAGGAGGATTCCGACGAAAAGCGCATTATCTGTGCCGACGACCTTGCACCCAGCGAAACGGTTTCTCTGGACAAGGACAAGGTGCTGGCGTTTGTGACGGCACACGGCTCGTCCAACTCCCATACGGCGATTCTTGCCCGGAACATGAACATTCCGGCAGTCATCGGTGTGGGCAGCGATTTTCTGAAAGAGGTGCAGGACGGCACCGAGGCGATCGTAGACGGCTTTACCGGTGAAATTTTCGTGGAACCGGACGAAGAAACTCGTCAGCGTCTGCTGGAAAAGCAGCGTGCAGACGAGGAGAAAAAGCGACTGCTGCTGGAACTGAAAGGCAAGGAAAACATCACCAAGGACGGCACCAAGGTCAACATCTATGCCAACATCGGCAGTGTGGACAACATCGGTGCAGTGCTGCTCAACGATGCCGGCGGTATCGGACTGTTCCGGAGTGAATTCCTGTATCTGGAAAATACGGACTATCCCAATGAGGAACAGCAGTTCCTGGCGTATAAGCGTGTGCTGGAGAGTATGGCAGGGAAGAAAGTCATCATCCGCACGCTGGACATCGGTGCAGACAAGCAGGTGGATTACTTCCACTTGAAAAAAGAGGACAATCCGGCAATGGGCTACCGTGCGATTCGCATTTGCCTGACCAGACCGGAGATCTTCAAAACCCAGCTCCGGGCGCTGTACCGGGCATCCATTTACGGTAACCTGGGCGTCATGTTCCCCATGATTACCAGCGTTTCTGAATTGGAAAAGATCCTTGCCATCTGCGAGGAGGTCAAGGCGGAACTGCGGGAGCAGGGTGTGACCTATTCCGACACCATGGAACTGGGCATCATGATCGAAACGCCGGCAGCTGCCATTATCAGCGACCGTCTGGCACCCATGGTGGACTTTTTCAGTGTTGGCACGAATGATCTGACCCAGTACACCCTTGCCTGCGACCGGCAGAATCCAGACATCGAACCGTTTATCGACACCCACCACGAGGCGATTCTGCGGCTCATCGAAATGAGCGCCAAGAATGCCCACGCCAACGGTGCGTGGATCGGTATCTGCGGCGAACTGGCGGCGGATACCACGCTGACGGAAACATTCCTGCGAATGGGCATCGACGAACTTTCCGTTTCTCCGGCGTTCGTGCTGAAAGTACGGGACGCTGTGCGGAATGTGGATCTGCGAAAATAAGGCAAAACGGAATCCGTTCAAATCGGAAAAATGCTGCTGTACCTGTTGTATGGGTGCAGCAGCATTTTGTTTGCGTATTTGCAAAAGGTGTGGTATAATAGAGGTAAAATCAACCAGTAGGAGATGCCAAGATGATTCGTGAAATTGTAAAAGACACATTTTTCCTCAGCCAGAAATCCGAGCTGGCAACCGGACAGGATCTGCCCGTGGTACAGGACCTGTTGGATACCATTTGTGCGAACGCCGACCGCTGTGTAGGGATGGCGGCGAATATGATCGGGGAGCGGAAGACCATTCTGGCGGCACAGATCGGGAAAGACTATCTCGTCATGATAAATCCGAAGATCGTCGATCATTCCAAACAGTGCTACGAGACCGAAGAAAGCTGTCTGTCGCTGACGGGACAGCGTCCGGTCAAACGGTACAGTGTGATCGTGGTAGAATATCTGGATCGAAAGTTCAAACGGAAAAAGCAGACATTCCGGGATTTTGAGGCGCAGATCATTCAGCACGAAATGGATCACTTTGAGGGCATCCTTATCTGATCGTCGTTTTCACCAAAACGCAAAAGGCAACCGGGATTTTTTCCCAGCTGCCTTTTGTGTCGTATGCCTTTTGGATTTTTACTTTTCTATGACAGAAACGGTCAGACTGTCCTCCGGATTCGGGGAAGTGCCGTTGTCTGCGTACATCTCATAGCTGCATCCGGAATAGCCCAGGAGACGGACTGTGTTCCAGTCGGTTTCTGCGGTGTTCTTTGCCGCCTTTGCAAAAGGAATCGCCTTTTGATTCCGGATAAAGAATACCAGTTCGTTCAGCTCTGCCGGAACATAGTGGTGACCCTTCGGCAGGATCTCTGTCTCGTAATCTTCGTCGGAACGCATTCTGACCAGCATCATCTCTTCCGGCAGGTAAACATATCTGCCCTTTGCATTCTGCTTGTAGATGGGGGCGATCATCAGCTCATTGCCCAGAAGGAGCTGATCGTCCACCTGCTTGGCATCCGCATCGTCTGCAAAGTCGAAGGCGAGCGGACGGAACATCATCTCATCCTGCAGGGCAGCCTTTAAGAATTCGCTGTAGAGATACGGAACCAGGCTGTAGCGGATGCGGATCATGTTTCCGGCAGCGTCTGCGTTGCTGAAACGATAGAGTTCCTGTTCTCGTGTGCCGTCAGCCGAGTGGTTGCGGAACAGGGGCGTAAACAGGGAGTACTGCAGCCAGCGGAGCATCAGATCTTCTGTGGTGTCACAGCCGAATCCGCCGGTATCGCTGCCGGTGAAGAGGAAGCCTGCCATGTTCAGCGCCGGCAGCTGCTGCATGGACTGGAGAATGTGCGACCACCAGGACTTGTTGTCGCCCTGCCAGATGCCGCCGTAGCGGTGCGCACCCACATAGGAAGAACGGGAGAAGAACAGGGTACGCTTGTCCGGACAGATCTCACGCAGTGCCTCATTTGCAGAGCGTGTCATGTTCATGCCGTACAGGTTGTGTACCTCACTATGCTTGACCATCTGACCGTTGACGTTATGATAGAACTTGTCATAGTCGCCAATGTTGCCGTTCAGCCCGGCTACCATTCCGGTGAAGGCAAAGTATTCGTCAATGCCCATGTTTCCGGCAGTCAGCTTTTCGATCTCGGCACAAGTGTCTGCCAGACGGTCTTCGGTGTAGAAAATTGCCGGTTCGTTCATGTCGTTCCAGAAACCGTCAATGCCCTGTTCTGTCAGAACGGCATATTTTTTGCCGAACCAGTCTCTTGCCTCCGGCTGGAGGAAATCCGGGAAGTGTACCCGACCCGGCCATACTGCGCCCACAAAATCGCCGCCTTCTGCATTTTTGCAGAAGTAGTTTTTCTCCACGCCCTCTTCATAAACGCTGTAGCCGTCCTCGATCTTGACACCGGCATCAATGATGGGAACCAGATGGATGCCCTCTGCCTGCATATCGGCAGCCAGTCCCTTCAGATCCGGGAAACGCTCTTCATCCACGGTGAAGTCCTTGTAGCGCTCCATGTAGTCGATGTCCAGATAGATGCTGTCCAGGGGAATGCCGGCAGCCTTGTACTTTGCAGCGACTTCCCGGATATCTGCCTCATTTTTATAACCCCAGCGGCTCTGTCCGTAGCCGAATGCCCAGAGCGGCGGAATATAGCTTCTGCCGATGATCCCACGGAACTGCTTGACGATATCCTTTTCGTTTTCACCGGTGATGATATAGACGGTGAGGTCATTTTTCGCCGCCTTGATCTGCATGGTGTCTCTCCGGGTATAGCCGATGTCGAACTCCATCTTTCCGGGATAATCGAAAAATGCACCGAAAGTGACCTTGCCGCAGACAATGATAAAATTGTGCGAGCCGTAGAGCGAACGGGTGTCCTCGTGGTGGTTGGGGTTGTCATAGTTCCAGCTGACATACTGCCAGCCACGCTTGTTGATGCCCCGGATCTGTTCGCCCAGACCGTATACAATGTCGTCTTCCGCAAGCGTATAGGTAAAACTGCCCTGGTTGTCCGTTTCGAAAAACGGCAGGGGTTCTTTGGCGGTCTCGATCTCCTTTACCACAGCGTCGGTGGGAAATGGGTGTCCGTATACATATTTTTGAATCATAACAGCACTTCCTTTCAAAAGGTCATTGCGTTTTTTCTTTCTATATGATATAATACAATAAAAAAGCACAAAAATCTATTGTTATTCTACGATATTCTGATACGATCCTATTTTATTGGAGGAGACGATATGAATTACAGAGAAAATCGGGTGCATAGCTCAAAGGTCAAGCCGTTCAGCTATTATCAGTGTATGATCCCGGACGAATTTGCCTATGCGCCCATGCACTGGCACAGCGAATTCGAGATCAACTTCGTCCGGGAGGGATTTGCCGAATTCAACTGCGGAGACGAAAAGTTTGTCTCTTCGGCAGGGGATATCATTGTCATACAGCCAAATGTGATGCACTCGGTCTATCCCTGTCCCGATGCACACCAGGTCTATGACACGCTGGTGTTCAGCCACGAGATCTTCGGGCGCTCGGAAACGGACCGCTATATCAACGAGTGCATTAAGCCGCTGATGAACGGCAGTATGCGGATTCCCATGCACATTACCGCAGCGCATCACTACTATCACGAACTGGAAATGATGATGGAGAACATCTTTGCCTGCGCCAAAGGGGATGCGCCACAGCTGGATATGCTGATGCGCAGCGAATTGCTCCGGTTCTTCTGGCTGCTGGAAACGGAGTCGGAAGTGGATGCGAATTTTCATGAGCCAAGCGAAGTGATTCGACCGGCACTGGAATATATCAGCATCCATTTCCGGGAGAACATCACGATACGCCAGCTTGCGGCGGTGGTGCATCTGAGCGAAAGCTACTTTATGAACCAGTTTCAGAAATATGTGGGATTCAGCGCCATAGAATACATTTCCCACTTCCGCATCAACCAGGCGTGCAAGCGTCTGACCAGCACAAAAGAGAGCGTCCTGGAAATTGCTTTCGACTGCGGATTCCGGAATATCTCCAACTTCAACCGGCAGTTCCGCAAAGTCGCCGGATGTTCACCCACGGAGTACCGCCGGAAGATGAAAAGTGCAGAATAAAAAGTACAGTATCGAAAAAAGCGTACCATATACATTGGTACGCTTTTTGTATGGTTTATTGTGTTGTGTCTCTGCTGCAAAGTGTCACGCTGCCGGAAAAGTCTGCATATTCCACAGACAGATACCAGTCGCCGCCGGCGCCGCAGATGCTTTCTGCAATACTGCCGCTGCTGTTGGGCGTCAGCCGGATCTCCTTGCTGCCGTTTTTCAGCAGAATTTGTACAAATCCGGCTTGACAGGAGACAGAACCCGTGATCTCCAGCCGGCGTGTCTGCAAACCGCATCCGCCAAAGACCACATCCTTGCCCCGTGCCTTTTCACAGGAGGCGGCATATGCGCCGGTACAGTCGTCTCTGCCGGGCGTGCGCACGCCGATCAGCGCAGCATCCGGTGTGGGTGTCAGCGTCCCCATGGCGGAGATCACCTTTTCATAGCCGCTGCGGATGCCGCTTTTTACACTGCATCCGGCGGTACACAGCAGGACCGGCAAGAGCAGCAGTGCTGCGATTTTGCTGCATTTCATTGGACATCGCTCCTTTCCAGCAGCCAGTTCATGATTTTCCAGATCAGTCCGGCAATGCCCAGGAACACTGCCAGCGGTACAGCAACGATTGCCAGCAGGGTCAGTCCCAGAGCAAGCACGATTCGCTGCCGCATTATTTCACCAGCTGGTAATAGCTGCGGGAGGTCGCTTTGTACATCACGGCATACAGCACGCCAAAGATCAGATAGCTGCCCACAGTAACGCCCACCAGCAGCGGCGTATTGGATAAGCCGAACATGAGCAGCAGCTTTTGGATCAGCGGAAATGCAAAGCAAAGATGTACGCCGGATGCCAGCAGCGGCGCCGCAAAGACGGTCAGTATCTGAGAATTGATGCTCTTTTTGATCTCTTTTCGAGTCATGCCCACTTTTTGCAGGATCTCGAACCGTGCCGCATCTTCATAGCCCTCGGAGATCTGCTTGTAGTACATAATCAGCACCGTGCCGAACAGGAATACCACGCTCAGCAGGATTCCCAGAAACAGCAGTCCGCCGAACAAAGAGTAAAAGCTGTACCGCTGCATCTCCAGACCCTTGACCTCATAAAAATAATCGAGATGTGTTTCCGCACCACTTGCAAACTGCTCTATCAGCTTTTCCGTCAGCTGTATCTGCGCATCAGCATTGCAGCTCAGATCGAATCCCATACAGGTTTGAAGGCTGGATGCTGCTTTTTCGCCGTAGACAGAATACTGATACTCGTAGAGACGATTCATGGTGTCGCCGTCTGGAACGACCAGGTACATGGTCGGATAGGTCGCAGCAGTATTGTCGCCGCTTTCTATATAGGCATCTACCTGCTTCTGCACATGGAACTGAAACTGGCCGTCGATATTCAGGGAATCATCGCTGTATTTTCCGCGGAACATATGGAGCAGCACTTCGTTTTCGCCCAGTGTTTCTGTTGTGCCGGTTATTTTTTCGTAGGTGTCCAGTGTCACGATGTTCAGCATGACCAGTTTGTCGATGCTCTCCGCATACTGAGTGCCGCTGACTTCTGTGTACTGTTTTACCGAGATGTCGCTGCCTTGCTTTAACGCTGCAAAATTCAGATTGTTGTAGGCAATTTCATTTTTGAGAGTCTGATGCGATGCCTGCAATACCGCATCCACCTGCTGTTCGATGTAAGATGCAGCCGCAATGCTCTGGTCATAGTCTTTGGTGAGAATGCTGACTTCGATATCTCTGGGATAACGGGCGTGCAGGCTTTCGTCCTCGCCGATGCGCAGGCAGAGGGAAGAGGAGATCATCACCAGTACGCCGGTGGAGAGGATGCAGATGGATGCCAGGCTTGCGCCGTTGCGTTTCATGCGATAGGACATGGAGGAAACGGAAATGAAATGGTTCAGCTTATAGTAATACTTTTTGTTTTTCTGGAGCATCTTGCACAGTGCCACAGAGCCGCAGATGAACAGCAGATAGGAACCGACGATGACTAGGACGATCGCCACGAACAGCACCAGCAGCGCCTGTACCGGTTCTCTGGTGGTCACTGCCAGGTAATATGCGGTACCCAGAAGTACCACGCCGATCAGTGCCAGTATCCAGCGTGCCTTCGGCGGCTTTTCGCCGGTCTTTTCCCCGTGGAGCAGTTCTATCGGCTTTGCCACGTGAATCTGTCCCAGCGAATACAGCAGGATCAGCACAAAAGACAGGACCGTCAGAAACAGGGTATTTCGCACCGCAGAAGGTTCAATGACAAATGCCAGAGAAGCCTGATTGGACAGCATTTTTGCCGCACAGAGTTCTGCCAGCTTAGAAAGCAGGATACCCATGCCCAGACCGCCTGCTGCGGAGACAACGAGCAGCATGAAATTCTGCCACAGAAGAATACGGGCGATGTTGCTTTTTCCCATGCCAAGGATGTTGTAAAGTCCGAACTCGGTTTTCCGGCGGCGCATCAGAAAGGAATTCATGTAAAACAGAAAGATCACCACGAAAAATGCCACCACAGGCACGCCCCATGACAAGATCATCTGCATATCGTCGCCGCCACGCATCTGCTTGACGGATTTGTTGTAGGTGAGATAGGACACAATATAGAACATCATGACCAGTCCGATGCTGGTCAGCAGGAACGGCACATAGGTTTTCTTGTTTTTGCTGATGCCGTGCCATGCCAGTTTCGGATACAGATTCATTTTCATCGAACCTCACCTCCGGTCGTCAGCAGGGTAAGGGTGTCGGAAATCCGCTGGTAGAACTGCTGGTTGGTATCGTTGCCCCGGTACAGCTGGTGGAACACCTCGCCGTCCTTGATGAACATGACACGTCCGGCGCTGGCTGCCGCCTTGGTGGAGTGGGTCACCATGACGATGGTCTGCCCGGATTGGTGAATGGCAGAAAACAGAGACAGCAGTTCGTCTGTGGAACGGGAATCCAGTGCGCCGGTCGGTTCATCCGCCAGGATCAGCCGTGGGTTGGTGATAAGCGCCCGTGCCACGGCGGCACGCTGTTTCTGACCGCCGGATACCTCATAGGGAAATTTTTGCAGCAGTTCTGTAATGCCCAGCTGCTGCGCAATGGGTGCGAGCCGGCGCTGCATCTCCGCATAAGGCATTCCGGTCAGCACCAGCGGCAGATAGATGTTGTCCTCCAGGGAAAAGGTGTCCAGCAGGTTGAAGTCCTGGAACACAAAGCCCAGGTTGTCCCGGCGAAATGCGGCGATCTGTGACTCCTTGATCTGCGTCAAATCCTTTCCGTCCAGCAGGACTGTGCCGCCGGTCGGCTTATCCAGAGCCGCCAGGATGTTCAGCAGGGTGGTCTTTCCCGAACCGGATTCTCCCATGATTGCTGTATATTCGCCCTGTTCCACCGTAAAGGAAACATTCCGCAGTGCCTCGACCTGGTTTCCGCCGAAACGTGTGGTATAAACCTTTTTCAGATGTGATACTTCCAGCATTGCCATTGCAATGACCTCCTTCAATATTTTGTTGACAATGATATTATACCACAAGCGGGAAATGCGCCGCCATGGATTTGGCTTACATTTCCAGCTGAAGTCTTACATTTTTGTCACACTGCTGTGTTTCGGTGCTGCCTTTATTCGATCATGCGTGATTCCCGGAACATTCCGATGCGTATGGTGGTCCCCTGGTCGGTCTGGGACTGCGCTGTGATCGTGTGGCTCAGATTTCTGCAGATACGCCTGCACAGATACAGTCCGATGCCGCTGGCTTTTTTGTCCGTTCTGCCGTTGCATCCGGTAAAGCCCTTTTCAAAAATGCGTGGCAGATCTTCTGCGGCAATGCCGATGCCGGTGTCCCGGATGCAGAGCGTTTTCGGCGATTCCAGGAAAATGGAGATCGTGCCGCCGGAGGGTGTGTATTTCAGCGCATTGGACAACACCTGTTCCAGTACAAACAGCAGCCATTTTTCGTCTGTCAGCACCTCGCAGTTCAACGGCTCGTATTCCAGACGAATCTTCCGGTGGATGAACTGGGAGGAAAAACGGCGCACCGCCTGCCGGACAATATTGTCCAGGTCGTATTTGGCGAAGAGATAGTCCGTGAAGTCGGAATCCAGACGGAGATAGCACAGCACCATTTCCACATACTGTTCGATGCGCTGCAAGTCATCCAGCAAGGCACGGTTTTCCGGTGAATGCTCCGCCTGTAAGTGCAGCTGCATGGCTGCGATAGGCGTTTTCATCTGATGTGTCCAGGCAGTGTAGTACTCCATCATATCGCTGCACCGCACCTGCCACGCCTGCGCCTGTTCCTGCTGTTTCTGAAAAAGGCGTTTCAGAAGTTCCTGGTATGCCTGTTCTTTGCAGTCCTGGGGCTGGGGGAGATGCTGTATGGTCACAGTGATCTCCTGCTGCATTTTCTGGAGCATACGGCATCGCTTGCAATAGCGGATAAAGCTTGCCAGAAACAGCGCCAGACAGATGACGGCGGAAAGCACGGCGCTGTACAGCACGGCGCCGACCGGCAGGTCATACAGGGAGAAAATCAAAACAAACACAATGCTGCACAGCACAAATGCAAGAATGCCGCTCTGATGCAGCTTGAAAAAACTCCGGAATATTTTCATGGGTCACAGCTCCTATTCTACCAGGTATCCCATGCCGACTTTGGTGCGGATAAAGTCGTGCAGCCCTGCCTTGTCCAGTTTTTTCCGCAGGCGGTTCACGTTGACGGTGAGGGTGTTTTCGTCTACAAAGCTGTCCGTTGCCCAGAGCCGTTCCATCAGCGTCTCCCGGCTGACGACCTTGCCCTTCTGCTCCATGAGCGCCTGGAGAATCCGGTATTCGTTTTTGGTCAGATCGATGCGCTCGCCGTGATAGGTGAGGACGGCATCGGCGGTGTTCAGAATGGCATCCCGGTGTTCCAGGAGTGAGACCTGTCCGCCGAAGTCATAGGTGCGCCGCAGCAGCGCCTGGATCTTCGCCAGCAGGACATTCCAGTCAAAGGGCTTGGGGATGAAATCGTCACCGCCCATGTTCATTGCCATGATGAGGTTCATGTTGTCCGATGCGGAAGAGAGAAAGATGATGGGAACTTCGGAGACACGGCGTATCTCCCGGCACCAGTGGTAGCCGTCGTAGCAGGGCAGCATAATGTCCATCAGAACCAGATGGGGATCGAATGCGGTGAATTCGCCCAGAACGCCGCGAAAATTCTGCACCACACGAACCTCAAAGTTCCATTGTTCCAGCTGGTGCTGAAGTCCCTCTGCAATGCTGCGGTCATCCTCCACCAGAAAAATGCGGTATGTCATGGAAACACCCTCCTGTTCAGTGTCGTTGTCTGCAACCTATTATACCATGATTCCGGCGGCTTGGCAAGGCGGCAGGTTTTTTCTTGCCTTTTGGCAAAATTTGTGGTATGATGATACCGGGAGGCGAATGTGTATGATACGGATAGCAGTTTGTGATGATGAAGTTATTTTTGTGCGCTGTCTGCGTGACATGGTGGAGGCGCTGTTCGAAAAGCAGGGCATGGAGTTCCAATGCTTTGTCTACACCAATGCGCCGGAGCTGATCCGGGCGCACCGCAAGGAAGAATTCCAGCTGCTGTTTCTGGATATTGATATGCCGGAAATGTCCGGCATGGAACTTGCCGCAGAGATCAGAGCCATGAATTCTGCGGCAGCTTTGATTTTCGTTTCCAGTCACAGCGACTTTGTCTTTGAGTCGTTTCAGTTTCAGCCGTTTCGGTTTCTCCGGAAGGAATGGCTCGCCGAGGAACTGCCGGATGCGGTAAAGGCGTACTGTGAAAACTACGCCAAAAGCGGACAGACCGCCAGACTTGTGCTGGACGACAAGCGCATCGTCACCAAAAAGCTGGTGGAGGTCGTGTATTTCTTTTCCATTCGCCATCACATTTATCTGGTGACGCTGGAGGAGACCGCAGAACTCAGCGCCAGAGAGTACACATTGGAAAAGCTGGAAGAGCAGTTCAGCCGCTCTGGTTTCCTGCGCATCCACAAGTCGTATCTGCTGAATTACCGCTATGTCTACCACATCGGGAATGACACAGTAGAACTTACGCCGCACCGCTTGAAAAAACTGCCGCTGAGCCACAGGAGAAGTGCGGCAGTCCGGAAACGGTATCAGTATTTTATGAGAGGAGAAGATGATACATGATCTGGACAGTGATAGAATGGATCGCAATTTTGGCAGAATGCTTTATGGTGGCACGGCTTATGATCCGGTATTTCGGCTTTCGTTCTCCGGAAAAACGTCTGCTGAAATGGGGAATTCTGGTGGGGATACTTGTCTGCATTGATGCCCTGGGGAGTTTTTTGATTCAGAATGAATTCTTTTTGATAGCTGGATTTATTTTGTCTAATATAATTTATGCAGCAGTTTTTTTGAAAGGAAATCCTTTTGAAAAAATAGTTGTTGCCGCCATTTCGTATATTCTATTTTGTTTTATCAATCTTCCTGTGCTAACACTGATAAGTTTTCTCGCAAATGCAGCACCAGAGGCTGTCGTGAATGATGCGGCACAGCACGTCAATCGTGTGATTGGTATTTTCATTACAAAACTTTTATATTTCGTAATGACGCAAATCTTTTTGACAATACGAAAAAAAGAAAATTATCATTTCAAGTTAAATGAATGGATTATAATTGCGTCTGCTTTTATTATAACGATGACAATTGGATTCAGTATTCATATTCTAATTTTAGAGTATGATTTTAAGGAATACATCTATATAACAATTTCTCTTTTGCTTTCTTTGCTGGATGTTATCATCTTTGTATTTGTGGGAAAAATGAACCGTGCCAATCAAAAAGAGCTGGAACAACAGCAGCTGCAAACACAATTGAAATACCAGCAAAACGAGATCCAGCAGATCGAATCCCAGTATCAGAAAATATCTATGCTGCGCCACGATTATAAAAACCAGCTGAATTGTCTGCGGACGCTGATCGAAGAAAATAATTTTGACGAGGCGAAAGCGTATCTGGGAAAGATCATCGGCAGTCAGAGCGATATCCTTTCCAGTCATATTCACTGTTCCAATTCCGTTTTGAACGCTGTGATAAATGAAAAGTTTACGGCGGCGGAGAAGATAGGAATTGAAACTACCTGTAAGATTCTGATCACGATACCGGAGGACCTGGAATATGATATGAGTATTTTGCTTTCCAATTTGCTGGACAATGCAATCGAGGCGTGTGCCAAAGAGGAATCTCCCACACAGATCATGATGATGATAAAGAAAACACATGGATATTACCGCATTGTGGTGAAGAATACGATTCGGGAATCCGTTTTGCAAAAGAACAGGGAATTGAAATCGGATAAAGAAAACAAGGCACTGCACGGCTGGGGACTGCGTTCTGTCGCTGAAATTGCCGAAAGGCATCTCGGAGGGCTGGATATCTACGAGAAAAACGGAATGTTTGTGGTAAGCGTCTTATTAGCAAATGATGAAATCGGGAACTTGGGGACGAAAGAAGAGACGGTGGGGGCAAAATAATTGACTTCCCATATAAAATGCGATATTCTTTTTACATGGATGGTGAGCGAAATGATCGCTGAACTTAGTAAAAGAATGTCGCTTTTTTTATGCAAAAAGGAAATCGTCGAGCAGGAAATGGCAGAGGTCTATCAGTATGGGTTTGAAGTAATTTTTTCCACACTGATCGGTTTCTTTATCACCATTGCAATTGGTGCTGTTTTTCGAATGTTTCTGGTTTCACTGGTGTATTATTTTGCATTTGTTGCACTGCGCCAGTTTACCGGCGGCTATCACGCAGACACATATTTGAAGTGCAATTTGATTTTTGCGGCGACGACAACATTTATCTTTGGTATGGCAAAAATCACAGAATACGGAGTTTATACTATTGGGTTTCATATACTGTTGCTGCTTTTTTCCCTTGTGGTAATATGGTTCAAAACTCCGGTGGAAAATGAAAATAAACCGCTGTCGGAACAACAGAAAGTCCGCAATCACAGAATCAGTATGATCGTGGCTGTGATCTTTTCCGGAATCAGCTGCTTTACTTATCAGAAATGGATATTGATATCGGCAACAATTGCCTTTACGCTGTTTGTCATAGCGATAATGGCAGTCATAGCAAATCCAAGCCGAGAGGAGGAAAACGAGTCATGAAAAAAGTTCAGAAGTCTATGCTGGACAAGCTGGCATCTGTCAGCAAGTTTGCAGCAGTAAAGGCTGCTGGTTCTACTTCTTTTGTTAGTTTCCATCAGCCGAAAGAACCGAAAGCACTGCAGAATCTGAAAAAGTAACAAACAGCACTGCACCGGGCGAGCAATCGCTCTGGGTGCGGCAATGTTGAAACATTTTCACCCAAATCTTCCCAAATACGGCATACGAAAGTGTGCCGCCTGAATTTCATGCACGGAATCGTGCTGCGATAGAACATATGGAACTTGTGGCTTTGTGAAAGGAGTTTTTTGTGGAGCATAGATCAGACTGCGAACAACTGATTGCAGACCTTGTAGAGAATCATTTTGGCATCGAAAAGCATCTGAAAGGATGCACTTATTTGAAAGAGGCGATCGAGATTGCAGTGCAGAATCCCATCGTTTCTATGATGAAACTCTATGAGCTGGTCGGACTGCGGCATGGATGCAACGCAGAAAGCGTGGAGCATCTGATCCGCTACGCCATCGAAAGCGCCTACACCAAAAACAAGATGAACCACTATTTCCCGGAAGTCTACGGGAGACCGTCGAATTCCATGGCGATTCGCCAGGCGGCGGAGTTTGTCCGGACATCCGAAACGTGACATTTCACATTTGCAAAATTGACGAGATCATATGGAAAAGCACCTGTTTGATGGAAACATCGGGCAGGTGCTTTCTCTGTCAGAAATAAAAAAGGAAAAAAGTAGAAAATTAATTTTTTTGAAACTTTATAATCATTTCGCTTTCAGGTAAAAAATAGTATAATAAAAGTAGAGAAAAATGTTATTTTGTCAAAACGACTGCGAAAAAGGCAGACAGGTGCCGGGAAGTCATGGAGGTATGGGTGCGGTATGATTCGGGATATTTTAACAACCATCGGGGAACATTTCTGGCTCATTCTGATTCTGCTGGCAGAACTCCTGTTTGCAGTGGTGCTGGTTTGCAGCGGCTTTCGGCGAAAAAGCGGATGCGGCAAAGAGAAAAAATCGGAACTCCCCATGACGCAGTTTTCGTTTCACGATGTGCAGGAGGCTGTCTTGATACTGCGGACAGACGACCAGCTGCCGGTGGGTGCGTCCGATAATTTCGAGACGCTGTTCGGCACATCCTATGCGGCGCTGTGTGCAGATGTTTCCCTGCTGAATCAGCTGGACGTAAACCAGAAACTGTTTCAGCAGTACCGGAAGTGGGACGGCACGGCGGCATTTTCCTATGACTTTCAGCTGCCGGGGCAGGAACGCTGGTTTTGTCTGAATGTGATACGGGACAAGGCTGCCCGGCGTGACCTGTTTTTGTTCCACGAGATCACGACCTATAAAAACGCCTGCTTTGCCCTGGAAGAGCAGATGCGGAAAATCGAGAAAGAGAGCTTTACGAAGTCGCAGTTTCTCTCCCGGATGTCCCACGAGATCCGGACGCCCATGAACGGCATCATCGGAATGCTTTCTCTGACGAAGAAACAGTGCAGCCAGAATCCGAAAGCGCTGGAATATCTGGGCGAGGCGGAAAACTTGTCTCAGTATCTGCTGTCGATCATCAACGATATCCTGGATCTGTCCCGCATCGAGGCAGGAAAGCTGGAACTGGAAGAAAAGCCGCTGGATCTGCGCAGTATTGCCAACAAGCTGCGCAATATGTTCCAGGAGACTGTAGAGGCGAAAAACGTCCGTTTCTCCGTGACGTTCCAGGATTTTGACACGTACTATGTGATTGCAGACGATATTCGCCTTTGCCAGGTGCTGACGAATCTGGTTTCCAATGCGGTCAAGTTTACTGCAAATGGCGAGATCACAGTGACCTTTCAGAAAATGCTCCAGGAAAAGGAACGCATGGACTTTCTGATTAAAGTGCATGACACCGGCATCGGTATTGAGCCGGCGTTTCTGGAAAAGATATTCCTGCCCTTTGAGCAGGAGAGCCGCAATATCACCAAGAAGTACGGCGGCAGCGGTCTGGGCATGGCAATTACAGACAACATCGTCCGCATTATGGGCGGAACGATCGTCATTAATAGTATGCCCGGAAACGGCTCGGACTTTAACGTGTTCCTGTCCCTGCCGCTGGCAACAGAGGAGCAGATCCGGCAGATTCCTGTGGAAGAGATGCCGGAGGAGGTACAGGAAAGTGCGGACTATACCTTTGCAGGGAAGCAGATTCTTCTGGCGGAAGACAACGAGATCAATGCGGAGATCGCCGTGGACATCCTGGAGGAGGAGGGTGCATCCGTCGATGTTGCCGGAAACGGAAAGATCGCCGTGGAGATGTTCGAAAACAGCCCGGTCAATCACTACGATTTGATTCTGATGGATGTGCAGATGCCGGAGCGAAACGGCAGAGAGGCGGCAAGCGATATCCGCCGCCTGGACAGAGCGGATGCAAAAACGGTTCTGATCTTTGCCCTTTCTGCGGATGCCTATGTGGAAGACAAGCGGCTGTCCCGTTCTTACGGCATGGACGGGCATTTTGCAAAGCCGGTGGATTTTCAGAAGATGAAGACCGAGATCGGCGAAATCATCCGGCAGAAAAAGCGGTAAGTGTTTCGGGCTTTGCACAGAAAGCCTGTGGAGGTGGAAAAAATGAAAAAAGTGCAGAAACGGATTCTGACCGTGATCGTTTCGCTGACAATTACGGGTTCCGGCATCGCTACCTATCTGCGGTATTCGGGGAATTCCTTTGATCCGGAAAAATACACCCGAAACTCGGCTTGGAACCGGAATCAGATCACGTTTGACGACGATCAAACAGACGATGAATACATGAACAGTGAAAAGCAGGATGATACCACAGAGGACAGCCGTCAGCTGGAACAGGATGACAATGCTGACCAGGCGCAGACGCCTTCAGAACAGCGTGACAATGCCATTCTGTTTGAATCCCAGACGCCGCAGAATCTGAATGTGCCGGCACTGATTACCCAGGATACCGACGGCGGCAGCGGAGACGGCGCCGCTGTCTCTCCGCAGCAGGCGTCACAGAATGTGACATCCTACCTGGTGGGAGACCGCAGCGGAAGTGCATCCGGTCCGGTCGCAGTCATTCCGTCTGCATCCGGCAGCGGTACAGTGATTTCCGGCGGAACATCCGGAAACTCCGGTACAGCCGGGAAAAGCGATCAGAACGGAAAGGGCAACGCAGGCGGAATTTCCGGAAACGGAAACAATTCCGGCGGCAGCCAGAATAACGGCGGCGGTCAGACGGACACGCCGGGAACGGATACACAGCCGGAGCAGCCCGCCGCACCGTCCTATGACAACAATTACACGGAAAAAACGCCGGAACAGCCCAGCGATATTTATGAAAACCTGTTGATTCCGGTACGTCCCATGCCGGAAGAGGGACTGGAAAATGCCGACAGCGCAAAAGTGCCGGAGCTGATGGTAAATCCGCTGAATGAGACGTTCGATGCGGATATGATCTATTACGGGGAAGAACTGGACGCCTGGAAACTGTTGTGTGCCTGCAATGTTCACGTGAAGTACAACGGCACATATTACCGCATTACCTCGCTGAACGACAATTTCAAAATTACCGGTTATCCCCAAAAGGCAGAAAAAGACTTCACAGCATCGTTTGCATTCCGTCTGAACGCAGACAGCGACTGGGTCAGAAAAGATGTCAGCTTTGAAGTGTATCCTTATAAGACGGTACTTTCGGATTATAACCATGCAGATTTTATCAACCCCAAGAGTGACCAGTATCCGGCAGAAAACGAGTCTGTCGATCTGCTGAATTACTACGGGAAAATGTATCATTCGGATCATTCGTTCCCAAAACTCGGAGAATCCATTCGTCAGATCTTTCTGGGATGGTCGGAGAACAACGGCGGTGACCCCGTCTACTACCGCTATACGCCGACGAAAAAGGGCTTGAATATCCTGTACCCTTTGGGAACGGCAGAACTCCCGAAGGAGTTTACGGCGGAGATCAGTTCCATGTGGTCGGAGGATGACCACTACTATTTCATTCAGACACTGACCGGATATACCGGTTCCAGCCGTGATCTGGAGATTCCGGCAGGGCTGCAAAAGGTTGCCCTGGAGGCAGACGTAGACCGTGTTTCCGTTCCGGCATCCGTTCTGGAAATCACCAGCACGCTGAAGGTAAAGGATTCCTACGATGTCTCAGAAAAGAATCCGGCGCTCACGTCCCGGGACGGCGTTTTGTACAACAAAGCCTGCACGGAACTGTATGCAGTGCCGTATGCGAAAATGGAGATCACCGTTCCGGAGATGGTGAAAAAGGTGACTTTTCCGGAAGAAAATCAGATTCAGAGCCTAACTTTTCAGTCCGCAGAGCCGCCGGAAATTGAACTACGCCGGCTGGATCATGCAAAAATCTATGTGCCGGATGATGCCTACTTCGACTATCTGAAAAAGTGGGCAATGCGTCTTGGCACAAACCAGCTCGTTCCCCAGAGCGACAAGAATCCCACGGATTTCTATACCCAGGATGACGCCATTTTGCTAAATACAGAAAACGGCACTGTGCTGTACGGTCTGACAGAACAGGTAGCCGGTACTTATGCCGTACCGGAGGGCGTGACCGAGATCCGAAAGAGCGCATTTGAGGGAAGAGACTTGAAAACACTGATCCTGCCGGCATCCCTGCAGACGCTGGACAGCGGTGCATTCAACGGGCTGGACGGCACGCAGATCTACTTCCAGGGTGAGACTGCTCCGGCTGCGCAGGCGGACAGCTTTTCTGAGAATATCGGCGGTCTGCACATTCCGGCGTTCAGCATGGAGTTTGATACGGAACAGTGGAATACCTATGATATTCCCATCGCCGCTGAGGCGTATGCCATTTGTGAAACGGACGGCAACGTCTATTTCCAGGAACAGGACGGTGCAACACTTCTGACCGCTGCGCCGGATACTGTGCATTTCAGTGCGGAGAGTCTGCCGGGCGTTTCCATCAAAACCATCGGCAGCCGTGCGTTCCGGAATTGTTCCGGGCTGATGACCGCAGAACTGCCGGAGGAGACCAAAGAAATTCAGCAGAACGCTTTTTCCGGGTGCAGTGCTTTGGAATCGGTGGTGTCCTTGTCTGAGGATGAACTGACCATCGGCGACGGCGCATTCGACAACTGCATGATGCTCTACTGCGTTGCCTGCAATGCGGCATCTGCGGTGATGGAGGGAAACTACACGCCCGGCAACAACAGCTTTTTCTACCGTCCGTATGATTCCTACGGATATGCCGGCTGCTTTGCGGAATTTACTTACCGGTACCGAATGGAGACCGGCGCAGACGGTGTTGCCGGTGTCTACGGAAGTTCCGGGGAAGAGAGTTACCTGTTGTCCGTTTCCGGCAACTTGAACGGAACATATACCTTAGCACCGAACACCGTGGAAATTGCATCGGGTGCATTCTCCCGGTGTCAGAATGCGTTTTTCATTGCACCGGAAAGCTTTGCGTCAGTCATGTTTGTGGACGATGCGGCGTTCCAAAATTCGGGTATCAGCGGAGAACTGACATTTTCAGATGCCTTTTCACTGCTGGGCAGCAATGTGTTTCAGGATTGCAGCAATCTGACTGCCGTGCATTTTGAGACTGGTTCTACACTGCGTTCCATTCCGTCCAATGCGTTTGCCGGGTGTACAGCGCTTTCTGAGGTGACCTTTGGAGCAAACAGCTGCGTGGAATCCATTCATGACGGTGCATTTGCAGAAACAGCTTTGCACAGCTTTACGTTCCCGGAGACCACAAACGAGGTCTATTACAATATTTTCGGCGGCTGTGATGCGCTGGAAGAGATTCGCTTTGCCGGAGAAACACCGCCGAATCTGATCGGATACGGACAGGGCAGTGATTTTGTGTTCCAGTCCAAGTCAGACGGCAGTGTCAACACAGTGCCGCTGGCTGTGCCGGACGGCTGCCGGGAAACCTATGCGGCGGCGTGGCAGTATCCCTATGCAGGTTTTTCCGACCTGGAAAGTCTTTGCAGCGAATATTACGCAGAGTCAGCCGGAGACGGTACATCCATCGAGGAGATCGCACAGGAGATCACAGATACATTCCTGCCCAAGTGGCAGACGCTTTGGGATCTGCTGGGGTGCAGCGAAACAGCACCGGAACCGGACCGGGAGGAAGTCCTGGAAAAACTAAAACAGGCAGAGGAGGATATGCGGCAATGGTGATCGAACAATCAGAACATATTATTACAGAGGTCAAAAAGGCGTTTATGGGAAAGGATGAGATCATCCGGAAGGTGCTGATGACCATTTATGCCGGCGGTCATATTCTGCTGGAGGATTGCCCGGGTGTGGGAAAGACTACGCTGGTGCTGGCATTTGCCAATGCGCTGGGGCTGGACTTTAAGCGTATCCAGTTTACCACAGATACCACGCCGTCAGACATTACCGGTTTTTCCATGTTCAACCGGGTGAACAATCAGTTCGAGTATCACAGCGGTGCGGTAATGTGCCATCTGCTGCTGGCAGATGAGATCAACCGTACTTCACCGAAAACCCAGTCGGCGCTTTTGGAGTCCATGGAAGAGAAGAACGTGACCGTAGACGGCGTGACCCATCCGCTGCCCAGTCCGTTTATCTGCATCGCAACGCAGAATCCTCTGGGCGCATCCGGTACGCATCCGCTGCCGGAATCCCAGCTGGATCGTTTTATGATACAGCTTTCCATCGGCTATCCGTCCTGCGAGGATCAGATCAAGATTCTGAACGCCAGACGTTATACCAATCCGCTCCATGAGATCAAGCCGGTCTGCGATGCCAAGAGTCTGATGCAGGTGCAGGACTATCTCTCCGCCATCAAGGTGACAGAGGATATCATGCGCTATGCCATCCGCCTGTGCGAGGAGACTCGGGTGCATCCCTTTGTGGAACTGGGCATCAGTCCCAGAGGCGTGATCGCACTCATCCGCATGGCAAAGGCAAATGCCCTGGTAGAACAGCGGAACTATGTGGTTCCGGAGGATGTGCAGAGCGTGTATCTGGATGTCTGCGTCCATCGTCTTGTTCTGCGTCCCCAGGCACTGATCGAGGGCGTGAACAAGGTGCAGATTTTGCAGGGAATCCTGGAAAAGGTGAAACCGCCGGTGACCATCGGAGGAAAGCTGTCATGATCCGGCACAAGGTGAGCTACTTCTTGTCCATTGCAGTTGTGCTGGTGCTGTTGTTTTTCTTCCCGAAACCGATTCTGCTGGCAGTGCTGCTCCTGGAAATTGCCCTGCCGCTTTTGGCGCTCATTCTGCTCCGGATGGACATTGCTGCAATGACCCTTTCGCTACAAGCGCCGGTGACAAGCAATGTCAATGCGCCGCTTGCGCTGGATATCGCCTATAAGGCAAAGCGTCCGCTGTTTTCGGTGTCTGCGGTGGAAATGACCCTGGAGATGCAAAATCTGCTGTTTCACACACAGGAAGAGCGCTGGCTGCGGATCGGTCTTTCTTCCCGGAAAAGCTCTCATGTGGAGTTTACGCCGGATATGTGCGGCGAATGGTTTATCCGGGCATCTGGTGTGCAGTGCCTGGACGTCTTTGGGTTCTGTGCCGCCGCAGTACCCTGCGAGTTGTTCTGCCGTGTTAAGGTGATGCCGGAACAGAATGACATCACCATCATGACCGACCAGGCATCCCGGGCAAAGCCGGAAGTCGGTTCGTTCCGGGTCTACCAAAAGGGAAACGATACCGCAGAGGTGTTCGAACTGCGGGAGTATCAGGAGGGCGATGAGCTGAAAGCCATCCACTGGAAACTGACCAGCAAGATGGATCGGCTGATCGTGCGGGAATACAGCGATTCCACCCGGTATGACACCATCGTACTGTATGACATTGCGCTGAAGGCAAACGGCGAGGACGTGGACAAGACACTGCTTTCCACATCCATCGGCGCAGTGGAAAGTCTGAGCCGTGCGCTGGTGCGTGCCGGAATTCCGCATATGGCGGCGTTTGTCTTTCAGAGCCGCATTATTTCCGCACCCATTGCATCAGAGGCAGACGCCGCAGAATTTCTCTATACGCTGCTGTCCTATCCATTGGCGGAGAACAGCGGCATCGCCTGTCAGTTTTTCCTGGCAGGGCAGATCCAGCAGAACTATGAGAGCATGGTGTACTTTACCATACACAGCTTTCCCAAGGAACTGGCGCTGATCCCGGCGGATGTGAACCTGGATGCCGTAGTCGTCACGGACAAGGATGGCGTACCTGTTGTGACACAGCCGGCAAGGGCGAAAGTGCTGGTCGAAGTGCCGGTGACATATCTGCGGAAAAACCGGAGTTTCCGCATTATACTATAAGAATCCATTTCCGGACATTGTGCTGAGGAGGTGTATCCAGATGCAGCTGCATCGAAAACCAAAAAAGAAACCGGAGACCATGCCAGTTTTTACGGAGCAGCCTCCTGTGTACAATATGATTTTGGAATGTATTTGCGCCGGGCTGTTTTCTGCCGGGTTCTGTGTGTCATTCCTGCACTACGGAACGGCAGAGGTACCGCTTTTCTGGGTACTGCTGTGTGCAGCTGCGGCGGTTTTGTGCCATTCGCTGTCCCTCTGGAAACCGTTTCGCAAAACAGCACTGCTGGTTCCGAACGGGCTGGCACTGCTGGTGCTGCTGATCGGATTCCCGGACTGCAAAAACGGAGCGATCCTTTTTCTCAACAGCGTGATCTCCAGATGGAACACGGTGAGCCATGATGCAGTCTCGCTTTTGGGCGGCACAGGCACAGCCGGCGTTTTCTCTCTGATCTTTACCATTCTGCTGATCGCCGCCTGGGGATATCTCCTGGTGCAGATCAACAAACCAACTGTCAGCTTTTTCGTTCTGCTGGTTCTGACGCTGCCGGCACTGCTCCTGCAATGCTTTTCCGGCATCGGCGTGGGGCTGTATCTGATCGGCTGGCTCTTACAGCGCATCTGTCACTGTGAGCGTTCTTTCAGCTGGAAAAAGGTGGGATGGTTCGTCACAGCGTCTGCGGTGATTCTGAGTGCGGCAGCGGCATCCGGCAGCCGGGAATTCCACACGGTGAATGTGCTGCGTGAGAATGTCCGTGCAGCGATCACACGGGTGCGTTACGGCGAGGACACACTGCCGAAAGGAGATCTGTCCAAGGCGTACCGGATGAACCGGGGTGATAAAGATCGGCTCATGGTGCGCCAGACTCAGGCGAAAGACCTGTACCTGCGTGGATTTGTGGGTGCGGATTACGGCAACGGCAAATGGCAGGAACTGAACCGTTCGGACTTCCGGGGAGAAAATGACGGCATCGAGTCCTGGTTTGTGGAACATCAGTTTTCACCGTCTCAGCAGTACTGCGAATACGGCACTGCTGGTGGGGAACAGTTCCCGAAAAACCGTGTCTCCGTCGAAAACAACGGCGCAGACCGACGGTATGTTTACCTGCCCTATTCGGCAGACCAGCCGGACTGTTCCACCCGAGTTCACCGGGATGCAGCGGTGCAGTCTGCCGGGCTGTTCGGCACAAAGCAGTATGATTTCACGGAATACGCCAACGACTATCCGGGAGAACTGCTCTATGTGGACGACTGGGCAATGCACCCGGAGACAAAAGCAGAAAAGGCGTATCTGGAATGCGAGTCGATCTACCGCAGTTTCGTGTACCAGAATTATCTGGATATCCCGGAAAACTTGCGCTCTGTGATACAGGAAAAATTCCATGATCCGTCCTATACGGAGACGGATAACACCGTCTACCAGGTGACGCAGCACATCCATGACGTTCTGGAAAACACCTCGTCCTACCAGATGGAGCCGGGGCGAACCGATTCCGAAGAGCCGCTGGAAAAGTTTCTGAACGGCGGAACGGGAAACTCTGCCTTTTATGCAACGGCGGCAGTTCTGGCGTATCGTTCGTTTGGCATTCCGGCACGGTATGCCGAGGGCTACTACGTTAATGGTACGCTGGTGCGGGACAAGGTCAGCGCACAGCTCACGGCAAAGGATGCCCACGCTTGGGCAGAAGTCTACATGGACGGCATGGGCTGGATTCCCATTGATGCGACACCGGGATATTATCACGATGTCTACACCTTGATGCAGATGGTGCAGCAGCCGCAGAACGTGGAAAAGGTGAAGATCGCCGATGACAGCGAGACACAGACCGGCAATGTGCAGAACAAGAGCAAACGGGATACTTCCGGAGGAAGTGTCCTGGATACGGTGGAAAATGCGGCGGTGCTGCTGCTGGGAATCGCTGCGCTGCTGCTGATCCTGGCGGCTCTGGGAGCTGCTGTCCTGGAAGTGCGCATTACGGTAACGCAGGTTCGTTCTCAGAACCGGTACCGGAAAGCTGATGAACGAAAAAAACAGGATATTCTCTGCATGATGATCCCGAAAATGCTGCATTGCATGGGCGTGGAAATGCACATCGGCTGGCAGGCGGAAACGGCGGAACAGCGGATGAAAGAAAAAATCCCGGAACTGCGTGACGGGGAATATGAACGTGTCAATCAGCTGATGGAAAAGTACATCTACGGGGAAACGGCGCTTCAGCCCTATGAAGTCCGTGTGCTGACATCGTTTCTGAAAAAGATATCTGACCCAAAGCGAAAGACGCTCACTCGCCGGGAACGGTTTCAGATCCGGCGTGCAGGGATATTGATGACAGAAGAAAACAATGATTGACAAATGATGATAAATTATGGTATACTATAGGCAGAACCGAACCAAGTCTGCCTGTCGGATTTGCACGGTATTGCTTATGATTTAGGGTATGTGAAGAAATGAAACGGGGTTCGCAGCGGCACTTCTTTGCGGTTTGCCTTTTCCATCCGATCTGAAAGGAAGATACAGCAGTGGAAATCTTAGAAACATTCAGCACAAACCATGAGACACAGTCCGACTATCAGCTGACTTCACAGCAGGCAAAAGAGCAGATGCGCTTTTTCCGGAATGTGTTTACCGTGGTGCGCCTTTTGAAGGGCGAAGATCTGGAAGGTATCCGGGAAAGTACAGAAGATGCGTCTTTTTGCGAATGCTATGACTATTGGGGCAAGGGACAGCCTTGTGAAAACTGCATTTCCATGCAGACACTGCGGGACAGACAGCAGCACACGAAACTGGAATTTCTGGGGACAGATATCTACCAGGTCTTTTCCCGTTATGTTGAAGTGGACGGAAAGCCCTGTGTGATGGAACTGATCCGGAAACTGGACAGCGATTCGCTGATCGGTGCAAGTGAACGGGACAAGCTGATCCGGCAGCTGTCGCAGTATCATGTGGAACTGTACCGGGATGCACTGACCGGAGCGTATAACCGGCGGTATCTGGAAGACAGATCCAAACAGAAGAAGTTTACCGGCGGCGCTGCCATGATCGATCTGGATGACTTTAAGGTGTACAACGACACCTGCGGTCACGATGCCGGGGATATGGTGCTGGAAACGGTGGTCAAGGTGATACGGGAAAGCTCTGACAGCAATGATGTGCTGATCCGCTACGGCGGCGATGAGTTTGTACTGCTGTCGGCAAATGCGGATGAGCAGGAGTTTTACCGAAAGCTGCACCACATTCGCCATAAGATTCACAACGCTCCGGTTCCGGGGTATTCCGGTATCCACCTTTCGGTCAGCATCGGCGGCGTGTACTGCGAAAATACCCTGCTGGATGAGGCAATACACCGTGCGGATGTTTTGATGTACCAGGCGAAGAACAAGAAAAATGCAGTGATTATCTCTGAGGCAGATTCTGTTGCGGACAAGGAAAGCAAGCAGGAAATTCTGATCGTGGACGATTCGGAGATGAACCGTGCGATTCTGGCAGAAATGCTGGGAGACTCGTATATCATTCATGAGGCAGTCAACGGCGAAGAGGCACTGCATCTGCTGGAGCGGCAGGGGACAAGCATTTCCCTGGTGCTGCTGGATATCATCATGCCTGTGATGGACGGCTTTGAACTGCTGCATCATATGGCAGAAAACCATTGGATCGACGATATTCCGGTCATTATGATCTCCAGCGAGGATTCTTCCTCCTCCGTGAAAAAAGCTTATGAAATGGGCGTTTCAGACTATATCAGCCGTCCGTTTGATGCGAGAGTTGTCTACCGCCGTGTGTTCAACACCATCAAGCTCTACGCCAAACAGCGGCGTTTGATCTCCATGATAAGCGAACAGGTACGGGAGAAAGACAAAAACAACAACATGATGGTCAGCATTCTCAGCCAGATCGTAGAGTTCCGGAACGGAGAAAGCGGCAGCCATGTCATCCACATCAAGCGCCTTGCAGAACTGCTGCTGGATCAGCTGGAACGGAAAGACACAAAGTACGAGATCACAAGTGCAGATCAGATGCTGATTCCGCTGGCGGCTGCGCTGCATGATATCGGCAAGATCGGCATTGACGAGAAGATTCTGAACAAGCCGGGACGGCTGACCAAGGAAGAGTTTGAGATCATGAAAACCCACACAGTAATTGGCGCCAATATGCTGGAGAGCCTGGCGATCTACCAGAGCGAGCCGCTGGTTCGTGTGGCGCATGACATATGCCGGTGGCATCACGAACGATTCGACGGAAAGGGATACCCGGACGGGCTTGTGGGCGATGAGATCCCCATTTCGGCACAGGTGGTTTCGCTGGCAGACGTATATGATGCACTGGTGAGCGAACGGGTATATAAAAAGGCGTTTTCCCATGAGAGAGCCATTCAGATGATTCTGAACGGGGAATGCGGTGCGTTTAACCCGGTTCTGCTGGAGTGCCTTCTGGAGATACAGGACACGCTGAAACGGGAACTGGTGGAACAGAGCAAGAACGCCTATGAATACGCTGCGTTGTGAAATCGAGGGAATGAGATCATATGACAATACAGGAATGTTATACAAAGATGGGTGCAGATTATGCGCCTGTGTTACAGCGGCTGGGCAGCGAACGGATCGTGACGAAGTTCGCCCTGCGCTTTTTGGAGGATAAGACGTTTTCCGGTCTTTGCGATGCGCTGGATGCGCACGATGCCGAAGAGGCGTTTCGCATGGCGCACACGCTGAAAGGCATTTGCCTCAATCTGGGATTTGAACCGCTGCGGCAGGCAAGCTCGGAACTGACCGAGGAACTGCGTGGGCGAGACCTTTCGGTGGACTACGCAGACGCTTTCCAGGCAGTGAAAACCCGGTATCAGCAGACGGTGTCTGCGATTCGTGGCATTGCCGGATAATTTTTGGAAAATGAAAAAGCATACAGTATTTCCGGGAACGGATACTGTATGCTTTTTTGCATTTTAAGAATGCCTGTACAGATCGCAGCCTGCATCGTGGGAATACAGGATGCCAACCGCCTGTAAATACGCATAGATGATGGTACTGCCGACAAATTTCATGCCACGCTTTTGCAGGTCGGTGGAAATGGCATCGGACAGGGGACTTGTGGCTTTTCCGGTTTCGTAAAAGATCCTGCCCTGTGTGAACTGGCACAGATAGTTATAAAAACTGCCAAATTCGGCGGAAATGGCAAGGAAGATCGCCGCATTCCGGACGCTTGCCTGGATCTTGCGCCTGTTTCGCACAATGCCCTTGTCCGCAGCCAAAGCACTGCACTTTTCCGCTGTATAGGCGGCGATTTTTTCTGCCTGGAAATCATCGAACGCCTTTCTGAAATTTTCCCGTTTGTTTAGGATACACTCCCAGGAAAGCCCTGCCTGGAATGATTCCAGGAGCAGCATCTCAAACAGATAGGCGTCGTCTGTCCGCAGAACACCCCATTCCCTGTCGTGATAGGCGATGTACTTCGGGTTGTTTGGATTGCACCATTTGCAGCGGTTGGGCATGAGAAATCCTCCTTTTTGTCAGAGACAGAGCAGGCATTTATGATTCCAGAGAAAGGTAGTACTCATACAGCGGAATCGCCTGGTGAATGGCGAATGTGGTGTGGAAACGATGTGCCTCCAGGTCGGACTTGATCTTTGCAATTTCTGTATTGAGATAGCCGGGATGTTCCTTTTCCTCTTCATAGAAAGTGACATGGTCGCCCTCGCTGTTCTCGTCCGCCTGCACTGCGATTTCCAGGTTGCAGTCGTTTTTCTCGTTGTAGTCGTAGACGGACCGGGATGCGCCGGTCTGTACCTCTGCCACCAGCTTTTCCACGGCAGCAGCACTGTCACGGTATGCCATGAGAATGGTCTCGTTGGCAATCTGGGTGATGGAGTCGTATACGTTATGTGTTTCGCCGGCATCATCTGTATAGTCATAACGGACGATCCAAAACGGCAGGCAGTAGGAGACGGACAAGTCCTTCGATGCGGCGTACTGCTGTGCAGTTTCGATGAACTTTACCTGCTGATACCGTGCGGCGTCATTGTTTTTCCAGTTATATTCGGAATTTGTCCAGACCTCCACATCATAGGAGACGCCAGCCAGCCGGGCATCATAATCCACCATGCTGTTATACTCTGCCACCCGGTCGAACACCCGATAGATGGCGGTCTGATAGCTGTCCTCATACAGCCAGGTCTTTTCACCGGTCAGCAGATAGACCTTCATGTTTCTGGCGTAGGCATTCCTGACAAAGGTTTCCACCATATCCACGCTGTTTACCAGCTTGTTTGCACCGATGGAGTAGTAGATCTCGGTGACGCCGTAGAACTCCATGGCATCCAGGAACTTACTCTGTGTGTCGGCGTCGTCATCAATGCCGTAGAGCGCCGCCTTTTTGCCTTTCCAATACCAGGTGGCGCAGTTCATGCTTGTATCTTCCGTGACGGGATAAACATCTGCCGTGCTGGAATTGTACAGGTATTTTGTATCACCGGTCAGCCCCAGCGTTTCATTGCTTACCAGATAAAACCGGTCAATGGAGTAGTCCAGGGGACGTTCCATTTGGGTTTCAATGGTACTCTTCAGATTGCCGGAGATCTGATAGTTGTATTCCGATCTGGAGATATAGCCGTTTTTCACTGCATCTGCATAGGACATTCCCACCAGCTGTTCCAGTGGATTCTGCGGTGCAGGTGTGGTCAGCAGCTGCCGCATCCGGCAAAGGTCAAGGCCATCCAGCCTGCCGTCTGCATTGCAGTCGCCTGCCTGCCAGTCAGCAAGTACAGCATCCGGAACTTGCAGCAGCCACTGCTGCATCAGCACAATATCTGCGGCGTTCAGCTGTCCGTCTCCGTTGACATCTCCGGTGATGCGGGAATCCTCTGGGGCATCGGTTTCTGCGGCGTACAGTGACGGCTGGGGCAGCGCTGCCGCCAGGAACAGACACGACAGCAGAGCGGCAAGTGTTTTCTTCATATGGTTCATCCTTCCGTTGTCTTTTGCTCATTATACCACATTTTGTACCGAAAAGTCAACGAAACCGACGGAATTTCATGCGATTTTGGCAGATACAGGATTCCGCTGAAAAAAGTTTTGGAAAGTATCAAATTTTCTCTTGACAAGTTAGAATAACAGCGTTATAATAACAGTGTTATGGAAAGGAAGTGCGAAATGAGAAAAGAATCAGCCGGCGTTACAGAGGCACTTCTGAAAAGTGCAGAACAGGAATTTCTGGCGCACGGATTTCACGATGCCAGCCTCCGGAGAATCTCTGCGGAAAGCGGTGTCAGCACCAATTCCATCTATACCCGGTTTGGGGATAAGGCAGGACTGTTTGAAACGCTTGTCAAGCCGGCGGCAGATGGCTTGATGCAGATTTATATGGATTCTGTGCAGGCAGCGTCAGATGTTTCGGAAGTCACCGATGCCATTGCCTGCGGGAACCGGGGAACAGACGATGTCCTGGTGTATATTTACGAGAATTTCAACGCATTCCGGCTCATTTTCTGCTGTTCTGCCGGGACGGAATACGAGACCTATTTCGACAGGCTGGCAGGGATCGAAGAAAGCTATTACAAGAAGTTTGCCGTGCAGTTTTCGGCAGGGGAAAAGGTGGATGACTTCTTCATCCATGTGATCTGCCGGACAGGCTGGCAGTATGTCTATGAACTTGTGTCTCACAATATGGACTTCGAAAAGGCAAAGCTTTTTATGAATGATATCCGCAAGTACAGCTATGCCGGCTGGAAAGCGGTGCTTGGTCTTACGTAACCTGTGCTTGTTTTTGTGGAACTGCGGTTACAGGAGCTTGTTCGCATAAAAATGAAGTTGTATGTTTTTTCAGCAAAATCATTTTATGAGAGCAAGTTCTAAAATTTGCATATAGGTTAGTTAAATCTAACTATATAATTCTAAAGGAGGAATCACATTGAAACAAAAGGGAAAAAGTTCGTTTCAGAGACTGATGGGGTACGCCGGAAAGCGAAAGTATCTGACATACCTTTCATTGGCTCTTGCGGCAGTGAGTGCAGTGATCGCTCTGATCCCGTTTTATGAGATCTGGCGCATCATCAAAGAGGTGCTGGAAGTCCGGCCGGATTTCAGCCAGGCGGTACATATCAAAACATACGGCTGGTATGCAGTAGGAGGCGCTCTGCTTTCCATGCTGTTTTACATTGCGGCGCTGATGTGTTCCCATCTGGCGGCGTTCCGGGTGCAGGCGAATATGCGGATTGCCATGATGGAACACATTATGAAGCTGCCGCTGGGATACGTGGAAAGCGAGGGAACGGGTAAGATCCGGAAAATTGTTTCGGATTCCAGCGCAGCCACGGAAACGTATCTGGCGCACAACCTCCCGGACAAGGCGGTTTCCATCGCAACGCCCATTGCGCTGCTTGCGGTAATGGCAGTGTTTGACTGGCGGCTGGGGCTTATGTGTCTGATTCCGGCGGCGATCGCTTTTGTGCTGATGGGTTCGGCGATGATGGGGCCAAAGCTGGCGGCAGACATGAAGGAATACCAGAATGCACTGGAATCCATGTCGTCCGAGGCTGTCGAGTATGTGCGTGGCATTCCGGTGGTCAAGACTTTCGGGCAGACCATCTTTTCGTTCCGTCGGTTCAAAAAGGCTATTGACGAGTATGAAAAGTGGACGGTTTCCTATACCAAGAGCATGATGATGCCCATGGTCGGATTCACCACTGCGGTAAACGCTGTGTTTGCCGTTCTGATTCTTTCGGCATACCTGTTCACCGGACACGGCGTGACCGATACGTTTATTCTGAATCTGCTGTTCTATATTCTGATCAGTTCGATTCTGACCGTAACGCTGATGAAGATTGCCTATGCCGGGGAGTCCAATATGATCGTAACGGATGCGCTGAATCGTATGGACAGCATCCTGGATCTTTCTCCGCTGGCAGAGGCAGAAAAGCCGAAAAGCCCGGCGAACGCCAGCGTTTCCATGGAAAATGTGGTATTTGCCTATGACGGTTCTGAGCGGAATGCGATCGACGGCATTACCCTGGAGATTCCGGCAGGACAGCACATTGCCCTTGTGGGGCCGTCCGGCGGCGGAAAGACTACCCTCGCCTCACTGGCTGCACGGTTCTGGGATGTGAAAAGCGGTTCTATCCGCATCGGCGGCACTGATGTAAAGGAGATTGACGGAAAGGAACTGATGAACCAGGTCTCTTATGTATTCCAGGACAGCAAGCTGCTCAAGATGAGCATTCTGGAAAATGTCAGAATGGGCAGACCGGATGCCAGCGATGCAGAGGTAATGCAGGCACTGCGGGATGCACAGTGCATGGATATCATCGAGAAGTTCCCGGATGGAGTCAATACCCAGATCGGGGCAAAGGGTGTCTATGTCTCCGGCGGTGAGGCACAGCGGCTTTCCATTGCAAGAGCCTTTCTGAAAAATGCGCCGGTGCTGATTCTGGATGAGGCAACGGCTTTTGCAGACCCGGATAATGAGATGCTGGTACAGCAGGCGTTCGAAAAGCTTTCCAAAGACAAGACTGTCATCATGATCGCCCACCGGCTTTCGACCATCACCAATGCAGACTGCATTTATGTGCTGGCAGACGGCAAAATTGCGGAGAGCGGAACACATGAAGAACTGCTTGCCGCAAACGGCGTGTATACGCATATGTGGAATGAATACAATAGATCTGTCAACTGGCAGGTCGGAAAGACAGGTGCTGCGCAATGATTGAAAAATTAAAGCATAAATATGCGCTTTCGGACAAGGGCGCAAAGGATATGATCAGAGCAATTTTTGCCGTTGCACTTGCAAATCTGGTGCTGATGATGCCGGTGGGACTGCTGTACTTTCTGGCGTCCTATCTGCTGGACGGGGAAGTGCCGAGAGAAAAGCTGCCGTTTTTCATTGCGGCAATCGTGGCCATTCTGCTTTTGATCGCTCTGACAACGATTTTTCAGTATCGTTCCACGTTCTTTTCCACCTATGTAGAGAGCGGCGTGCGGCGAAGAACCCTTGCGGAAAAGCTGCGGAAGATTCCGCTTTCCTTCTTTGGCAAGAAAGATCTTGCCGATCTGACCAATACCATTATGGCAGACTGCGCTCTGCTGGAGACAGCGTCCTCTCACTGGATTCCGGAACTGATCGGCGCTATGATCTCCACCACGATCATCGTGCTTTCCCTGTTCTTTTTCCAGTGGAAGATGGCGCTGGCGGCGATTTGGGTCATGCCGGTGGCATTTTTGATCGTGCTTTGTTCCAAGAAGTTTCTGAAAAATATGCTGGAAAAGGCATCGGTCTACAAGGTGAACTGCCTGGACGGTATCCAGGAAGGACTGGAGACCGTGCGTGATTTGCGTTCGTACAACATGACCGACTCGTACATGAAAGGGCTGACCAAGAAGATAAAGGCAGTGGAAAAGCACGCCGCCGTTCTAGAATTCACCAATGCGGCTTTTGTCTGCTCAGCACAGATGATCCTGAAACTGGGCATGGGAACTGTGGCAGTTGTAGGCAGTATGCTTCTGGTAAGCGGCGAGATCAATGTTCTCACATTCTTTATGTTCCTGCTGGTGGTGACTCGGATGTACGAACCGCTGCAGATCTCCCTGCAAAACCTTTCCGCAATCATCAGTGCAGACGTGAACTGTAAGCGGATGGATGAGATTTTGTCCCACGAGGAGCAGACCGGCAGCGACGTTCTGACCAACCAGGGATATGACATTTGTTTCGATCACGTGGCGTTCTCCTACAAGAGCGGAGAGCAGGTGCTTTCGGATGTCAGCTTTACGGCAAAGCAGGGCGAGGTAACGGCACTGATCGGTCCGTCCGGCGGCGGAAAGACTACGGTTTCCAGACTGGCGGCTCGTTTCTGGGACAACGACAAGGGAAAGATCACAGTCGGCGGCATGGACGTTTCCCGGATCGACCCGGAGAAACTGCTCTCCATGTATGCCATCGTGTTCCAGGATGTCACGCTGTTCAACAACACCGTTCTGGAAAACATCCGGATCGGCAGAAAGGATGCAACAGACGAAGAGGTCATGGCGGCTGCCAAGCTGGCGCACTGTGAGGACTTTGTAGAGCGTATGCCGGACAAGTGGAACAGCATGATCGGTGAAAACGGCTCTGAGCTTTCCGGCGGCGAAAGACAGCGTATCTCCATTGCCAGAGCGTTTCTGAAAGATGCGCCGATCATTCTGATGGATGAGGCGACGGCATCTCTGGATGTGGACAACGAGTCCTTGATACAGGAGTCCATCTCCAAGCTGATCCGGAACAAGACCGTTCTCATCATTGCACACAGAATGCGCACCGTTGACGGCGTAGACAAGATCGTTGTGCTGAAGGACGGAAAGGTTGCGGAAATGGGCAGCCCGGATGCGCTGCGTGCGGAAAACGGCATTTACAAGCACATGATCGACACCCAGGTCAAGACAAACAGCTGGAAATACTGATCGTTTCCGGAAATGACAACAGCCCCGGCATACCGTGGAAAAGCGGTACTGCCGGGGCTGTTTTTGTTTCAAAGGTCAGACTGCTTGCTTTCAGCGCCGACCTTTGACTTAAAGAGATTGGAAAATAGTCTCATACGTCTTGATCTCCTGGAAAGTGTTTTTTCAGAGACTGAACTTTCTCTGAAAAGGGGATATCAATCGTTTAACATATTGGGGCGAGAAATGCAAGTTTGACAGAGGATTACCCCTTGCAAAACAAATGTTATCGTTATTTTATTTGAAAAGGCGTGCCTTGTGTGGATATTCCATAAGTGAGTATAGATTGTGATGATCCCCCTGTCAGCTTAAGCTGACATCCCCCTTTTCAAGGGGGACTTTTCTATAATTTGAATTTTGTGGAAAATACTTTTTTTCTGCTGTCATTGCAAAAGTGCAGACAATATGCTATAATCAAATGGAAAGCGATACCCGGAAAGAAATGAGGTGCAGTATGGAAAATAACAGCATTCGGCATGAGATCGTGTCCAGCAACCCCGATATTGATGTGCGGTTTTATCTGTCCGAGGACAGCGGCAGCTATGTTGCGCCGCACTGGCACAACAGCCTGGAACTGGTGTACATGATCGAGGGGAGCATGGTGACACAGTTTGAAAACAACGTGCGCCAGACGCTGCACCCCGGAGAATTTTCCATCGTCAACCCCAGAGTGATTCATTCGGTGACGGCGCAAAAAAACAAGGCGCTGGTGCTGCTGATCCCCAGCGCTGTGCTGGAAAAGTATATTCCGGCGTATGACCTGCTGGAATTTCACGTGGATATGCACCCCGAACATCCGGTGGATGTCACACGGCTGGAACGCATCAAGAAAATTTTCACGGATATGTATATCGTCTATGATGTGCGTCCGGATGCGTATCTGCTCAAGTTCAACAGCCTACTCTATGACCTGTTGTATACGCTGGTGCATTCCTATTCCATCCGGCTGACGGACAAGGCAGTCAATAAGCGGAATCGTTCCATCAACAAGGTCAAGAACATCATGCGGTATATCGAGGATCACCACAGCGAAAAGATCGTGATGGAGGATATTGCAGCGCATTTCGGCTACAATCCCGACTATCTGTCCAAGCTTTTCAAGAAACAGCTGGGGCTGACGGTGATGCAGTACCTGTATGAGATACGCCTGCACAAAGTTGTCCGGGATCTGCAGGAAACGAATCACAGTATCGGAACGATTTTTGAAGATCACGGCTGCACCAATTATAAGTACGCCATGCAGCTGTTCAAGGAGCGCTATCACTGTACGCCAAAGGAAAAACGCCGGGAGTTTCGGAAATAAAACAGCACGGAACAGGGGCTTGAGTTGGCTTGATACAGCGATGCCTAAAATAGGATATCTATGGGCAAATCTGCATAAATATCGGATTTGCCCTATTTTGTTGTCTGAATACCGCCTTTTCTGTTGTCGGGATATCGGTTATAATAGAGACAACAAAAACACGAAAGGAGGAAACCTACCATGGCTTCCGCTTCAAAAACAAAAATCAGCTTTTGGGAACGTTTTTCCTATGGCTGCGGAGATCTGGGCTGTAACATCATCTACTCCGCAATGTCCGCATTCCTGCTCTTTTATTATACCGATTATGTTCACGTCAGTGCCGCTACCATCGGTACCATCATGCTGCTGTCGAGAGTGTTCGACGGCGTCACCGACCTTATCATGGGCGTTATCGTAGACAGAACCAAGTCCCGGTTCGGCAAGTGCCGTCCGTGGATTCTGCGCATGGCAATTCCCTTTGCCCTTGCCGGAATCCTGCTGTTCTCCGTGCCGTCCGGACTGGGGGAGACCTCAAAACTGGTGTACATCTTTATTACGTATAACCTGGTGTCCTCTGTGGTCTACACGGCGATCAATGTGTCTTATGCCACACTGAATGCACTGATTACACAGAACCAGTACGAGCGTTCTGTCCTCAGCATCTTCCGTATGATCCTGGCAACTACCGGCACACTGCTCATCACCAATCTGACCCTGCCGCTGGTACAGTTCTTCGGCGATAACCTCTCCGCATGGACAAAGACATTCGCTGTGTTCGGCATCCTGGCAGTGATCGTATTTATGATTACCTTTACCGAAACAAAGAACGTGTTGCACCGGCAAAGGAGACCAAGCAGGAGAAAGTGCCGTTCCTGAAAGGCATTGGCCTGCTGTTCAAGAACAAGTACTGGATCATGATTACCGTGACTCTGGTATTCATCTTCATCAACTACTCGCTGAACGGCGGTGCAGCCGTTTACTACGCAAAGAACATTCTCCACAATGAGAATATGGTCGGCACCATGAATCTGGTTGCAAACCTGGTGCAGATCGGTGTTATGTTCTTCACCGCATTCCTCATCAAGAAGGTCGGCAAGCGGAATATGCTGATTATCGGCGCAGTCGTTTATGGTATCGGCTTTGCAATGTTCGGCTTTGTCGGCACAAATATGGCTGGCATCATCACCGCCTGCGTCCTCAAGGGCATCGGCAACGCCGGCATCTCTTCCTGTATGTTCGCTATCGTATCCGACACCATCGAGTACGGCGAATGGAAAACCGGCTATCGTACTGAAGGTCTCATCAACTCTGCATCCAGCTTTGGCTTTAAGGTAGGAAACGGTCTGGGTTCTGCTATCCTGGGCTGGGTCATCGGCGCAGCAGGCGCAAGCGCAGGCTCTGAGATCACCTTTATCTGGATCCCGGCAATCCTCTGTGTCGCACAGGTTGTTGTTATGCTGTTCTACAAGCTGGACAAGGAATATGACGGCATCGTAAAGGAACTCGCAAACGAAGGAGGAAATGAAAATGCTTAAAAATCCGATTCTCCCGGGTTTTAATCCGGATCCGTGCATCTGCCGCAAGGGCGATGATTATTACATGGCAGTTTCCACTTTTGAATGGTTTCCCGGCATTCCCATCTACCATTCCAAGGATATGAAGAACTGGGAACTGTACACCCACGTGCTGACCGATGACGAAAAGGTTGACTTGAAAAAGCTGCCCTCTGCCAAAGGCATCTGGGCGCCGTGTCTGACCTACTGCGAAAAGGAAGACCAGTTCTATGTAGTCTATGGCGTGATGAACTCCATGAATGCCAGATACTTTGACGTGGACAACTTCCTTATCACTGCCAAGGACATCAAAGGTCCGTGGAGCGAGCCGGTATATCTGCATTCCTCCGGTTTTGATGCCTCCATTCTCCACGATGATGACGGCAGAAAGTACATCGTTTCCCTGGACTGGGAAACCCGTGCCGGCTATGAAAAGCCCGGTGCGATCTGCATGGTGGAATATGACCCGGAGAAGAAAGAGATCATCGGCTATCCGAAACGCATCTGGAAAGGCGGTACGGACAGAGGCTGCATCGAGGCACCGCATCTGACCAAGCGCAACGGTTACTACTATATCATGTGCGCCGAGGGCGGAACCGGTTATAACCACTGTGTGACCATGGGACGTTCTGAAAATGTGTGGGGTCCCTATGTGGGTGACCCGAAGAATCCCATTGTCACATCCAATCCGGCGGTCTCCAACGAGCGCCATGACCCGGATCACCTCAAGCCCAAGTATTACAACCCGGATGTGGTGCTGCAAAAGGCTGGCCACGGCAGCTATGTGGAAACTTCCCTGGGTGAGGTATATCTGGTGCATCTCTGCTCCCGTCCCTTTACACCGGAGCTGCGCTGCACACTGGGCAGAGAAACGGCGATCCAGAAAATGATGTGGACAGAGGATGGCTGGCTGCGCATGGCAGACGGCACGAACATTGCAAAGGAATACTGCGAAGAGAGCAGGCTGCCGGAGTATCCTGTGCCGCAGATCCCGAATTTCGACGACTTCGACAGCGACACCCTGGGCAACTGGTACTATGCGCCGAGAATCATGCCGCAGCGGTTTGCGGATGTTACGGCTCGTCCGGGCTGGGTGAGACTGCGTGGACAGGAGGCAAGAACTTCTCTGAACAAGACCGGCATTCTTGCCAGAAAGCTGACCAGTGTCTATGCACAGATCACCACAAAAATGGAATTTGTTCCGGAGGTGCATCAGCACAGCGCAGGACTGATCCTTTACTACGACAACATGAACTATATCAATCTCCGGAAGTACTACAGCGAAACGCTGGGGCAGAGTGCTATCTCGATCATCCAGCTGGAGAACGGCGAAAAGACGGAATTCGTGAACACCCGGATTCCGGTGGATGATGTACCGATCTACTTCCGCTTAGTGATAAACGGCAGACATTCTCAGTTCTATTGGAGCTATGACGGCGAGAACTACGAGAAGATCGGCATTCCGTTTGATACCACAAAGTTCTCCGATGAGTACTGTAAGTACGGCGAATTTACAGGGACTATGGTGGGAATCACCTGTGCAGACCGGGTAAAGCATCAGCACTATGCCGACTTCGACTTTTTTGAATATAAGGCAGACGAAACGAAAAATGTAGAATAAAAATCAGCAGGGAAGGGAACTGACCGCAAATGCTGAAAGAAAACGACTGGGAGAAATTCCAGTCGTTTTTTGCTTTATGGTTTGGAAAATGCGAAAAAGATGAAAAAGCTGCTCTTTTTCGCTTGCCTTCTGCACGAAAGTTGAGATTCGGACATGAAAGATATTCTGAAAAAAGCTTGACAAGACGTGAAAAATGTGCTATACTATTTTAACACGAAATACAGAAAGGAAGTGCGTGCAGTGCAGACAAAGGGAACCAAAAAAATTTGTGACAACCGGCAGGCACGGCATGAGTATTTCATTCTGGAACGCTATGAGGCTGGAATTGCATTGCAGGGCAATGAAGTGAAGTCGATTCGGCTGGGTCATGTCAATCTGAAAGATGCCTGGTGTGACATTACAGACGGCGAGTTGTTCGTGAAAGGAATGCACATTTCACCTTATGAAAAGGACGGCTTGTTCCGGACAGATCCGATGCGTGTCAGAAAGCTTTTGATGCACCATCAGGAGATCAACCGGATGTTTGGCAAGGTCAAGCAGGACGGTCTGACGCTGGTTCCGCTTTCTCTGTATTTCAAGGATTCCCGTGTGAAAGTGGAAGTCGGACTTTGCAAGGGTAAAAAGCTGTACGACAAGCGGCAGACGGCTGCGAAAGCTGATGCACAGCGTCAGATCCGGCGTGCAGTCAAAGAACACAACCAGTGACAAAACAGCTGGCAGAATGGGGGCGTAACGGTTTCGACGGGGACAACGAAGCATGATAAGCGAGCAGAGATTGCTGCATCTCTTAAAACAGCGGCACGTTTAAAATTAAACGCTAAAAAGAACTTTACTGTAAGCTTTAACAAGAGCCTGCAGGTAGCTGCCTAAGTCAGCTACTGTCGCCCGCAGAAGTACCACGGTCTGCGCTGCGGCATCATTGCAGTGGTGAACGTTCCGGCGGCCTGTTCACACCGCAGGATCGGATTTGAACTACCGTTCTCAGCAGCCTGTTTACCGGCAGCTTTGAACGGGAATCAATGTAGATAAACTACGCTCGTAGAAAGTTGTGTGGATTTGTTTTCGGACACGAGTTCAATTCTCGTCGCCTCCACCATAACTCACCGTTTATTTTGATACAATTTCTGGTTTCAAATAAACGCAGATAATCCCCGAAAGTACGCACTTTCGGGGATTTATTCGTTTCAAGGGCGTGTTGTAATCGTTTCAAAATAGGGCAAAACAGGGTGGTTTCATAAAATCCCGTCGGTGTAATCGTTTCAAATCGTTTCATTTCGTTTCAAAATGCGAGTAATCGTTTCAAATCGTTTCACCGGCTGATTTTCACCGATTTCCGGCTCCCGTCCACGAACCGGAATACCAGTGTCCCGCCCGGATGAACCGTGACGGATCCGAGGATCAGTGTGAGATCATCAAAGTCAAGCAGCGTCGCCCGGATACCGGTCAGCTTGCTCCAGATTCTGCGGATGGCGTCATACAGGTCGTCCTCGTAGATATGGATGTTCTTCCGGCAGCATTTCCATACCCGGTCGTGCGTAGTGGTCGAATGCCAGACCAGCGGACGGTAGTATCCGCCGCAGCAAGCGCATTGCAGAATACCACTCATCGGATGAACCTTGCTGGGTTTCGGATGTTCCAGCATCTCCTGCACCTTGTCAAAAACAAACGGTGCGATGATTGCATCATGTGCCTCGTGGACATAATACTTCGCCACCTCTCCGGTGTTTTTCACAATCCGATGCGTGGTATAGTCCGGGATGAAGTTTTTCTGGAGCAGTACATCGCCCCGGTATTTTTCGTTATGCAGTATGGATATGACCGTATCAGTTCGCCAGTTCTTCCCGCCGAAGGTCGTCGGGATACCGCCTTCATTCAGCGCTTTGGAAATGGCATAGCAGGATTTCCCCTGCAGGTAAGAACGAAAGATATACCGGACAATCAATGCCTGCTGCTCGTTGATGGTCATTCCGGCATCATAGCCCAGCAGCCGTGCGAACGGAAAATGGTATACACCTCTGGAGTAGCCCTTCCGGATCGCCCATTTCGTGTTTTCTGAAATCGACCGGCTTTCCTCCTGCGCATAGCCAGCCAGAACAGCAATCAGCAGATCACCATTCTGGTCGAGGGAATTGATGTTCTCGCATTCAAAGAACACACCGATGTTCAGTTGTCGTAGCTGCTGCAATGTATTTAATGTATCCAGCGTATTCCGTGCAAAGCGGGATACGCTTTTTGTTACAATCAGGTCGATTTTCCCCGCGATGCAGTCGGCGATCATCCGCTGGAACTCCGCCCTTGTCTGAACGGAGCCACCTGAAATGCCGCTGTCCGCATAGATGCCGACAAACTCCCAGTTCGGATTCTTCCGGATGTATTTCTGGTAGTAGTCCTTCTGTGCCGAAAGGCTGTGTAGTTGCTCGTCCTGCAAGGTCGATACACGAGCATAAGCTGCCACACGGATTTTCGTCTTTTCAGCTATCTGCGCTTTCTTTGTCGCTGGTATCTTCTCGATTTTCAAAATCGCCCACCTCCTCAATGCTGCGGTACGGCGGATCAAGCTCACTCAATAGCTGCACCTGCCGCAGTGCCGCTTCCTCCGCTGTGATCTCACCGTCATGCAATTTCTGCTTCAGGATGTATTTTTGTATGCGGTATGCCATTTCCCGTTTCATGTCAATCGCCTCCGCACCACATTATCTGACAATACCATCAGAAAGTCAATGGGTTGGAGAAAAGATTGACGGAAACGACAAAGCCCACTGCCAGATTTCCCGGCAGTGGGCAGCATGGTATATGAATCTTATGCAGTAATTTCTCTCCCGTCCATAAAGCGGAACAGCATATTTCCGTCCCCGTAGACTGTGACGGACTCCACCGACACGCGCCACAGGTCGTCATCAAATGTGGTGATTTCCTCAGTGCTTTCGATCTTTCTCAGAAAACTGTTCATCGTGTCCACGCGGCTGATCTGGTCATCGAGCAGCTTCTGGAGTCGTTTCCGTTTATCCTCGGCTTTCTTGAATTGCTCAGTCAGGGCTTTGTACTGTGCATCGCCGTTCTCCTCTGTCATGGCAGTTTTGTGAATATGCTCACGGATCTGATCGGCGATGCCGTTCATCTCGGTGGCTGCGGCTTCAATCTGTTCTTCAGTGGAAGATGTATCGGAAAGCTCCTGCACCATCCTTTTGCAGACTGCAAGCACCTCATCACGCTTTTCAAAGAACGCTCCGAATGCCTTGACAAACCGCTGCTTGATTTCTTCCTCGTAGAGATGCGGCGTGGTGCAGAAGCTCTTTCCTTTGAATTTGTGGTTGCACTGCCAGATGATCCGGCGGTACTTGGATGTGCTGTGCCAGACCTTTGCGCCGAAATAAGAGCCGCAGTCCCCGCAGATCAGCTTTGCAGAAAAAATGGTGTTGCCGCTGTATCGCCGTCCCAGCTTTCTTCTTCTGGTCAACTCTGCCTGCACTTCCTCAAACTCATCCGGCGGAATGATCGGCTCGTGGGAGTGCTCGATGTAGTATTGCGGCACCTGACCTTCGTTGATTACCCGCTTCTTTGTCAGGAAGTCCACAGTATAGCATTTTTGCAGGAGAGCAGCGCCTTTGTATTTTTCATTGGTGAGAATGCTCTCGATCGTGGTCTGGTGCCAGTGAGATTTGCCTCCCGCTGTCGGGATGCCGCGTTCCGTCAGCATCTTTGCGATCTTGTATGGCGTTTTTCCTTCCATAAAGGTGCGATAGATCAGCCGGACGATCTCTGCTTCCTCCGGAACGATCTCCGGCAAGCCGTCCTCACCCTTCCGATAGCCGAGGAAGCGGCTGTACGGCAGGTTGACCTTGCCGTCTGCAAAACGCTTCCGCTGTCCCCATGTCACATTCTCCGAAATCGACCGGCTTTCTTCCTGTGCCAACGAGGACATAATGGTCAGCAGCAGCTCACCCTTGCCGTCAAATGTCCAGATATTTTCCTTCTCAAAATAGCACTCAATGCCGTGCTCCTTCAGCTTGCGAATGGTCGTCAGGCTGTCAACCGTATTTCGTGCGAATCGGCTGACGCTCTTTGTGATGATGAGGTCAATTTTGCCGTTCAGGGCATTTTCGATCATGGCATTGAAGCCGTCGCGGTGAGCAGTGCTGGTCGCGCTGATGCCCTCATCCGTATAGACCTTGACGAACTCCCAGTCGTCACGACTTTTGATATAGTTGGTGTAATACTCGATCTGCGCCTCGTAGGATGTCTGCTGTTCCTCAAATTCCGTAGAGACACGCGCATATCCTGCAACCTTACGCTTGACCTTCGCTGTCTCCGGCATCCGTGTCTGCGGATTGATCGACGCCGGAATGATTGTGACCTTTCTTTCCATGCTGACTCCTTTCTCGTGCTTGCTGCCGCATTTCCTCTGTCCAGCTCTCCGAGCGCGACGGATTTCGCCATTCTCTGGTGATGCTCTCACCGTTTTCCAACTGGAAGATCAGCAGATTCCCCTTGACCGTAATGGTGGAAACCTGCCCGATGCCCTCCATAGCCGCATAGAGAGCTTTTTCAGATAACTGCTTTGCGGTCGGGCAGTATTTCTTACCCCGCCGTGCATAAGTGCTGCATAGCCATACATCCCCCTGTTGGTAATTCTTGTGCTGATAATGCTTCCCGCAGCCTGCACAGATGATTCTCCCGGATAAAGGATAGCGCTTCCGGGCATTGCCGTAGTTATACATCTGCCGCCGTTGGATTTCCTGCTGCGCACGCTCAAAGGTCTCCATGTCGATGATTGCTTCATGTGCATCATCGATCAGGTAGCGCTGCAATTCTCCGTGATTGGTGACCTTGCGCTTCTCGATGTGGTTGTTGCGGTAATACTTCTGCAGCAGCATCTTTCCGGCATATTTTTCGTTTTGCAGGATTTCCTTGATACGCGGCGATGTCCAGAGATTGCCCTGACGGGTACGAACCCCCATTTCATTGATCTTATTGGAAATCATCCGCCCGCCCATGCCTGACAGGTAGTCGGCGAATATCATCCTGACGATCTCTGCCTCATCGGGCTCGATCTCCAGAACTCCGTCTGCATTGCGCCGGTACCCGAATATGGTAATACTGCCGATCTTGCCTTTTTCAAAGTCCTTCCGGATCTGCCATTTCCGGTTTTCGCTTGCCGACAGGCTTTCCTCCTGTGCATAGCTTGCCAGAATCGTCAGCAGCAGTTCTCCGTCCGGCGATATGCTGTGGATGTTCTGTTCCTCAAAATAGACATCGACATTCAGGAGCTTCAGCTCACGGACGGTCTCCAGCAATGTGACCGTGTTCCGAGCAAAGCGGCTGATGGATTTTGTCAGCACCATGTCGATCTCACCCCTGCGGCACGCTTCCAGAAGCAGGCAGAACTGCTCACGGTTATCCTTTGTGCCGGTCAGGGCTTCGTCGGCATAAACGCCGCAGAACTTCCAGCCATTCTGCTTGCTGATGAGCTCCTTGTAATAACTGACCTGCGCAGACAGGCTGTGCAGCATGGCGTCCTTTCCGCTGGATACTCTTGCATACGCTGCTACATTTTTCAGCGTCGGCATTTTTGCAGGGAATTGAACCCGTTCAATTTTCCGTTCCATTTTTCTCACCTCGCATGACCATATTAACTCTGAAACCCGCATAAAGTCAAGGCTTTTCGCGATATATACTGCACAATGATACATTGTATTCTTCGGCGATTTTTGACATGATTCTGTGGAATTCCGTCCGGGTAATCAGTCCATTAGAGAGAAATTTTCGGAATATCGCCGCTGCCATTTTGTAGGCAGAGATGTTCTGCACCTTATCCTTCGTCATGATGCTTCCTCCAATAGACCAGACGGCAGTTCGCGCAGCAGAACTTCTTCGGGCGCTTATGGGGCGTAGGAATCAGTGTGCTGCCGCAATTGGCGCAGGCGCTGTCATCCTTTGTGCGGTACAGGAACGATTTCACCGTCCCCTTCGGAATACCAAGCTGCTCTGCAATTTTCGCATGGGACAGCCCGGATGCGGCAAGCTTCCGGATACTTTCTTTTTCAATGCTTGTCATATCAACACCTCCTACTTCCTATTGGAAAGGAGGAGCACGATTTGACGAAAAAAATAACGCCCGCCGAGAAAAATTCCCGACGGGCACTGTATTTATTCAGTTAATCCTGATGCTTCTTCATCAGATCTCTTGCCATGACATCAGCCGGATCATACTCAATCATGAAATAATCGAGGATGCGCTTCATATCGTCCTGCATGGTAAGGAATACATCGAGCAGGCGCTGCTTTTTGCCTTCATTCTGCCACTCCCGCAGTCCCATATAGTAGAACATTTTTTCATTGTCGTTGATGAAGAACGGAACAATATCAGCAGCAAGACACATTTTCAGAGCAAGTAACCGTCCTACACGACCATTGCCATCATAGAACGGATGTATCTTCTCAAACCGAGCGTGGAAATCTGCCACATCGTAAAGGTCAATGGTTTCCTTCTTTGAAAAATCATCAATCAGTGCTGCCATGTGCGCATGAACATCCTTCGGATGAAGGGTCTCGATTTCACCGACTACATTCGGATATTTCTTATAATCGCCGATAACCACATCGTCATGCTCGTCATCTTCAAGTCCCTTTTTCAGAAGCAGATGCAGCTTTTTGATGTATTCCTCTGTGATTGGCTCCTGCACGGTATCAAGGATAAAATCAAAGCACTTGAAATGGTTTGCCGCTTCGATAATATCTTCTACATAAGCGGTTCCGTCAACCGTGTGTGTTTCAAAGATATAACGCGTCTGGTCATGCGTCAGGCGGCTGCCTTCAATTCGGTTGGAATGATAGGCGAAATCGACCTGAAATCTGGAATAAAAGCCGCCGCCGATTTTGCTTTTCTTTTCGTGAATCAGTGTATTCAAAGTGTTTCGCGGCGATGCCATAGTCATTCCTCCCTCAACAAGTGATACTTTCATTATAAGTAATATCCCTGAAAAAGTCAACGAAAAAGCGCCCACCGAGAAGAATCCCGACGGGCGCTCCATATCATGCCTTATTCAGTTTTCCGCTGAACTTCTTACCATCAACCGTGACCTCAACGGTGATGCTGTCCTCCGCAGCAGGCGCTGGCGGATTCGGCAGGACTTCTTCACCGTAGCCATTCAGCCCCTTCGCCTTGATTTTTGCGGGGAAATCCTGATAGCCGATGTCCAGATCGACATTGCCGGAGATACCGTCAACCTTGCCTTTTTCGGAATGTTGCCAGATGCCGTAAGAACCGGAGTAATTCGTCTGCTGCACCCAGTGCGCCAGCCAGATGGTGTAGCGGCGCTTGATGTCATCCTCCGTGTGTGTGGTCAGCGAGGAAGCGGAACCGTAGAGCCCGACGAAATAGCCCGCTGCCTCCACACGCTCAAGGAAAGTCCGCATGATCGAGGAAACCTTCTCACGACCGAGGTCAAACTGCTTCTTCTCCTCCAGATCGAAATAAACCGGGTAGTCAAGCTGCTTTCCCCTGATGACAGAGAGGAACACATCCGCTTCCTGCCGCGCTTCATCCTCGTCCATTGCGTAGGAATGCCAGTACGCGCCAACGGCGACACCTGCCGCCTTTGCGCCGGAGTAATTCGCCTCGAACTGCTTGTCCTTCTGGGACTCCAGCTTGCCGTATCCAGCGCGGAGGATCGCAAAATCAATGCCAGCAGCCTTGACCTTGCCCCAGTCGATCGTGCCGTTATGCACGCTCACATCAATGCCTTTCACGGTTGTATCGCCGCCTTTCTGGATGCCGAAATAGCTGTAAAAGTCCTTCGTGACGGAACTGTTGCCCTTCACCTCATCGCCGTACCATTTGCCGTTCTCGCGCACGTCCACATGGGTGTACTGATACGCTGCCGTGATGTTGGCGATGCCGGAAAAGCCGATGTCCTGTGCCTTGCAGCAGACCAGCTTCGAGCTGATCGGCTGCCCGTCCTGTCCGTAGCAGCAGATGTCCGCTGCGCGTCCGATCGTGTGCTGTCCGGTACCGCTGCCGCCGACACTTTTATCATGCGTCACGCAGCGAAAGCCGCTGGTGACGATGATCTTGCTGCAATTCAGGGCTGCATAAAGCTGTTCCAGCTTCCCGACCAGTTCGTCAGAAAGCTGGAAATCGTGTGCCTGTCCGCATTTGCAGCGGAACTCACTTGCATTGAAATGTGCGGAAAGCTGTGTCCGATCGTCATAACCATAGGTCTTAATCATCGTCCTCTTCCTTTCTCCCTGCCTGTTTCTGCAGAACTTCAATCGCATTTTTCAGCGCTGGCGGATACGGAATACCCATGAGTGATGTGTTTTCCACGATGGAAAGCAGCTCATTGACGCAGAATGCGATGCACACCGCATCCCGCACATAGTTGGTATTCAGCAGAATATCCAGCCGCACCGCCACAATAATGAGCATCAGGATACTGCACTTCTTCGCAAGTCCGTACCAGCCAGCCTTGCTGTTCAGCTTACCGGTCTTGCTGTGCTTAGATTTTCCCATCGCACCAGTGATCAGACCGGTTGCGAAATCGATGCCCATAAAGATAATCAGCGTGACCAGCGCAGAATCCCAGCCGCCGAAAAGCGCTGCGATGCCGCCGCCGATCGCGCCGATCACCATGCACATGGTTTCTTTCATGTTACACCTCCAGAATCTTGATGTTGCGGATATACGGGTGCGTGTTGTCGGTGACCGCCTTCCACGCGAGATAATAGTCACCCTTGGTGATGCTTTCACAGGTCAGCAGAATGTTTGTGTAGCTGTCAGTCGTTTGCAGCCAATTGAACGGGACGGCAATACCGCCGCCAGCCATGATGGTTTCGTGGATATATCGTGCTGTATCCGCATCAGACATTACCTGCGAGGATTTCGGCACGAGCCACATTTCTCCCGCATCGAAGAAGCCGGACATATAGCTGAACAGGATAGACTTGCGGCTGGTAATATGAACCGGTGTCACACACTGCGTGTAAATCGTTGCGCCCCAATTGAAGTCGGGCTGATTGTAATAAAGTGCATAGCCATTTTCCTCACAGCAGAAATTCGGGTAGGTTTCCGAAAAGCCCGCCAGCGAACGATAGCCGTCATTATAGAAGGTGTAGATGTTTTCCCCATAATCGTGGATGGCGTCAATGCCCGCCTTGAACAGCGTGGTTTCCGGTCGTCCCTGCGGGATTTCCAGCACCTTCGGCACCAGTGTATTCAGCTTTTCGGAAGTGTCCGCCTGCACGCCCATTGTCACGAGGTTGCGTGCAAGCTGGTCGCGCTGCTCGTCCAGCGCCGTCAGATAATTTGCAATGCTCATTCCGTCACCTCCACAATCGCCGCAAGCGCGTCCTCAACTCCGGAGAGCGTGTCCTCTACGACAGCAAGACGTGTAAGGATATCCTGAATCGAATTTTTCGCACCGGTCATGTCGTAGAGGAGTTCTGTCTTGAAGCGCTCAAACACACCCTCGTTCACCCCGACGCGCTCGTTGAGGTTCATGGCGCTGGTGTATGCTTCGTTCCAGCGGGAAATATGGGATTCGGTGATGCCGTTCAGGATCGTCAGGTTATGGTGCCAGTGAGCCTGCCCGACCACAGTGGAAATGGATGCAATATCATCCAGCATTTCCTGCGTGATACTGTCCAGCGCTGCCTTGTTGGAATGCGTGTGTGCGTTGGCGCTCAGCTCGCTGATCGCCGTGTTAATACCATGCAAAGCATTCGCAGTGGAACTTTTGAAAGTTTCCTGTTCCTGCATATACTGTTCGGTGATACTGTCAAGCGCAGCAGCGTTATTATGAATATGCGCCTGCTGTCTCAGCGGCATGATTTCCTCTTCCATCGTCTGAAGGTTATACTGCGTCTGATCCTCAAACTGCTGCAAGCCGTTCAGGTCTGCGAATAGCTCCGGCGTGATCGCATCCAGCGTATCCTTGTTGTCGTGTGTGTGGAAGTTTACCACGACCTGTTCGATCTCCCGATCGACGATGGTCTGCACTTCTGTCGTTTTCGGGTACTCCGACATATCCGGTGTTTCACCGTCTGCGCCGCGCAGGGACTCCAGCCATTCCTCCTCCGTACCAACAAAACCGTGCTCAACCGCAATTTCATAGGCGCTCTTGCCGTCCTCGCCCTTTGCCGCCTCGTCAATCTTCTGCAAAAGCTGCTGGTAGAGGTCGGGTGTCGGCGGAATCGGCGGATCGTCATCACCCACAAAACCGGAAGAACGAATATTCAGCGTAACCGGAACCGTTGTCGCACGCACAGTCGTATCCGCCGCCGTGTCATAGCCGAACACCGACATTTTTGCTGCTCCCACATGGAGCTCGGCGGGCAGATACAGCGTTGTGCCGTCCGTGCCGAGCACGATGCTGTATGTTTCGTCGCACTGCGAGAACTGCACCACCTTGTGAAAGCGCTTCCAGTCGCCGTCGAAGGTAAACTTGAACTGCACATACTGGATTTGATGATCTGCCAGCACCTCACGCTCCAGAACCTCAATGCTCTGGTTCTTTACAAGGAATTTCCACATTAGTCATGCACCTCCACCCATTCATGATTCTCAGCGTCCCAATCCAGATGCCCGTCAAGGCACTGGATTCTTGTAAGACCGGAAACTGCGCTTTCCATGCCGCTCTTGCCAGCCCAGTTGGTACCCTTCGTGATCAATGCCCAATCCGCAAGACTGCCCTCATAGGTGATGGTCTCCAGATTGGTACAGTAGTTGAAGCAATGCTCACCAATTCTGGTGACAGTGTGCGCCATCGTAAACTCTGTCAAGCCACTGCAGCCACCAAACATATAACCGCCGATCACAGAGCCTTCATAGCGTACAGATTGCAGTCTGGAGCATTCACGGCACACATAGTTGCCCACAGTGCTGACATTCGGCGGAACTGTAAGCGAAGTCAGTGCCGCACTCCAGAACGCACCGCCGCCGATCTCAGTCAGTGCCTGCGGAAGCGTAATACTGGTCAGCTTACCGTGTGCGCCCATTCCCGAATCATCTGGCAAGAAAGCACCGCTGCCGATATAACTGACAGTTGTCGGCAGCGAAACAGATTCCAGATTTTCGCATCGCATGAAAGCGTCATAGCCGACCGATGTGACACCCTCTGCGATGACGACAGTTTTCACATCGTCATTTGCATAGAACGGCGAACGATGCGAGCTGTCATACTCGTACATCGCTCCGCTTCCTCGCAGCAGCACCTTACCTGTGGAATAGCGAACATAGAATACACTTTCACCACACTGTCCCGCTTCAACAACATCGCCGATATCCTCAACAGCTGTCTGAAGCGCGGCGACCTGATTTGCAAGTTCTTCATTCTCCGCCTGCAATTCTTCCAGCGTTGCATTGATCTGCGCCATTTCCGCAAGCATATCCGTCACCTTGCACTTGCCGAGGATGCATCTGCAATATCCGCAGACGTTCCTGTCCTCACGATAATCGAACCAGTCACGGTCAGAGAGCGATGCCGCACCCGGATTCAGGCGCACCGCATACATGAGCAGTCTCACATGATCCTCGTCCTGCGGGATAGAAGGCAAGCCCGGATTCTCCGCAGGTGTACCGGGGAAAAGGCGCAGACTCACATTGCGGACAGCTTCTGTCGTATCCAGATAGATCGCAATACCGACATAGCGAGGGAGTGATTCGTCCATATACTCGGAAAGGTCGATGCTGTATCGTGCATCGTTGATGAAATAATGACCGTCGATCCACGCCTTACCGGTTCCGACAGTAACAGAAAGCCCGCTGCCAGCGGAAAGGTCAAAGCATCTGCCATAGTTGTCCTGAATGCCGTTGCAAATGATGCTGCCGAGATAGTCACAGAAGTTCTCGGCGGTATAGGTGCGGTCGAGGTTTTTTGCGTTAAAAAAGCCAAAAGAAAATGCCATACATCATGCCTCCTTGAATGTTGGTGTCAGGCTCCTGCCGTTCTGGTCGAAGCCCTCAATCATGCCGATGAGCTGGATTCTCGGTTGTATCATACCGAAGCGCCGGTGCTGCACTGTCACATAATCGCCGACGGCATAATCCTTGTTATACACATATTGTGTGTTGTGCGCAGCGATCTCCGATTCGGATACCGTTTTCGGCTGCACCAGCCGTTCCGAGCCTCGCGTTTTCAGCAGCTCGATGTATTCCTCCTCCGGAATCGGGACGGACTGCCCGTCGATCTGCTGTTCTTCTGAAATATCGTCGGCATCCACATAGACCTCATATCTGTCGAGATATGTCGGCTCAGTCTGGATATAGTATGTCGTGCGCTTGCGGGCATCACCTTCACCATGACCGAGAATATACGCGAAATTACGCTGAATTGCGGCATCTTCCGCATAGCTGAACGACAGCAAGTTGCTGTATGCGTCGGAGAATACAATATGGGGATTGTCCTCCTGCATCACGCTGCGGTCGGTGCCTTCCGAGAGGTCGAGCAGCATTTTATAGGTCTCGCCAGTATCTTTTACCAGCCGGATATTTGCCGTGCCGCCAATTTTCTCGCAGATCGTATACATCCATTCCATCAGGTTGGCGTAGCTGACCTGCAGCTTGACGGTTTGCTCCCAGCAAGCGCCGGTGATGTCTCCGAGCGACAGTCCCGGAATCTTCCGCCCCGCTGAATTGATCGCATTCTGCGTGACAGCCGTCCTGACGATACCGGAATACGCTGTCAGTGCCGTAAAGCTCAAGGTCGGGTAGATGATGCGGCGCTCCAGCAGGCACATGAGAAAGCGCCCGCGCACCGTCAGATAATCGCCGTTTTCAGCATTGGTGTCGATCTGCACGGATTCGATTAGTCCGAAGTGCTGACTGTCATCATCGCGCCCGATGATTCTGCCGGTCTGGAAAATATCAATATTTCGGGGACTTGCTGCGATATACACCTCAAAGCTGCCGCACTTGTAGTATTCAATATCCCACAGTAGCGAAGAAAAGCTGTCGCAGATGGCTTCCAGTGTGATTGTCAGGGACGCGCCGTCCGCGATCATTTTGTAAATTTCGATCTGCATATCATACCCCCAGATAAGCGTTCGTGTGGACGATCTTCACCTTGAGGTTCTGCAAGCCTGTGCCGCGCAGATAAAAGCGGTTCTTTCCCTCACGCAGCGTCAGCCATGTGGAGCCGGAAACCAGCCGATTGATGATATTCGTCTTGATGCCGCCGCGATCCAGCGTGACGGTCTTATTGCCGGTCTTGGTGGTGATCGTAATAATGTCGCCTGCGAGAATATCTCCGGTGATTTGCAGATACTCGTCCGTGTCTGCGTTGTACAGCGTCGGTGAACGTGCATCGGCGATCGCCTCAATCTCCAGCGTGAAGCCGGTTTCATCGCCGTCATTGATGATCTCCATGATGTTCTGTGTGTTATATTTGCCCAGAACAAACGGTTCCGGATTGCTTTCGGTCGGAAACGGAAATGTGAATGCGCCGGTGACCTGACTGTAGTACGCCATGACCGATTCCGTGGAATACCAGTAAATGTCCGGGCAGATGATAGAAATCTGACCGCTGACGAACTGCTCGAAGTTCTCCACCTCGCAGGTCTCGACATAGCCCTCCGCGAACACATCAATGTTCGCTGTTTTATAGAAGATTTTGATGTAGCGGGAGGGCTTCACCACCTTGTACAGTTGATGGCGGCGTTTTTCAATACCTGTTCCTCGCATCTGGAACTGAATGACAACATTCCGCTTCTCGATAAAGGCGTTGTTCAGGTAGCTTCCGTCCATGCCCGCATAGCTGGAGGTACTGATCGTGCCTGCAGGCGGCGAAAGCCCCTCGATCTTGTTGAACATGAACTGATTTGCTGTTTTGGAGAGGTCAACACGCTCTCCGGCTTGATTTTCGAGGATAAGAGTGTAAAACATAGGTTGCACCTCCTTGCTTTTTCAGGATATATGATGTATAATATGGTTATGTAAGGCGGAGGGGAAAACCTCTGCAAATCAGAATTTAGCAAGGTGATTGTATGTATAAACTATTTGTCTATGCTTATCTTTGGAAGCTAAATTTAAGTGACGGTCAAGCATATATGGATTTTCTTGATAAACTATTCTTGAATGATTCAAATAATGATGTATTACTCGAATTAGAACTATGTACCGATGTTGATAAGTCGTTTTTAAGAATAAAAAGATATTTTGATTATGAAATAGATTATTTTGATACTGATTTGTTTGGGAAAACATTATTTCATGAGCTTTACAAAATATCTCATTCTGAAGTAGTAAGCTTAAAGTTGTTTACTACCAAATGCTATGAATTGTTTAATATCCTGCCTTTGCGTGTTGATGGTTACGAACAACCTTTTAATTCACTGAGTTATATTGATGATATGATTGAGTATAATAGCTTAATGGAAACAAAGGAAGCAATTGAAAAAATGCTGACATTTTATAACCGATAAATTCCAATTTGTAGGGCAGATAAAGGGCAGGCACAAAGCCCACCCTCATCATGTTGCCCCCAGCGCATTCCTTGTCTGCCTGTAGATTTCCAGCCGTGACAGCGACTTCGGACTATTGTTTGTCTGATTCACTGTGCGGCTGTTGTCATTATTGTAGTTGTTGATGACTGTCGTACCGACGCTGCCGTCCAGCATCGCACCGGAAATACCGTCCAGCTTCATGCTAAGACCGGATTCCATTGTGAGCTGCATTGCATCTGCAACACCGGACACCGCCTTTTCCACATATTTCTTGCTCTGGTTGATACCCTTTGCAAGTCCCTTCATGAAGTCCGGCATCCACTCCTCGAACGATGCCAGCGCTCCTTTCTCCGGCACGGAAAAATGCAGGTAGTCGGAGATCGCACGAGCCACGTCAGCGACTGTATTGATCAGGTTGCCCAGCATATAGTTCAGACCGTTGATGAGGTTCTGCATGAGGTCGCGTCCCCAAGACCACGAACTGTTTACCTTTTCCATGACCGCGTTATAGACGCTGTTCATAGCGCTGTTCACCGCATCCCGCACACCGCCGAGCCGGTCGCTGATGCCGCTTTTCACGTTATCCCAGATGGACAGCACAGAATCCTTGACCTTGTTCATCGGGTTCCGCACGATGTCCGGCATGGCGTTCCAGACCGTAGCCATCACAGATTTAATGGCTGTCAGCGCCGTATTCACAACATCCTTTGCAGCATTCCATGTGGTGGAGATCACATTTTTAATGTCAAGCTGTCCGGTGTTGATGAGCGTTTTCATTGCTGACCAGACCGCCGCCACAGTTTTCTTGATACCGTTCAGCGCGGATTCGATAATGGAGCCAGCCGCCTTCCATGTGGTAGTGATGACAGTCTTGATGCCATCGAGGGAGTCCTTGATCACGCCAGCGATCTTTTTCCAGCCCGAAACGACATCCGACTTAATCTTATCCAGCACCGCAGCAACCGAGCCCTGCGACTCCGACCACACGGTCGTGATCGTCGAGAATACATTCTGCATGAAATCCTTGACCGTGCCGACCACATTCGTGAGCGCAGTCTTGATGATATTTGCGACCGTTTCGGTGATCTTGGTCGAGAAGCCGGTCAAAGTATCAGTTACGACCGCCTCATTTGCGGAGATACCGTCCGCCAAGCCCTGCATGAAGTCAGGCATCCAGCTTTCAAAATCCGCGAGAGGACCTTCATCCGGCACAGAGAAGTGCAGGAACGACTTGATTTTGTTCGCCACACCCTTGACTGCATCAGCCACCTTGTTGATGCAGTTTTTGATACCGTTTACAATGCCATTGATGATGTCTGCGCCCCACTGGAATGCCTGCGATGCAAGCCCCTTGATGAAACTCACAGCGGCATTGAAGCCGTTGACAATGGTATCCTTGATCGCTGTGATCTTCTGCGAAACGGCAGATTTAATGCTATCCCAGATGGAAGAAACGGTCGTCTTGATCGTGTTCAGCACATTGCTGATCGTAGTTTTGATGCCGTTCCAGATGTTAGAGACTGTATTTTTGATGGCATTCAGCACGTTGCTGATAAAACCGCTGATCGAATTCCAGATGGAAGATACAACGGAGTAGATCGTATTCAGCACACTGGAAATAAAACCAGAGATCGCGTTCCAGACGTTCGTCACTACATTGTGGATTGCATCCAGCGCCGTCGATACCGCAGTGTTGATCGCATTCCAGATCGTTACGAAAAAGTCGTGAATACCCTGAAGAATCGGAGTGATGAAACCGACAATCGCATTCCAGATCGTGGTGATCTTTTCATGAATCCAGTCCATGACCGTGCCGATGATGATCTGGATTGCCTGCCAGATGGTTTCAAACAGATAGCGGAAGGCTTCAAGAAGCGGAGAGATAATGTCATAAATAGTCTGCCATACCGTAGTAATAACAGACCAGATTGCGTTCATAACCGTGATGATTGCAGTCTTGATTGCGTTCCATACGAACTCGATAACTGCCTTCACCATATTGACTTTTTCAGCTACCGCGTTATAAATCGCTGTCCAGATGCCGACAAAAAAGTCTTTGATTGCCGTCCAGATCGTGGTGAAAAAGTTCTTGATGCCGTTCAGCACATTGGAAACAAATGTGCTGATGCTGTTCCAGATGTTGACGAAAAAGTTCTTAATGCTCGTCCAGACACCAACCCAGAAGTTTTTGACCGTTTCGAGGTCGGTGCCGAAAATATTACACAGCAGCTCGAATGCACGCTTCAACAGAGAAGTGATCGCATTCCAGATGCCGCTGAAAATTTCCTTGATACCGTTCCACGCCTGTTCCCAGTCGCCGGTAAAGATGCCGATAAATACATCGAGAATACCGAGGATCACATCAACAACCGCCGAGAGATAGTCCGCAATGTATCCGAACACCGTCTCAAAGATCGGCGCGAGATAATTGCAGAATGCGTCCCATACAGCCTTGATGACCTCGGTGATATTTTCAAAGTCAAAGCCCAGCGCATTCAGGCGGTCAACGATACCAGAGGTCAGCCTCTCGAACACACCCTTGATGCGCTCCCAGATCGCTGTGATCTTATTCCGGAAGTCCTCATTGGTACGCCACAAATGCACAAAAGCCGCCACCAGTAGCGCAATGACTGCAATGACGGCGACCACAGGTGCAGAGATACCGCCAATGGCAGCGCCAAGCGAACTGAATGCCGCCTTTGCGCCCGCGATCATCGTCGGGAGATTGGAAATAAGCTGCATCAGCTTGCCCACACCGACCATTGTTTTGCCGATTACGACAAGAAGAGGTCCGAGTGCCGCCGCTACCAGTGCAATTTTGACAATCGTTTCCTTTGTTGCGGGCGACATAGCGTTCAGTTTATCGATGAAGCCCTGAATCTTTGTAACAATACTTCTGATTGCAGGCATCAGGATTTCCCCGAAAGCGATGGCAAGCTCCTGTAGCTGGGATTTCAGGATCGTGAGCTGTCCGCCGAGGTTGTCCTGCATGGTTTCTGCCATGCGCAGCGATGTGCCGTCACAGTTTGCAATTGCTCCGTTGAGCTTGTTAATATCTCCGGGCGCAGCATTCATCAGCGCGAGGAAACCGGACATGGCATTTTTGCCGACCAGCGCCTGCGCCGCCGATGCCTTCTCGGATTCGGAGAGCTGCGAGAAAGCCCCACGGCAGTCCTCCAGAATGTCATTGAGGTTACGCATGGAGCCGTCGGCGTTGGTGGTCTGGATTTCAACCTCACCCAGCTTTTCACCGCAGAACTTCACATCGCCGGAAAGTGCCGTCATGATAGAACGGAGCGAGGTGCCTGCCTGTGTAGACTTGATACCTGCATTCGCCATCAGACCGATTGCCTGTGCTGTATCTTCGCAGGAGAAACCCAGCGCACCTGCAATAGGCGCTGCATATTTGAAGGTTTCACCCATCATCGACACATTGGTGTTCGCATTGGAGGAAGCCGCCGCCAGCACATCAGCAAAATGACCGCTGTCGGCAGCAGATAAGCCGAAAGCGGTCAGTGCATCAGTTACAATATCCGAGGTTGTTGCCAAGTCCTCACCGGAAGCAGCGGCAAGATTCATGATGCCGTCAATACCGTTGAGCATATCTGTCGTTTTCCAGCCTGCCATCGCCATGTAATTCATTGCCTCGGCAGCTTCCGATGCGGAGAACTTGGTCTTTGCGCCCATCTCACGAGCCTTATCGCGCAGGGCATCGAGATCTTCACCGGTCGCACCGGAAACAGCAGCGACCTTGCTCATGGCAGAATCGAAGTCCGATGCCGTCTTGACGGCAGCAGTTCCCGCCGCCAGAACCGGAACAGTCACGTGGGTGGTGAGCGTTTCTCCGACATCAGCAATCTTGCCGCCGACCTTTTCCAGCGCTTCTCCCGCTTCACCCAGCTTGACCAGCGCAGTATGGGAAGCATCTGCCTCACGCTGGAGGTTCTGTAGCTCCTGCTCGGTTTCGATGATCTCACGCTGCAGCGCATCATACTGTTCCTGCGAAATGTCGCCACGGGCAAGAGCATCATTAGCCTGTTCCGCAGCGGTTTTCAGCGTTTGCAGCTTTTCTTTGGTAGCGGACACCGCATCGGCGAGGAGCTTGTGCTTCTGCGACAGCAGTTCTGTGTTGGTAGGATCGAGCTTCAACAGCTTCTGCACGTCCTTGAGCTGTGTCTGGGTGTTTTTGATGTTCTTATTGACACCTTCCAGCGCCTTCGACAGCTTGGTGGTATCACCGCCAATTTCGACCGTGATACCCTTGATTCTGTTTGCCATGCGGTTTCACCTCCTTTCAGGCGGTTGACTTTTTCAAGAATAACTGATATAATATACGCATAGAGAATGTTCTGTTCACTATAGAGCAATTGTAATTAGCAAGAAATTGGAGTGTGAAATTATGTCTTCATTTGAAATGTTTGTTAAAATTGAGAAGGAACTGAAAACCTATCTCGAACCATTAAAGAATGATTTTTCTGAAATAGGATTTGATTTTGAAATGATAGCCCCTTCCAATGAAATCGAGGAATCGTATATTGAAATTACAGGATATTCTATTGACGAGTATCATCCAACTAAAAAACAGCCTTTTATGATGCTCGTTATCACAAGTATTGATGACGACAATCAATTGCAGATACCTAATATTTTTTTACCAATGCCGATGCATCATTTTGGAATAGGTCTAAAAATGATAGATATTATTCGTAAAATTGCGCAAGAATATGATTATGAATTGTTTATTGTTGATATGGTAAATAGTTTTTATAATAGAATGCGAAATAGAAAAGCAGCACCTTGTATTGGTTGTGATGATGCTGTTTGCATTACGGAAATGACCGATTTAAGTTACCACTATTAAAACCTATCAAAATCCGCCTGCGAAGCCTGTTCCGTCCAACCGTCGAAGTCATCATTCTCACGCTCGGTGAACATATCGTTGATGATTCCGATCGTCAGCAAATCCAGCTCGGTCAATGTCAGACCGAGCTGTTTGCATCGGAGCAGAAAAAGCGGTGTTGTCATCGGTCGGTCAGTCTGGCGATGTTTTTTTTAGATTCCGCCTGCGTTTCCACATTCAGTCCCCAGAGCTCGATGAGCTTCGGCAGCACCTCGTAAATGGAGAAGGTGTTGAAGCGTTCCAGCCATGCGTCCGGATCGGCAGGAACACCCTCCGGATCAGCGTGCTTTGCCATGATATACGCGATGTTCTCGAACACCTCAAGACTGTCAATGTCGAGCTGGGAGGATTCCTCATCGCCCTCCTTGACGGAAGTCTGAAGCGCGGCGAAATCCTTGTAAATGTCCCTGCGGAATTTGATGCGGTACATTCTCGGAATCGCAGCGCTTGCCTTGAACGGCACCTCGATGCCGTCAACTGTGATGTTTTTCTGAATAGCCATGTGTCCCTCCTTATTCGGCAGCAGCAGTACCGCTGATCTTGGAGGTGCTTGCAGTCCTTGTGCCGCTTCCGCCTGTGTTGGTCGTGCTGTTGGTAGCTGCCGCAGTCGGAATATAGACGGAGCCGTACCAGTTGTCGTAGGTGGTCTGATCGGTATTTTCGCAGGTCTTGGACTTCACCAGACCGGAAGGCAGCGCGGATGCCGTCAGCGACAGTGTCTCGGTCTTGACCTCGGTGCTCTCCTCCACAGTGCTGCTCTCTGTTGCGGGACGGGATGCCGAGCAGCAGTACAGCACATGACGGATCTTGTTTTTATCGCCGGAGAACTCGAAAAGCAGCGCAAACTGCGAAGTCTCCGCGTCATTTCGCTCGACCAGAACGCCCTTGCTGTCAAGCTGTTCACCGAGGATTTCAGTTGCAAAATCGGTGGTGATGAGCGCCACCTCCAGATCGCCGGTGTAGCCTGCGTTGTTGTTGATGACATAGTAAACGGTATCATCGGCGTAGAAATTCTCGTTTTCGCCATTGGCATCGATGGAAAGCGATACCGCACCGGGCAGACGGACAGGCGTTGCAAAGGTCGGCACACCATCGTCCGACCAGCCGGTAATCTTTGCCCAGTGAACCTTGTTCAGACCGAACTTGACCTTGTTCTTCTTCAGAGCCATTGTTATACCTCCATTTCGTACAGTACCTCGTAGAGCTTTTCGCTCCCGATGTAGGTTTCGGATTTCGTATAATAAATGTTGTGCTGCAGCAGCACTTCCTTCAGACGAGCTTCGGTGTCGGGCGACTTTTCATCGGTATACAGTTCAATATCAAGCTGTTTGAAGCTGTGATACATCAGGTCGTCTGCGCCGAAGGTGTTCTCGCCGGGGGAAAGAAAAATCAGGAAGGGCGGCTTTGGTGACTCTCCCTCCGCAAAATGATGGTAGGCAAATGGGAGCCCGACCTCCATCATCATTTCATTGATCTCTTCGTATGTCATGACAGCGCCCCCTCGATCAGTCGTGTGAGCATTTCCTCACCGTGTGCCTCCGCAGGAGCGATATGCGGCTTGCCGGGAACACGACCGCCTCCTCGCTTTGCATGACCTTTCTCCAGCAGATGTGCAAGCTGGTACCGGTCTTTGGAATGCGCAGTCATTTCCAGTGTATGGCTGTTTTCCTTCGTTTTCTTGGTCGCCCAGCTTCGTGCATATTTGCCGGTACGCTTTGGCGCGTGGTCGGAGATTTCCTTCCTTACTTCGGTTGCAGTCTTTCGGACTGCTTTTTTCATTTCTGTATCTGCAAGGTCGGCGTATTCCGTCAGTCCCCGCATGATCTCAGCCGCCATATCGTCAATCGAAGTCATCCTGTTCACCAGCCCTTCGTGTACCCGCCGTGATTTTCATATAATCCAGCGATTTATAATTCGGCAGCACACCGTCAATGTTATACACCAGACCACGGAAGCGCAGCTTGTGCGTCGTGGGATTGATCCTGATGGTATCGGGTGTCTGCCGGACAATAAATTCCAGCGATACGCTTTCCTTCGTCACGCCTGCATCGGTCGTTTCCGAAGAGCCTTTCACGGACACGGCAGCCCAGCAGGAGAAAACTTCCTCCCACCGGGCTTTGTGGTTGCCGATGCCGTCTATCTTCGTGCTGTGTTCGAGCAGGGCGATGCGCTGGTTCAGCGTTCCGATCTCCATCAGATAACCCCTTCCCGCTGCGCAAATAACAGCGACCGCAGCGACAGTGTCAGCTTGTGGTAGTCCGCGCCATTTCGGTTCTCATAGAGGTACGAAACAGTATACAGCATAGCCTGCCGGGTGGTTTCCTCATTAACCGCAAGCGCACGATCGTCCATTCTGCCGACATCCTGCACGAGCCGCTTTGCAGTATCGATCAGGGAGAGGATGAGCTTGTCATCCTCACAGTGATCGACACGAAGATAGTTTTTTGTTTCCTGCAGCGTAATCATATCACGCGCCCTTGATGGCGAGTGTCTTGATGGCTTCCGGAAGGATGAGCTTGCCGTCCAGTCTCTGGCTGGCAAGGAAGCCCACCTGACCGGTCATGGCGAAGAGCTCGTTCAGACGCTTGAAGGTACGACCGGTACGGTCTGCAATCCAGTAATACTTGAAATCGCCGAATGCCATACACTTGGCACCTGCCTCGATCTCCGGCACATAGACGGAGGTCTTGTACGGACGGTTGAGGATGGTGTCGGGAACACCTGCTGCCACGGACGGCTGCCAGATGTAGTTGCCGTTGTTGTCCTTCAGCTTGCGGAGCGCCTTGACTGTGCTGTCATTGAGCACCCAGACCGCCTTCTTGCGGTAGGGGCTGCGGAGCGAATAGAAGAGCTCCATGACATCATCGAAGGTGATGTTTGCACCTGCCGTTGTAGCGCCTTCCTCCGCGCCGCCGGTTGCATTGAAGATACCGGTAGGCTTGCCGACACCGTCGCCGACGAAGAATGCCTCCTCTTCCTTTGCACCGATACGTCTTGCGAACTCGCGGGCGATGTAGGAAGGCAGGTCGAACACGCTGTCGTTGAGCAGCTCCTCGGATACCTTAATGGCAGTACCGAGCTTGTAGGCAGAGAGCGATGCCTGACCGAATGCATCATCGGAAAGCGTGTACTGCTCCTCCTCGTCCATCCAGACCGCTTCACCCTTCGATGTAACGATCGGAATCTTGCGGTCGCCGTTGGAGGTCTTGATGACAGAAGCCATCTGACGGAAGATGTTCTCCTCCTCCAGTGCTTCGATCAGCTTACGCTCAAACTCGTCCGGCACAAGATAGCCGCCCTCGGAGTCCTCACCGATATGGAGGTCATTGCGGACATCCACCCAGTTACGGTTGCGGATACTGTTCCAGAAAGCCTTGCTGTACTCTGCCGATGCAGTACCGGTCTTTTCGGGTGCTGCGGTCTGTGCAGCAGGTGCGGTAAGAATCGGAGCAGAGGTCGCTGCCTGCATCTCCGCGCCCAGCGCCTGCTGTCTTTCAAGGCGCTGGATCTCCTTGCCGAGATCGACAATGGTCTGCTCCATTGCATCATAGGTCTTGCTGTCGTCCTCGGAAAGTGTACCGTCGGGACGGCGCTTGCTATCGAGGAAGTCGCGGGCGGTATCCCATGCCTTCGCTCTCTTTTCTCTCAGTTCCTGAATAGTCATACTATCATCCTCCTCAGTATTTCAGAAGTGCCAGCCTTTTCTCAAGCTGGTCAACGGGTACACCCTTATTAGGTGCTGCGGTTGCCGACACCTTCGTGAGAAAAGTGTCGATTGTGGTCGAAGGCGAATAGGTCATCGCTGTGAGGTTGTCCTCCTTTTCAGGCTCCTCCGGTTCTTCGGGTTCATCGGGAACCGGCACGCGCTTGCTGTCTGCAAAGAGAATGCCGTCCACGAAGCCCATATCCTTCGCCTTTTTCGCATTGAGCCATGTTTCATCCGTCATGAGCTTTGCGATCTTGGCACGGCTCAGATGCGACTTTGTTTCGTAGGCATTGATGATGCTTTCCTTCACCTCATCGAGCAGGCGGATTGCCTGTTCCATATCGGCGCGGTTGCCCATCGCCACCGTCGAAGGATCGTGGATCATCAGCATGGCAGTCGGTGCGATGTATGTTTCATCACCCGCCATTGCGACGACGGATGCAGCAGAAGCCGCGATGCCGTCGATCTTGACCGTGACCTTGCCCTTATGGTTGCGGAGCATGGTGTAGATCTGCGAAGCAGCGAAGCAATCCCCGCCGGGAGAATTCACCCAGACGGTGAGGTTGCCGCCGACCTTTGACAGCTCATCACGAAAGAGCGCAGGCGTGATCTCATCGCCAAACCATGTCTCCTCCGCGATCGGACCGGTAAAATACAGCTCCGTTTCGCCGCTGTCGTTCTTCACCCAGTTCCAGAATTTATTCATCAGCATTTCCTCCTTCCTTGTAGAAAGCGCCTGCGTCCTCCAGCTTCGTAAAGCTGCCGTTAACCAGATACAGATTGCCGCCTTCCTCCTCCGGAATGGAATTCATATCCTCCAGCTCTCGGATGTCGTTGGCAGACAGCCAGCCGTTCTGACGTGCGGTTGCATAGCCCTGCATACGAGAGGCGTAATCGCCGCGCAGCAGACCTTCCACATTGAATTTAATAAAATAGCGCCCCTTTTCCGAATCGGAAAGAAGCGCCTTCTGCATTCCCTGTTCCCAGCGTACTAGCCACGGATCAAGGGTGTATTTGACAAATTCGAGTGACTGCTGCTCGATGTTGCTGAATGTTGCGTGCTCCAGATCGCCGATCATGTGCAGCGGCACGCGGTACAGCCTTGCAATTTCCTCAATCTGGAACTTGCGCGTCTCAAGGAACTGCGCCTCGTTATTGGGAATGGAAATCGGCGTGTACTTCATGCTCTCCTCCAAAATGGCTGTGCGATGAGCATTCCCGCTGCCGTAAGCACGCTGCCATGCCTCACGGACACGTTCCGGATTCTTGATAACGCCTGGATGCTCCAGCACTGCCGAAGGGGATGCGCCGTTTGCAAAGAACGATGCACCGTATTCGTCACAGGCGACCGCCAGACCGAGAGCATTTTTCGCCATTGCGATCGGGCTGTATCCGACCAGACCGTCAAAGCCCAGTCCCGGAATATGCAGCACTTCATCGGCAGGGAGAATGATCTCGCCCTGTTCCCGGAAATTCGGGTTGTGTTCGTCGTATCGGCTGTAGCGGTAAATCAGGCGGTTTCGCTCGTCACGATCGACGCGCACCTTGTCCGGCATCAGCGGATACAGCCCAAGCACATCACCTCTGCCGTTGCGGATGATCTGTGCAAAGGCGTTCCCGTAAATCAGCAGGTGGCTCATCAGCGTTTCCCGGAACACGAACGATGTCATTTCGGGATTCGGCTGATCGTGCAGCAAAAAATATAGCGGGTGCTGCGGCACTCGCTCCTTTCCCTTATCCGTGTACTGGTAGACGTGCAGTGGAAGCTGCGCCAGCGCCTCCGAAAGCACTCTCACGCAGGCGTACACCGCGATGATCTGCAGCGCCGTTCGGTCGTTGACACGCTTGCCAGCCTGCGTCCTTCCGAAGTAATAGCTGTAGGACGGGCTGTCGTAGCTGTCCTTCGGCTTGTCTCTGGACTTGAATAGTCCGCTGAAAATGCCCATGTGCATCACGCTCCTTTCAGGTTGCTTTTTCGATGGGCTTGTGATATAATCGATATGGAACATTATCTGTTTTTCTTGATTATAAATTAATTGTTAGGAGGCTAATATGTTTTCTGAATTGGTAAAGAATAGGTTGATGTCATATGTTTATATCCTGTGCGATGAAAACGATATCCCATTTTATGTTGGAAAAGGAACAGGCGATAGAATATTTCAGCACGAAATGGAGTCAATTGAAAGAACACACAATCTTTTGAAATACAATAAAATACATGAAATTATGGATCGCGGATATCAAGTGAAAAAATACATTGTTCATTCAGGATTAACAGAATCCGAGGCATATGCGTGTGAATTAGCATTAATGAAGCTCTTGTCTTTCAAAAATATACCTTTAACTAACGATGTAAATGGGCATCATGACATTTTTGCTCATTGTCTTACCCCTGAACAGATAGAAAGCAGGGTTAGTGATTCACACGCAAATCTGTCTGTGTTTTTACCAGAGCATCGCGTTTTGGCTTACTTTGCAAAACCAGCGACTCATTTTTCTATTGAAACAGAAACCGCAGCAATACTAAAAACACGTTATGCTTTTCTAAGAGGAAAAGAACTCCCGTTATATCTTGCTGTTTTCCACAAAAAAATATTGGAGGGTTTTTTCAGAATTCAGTCTGAACAATTTGACGAAGAAAGAACTATTGCGAGTGGTGCCGTCCAACGATATCACAGAATCAAAATCACTGAAATAGTTGATGATACATTGTATTCTGCGTATTATAGATATGAATTTACTGATGTTTATACGCGGACAGAACACAAGATTCGTGAGCTATACTAATAGAAGATCACGTGTATCATAAATACTCTCACCTGCATCATTCCCACAGCGGATCGCACGATCCAGCGCCATGATCGTGGCGACCGTTCCGTCGATCTTTTCGGTGGACTTTTCCTTGTCCGGCTTAATATTGCCAGCAGGATCGCGCTTGATGAAAATGTTGTCCATGTTCCAGCGCAGCACCGGATGTCCGTTGTGGGCAATTTTCTTCTCCAGCGTCAGCTTCATCAGCTCTTTGGTCGGCGGCGACATATCCTTGTAGCCCTGACCGAACTGCACCAGCGTGAAGCCCAGTCCCTCAAGGTTCTGTGACATCTGCACCGCACCCCAACGGTCGAAAGCAATCTCTTTGATGTGAAATTTCTGCCCCAGTTCATCGATGAAGTTTTCGATAAAACCGTAGTGAACCACATTCCCCTCAGTGGTTTTCAGGTAGCCTTGCCGTTCCCATACATCATAAGGAACGTGGTCACGCCTTACTCTGAGGGGCAGCGTTTCTTCCGGCAGCCAGAAGTAAGGCAGAACGTAGTAATGATCATCTTCATCGGTCGGCGGAAACACCAAAACAAATGCTGTAATATCCGTTGTGCTGGAAAGGTCGAGTCCACCGTAGCAGATTCTTCCTTCCAGTTCAGATTCATCAAAAGCCACCTTGCATTTGTCCCATTTCTCCATCGGCATCCAACGCACTGCTTGTTTTACCCATTGATTCAAACGCAGTTGCCGAAACGCATTTTCCTCGCCGGGAGTTTCCTTTGCTGAATTACACGCAGCCATCACCTTATCCATGCCGATGGTCTTATCCAGACTTGGATTTGCCTTTTTCCAAACCTTCGGGTCAGTCCAATCTTCCGATTCATCTGCACCATAAATAACAGGATAGAAAGTCGGATCATGCTTTCTGCCTTCCAGAATGTCCTTTGCCTTTTGATGTACCTCATAGCAGATGCTGTTGGTGTCCGTTCCGGCTGTGGTGATGAGGAAATACAAAGGCTGCATTCTCGCATCACCGGAGCCTTTGGTCATAACATCAAACAGCTTTCGGTTCGGCTGGTCGTACCCAACTTAGGGAACCGTTTTTCACATAAAATCGATGATGCCGACACCCCAAAAGAATACAGAAATC